>TARA_R110002124_G_scaffold16165_15_pt1 | contig 10808 bp, 7 predicted proteins | sample TARA_R110002124 | Tara Oceans TARA_R110002124 (sample SAMEA4397445) | marine metagenome | biome: Polar Biome; feature: [SRF] surface water layer (ENVO:00010504); material: water (ENVO:00002006), including particulate matter (ENVO:01000060) such as... | depth 5 m | reverse complement strand
TCTCCCTCTTCGGTTGTCAGCACGTCGAGGTCGCCGTCGGCGTCCATATCGACCAACCTGAGATTGTCGTACTTCATATGGTCTGCGTAGGGCGTGAGATTGGTCAGGTTCCAGCTCAGTCCCCGGGCAATATTAGTGCGCGGACTCATCATAAAAACGCCGTGCCCATCGCCGCTACCCGTAAAGACGATATCAATGAGGTCGTCGCCGTCGACATAACCGCAGCTCACCCCCTTGAGAACAAATTTGCGGCTGTGACTGTCTTCGCTGCGCAAACTGCTGGAGGTGATCGGGTACTGTTCCCAGGCGCGGCCACTGGCGTCCAATCGCTTTAACCACTTTGCCACCATGCCCGAATCATGCGAGGTTGCGACGATCATATCCTCCATGCCATCAATGACATGATCACAGAATGTGAATTCACTACCCGCCTTCGCAATCACAATTCGCTCCCATTGTGCCTGTGCAGGGACGTCACCCAGAGCCTCGCGCCCGGGATTCCTGAACCAGGCGACACCGTTGCGGCCCGACACCACAACATCCAGCAGCGAGTCCGCATCCATATCCTTGATTACCAGGGTCACTGTCTTGTAGTCGACCGGCCCGATATAGAAACGCTGCCACTGCCCCACGTTGTCGGGATGCGTCCCCACGGGTGCCTTGAACCAGTATATCCCCGCCTCAGCACCGTCCATCGCCTTGCTACCGGCGACAATATCGGCGCCCGCCACCCCGTCGATCTGGGCGACCCTGGCCTTCATATAGCCGGCCAACCGGGTGGGCACCAGATTAAACGCACGCCAATCGGCGGCAGACTCAATATTGGCGCCCTCAAGCCAGTGAATACCCAGACTCTGTGTGTGTCCCTCGATGCTCGAGATGACAGCGTCATCAAAGCCGTCCAGATCGAGATCCGCAAACGCGGCGTCCTCAATCCCCTCGATGGTCACGCCGCCACTGATATCAACTGCAGACCAGGCTGCAGCATCCCGCACCGCCGCGGGGCCGGGATTGAGGTACAGCATCAGATCGCCCGACTGCTCCCAGCCGGACACAACATCAACCAGGCCGTCGCGGTTGATATCGCCCGTGTGAACGCCATCAGCGCCGTTGCCACTGGCATCTATTGTCCACACGTGCCAGTAAATATTGGGCGCGTAACCCGGTGTGGCCCATGTCAGGCAAAACACAGTGACCAGGCCAATCAGGTGCTGCAGGGGGGGGTTCACGGCGTCTCCGCTGGCAGTGTAATAGGCAGCCTCGACAGGCGAGATGAGGGGTTGTGAATAGACGCGGAAGTTGCAGGAAAGGCTACTGAATGCCTGCAATTGCGACAGGGGTGAGCGCAGAGGAGGCACGATCATAGCACGCCGGGGGCGGGAGCAGGGGAAAAGGGTGCCAGAACGGACCTATTGACCCAATAAAGCCAGCACAATGGCAGCGGCGCCGGCCAGCGGCAGCAAACGACTGCTGACTCGCGCACCGGTAAGCACCTGGCTCAACAAATAGGCAAAGGCCGTGAGCAACAACAGGTAGCATGCGAGTTCGCGGTAGCGGGTGAACAGCAGCAACACGCCGATGCCTTGCGTGGTACCCAGTAGATAGTCCAGCGCAGTGCCGCTGCGAATGGCTCTGAAAGCCATCAGCGCGAACAGCACCGCGACCACCACTGGCATCACGGAACCCGCGCTCGTCACCACGTTGGCGCCTGCGCTCCGGCGGCAAACCGGCGACCAACACAGCTGTCATACCGGACGCTAATCATGTCATCCTCGCGACGATGTGCGCCAAGGTACCGAAGTCATCGAATACCCAGTCGTGATGCATTTCGCTCACGGGTGTCTTGCGGTAACCGTTCGCGTAGAGGGCAAACGGCACAGCAGCTCGGCGTGCGGTCTCCGCATCGATCTCGCTGTCTCCCACGTAGAGTGTGTGGCCACCGCCAAGCCACTGGATTGTCTGCAACAGCATGGCTGGCTCAGGCTTGTGGCTGTCTATCATGCCACCGGCCATCACTGCATCAAACACGGTCTCCATCCCCATATGGCGTATCACCGCGCGGGCTGGGCGCTCGGGCTTATTGGTACACAGCCCCAAACGGTGCCCCGACTGTTTCAGCTCCGCCAGTGCCTTGAGCACACCGGGATAGAACACTGCCTTGTCCACCGCGAACTCATACTGCGCGATGAATGCATCAAGCAGGGCCGCATGGCTGTGCTGCGTCTCGTCGATACCGCGCGCCGCCATCATACGGCGCACAAACACCGCTGCGCCCTCGCCGATGAAACTGCGGGTTTCCTGCAGCGTCAGTTCAGGCTTGTCGAGTCCAAGCAGAATGACCGAGGCCACGGACTGGATGTCAGGCGCGCTGTCAATCAGCGTGCCGTCCAGGTCGAATACGATGTTCATGGTGCTTCCCACTACCTCACGTCAAAGCGCGCAAACCACCGCCTCGCCGCCCTGCGAATGAAACCGTCCGTTGCCTACTGAATCCGGACAGTGTCAAATAGGCTGCGTATCGTACCACGCAACGCTTGACGGCGGCAGGAACGCAGGGGTTGACGCGCACGAGACACTGGCGCGAAATCGCTGCAAGCAGGTGCAAAGGAGCCCGCATCATGAATCGGATTGGCAAGTGGATCATCGGCGCTGTAGTCACCCTGTTGGTGGTCGGCGCCGTCGGTTTCCAGTATCGCGAGGCGCTGGCGCTCAAGGTGGTCGGCTATTTGATGGATAAACGCCTGAATGTCGGGCCGTTTCAGGAAGTCGTCTGGGCCACGGGGCCGGATAGCCAGGGCCGGCCGCCCGCGGATCGCCCACCCAATATCATCCTGATACTCGCCGACGACCTCGGCTGGAATGACCTGACCTATGCCGGTGGTGGCGTGGCTGGCGGCACGGTTCCGACGCCCAACATAGACTCTATCGCCGCTGAAGGCGTGACCTTCACCAACGGCTATGCGGCCAACGGCACCTGCGCGCCCTCCCGGGCCGCTATCATGTCCGGCCGCTATGGCACCCGCTTTGGTTTCGAGTTTACCCCGACCCCGCCGGGTATGATGCAACTCGCCAAACTGGCCCCGATAGACACAGACCGCCTGCGCAAGACCATCACCTACCCGGATGCCGAGTCCGTCGACTATGCGGATATGGGCATGCCCTCCTCGGAAATCACTATTGCCGAGCTGCTGTCCGACCAGGGCTACCACACCGCCCATATCGGCAAATGGCATATTGGCACAACCAATGGTATGGCACCGCTGGACCAGGGCTTTGACGAAAGCCTGCTGATGGCGAGCGGGCTCTACCTGCCAGTCGATGACCCCGATGTGGTGAACTCCAGGCAGGACTTTGACCCCATCGACCGCTTCCTGTGGGCGGCCATGCGATTTGCCTCCTCGTGGAATGGCGGACGCCCGTTTGCGCCTGATCGCTACCTCACCGACTACTACACCGAACAGGCGGTAAAGGTCATTGAGGCCAACAAGGACCGGCCGTTTTTTCTCTACCTGGCACACTGGGCGCCGCACACACCACTGCAGGCTGCGCGCGAGGATTACGAGGCGCTATCGCATATCGAAAACCACCGCGAGCGCGTGTACGCCGCGATGATCCGCAGCCTCGACCGGGGCGTCGGACAAGTGCTCGCAGCCCTTGAGCGCAACGGGCTGGAGGACAACACCCTGGTACTGTTCACCTCCGACAACGGCGGCGCCGGCTATCTGGGCCTGCCCGAAATTAACAGTCCATTCCGCGGCTGGAAGATCACCTCGTTCGAGGGTGGCATCCATGTGCCGTACTTCGCCAAATGGCCAGCGCAAATCGCCCCCGGCACCGTGGTGAACAGCCCGGTGCACCATTTCGACTTGTACGCCACGGCGGCCGCTGCCGGCGGCGCGCCTATGCCCACGGATCGCGTAATGGATGGCGTCGATCTGCTGCCGTACATTCGCGGCGAAACCGCAGGCGCGCCGCACCAGGCACTGTTCTGGCGCAGCGGTGCTTCGCAATCTGCACTGGTGGATGGCTGGAAACTCAATGTCAGCGACCCGCCCGGACGCGTGTGGCTATTCAACCTGGCAGAGGATCCCACCGAGCAAAACGATCTGTCAGCGACACACCCTGAAAAGGTGGCGGAACTGAAGGCGGCGCTGGCGGCACACAATCTCGAGCAGGCGCCACCGGCCTGGCCCAGACAGATTTCCATACCGGTTAATATCGACAAAGACCTGAGCCTACCCGATGCACCCGACGACCAGTATATTTACTGGTCGAACTAGCGCCTGGCTGTCACCAGACGGCCTCAGGCGTTGCGGATAGTCACGCCGCCATCGACCAGCAGCGTGGCCCCGGTGATGAAACTGGCGGCAGGCAGCACCAGGCTCAGTGTTGCATGCGCCACTTCCTCTGGCTCAGCGTAGCGCCTGAGCGCGGTGCGACGGTTGGCAAAGGTCTGCTTGGCCTCTTCCGGAATAGCGTCGGTAATGCCGGTGTGTACGGGGCCGGGACAGACGCAGTTGACGGTGATGCCCTCTTTACCCAGATCGACCGCCATCGCCCGGGTCAGGCCCAGCGAGGCGTGTTTGGCCACCACATAAGCGCTGTTATAGCGGGTCGCACCGTGCGCCTCGGTGGAGGCCACATTCACAATTCTGGGGTGCGGTGACTGGCGCAGAAACGGCAGTGCGGCGCGGATGGCCCAGGCCTGTGCCGTCGCCATCACCGCCACAGAGGTATCCCAGGAGTGCGGGTACTCCGGGGAGTCCACTTCGGCGAGCAGCGCGAAACCGGCATTGTTAACCAGGATGTCGATCGCTGCGAAATGCGCGCCCACCTGGGCAATTGCGGCTGTCACCGCGTCGCGATCGGAAAGATCCACAGTCAGCGCCAGCACCTCTGCGCCGACGCTTTTGACCTCCGCGGCCACCGACGCCAGCGCCCCCTCGTTGATATCGAGAATAGCCAGCCTGGCACCCTCATCGGCAAACAGGTGTGCGGTAGCCCGCCCCATACCACTGGCAGCGCCGGTAATGATCGCGACACTGCCACGGATGGAGCGGCTCAGTTTGCTTAAACGGGGCATCAGGCGACCTGTCGCGGCTGCGCCTGGGCCTGCGGCCCGCGCACCAGTTTTCCGGGCATGGCACCGGTATCGCGACCGTCCTCGCGGATAACTTCACCACTGCAGATCGTCGCCTTGTAGCCGTCGACGCGCTGCACCAGGCGCCGCGCCTGCGCGGGCAGGTCGTACACCATCTCCGGCGGGTGCAGAGTCAGCCGGTCGTAGTCGATCACATTGACATCGGCCTTCATGCCTGGCGCGATCAAGCCGCGATCATACAGCCCGTAAAAGTTAGCCGTGCGCTGGGTCTGGTTGTGGACAAGCTGTTCGATCGGTATCCGCGGCCCACGGCTGCGATCGCGTGCCCAGTGGGTCAACAGGTAGCTGGGCATACTGGCATCGCAAATCAGGCCGCAGTGCGCGCCGCCATCGGACAGCCCGAACACCGCGTGCGGGTGCAACATCATTTCCCGCAGCGCTTCGAAATCGCCATTGGAATACCCCAGTAACGGCATATAGATAATGCCCTTACCCTCGTTCTCCAGCATGGTGTCGTAGGCAAATTCGGCCTCGCTACACCCCCTGGCTTTGGCCTGGGCGCGAATCGTTTTCTCCGGGCCCGGCTCATAGTCGATGGGGTCGCCCAGCGGAAACATATTGTCCCAGGCCGTTAACGACGAGGTAAAGACTTCGGGTAAACCGGTCAGATCCGGCGGGTTGTCGATAATGTCCCTGCGCAAGGCCGGGTCCTTCAGGGCGGCGACCCGCTCCACCAGCGGCAGTTGGGCGACGCTCTGGTAGGCGGCGTGAAGAATGAAGGGGTGCCCGGAGCTCTCCAGACTGAACAATACGCCCGCCGGGCGCTGCGCCACCTGCGGTGTCAGCGTACCGCCCGCGGCGCGGTCCTCATCCACCGCGGCGAGCAAGCGCTGCCACTGGGTCGGATCGCCGTTGTTCTGCAAACAGGCAAACGTGACCGGGCGACCGGTTTCGCGGCCGACCTGGCGCATCCATTCGAGTTCATCCTCTTCCGGTGCCAGATCACTGGCCACTTCGAACACACCGTGTCCGACCTCACCCAGCACGCGGCCAATACCGACGACCTCCTCCCGATCTGCCGTGGTACCAGGCGCCAGCTCTCCGTCCTTGGCTCGGTGTAAAATTGTGCGGGTGGTTGAAAAGCCCAGCGCACCCGCCAGCATGCCTTCCTTGACGATGGCTGCCATCGCCTCGACCTCCTCCGCGCTGGCTTTCTCGTTTTGCGCGCCGCGATCGCCCATCACGTAAGTGCGCACAGCCCCGTGTGGAACCTGTGCGCCAAAGTCGATCGCATGCGGCAGTTTTTCAATCGCATCCAGATACTGCGGGAACGTCTCCCAGCCCCACTGGATCCCTTCGGCCAGCGCAGAGCCGGGGATATCTTCCACCCCTTCCATCAGCTGGATCAGGTAGTCTTCCCGGCCCGGCACGACCGGCGCGAAACCGACACCACAATTTCCCATCACCACAGTGGTCACGCCATTCCAGCTCGAGGGCGTCAACATCGGATCCCAGGACACCTGCCCGTCGTAGTGGGTGTGGATATCCACCCAGCCGGGCGTGACCAGAAAACCGCTGGCATCGATCTCCCGGTCGCCCGGGCCGTCTATATCCGGCCCCACAGCGACGATCAGGCCGTCCTTGATCGCCACGTCGCTCACCCGCGCCGCTGCGCCACTACCGTCGATCAGTGTTCCGTTTCGTATCACGATGTCATACATGGTTATGTCTCCGTATTATTTTCTGTGCCGGTCGCCTGACCCTCATCGGAATTGCCATCATACGTCCAAACGCGCCGAAATGGAGTGGCTATTTTGCAGCCCTTCACCATGGCGTGTACTACACTGCGTCACGACAGGGCATTGTTTCTCCCGTTGATGCCCCTCATTTTCAACCACATCGGTGACAGCAATGGATACAGTGGTAATAACAGGTGCCTCCTCGGGAATCGGCGAAGCACTGGCAGAACAATTCGCCCGCGGTGGCTACAACCTGGTACTGGTTGCTCGCAGTGAAGAAAAACTGCATCAGCTGGCACAGCGCCTGGAAGCGAAAACCGGGGTTAAAGCCTGGGTTGAACCGGCTGACCTGTCGCGGCGCGGCGCCGCGCGGAAGCTGGCCGCCAGCCTGGGCCGGCAACAGATTGAGGTCGGCATCCTTGTCAACTGCGCGGGCGTACTCGAACACGGTTCGTTCATCGAGCGACCCGCTACCGTCCACCGCGGAATGATTGATCTCAACGTGAGCGGGCTGACTGACATGCTGAGTCACTTCCTGCCGGCGATGGTTGCCCGGGGACAGGGTCGGGTATTGAACGTGGCGTCTATTGCGGCTTTCCAGCCAGTACCGAGTCTCGCCACCTATGCCGCGACCAAGGCCTATGTGTTGTCGCTGACGGAATCGCTGGCCGAAGAACTGGTCGGCACGGGCGTCACGATCACCGCGCTATGCCCCGGTATTACCGCGACCAATATGGTCGCCCGTGCGCAGGAGAAAAGCGCCGGGCTGAAGCTCCCCGGCTTTGTTGTCGGCGATGTTGAGAATGTTGCCGCGCAGGGCTATCACGCCTGCCTGAAAGGAGAGGTCATCAGTGTGCCCGGTACCGTGAACCGGGTGGCGACCCTGACGGGAAGGGCCACGCCGAAATGGCTGTTGCGAAGAATATCAGGTGTTATGGGGCGTTATACGATGAAACGGGACTGACTCGAACGAGCCGGGCCGGGGCGGTGTAGCTAACCTTCCGAATCGGGGGTCGCTTCCTGTAAATCGCGGATGGCCTGTTCAATCACCTGGGTGTCCACCGCCGTCTGTTTGGATTCGAGTATGTATTCAAGCTCGCGGCGAGCCTGGTAGGGTTGTCCGATAAGGGCGAGTGTGCCCGCCAGGTGGTAGCGAATCAGAGGGTCGCCGGGCGCGCGTTCAATCGCTTTCTCCAGTAGCGACAACCCCTGATGCGGGCTCTCCCCCTGTGCCAGGATCCAGCCATACGTATCGAGTACGTTGGGATTGTCAGGCAGCAACTCCAGCGCGCGCTTGGCGTGTTCAGTGGCCCGGGAATCGGCTGTCTGGCTGTAGAGCCACGCCAGGTTATTGTGCAGGATGGCGTTGTCCGGCTGATACTTCAGCGCCTGGATATACTCGCGCTCTGCCAGTTGCAGGTCACCCGCCTGCATCATCGAGGTCGCCAGCATAATCCTGATGGGGACATCATCAGAGTGTGTGCTCAGCCAGTTGCGCAACAGGATGTCGGCCTTCGCGATATTGCCCTGTGACCGATGCGCTGCCTGCAGTTTTATCATCGGCCCGCGCGCAGCGCTGTGGGCAACGGCCGCTTCATACTCCGCGATGGCAGCCTGCGGTTGCTGCTGCGACATCAGGACATCCCCGGCCAGGATAAAACCCTGCGTGCTATCCGGATGAGCCTCCTGAATCCCCCGTGCAATAGTCAATGCAGCATCGGCGTTACCCTGTGCCAGCAACAGTTCCGCCTCGAACACGTTGATGTCGACACGGTCGGGTGCCAGTTGCAAGGCCTTGTCCAGCGAGGACCGGGCACCGAGTGGCTCGTTCTCCCGCAATTGCAGTCTGGCCATCTCAAAATGCGCGTCAGCGGAATCAGGCACTTGCAGCACAAGATTCCTCAGCGTACTGCGCGCGTCGTCCACCTTGCCCGCGCGAAGCTGCGCGCGACCGAGAACCAGCCTGGCGTCCGGATGATAGGGCGCCAGCTCCGCTGCCTCCTGCGCGGCGATCAGCGCATCGCCGTCGCGCCCCATACGACCGTACATATCCGCGAGCTCCAACTGCAGACTGAAGGAGCCGGTGTTCTCGTCACGCGCCTGTTCCAGCAGTGCCAGTGCATCAGCCGGGTGGCCCGTATCGAGTAAAATCTGCGCCAGCGCCACCACCGACGGCAAATGTCCGGGCGCCGCCAGCAATACGGAATTGAAGCGTTCACGGGCGGTTTCAACATCGCCGCTTTCCAGCGCCAGGCGGGCGAGATTGTACTTGCCGAGAATATTATCCGGATCGACGTCGAGACTGCGCTGGTAGTAAGCCGCTGCAGCCTCGCGGTCTCCGCTAACCTCGCTGAGCGCGGCCATTAACACATAGGGCCTTGGATCCTGCGGGTATTTCTCCAACAGCGTGGTGGTCGTCGCCAACATTTTTTCATAGTCGCCCAGCTGGTAGTAGAGACGAGCGAGGAGAAACCCGGCGCGCGCGTACCCTGGATCGGCGGCAACAGCCGCCTCCAACTGCTCCAGCGCACCGGGTGCGTCACCGGTAGCGAGCAGACTGGTGGCCCACCGGGTTCGCATCAGCGCCGAATTCGGGGCCATCGCCACGGCTTGACTGAAGTACGGGTTGGCCTTTTCCTGCTCACCAACCTGCAGATAGGCGTTTCCCAACATCGAGACCAACTCGATATCCTCGGGCGACTTGTCGACAGCACGCTGCAGTACTTCAATACCGCGCAGTAGCTCACCCCTGCGCTGGAGAACGAAAGCCAATAGCTTCGCCCCGGCGGGATCTGCCGGCAGCAATACCTGGTGCGCATTGAGGTTTTCCAGTGCGTTCTCCAGATCCCCTTTCATCAGCATCACCCAGCCCATCAGCAACAGGCAGGAGGTGTCCTCGGGCGACCGGTTGAGGGCGATAGTCAACGCCTCCTCGGCGGCGTCGATATTGTTGTTTCCGGTCAATTCATTCTGCGCCGACAACAACAGCAATCCAGGGTTTCGAGGATTCTCCTCAAGCAGCACACCGAGGTCGGCACTGGCCTGCTCGAACTTCCCCTGCACCAACAGCGACTGCACCACCGACAGTCGCGCCGGCAGGTCGTCCTCGACAATGGCCAGCGCCTGCTCGAACGCCGCCTGCGCGGCGACCGCGTTGTACAGCGACATCGCGATCTCGCCCTTCAACATCCACCCGAGATAGTTTTGCGGATCCTGCTCCAGCCCCTCGTCTACAAGCTGCTGCGCCTCTTTCACATTGTTCAGGCCAAACGCGGCAATCGCCAGCCCGATCCGCGCATCGGCATTGTTCGGCGTCACGCGCAGCGCCTCGAGGAATGCCTCGCGCGCCTCGTCGAATCGACCGAGACCGAGGCGAGCCCGACCGCGAAGTATCAGTACAGATGAATCGTTGGCAGTGGGCGCCATGAAGGCCAGCCGCGCCAACGCTTTGTCGTACTGCCGGTCCATCAGTAATGCGCTGATCCAGCGGTCGTTGAACTCTCGCCCGCTGACGCCCAGTTCCTGAGCCCGCTTTAATTGCGCCAGCGCGTCGGCCCCGTTGCGCTGCTGCAGATAGAACTCCGACAGCAACCATCGCGCGTCGATACTGTTGGGGTCCTGCTGTAACGTCGCCTGTAACTCGACAATGGCTGCCTCCAGATCGCCCTGTTCTTTGAACGCCAGCGCCTGGTCAATGTGTTCCGTTGCGCTGGGCTCTGGCGTCAACATATAGACGCCAAAGGTCAGCGCCGACAGACCCAGCGCTATGCCCGCACCCATCAACAATCGGCGCAATCCTGCCGACGCCTTTTTGCGTCGCTTTCGGCGCCTTACCCGTCGTGACCGCGTGGAGCGGGTCCGTGTATCAATTAACGTTTTTATCGTGTTCACCCGTTCAGTAAATTTGCGGAAGGACTATACCATGTGGCCCTGTTGCCGATCTCACACATTCCAACCAGGCGCGATAT
>TARA_R110002124_G_scaffold36451_10_pt1 | contig 10813 bp, 11 predicted proteins | sample TARA_R110002124 | Tara Oceans TARA_R110002124 (sample SAMEA4397445) | marine metagenome | biome: Polar Biome; feature: [SRF] surface water layer (ENVO:00010504); material: water (ENVO:00002006), including particulate matter (ENVO:01000060) such as... | depth 5 m | reverse complement strand
CTTACGCTTTGTGTTCCTGACGGCAGCAGTGCTCGCTTGCGCACTGCTGTCGCTGGCCATTGGGCCACGCAGCGATGTCAGCCTGGCCAATGTGGTGCAGCTGCTGCTGGTGGATGATGGCAGTCTGGCGCGCTCGGCGGTGGTCGATCTGCGGCTGCCGCGCACGCTGGTGGCCGGACTGATCGGCATCAATCTGGCGCTGGCCGGCCTTGCGCTGCAGGCCGTTACCCGCAATCCGCTGGCCTCGGAATCGGTGCTGGGCATCAATCAGGGCGCGGCGCTGGGCGTGGCCATCGGGCTGGTGGTGCCGGCGCTGGTGGTGGTCAATCCGGGGGTGATGGCCATTCTGGGCGCCATCCTTGCCGGCATGGTCACTTTCGGCATTGCCGGCGGGCTGGGCGGCAGGCTCGATTCCATGCGGCTGGTGCTCGCCGGGGTTACCGTGGGGGCATTCAGCTTCGCGCTGGTGCGCTTCACCTTTACGCTCGAGGACAATCTGGCGCGCACCATGCTGACCTGGACGGCGGCCGATATTTCGGCGGCGCGGCTTGATCAGCTCCTGCCGCTGGTGGGATGGGCGCTTTGCGGCCTGGTCGCCAGCATGGCGATGGCCCACAGTTTCAACATTCTGGCGCTGGGGGATGGCGCCTCGCACGGCCTGGGCGTGGATCCGCGTCGTCGCCGCTTTGCCGGGGCCATGCTGGCGGCCATCCTGACCGGGGCGAGCGTGGCGGCAGCCGGCCCGGTGATGTTCGTGGGTCTGGTCATGCCCCATTTCTGCCGGCTGTGGTTCGGTCCGGATCATCGCGTGCTGGTGCCGGCGGTGGCGCTGGGCGGCGCCGGGCTGGTCCTGGCGGCCGACGTGATCTCCAAGCTGGTGCGCTTTCCCTATGAAACGCCGCTGGGCATCATCTGCGCGCTCATCGGCGCCCCCTATTTTCTCTATGCCACGCTGCGCGCGCGGAGCATGGCATGAACGGGCAGGCTTCTCACCCGCATCACACGCGCCGGCGCGCTGTGCTGCTCATCGGCCTGCTGGCGGGGCTGGTCGTGGCGGCAGCCCTGTGGGGCCTCAGCGTCGGTGCGGTCGCCATCCCGGTGCATGTCATCATCAATACGCTGTTCAATCTCGATGGCGAGCAGCAGAGCTATATCATCATGCGCTCGCGCCTGCCGCGCATGGTGCTGGCCCTGCTGGCCGGTGGTGCGCTGGCGCTGTCGGGCGCGATCATCCAGGCGGTGATCCGCAATCCGCTGGCCAGCCCCAACATCATCGGCATCAATGCCGGGGCAGCGCTGTTCGCCCTGGGCATGGTGCTGTTCTTTCCGGCCATTCCGCAGGTCTGGATGCCGCTGGCGGCCTGTGTCGGCGGGCTTTGCGCGGCGGGCTTCGTCATTGCGGTGGCTCATTATCGGCAGGTGTCTGCCATCCATCTGGCATTGATCGGGGTGGCCGTCGGCTTCCTGTTCCAGGCGGGCGTCGATTATCTGCTGATCACCTCCAATGACAGCGAGAGCTCGGCGCCGCTGATCTGGCTGACGGGTTCGCTCTGGGGCCGCAGCTGGGGTCACGTCGCCATCAGCTGGATTCCGCTGCTGGGCCTGAGCGCACTGGCGCTGGTCCTGTCCTACAGGCTCGACCTGATCGCGCTGGGCGAGGGGACGGCCACGGGGCTGGGCCTCAACGTGCCGCGCCAGCGCCTGCTGCTGCTGCTGGTGGCCACGCTGCTGGCCAGCGTCAGCGTCGCGGTGGTGGGTGTCATGGGCTTTATCGGCCTGATGGCGCCCCATATCGCCCGCCGGCTCGTTGGCGGGTCGCATCGGCTGATGCTGCCCGTGGCGGCGCTGGTGGGCATGCTGCTGGTGGTGCTGGCCGATGGCATCGGTCGCGCCATTGCGCCGCCCATCGAGGTCTCTGCCGGCATTCTGGCCGCGCTGATCGGCGCGCCGTTCTTTGTCTATATCATGCTGACCACCGAGGCGGAGTCCGGCTCATGAGCATTACCCTTGCCGGCGTCAGCGCCGGCTATGGCCGCAGTCCGGCGATTGTCGAAAATATCGACCTGACCATTGAGACGGGCGAGGTCACCGTGCTGATCGGGCCCAATGGCTGCGGCAAGTCCACCTTGCTCAAGACCATCGGTCGCCTGCTCAAGCCGCGTTCGGGCAGTATTCACGTCGATGAGCTGGATGTGCTGGCGACCGACCCCAAGCGTGTGGCACGCACCATCGCCTATCTGCCGCAAAGCCCGATCGTGCCGATATCGATCACCGTGGAACAGCTGGTGGGCTATGGCCGGGCGCCGCATCAGTCGCTGCTCGGGCTGCGCTCGGCCCGGGACATCGAGCTGGTCGACGCCGCCATTGCCACGACCGGGCTGGAGGATTTCCGGCACAAGGCGGTGGCCGAGATGTCAGGCGGGCAGCGGCAGCGGGCCTTCATCGCCATGGCCCTGGCGCAGGACACGCCCTATGTGATGCTCGACGAGCCCACGACCTTTCTCGATATCCGCCATCAGATGGAAACCATGGAACTGGTGCGCCAGCTGCACGATGCCGGTCGCACCAGCATCGTGGTGCTGCACGATATCGCCCAGGCCGCGCGCTATGGTGATCGGCTGGTGGTGATGCATGCCGGGCGGATCGTGGCACAGGGCAAGCCGGCGGCGGTGGTGACGCCCGAACTGCTGCACAGCGTCTATGGCCTCAACTGCATGGTCTATCCCGATCCGGTGACAGGCACCCCGGTGGTGACGCCGTTGCGGTCGGCCTAGGCTTTAGCCAGGCGCAATTGGCGGCAAGCAAAATGCGACCGGCCCTGGGGGCTGGCCGCATTGTCAGTTCTGGCAGGCGGCGCGCTCAGTTCTCGGGGAGCACGTAGGCAACGACCTGGTCGCCGACCTGGTCTTTCAGAATGGAATTGCCGCCGGCAACGAAGGCGACATATTGCCGACCGTCATATTCGTAGACGGCCGGATTGGCGACGGCCGGGGCCTCCACGATGTCGGACCACAGTTCACTGCCGTCGGCCAGCGAATAGGCGCGCACCTTGGCGTCCATCGAGGCGCCGATGAAGATCAGCCCGCCGGCGGTCACCGCTGGGCCGCCAATGGTCACCGACCCCATGGATTCGGGCAGGTAGAAGCCCCATTGCTGGGAAACGCCGAACGGCTTGCGCCACTTGATGTCACCGGTCTTCATGTCGATGGCGGCGATTTCCCCGAAGGGCGGTTCCCAGCAGGGCATGCCCAGCCAGTTGACGGCGTTGTTGAGCGACATGCCATAGGGCGCCCCTTCCTGGGGATAAAAGCCGTTCTCATTGCCCGAGCCACCGGCTATCTGGTCGTATTCCGCACGTGGAAACAGCTTGATATACTGGGTCACGTGCGAAAAATTGACTATCGCCGTCTGGCTGGCCGGATCATAGCCGACGCCACCCCATTGCACCCCACCGGCCGAGTCGGGGTAGGCGAGGACACCTTCTGCCTTGGTCGTCGGCGGGGAATACATGCCTTCATAGGACAGCTTGTCCCACAGCGCCGAGCACGATCCCATGCCGACCAGGTCGGCAATGCCCCAGATCTTGGGCTTTTCGGCCTGGTCGAGCAGCGGCGCGGGCTTGGTCGGGAAGGGCTGTGTCGGGGCGTAGACTTCGCCCTCGATGGTGCCGTCGCCGCCGGGAACCGAGCGTTCCTCGATGGGCCAGACATCTTCGCCGGTCTTGCGGTTGACCACGAACAGGAACCCCATCTTGGTCGCCTGCATCAGGGCCGGGATCTGCTCGCCATCCACGGTGATATCCATCAGCGTGGGCGCCGAGTTGATGTCGTAGTCCCAGATATCGTGATGGACCCACTGGCGGGACCAGACGACCTTGCCGGTCTCGAGGTCGACCGCCGTGGTTGAGGTGGCCAGCGGAATGGGCGCCGTGCGATTGCCGCCCCAATAGTTCGGCGACGGGCTGGAGACGGGCATGTAGAGCAGCCCCAGGCCCTCGTCGGCTGACATGCCGGTCCACACATTGGCGGTGCCGGTCTGTTCGCGCACCTCGGCTGGAATGGCCTGGAACTCCCACTGCAGTTCTGCCGTCTGCGGATCGACCGAGAACACGGTGCCGGGAGGGGCCGCTTCATAGGCCCAGTCCTTGCCGGCCCAGCCCATGATCACATGGTTGCCGACAACGGTTGGCGGCTGCAGCAGCGAGAGCGGGTATTTGGCGTTGACCGAGTTCCAGTCATTGACGTTGAGCACGCCGCCCTTGCCGAATTTGGGGCAGAGCTCGCCGCTGTCGGCATCCATGGCAAACAGCTGCGCGTCCATGGTGCCCAGATAGATGATCTTCTGGCACAGCTCGCCTTCTACCGGGTTTTCCGCTTCCCAATAGGAGACGCCGCGATTCTTGAGTGCCGGCTGGGTCATGGCCTCGAGCGTGGACTTGGAGTCAAAGGTCCATTTAACTTCGCCGGTCCCCGGATCAAGCGCGATCACGCGATAGAACGGCGTGCCGATATAAAGGGTATCGTTGGCAAAGACGGGCGTGGCCGACCATACCGTGGCGGGCAGATCGCCCGTTCCATCCGACAGGTCGCCGGTGTGGAAGTCCCAGGCTTTCTGCAGCTTGCCGACATTGTCGGCGGTGATCTGGTTGAGCGGGGAATATTTCTGCGAATTGAGCTGGCCCTGGAACGTGTTCCAGACCGGTTGATCGGACACCAGCGGAATGGGCTTTTCGGGGGGCAACGGGGCGTTGGCGTCGTCAGCAGCAGCGCTGCCGGTCGGTTCGGCTGTCGGTGCAGGGGCACCGGTCGTGGCCGGCGCCGATGGCGCGGTCGAGGGGATGGCGGGCGCTGGCTCACTTGCAGGGGCCGGGCTGTCCGGCGTGGTGGGCGCTGCCGGCGCCGCGGTCTGGCCGGGTAGGGTGGCAGGGGTGTCCTGTGCCGAGACCGGCTGGGCGGCGAGCGCGGCAAGCAGTGCGACGGCCGACAAGGCGCCCGCCCGGGAAAATGTGGTAGTCATCAGTTATGCCCCTTGATGGACGCTGTTCGGACGGGAAGAAGTGTCACCAGCAGGCCGGCAAGGACCACGGCGCTGGCGGCCATCAGCCACCATGCATGCAGGAACCAGGCGGCGGTGAAGGTGCCCAGGGCGCCTAGGATGCCCAGTACCCACAATATCCAGAATAGCGCCCGCGGCGGTCCGAACCACAAGATGAGCCCGTCGACTGCCAGCAGGATGCTCGAGACGATGACAAGCAGGGCGCCGGGGGTGCCATTGATGCCGGTCAGTGGCGCGAGGAAATTGTAGGCGGAAACGGCTATGCCGACGATCGCGGCCAAAAGGACGATCATCGGGCCAAGGCGGGCGGGTGATTGCATTGTAAGCAAGATGCCTCCACGTATTGATGCGGCGGCGCATCCAAGCCGGTGGCCGTCTGTCTGGGGGAGTGTGGGCTTGCCATAAGGCAACCCACGCGCCCGGGATAAGGTTCCCGAAGGCGCCCGGCTATTTTCCCGTCGTCGACGCCGAGCCACCATGGCAGGCGGGGATATACCAGCCTGTGATTTCCGCGCGCCATCCAATATTTCTCTTGCCTCGAACCGTACCGTACGGTACGCCTGCGGTCGAAATTGGCCGAAACCGTTCGGCTGCAATGCGAGGAACTGGCTTTGGCCGTGACCATCAAGGTCAACGAAGAGACTTTCACCCCCCGGCAGCAGGCTGTGCTGACGGCGGCGCTGGATCTGCTCGTGGAAAACGGCGACGGGCTGACCATGACGGCGGTGGCGCGCCGGGCGTCGTGCAGCAAGGAAACGCTCTACAAATGGTTTGGCGACCGCGACGGGCTGCTGACCGCCACCGTGCAATGGCAGGCTGCCAAGGTGCGTATGCCGCAGGTGGACCGGACGGGCCTGAATGCCAAGACATTGCGGCTGAGCATCGAGCAGTTTGCCCGTGACCTGCTGACGGTGATCACCGGCGAAGTCTCGATAACGCTCAACCGCACTGCGGTGACCCATGCGGCGCAGGAAAAGGATCGGCTGGGCAATATCGTGCTGGAAAACGGCCCGCTGGCCATTCGCCGCCGGCTCAAGCCCATTCTCGAGGCCGGGCGCGATGCCCGACTGCTGCGCTTTGCCAGCAGCGAGGACGCCTATCGCACGTTTTTCGGCCTCGTCGTCCGCGACGTGCAGATCCGCCTGCTGCTCGGCGACAATGCGCTGACCCAGGCCAATGTCGAAGCCAATATCGAAGCGGATGTGAAATCCGCTACCGACCAGTTCTTCGCCCTTTATGGGGCGAAAGCCAATAACGCATAACACCGCTTTTCAAGGGAGCACCCACATGCGCGTCTATTACGATCGTGATGCCGATCTCAACATCATCAAATCCCGCAAGGTCGCCATCGTCGGCTATGGCAGCCAGGGTCATGCCCATGTGCTGAACCTGCGCGATTCCGGCATCACCGATGTGGTCGTTGCCCTGCGTCCGGGTTCCCCGTCGGCCAAGAAGGCCGAGGGCGAAGGCCTCAAGGTGATGAGCGTGGCGGACGCCTCCAAATGGGCCGACGTCATCATGATGCTGGTGCCCGATGAACTGCAGGCCGACATCTACAAGCAGCACATCGAACCCAATATCCGTGACGGCGCCGCCCTGGCTTTCGCGCATGGCCTGAACGTCCACTTCAACCTGATCGAGCCCAAGTCGACCGTCGACGTTATCATGATCGCGCCAAAGGGCCCCGGCCACACCGTGCGTGGCGAGTACCAGAAAGGTGGCGGCGTGCCATGCCTGATCGCCGTGCACCAGGACGCCTCGGGCAATGCCCATGACATCGCGCTGGCCTATGCCTCGGGCGTTGGCGGCGGCCGTTCGGGCATCATCGAGACCAATTTCCGCGAAGAGTGCGAAACCGATCTGTTCGGCGAGCAGGCCGTGCTGTGCGGCGGCGTGGTCGAACTGATCCGCGCCGGCTTCGAGACGCTGGTGGAAGCCGGCTATGCGCCCGAAATGGCCTATTTCGAGTGCCTGCACGAAGTAAAGCTCATCGTCGACCTGATCTACCAGGGCGGCATCGCCAACATGAACTACTCGATCTCCAACACCGCCGAGTGGGGCGAATATGTTTCGGGTCCGCGCATCATCACCTCGGAAACCAAGGCCGAGATGAAGCGCGTGCTGACCGACATCCAGACCGGCAAGTTCACTTCCGAGTGGATGCAGGAAATCAAGTCGGGCGGCGCCCGCTTCAAGGCAACCCGTCGCCTGGCCGACGAGCACCAGATCGAGGAAGTCGGCGCCAAGCTGCGCGACATGATGCCCTGGATCAAGGCCGGCGCGCTGGTCGACAAGGCCAAGAACTAATCTGGCAGAGCGGGGGCCTCGGCCCCCGTTTTCTTTTCATGCAGATCGTTCCGCTTTCCAATATCGATATCCGGATGGCGCCGGGCGCCTGGCCGCTGCCAGCGCCGATGCGCGATGGCGTTGCGGCCTGCTGGTCCAGGGCGGTGGCCGCCAATCCCCAGCTCTGGGACGGCCGGGTGCTCGGGCTGCTGCCGGTCGCCGGCCAGCCGCTGGTGGATGCGCATGGCGTGTTGCGGGCGGAGGCGCGCGAAGACGCCTATTCGGCCCTGCTGGCCTGGCGCGCCCTTGGATTTCCAGAGATCGGCATGCGCCATGCCTTTGGCTGGGCCTTGATCGTCAGCAGCGATGGCGCGCTGATCTATGGCCGGATGGGCAGCGACACCGCCAATGCGGGGCGGGTCTATCCGCCCGGCGGCTCGCTGGAGCCCCGTGACGTGCTGGCCGATGGCCGCGTCGATTTTCTGCGCTGCATTGCTCTCGAACTGGCCGAGGAGACCGGCCTCTCCGTGGCCGAAGCCCGGGTGGGGATGACGGTGGCGGTGCTCGATGATGCGGTGGTGTCGGTGGGTCAGGTGCTGCACTTTGATCAGCCGGCAGCGGCGCTGGTGGCCCGCATTCGTGCCGATCTGGCGCAGCAGCAGCATCGCGAGCTCGACGATGTGGTGGTGCTTCGCTCGCGCGCCGATGCCGAGCTGCTGGGCGCGGTGCCCTATGCGGTGGCCGTTGCCCAGGCCTATGAGACGGGTCAGCTGCGCTAGCGCCTGTGCGCCAGAGCGCTGCGGGCAAGGCCGCCGGCCGCACGCTCTATGGCGACCCGCACTTCTGGTGATGGGCAATCTGGGCTAATACCGCTGGGAGAAGAAGCGTTCGAATCGTGGAGGGTGCGATGGACATGCCTGATTTTCCGGTCGAGGGCGGCTGCCAGTGTGGCGCGGTGCGCTATCGGCTGCTGGCCAGCCCGCTTTCGGTCTACAATTGCCACTGCAAGGACTGCCAGCGCTATTCGGGCGCGGGGTGGTCGATGTCGATGGTGGTGCGCGATGCCGATTTCGAGGCCAGCGGCGCCACCGAGAGCTATGCGCGGCAGGCCGACAGCGGCAATGTGATCACCATGAAGTTCTGCGCCCATTGCCATGGCTGGCTGTGGAACGAACCGCCCGCGCCAGGCATCAAGGTCGTGCGGGCGGGCACGCTGGATGATCTGGACTGGGCGCCGCCGGTGGGCAATATCTGGACCGAGAGCAAGGCTGCCTGGGCGCAGATCGATCCGGGACTGGTCAATTTCCCCAAGGGCGCCGTCGATCGCACGCCGCTGTTCGACGCCTGGACCGCCCTGACACACAAGGACCAATGACCATGGCCGTCGCCGACGATATCGCGCTCGTCAAGAAGCAGGAGCAGGCACTGGTGCTTGGCACGTTCGACGAGGACGTGGCCTATTCATTGGGCAGCGCCATTCGGGGGCGGGCGCTCAGCGAAGAATTGGGTATCGTGATCGACATCCGCACCTGGGACCGGCAGATGTTCTTTGCCGCGACAGCGGGCACCAGTGCCGACAATGCCGAGTGGGTGCGCCGCAAGATCAATACCGTGCGCCGCTTCCAGCGCGCGAGCTACCGCATGGTGCTCGAGCGCGGCGAGGTGCCCTTCTCACCGCAATCGGGGGCGGACCCTGCCGATTACGTGATTGCCGGCGGTGGTTTCCCCCTGGCGGTCAGGGGCGCCGGCATTATCGGCTGCCTGACAATTTCAGGCCTGCCCGGGCGCGAGGATCATGGCGTGGCCGTATCGGCCCTGGCCACGCATCTGCGCCTTGACCCGCGCGATCTCGCGCTGCCGCCGGAATAGGGCTCGTCATGAAGCTGAACTATCTGTTGCTCGATGTGTTTACCCGTACCCCGCTGGCAGGAAATCAGCTGGCGGTGGTGCTCAAGGCCGATGGCCTGCTCGATGGCGAAATGCAGGCCATTGCCCGCGAGTTCAACCTGAGCGAGACGGTCTTCGTGCTCAAGCCGCATGGCGAGCGCAATACGGCGGCCATTCGCATCTTCACCCCCCATGAGGAACTGCCCTTTGCCGGGCACCCCACCATCGGGGCTGCAGTGGTGCTGGGTCTGAGCAAGAAAGCTTCGGCCGTTCGGATCGAGGAGAAGATCGGGCTGGTGACGGCGCTGTTTGAAAAGCTGGACCGCCGCTCGGGCGAGGCGCGGTTCGGTCTGCCGCGGCTGCCCGGCCGCATTGCCGAGTTGCCTGACAGACTGGCCATCGCCCAGGCGCTGGGAATCGAGGTCGACGATATTGGCTGCCAGGCCTACCAGCCCGCCGTATTCTCGGCCGGGGTGCATTTCCATCTGGTGCCGGTGCGCAATGCCGATGTGCTGAGGCGCATTGCCGTCAACCCGGCGGCATGGCACGCCGCCTTCCGGCACGAGCATCATTCCGCCTATGTGTTCACGCTGACGCCGGACGAACCCGACAATGATCTGGCCGCCCGCATGTTCGGCATGGGCGTGGGAGAGGATCCGGGCACGGGATCGGCTGCTGCCGCGCTGATCGGGCTGCTGTCCGAACAGGCATTGCTGGCCACCGGCCAGACCGATTTCGTGCTGCGTCAGGGCCACGAAATGGGGCGGCCATGCCGCATCGCCATCCAGTTCCGCAAGGATCAGGGCGAACTGGTGCATGGAGCCATTGGCGGCCAGGCGATCGTGGTGGGAGAGGGGGAGCTCGATCTGGGTGATTGAGATCCGGGCAGCCTCCGACGACCGCTCGGTCCGTGAAAGCCTCGGCGCAGCGCCTGGCGGACGCCGATTGGCGGGCCTCAAGGATTGGGCCGGGGCAGGGGGCCGGGCCGCCGCCGAAACGCCGCGCATGGCGTGCGGCATGACGAGCCGGGGAGACGATTTGTTAATCGATCCTGGCGGGTGCGACACGAACAGCCACTGTTTGGGCTTGCAGGCGGTCGCAGATTGGCGCATTCTGCCCCGACATCAGGAATTGATCCATGCCGCGCAACCGCGCCAAAGCCATTGCCATCAGCCAGAGCGACGCCCTTCGGGCCCGCCTGATGATTGCTGGCGGCTTGCTGTTGCTGCCCGCTGCGCTGCTCCTCCTTCTTATCAGCCCCTGACCATCGGCAGCTCGGATAACCGAGCGGGTCGTCAGGGGATTACGCCATAAGCCGCACAGTAGATGTCCGGCCGATCAGGGCTTTGCTCTGGGCCGACCGATAGGAACAAGACCATGACGACCTCCTCCGATACCAATAAAGACCGCGTCTTCATCTTTGACACCACGTTGCGCGACGGCGAGCAATCGCCCGGCGCCACCATGACGCTGGAGGAAAAGCTGCAGGTTGCCGAAGCGCTAGACGAAATGGGCGTGGATATTATCGAAGCCGGCTTCCCCATTGCCTCCACCGGGGATTTTGAAGCCGTGGTGGCCGTGGCCA
>TARA_R110002124_G_scaffold55022_2_pt1 | contig 10814 bp, 8 predicted proteins | sample TARA_R110002124 | Tara Oceans TARA_R110002124 (sample SAMEA4397445) | marine metagenome | biome: Polar Biome; feature: [SRF] surface water layer (ENVO:00010504); material: water (ENVO:00002006), including particulate matter (ENVO:01000060) such as... | depth 5 m | reverse complement strand
TAAATAATCAGCCTCGTCTAACAGCACAACTTTGAACTTGCCGAAAGGCATAGTCTGCACAAAGCCATTGATCTTATCACGTAGAACATCAATACCATTCTCACGTGATGCATTGATCGTTAGCACATCATATTCTTCTACACCTAACTCATTGATTAACAGTTTTGCTAGTGTAGTTTTACCTGTACCCGGGTCTCCTGACATCAGCAGATGAGGGAAACTTCCGTCTTTGATCCAGCCGGTTACTTGACTTTTTTGATTATCATCTGTAAAGACATATCCATCTACTGTATTCGGACGATACTTTTCTACCCACAACTGATTTTTCATTAATACCTCATAATGTTAGATTCGATTTATATAGTATAAAGGATATTGACTTAGATGTCAACACTTTTCTGCGGGTAATTTAACCGTTTTTGCACACTTTTATGCGTCTTAGCGACCGTCATCATGGTGGCCAGTTGCCATGTTATGCTGTGGTTCATCACTGACTAACATGCAGTCTGATAGATCGACACAACGAATTGTTTTCTCACCTTCTTCGTCTTGGATATTAACTCCACGTGTCCAACGACCATGAGCAACAAGGACATATTGTCCTTCTTTAAGTTCAGTCTTTGCATTTGGACCTATTGAATAGACTTGTGCCCAACGAGGCTTGATGCCTTGTGATTTCGTACTATCGTCCATCACAATAATACCAGAGGCTAATGTATTACTACCAAAGTCCATACCATGTACGATAACTCTATCTTGTATTGCTCTAAGTGATTTGCAATGGATGCGATTGATATTAGATTTGGGACCTATGCCTGCCATTTACTTCTTTCCTTTCTTTTTGGTTGCTTTTGGGGTGGATACTACATTTTCTAAAGCCGCTTTTTTAATTGCTTCGATATCAAAGTCATCTTCTAGGTCAGCAAGTTCTGCTTCTTCAGGATGTAGTTCTCCTTCTGCTCCAAAACTATCTGGTGCTTCATTTGCAGATTTCATTTCGAATTTTTCTGGCTCATCATGCGGACCTTCAGGATCGATAAAAGGCTCATTACTTGTATGGTGATGACCATCCGTATCTTCGCTAACTGGATCCGGCAATGAATTTGCTTGAACAACAGGGGTAGTTACTGCTTCTGGTTTTGCTTCTTCTACTAACTTGTCAAGTAAGGGAGTTGCTGTTTCATTTACTGCAACACTCTTTTCTTCTATTTGACCAGATTCTAATGCCGCCAATTCTCGTTTTTGTTTAGGAGATAAAGGAGCATTTGGATTTGCACTTCTGCTAATGTTTGGATGTTCAGGACGTTCTTGTAAGATTGCACCGGATGTTCCTACTTGCGATGCATAAGAGTCTGCAACTCGTTGAGTATTCGGTTTTACTATCTTACCCTGCGAGTCAATCTCATCACCACGAGAGTTAATTGCATCAACATTACTGACAGCCCGTGTCATTTCATGTCTGGCCATCAATGATGCCATATCTAAATTCTTTCCTCTTGCTGTTTTATATACTCTTCCCATAATATTATCCTATTTTAAAAATTCTTCGATATCTAAATCGTAATATAAACTATTTATACGGTGAATACCGATCAAAAACAAAACAAAACTAGATACACTTGAGCCTCTTCCAACTCCCCAAACAATGTTATTTTCTCTCATCAAATCAACTAGATACTTCATGTATTGTAGTAATAAAAACTGCTCTCGTTTTTGATACAATAACAATTCTTTACCTACACGTTGTATTTCTGTTTGATGTGTACATTGTTCTAGTAACCATTTCGCAATATCAAGTTCTCTGTACTTTGCAGGCATATTCCACTTTGATCTCATTTCTTCATCAAAGTCCGCTACTGATAATTGTGCTAAAGTATGCTCAATCAACTCGGGCACAGTCTCTAGTTCTAATGTAGGGTCAAGTTCTATCTTCACATCTGTCAGAGTATGCTTTAACTTCTGATCGGGATTTTTCATGTAAACATCTACTAAATCACGTTCAGTAAAAATAGGTCGCCCGTAATAATCATTAATCATACGATATATTATACAGTAATATAGATAAAATGCAAGTGAAAAGGATCAATTCTTTTTGGATTTTTTACCCTTTTTCGGAAATTGAAGGTCTAATCTTTCCCAGTCATCACTATTAAAAAGTTTTACAATATTATTATCATCTGTGATAGGTTCAGAATGTTTGATACATAGACTGTTGCAGTTCCACCATCTACTGTTATCACGGTCTACATGATTTTCTACGACTTCTGCTACTGTGCAGAAACGAACACCGTCACTTAGATTAGACCCTAAAGTACAATCAGTGATTGAAAGACGACCTTCAGTTATACAATTAAACTTTTGTAGTAAAGACATTGAAATGATTTGATCGTACGGCTCTTCAGGTAATAAACATACTCTAATGCCTGCGTCTTTGTATTTTTGTATTGCTCCTACTTCATTTTGATTAATGAAGATGCAATTATTTAATGCAGTTGCGGAAAAATGTAGTATTCTTTCTAGTGCGATGTTTTGTTCAGCAATGTCTTCAGTTTCGACCAACATAGATAGAGTCATAAAGTAGTCATTGAGAATGAATGTATCAGCAAAATGTAGTGCAGTTGAAAATCCTAAATCTCTTTCAATGCGAGTACTCATCTTATTTCCTATCAACATGAATACTATCACCGATATCTTTTTCAGCGAATAACTTGTCTAGTTTCTTCCCTTGTTCTTCTTTATAACTATTCATTATCATGTTAAGTTGATTAACCATGGGCTGATTTTGTGTTCTGTAAGCAAATGTGAGTTTGCCGGTGATGGATGCTATTGCTTCTTGCAAGTCTTCGATAGACTTATCAGAAAGATCACTTATGAATGGGTGATTCATACCTGTCATATATTACCTCTTAGAACGAATCTAACTTAACTCGTTTCCAGATGTCATGTCCTTGATTGTATACAGTTCCTGTTGTTGAACTGAAAGATGAACTGGTTAATAGAGTTGAAACAGCTCCTGCAACACCATTTGCTCGTGTACGACTAACTTGAATTCTAGTGTGGCCGCCTGCACCACCTGCATCTGTAGACTTAACATAATAAGTTGTTGCGGGTAAAAGGCCTGCATTTGTGACATTAGGACCAGCAAAGACAACTGGTTGATTTAATCCGTATGATGCAATATCTGCTACTGTTGCTGTAAATGTTATTTTATCATCAGCGGCTGAAGATGATTCGATATTTGTTACGGTAGCAACACTATCATAAGTACCGACACATTGATATGTATATTCAATCGGTGAGGCTTGCATTGTACTAGTTGCAGTTGATAGAGCAACATTGGCTCCACTTTCTGTTAAACTGACTGAAAAATTAGTGTTAGCAGTAATGCTAGTTACAAAATAATCTGTTCCGGCAGTTACTCCGCCAAAGACTACATTACCATTTCTTCCTGTGAATTCTATTGGCATATTAACATACATGCCTACTGTATTTGCTGTTGCTAATACATCAGTTGTGACTGTAGTAGATGTTATGCTGATTGGTGCAATCGTAGTAGTAACTGCGATATCACCATTTCTATCACCTTGATAACCTGTTGGTGTAATCGCTGGTCTTATTTCGATCTGAGAAGACTGATAACCTCTGTTAACAGGAGAGATTAAGATCGAATTACCACAATCGATTGTAGATAGATCATATGTTAAGTTATCTACGCCGTACGGCGCAGTAGCAATTGCTAAACTGCCGACTCCATTAACACTATTATTTTCTAAAATATCCCCACTATCTGTTACTTCTGCTGGGAAGTTGATATATGCTTCTGTATTTGCAATAGTTAAGTCTAGTGTAATTGTATGTTTTGTGTTAGTTGGTGCCCAACCTGAAAAGTTAAACGTTGTATTACCTGTAATCGTAGCATACTGCACATCACCTAACGTAGTGTTGACAACTACTGTACCTGAGACGTTATTACCTAAATTATATGTAGTATTACGAAATGTTCTAATAGCGGCGTTACTAATTAAAGTATTAGCCATATTATTATCTATCGCAATGTTTTGTAGTCCTGATTTAACCACTACTTGTTGTTGCAGTTCTGTTATTTCAGTACCAGCGGTATTGATATTGTTTTTGATAGAGGTAAAATTATCTCTGAATCCCTGAGAACTATTATTCTGCCCCGGGGTTGGATAATTGCTGTCTATGCCGTTTGTATTAATTGTACTCATAATTTATTCAGTCTCTTAATATACTATTTATCAACACAATTTATCCAGATACATTTCTTTCATCTGGTAAAATCGTCTGCCTAGGAAATAACACATAAAAATCTTTAGAGTCGATAGGATTTGGTTCTGGAGAAGCACTAGGTAGTCCTGTCCATGCGGCCGGACTAACGTTAGTATCATAATCAAATGTAATTGATTTATCTACTGTTATTCTATCTAACTGGAAGTTGATCGTGTTTAATGTATATGATTTTCCTATTGGATCTACCCATAATGTTTCGATATTCGTTTTGATTGTCTCTGATGTTCCTGGCTTACAGTATGCAATGACCCAAGCAGGAGTATATCCTAATGTTGAACCGTTTGCTTGTTGACTTGTCATCCAGCCAGGGAGTAATCTAAAGTCATATTCTTGGCCCAATATTTCTCCTGTTCTCTCTTTCATGTTAGGTAGACTATTTGGGAATAAATTTTTAGCAAATCCCGGAGTTAAACTTGTATAGTAACCCGGTTGACTTGTTTCTGTCATCAAAGGTAATTCACCTTCATTTGCTATCAACTGATCTTCAAACGTTTGTTCTGTTTGCATTAATTGGCCTGCAGGTGTTGTGTTAATATAACTTGCATAAATGTCAGTTACACTTGTATACCAAGGCCCTTTGTTTAATGGTATGTTTCTTGGCCATACGATTTCTTCACTGATACTTTTGCCTTTAGGATTGATTAAATTGTCTTGTACTTCAGAATAAACAACTTCATATACAACCTCTCCGGCATCATTTTTTGCAACTGCTGTTTTTAATTCTCCTAGTGTAATATATCTCCAATAGTGATTCTTATTAATAGCGGCTACATATTCTTCAAAGTCACTCGCATAAATTCCGTATGCATGTTCATATGTTATGTTTGTTGCTTTACCAAAGTTTACATCTTCTGCTCTATATAAATCTGCTGTCGGAATAATAGTAGTATTCGTTAATAATCCTTTAATAATATTTCTGTCTGCAACACCAGGAACACATCGTATGTATAATGTATCAGTAGGTTGAGTAAATTCTTGTACAATCTTTAATGTAAATTCTCTTGTAGAGTTAACTACAGCATAGAGGGCAGAGTATGCTTCGATTGAAAACGCAAATGATGTTTCATCATTGGGATTTAAAAACTCAGTTGTAGGTTGATATGCTACAGTTCCTGATATTTCTCCATTATCTAATAACTTTAAGTTGGGCGGCAAAGCTCCACTTGCTACTCTATAACTAAGCACAACATCTGATGTTGCCTTAACAGATAAAATAGATGTTTGACTGTTATTCATTTGACCAAGATCACTCGGTGTTACCCAAGTAACTGTACCTATAATATCATTTGCAATAGTCATCGTAAATTTGAATACAGGACTTTGAACTAAGGTGAAACTTGCTTTTCTTACATTCACACTGAATGAAAAATTATTAATACTATTAGCGGCAGTAACCGGCGTACCCGTAATCCATCCTGTAGTTGAATCTCCTACTAACCCTAAGGGCAAATCAATAAATTGATACTCTAATGAATCCCCATCAAAGTCTTTACTTAGCATTCTCCATGAAAAATATTCACCACTTAGAAATGTTCCTATGTGTGCTTCTTCATTGGGAGAATATGTAGTGTTTATGTCATTGTTCGGGAATACATAATAACCGTAATTAGTTGGGTCATTAGTAGCAACATTAAATGTTTCTGGTCGTGTATTAAGTATACTCGGTACTCTACTATGGGGAGGGAATCCAGGACCACCTGAACTAATTGGTGAGTTTTGATTCGCTACAATGATGTTGTATGATTCTAATGCATTTCCTAAAGGTGATGTTAGTTCTAATGTAAATGAATATGTTTGTACTGTAGGTTCACCTGTTTGTATTTGCGGTAAAGATGCGCCAAATGTTCCGGCACCATCTACTAATACTTCTTCGCTTCCCCCACGTGCACCTGATATTGTAAATGTTGTTGCAGTTAAAATTCTACTAATATAATAAGTTCTATTTGCTACAAGGTCTCCATATAAAGTGCCAGTAAACACTACAGGACGTTCTTTAACGAACCCTGTTGTACTTAGTACTGTAAGAACACTAGATGATATTGCTAGGACTGATGTACTCACAGCACTATAGTTGATGCTAATAATAGGAGGTTCAGGATATCCCCTGAGTAATCCTTTGCTGTTTAATTCTAAGCCTGGAGGTAAACTACCTTGCACTTTTCTTATTAATACCGGATTAGCAGTTACTGGATTATTGTATTCAATCTGTAATTCTCTCCATATAGTATCATTTGTAGTTAAGATCGTTCCAGTTGGTGTAGTAAATGTAGGTATTGCAACTCCACTGATAATCATACTAAATGTTCTATCTGCTATTTGTTGTTCATCACCTATGTAATCATCTGTTGCTCTTAGTGCAAAATTATATGAAGTATCTGATCCAACGATGCTCGGCGTCCCTGACAATACCCCAGTCGTGCTATTCAATGTTAGTCCTGATGGTAATGCACCAGACAATACTGAGTATGTGATTGCAGTTGCCGGGAGACTTTCTGTCGCTTCAAACGTAAACGTCATCGCTACTTGAGACGGAAATGTTCCTGTTGCTCCTGCTGGAGTTACCCATGTAGGATGATTGCTCATCGGGTAAGCCCTAGAGAGTAATGTGTTCTACCATCAACTTTAGATGCTGTTAATGATTTCTTTCTATTTCCTGCTGTGTTGTAAGAAACATGTACCCAACCCGAGTCTGGAATACCCGGAGTATAAAACTCTAAAATTACTTGATCAAAGTCACATTTTTTTTCAATCCATTTTGCAATATCATAGTTAGACACGCCCGAGACTTCTATGTCTGCGGCTTGTCCTTTACAATGCTGTGATGTAGAACTTCCACCTACTGCTTTATTCAGGGATTCCCCACGATATCCACTGTTGATAGAAGTAGGTCCGAAATGTTCTCTGACTTTTTGCAATACGTTTTCACAGAGGGCCTTCGCATTATCTACGTGTTCTTCAGGCATAGAGTTATCTAAGCCTTGACGTATCGCTGTCTGACTTTTTTCAAACTCTGTTAGTGTGAAATTTTTACTTAACTTCATTTGTTTTTTACCTTTAAAGATGCAAAACATTATGCATATGTTGCGCCAACTGTATACCATTGTGAGGCGCCATGTGCTACAAACTGTATATGCCCTTTAGGACCTATTGTCATGCCGCCGTTGGTACCATTATCATCAACGGTGCCACCTACTGCCGGATATACTGTCAAGTTATTTGATGCTGATAAGTTTTTAATGTATATACACATACCAGTAGTTGCTGTCATTAGTCTGACACCGTTATTAGTAGTGTTTACTGTAACAGAATATATGTCTGCTCCCGCTAACCCTGTTGCATTGCCCTGTGATGTGCCTGCGGCTGTCGCAGTTGTAACATCTTTGATAATATGAGTCTGATTAGTAATGTTACCAGACACTGTTAAACTAGTTAATGTTCCGACGGATGTAATATTTGGTTGAGATGCCCCAGTGATATTTAATGCTAGTGCTGAACTTCCTGCTGATACTGCATATTGAGCGTTTGCTACAGTACCTGAAACATTTCCGCCGGCTACTGAGTTTGCAATCGCCGCAAATCCGACTTGTCCACCGACATTTGCGCCAGTGATGTTAGTTAAGTTTGCACCATCTCCAGATACGTATGTAAAGACACCACCTGTACCAGATACGTTGCCTGCAGACACATTACCTGTGACAGATAATGCTGTTAACGTACCAGTACTTGTGATGTTTGGTTGAGCATTAAGGATTACATTATCTGCTGTTGCTACTGAACCAGCGACATTTGCACCTATAATATTTGTTAAGCCGGCTCCATTACCTGAGAAGAGACCTGTATTTGCAGTGATTGCTGAAGCAGTGATTGTTCCGTTAACACCTAAACCAGTTAAAGTACCGAGAGATGTAATGCTTGGTTGCGCCGCAGTTGTTACTGTCCCGGCAGATGTTGCCAATGCAACAGTTCCTGATACGTTTGCGCCTGCTACTGCGTTCGCTGTTGCGGCGAACGTTACTTCTCCAGTTACATTAGCACCGACTACATTAGATAGACCACCTCCATCACCTGTAAATAATCCTGTATTTGCTGTGAAAGCCGGTGCTGTTACTAATGTAGCGACTCCTAACTGAGAAGAAGATAATGTTGCGGCCGTTGCGCCATTAACTGCAAATGAAATTTCTCCACCAGCCGATGCAATTCGCACATTAGATGTGCCGTTTGATATAGATGCTGTGTTTATTCCAGAAACATTTGCTCCGTTGATGTTAGATAATCCACCACCATCGCCTATAAATGTTCCTGTTCCACCTGCTATTGTAATGTTACCAGCGTTCGTAATTAGATCACTGTTAGTGTTTAAGTTTCCACTTAATATCAATCCTGTTAATGTTCCGACAGATGAAATATTAGGTTGGTCAACTGTTGTTAGACTTCCGCCTACTATTCCAGCAGATATAGCACCAACAACATCAATAGAGCCAGGTACATTTAAGTTACCTGTTGTCTTATTGTATGTAAATCCAGTGTTACCTGCGTATAGTGAGCCACCATCATTAAATATGACTTGTGTATCTGCACCTTGTGCAGGTACTAACGTTGCTGTGTCCCATGAAAGAGAACCAGAACCGTTTGTTTTTAGGAATGCACCTGAAGCACCGCCAGTAATTGTTACATTACTTTCTGGTCCTAAGTTAGCAGTACTATTGAAGTTGATATTGTTATCAAATCCACCTGATACAGACATTGAGCCTGTTACTTCTACAGATGTTCCTGTATTCTTAACTGATAGTATGTTTGCTGTTCCAGCAGATGATACTCTGATCGGACCACTTGCATCTACTTGTACATTGCTTGTACCGTTTTCAATAAAGGCACCTGCTGATACAGAGATGTTTGTTAAATTTGCTCCGTCTCCAGATACATATGTAAAGACACCACCTGTGCCTGATATGTTACCTGTTGTTGCATTACCTGATACTGCTAATGATGTCAGAGTACCTGTACTTGTTATGTTTGGCTGAGCGGCAGTCGTAACTGTTCCTGCTGTTGTTGCAAGAGGAACCGTTCCACCTACATTAGCACCAGCTACTGCGTTTGCAGTTGTTGCAAAACTTACTGCACCTGAAACATTAGCACCTGCTATAGCATTTGCAGTTGTAGCAAAAGGAACAGCACCAGATACATTTGCTCCGGCAACTGCGTTTGCTGTTGCGGCGTATGATACTTCACCTGACACATTAGCGCCAGCTACTGCGTTAGCAGTTCCAGCAAATGTTGCTAAGTTTATAGTACCTGTTATATTAGCGGCTGCCACTGCGTTTGCAGTTCCAGCGAATGTTACTGCTCCACTTACGTTTGCTCCGGCAACTGCGTTTGCTGTTGCGGCAAATGTTACTTCACCTGAGACATTTGCTCCGGCTACTGCATTAGCAATTGCGGCATTAGTAACTTCTCCACTTACGTTAGCACCTGCTACTGAGTTTGCGATTGCAGAATTTGGCACTTCACCTGAGACATTTGCTCCGGCAACTGCGTTTGCTGTTGCGGCATTAGTAACTTCTCCACTTACATTAGCACCTGCTACTGCATTTGCTGTACTTGCGAATGGTACCGAACCTGTTACGTTTGCTCCAGTAATTGCTGATAGATTTGCTCCGTCACCAGTTACATATGTAAAGACTCCGCCAGTACCTGCTACATTGCCCGCTGTTACATTACCAGTTACTGTTAACAATGTTAATGTACCAGTACTTGTGATGTTTGGTTGTGCGGCTGTTGTGACCGTACCTGATGTAGTTGCTGTTGCTACAGCACCTGAGACATTTGCTCCGGCAACTGCGTTTGCTGTTGCGGCATTAGTAACTTCTCCACTTACGTTAGCACCTGCTACTGCATTTGCTGTAGTTGCGAATGGTACTGCGCCAACTAAACTTGCGGCTGTGAGGTTTGATAAGCCTCCACCATCTCCAGTGAATAAACCTGTATTAGCAGTAAATGCCACAGCAGTGATTGTTGACTGAACATCTAGTGTTGTCAACGTACCCAATGAGGTTATGTTTGGTTGTGCTATCGTTGTTACAGTACCTGCTATTGTTGCAGATGGTACAGTTCCAGTTACATTAGCACCTGCGATTGCTGATAGTCCAGCTCCATTACCACTGACGTTTGCGGCTGAAAGAGCGGCAGACAATGTTATGTTATTAGCATTAATGTTTCCGTTACCGGATGTTGCGTTTGCAAGAATATATCCAAAGTCACCAGATACATTACCTATAATTGCATTACCTTGTACACTATTAGATACGATTACATCAGTGATATTTGCTACCGTGTTGGGCATATCAATATATAATGTTTGTGATGAGTCAGTAATAGTTGCAGACCCAGGACCAGTTCCAGGGGAACGACCCAATGATAATGTAGTTGAAGTAAACTGTACGCAGGATATGTTAGCACCTAGTACTACGTTTCCTACTGGGGAACCGTTTACAGAGAAGATGCCG
>TARA_R110002124_G_scaffold19231_7_pt1 | contig 10814 bp, 8 predicted proteins | sample TARA_R110002124 | Tara Oceans TARA_R110002124 (sample SAMEA4397445) | marine metagenome | biome: Polar Biome; feature: [SRF] surface water layer (ENVO:00010504); material: water (ENVO:00002006), including particulate matter (ENVO:01000060) such as... | depth 5 m | reverse complement strand
GTCCGGTGCGATCCTGTCCTACATCATGTGCAAGGCGATGAACCGGTCGTTCGTCAGCGTGATCCTGGGCGGCTTTGGCGGCACATCGGGTCCGCAGATGGAGGTCGAGGGAGAACAGGTCGCGATCGAGGCGGACGGCGTGGCCGCGGCCCTGAACGAAGCCGACAGCATCGTGATCATCCCCGGCTACGGCATGGCGGTGGCGCAGGCGCAGCAGGGCGTGGCCGAGCTGACGCGCAAGCTGCGTGCGGCGGGCAAGACCGTGCGTTTCGCCATTCACCCCGTTGCGGGGCGTCTGCCGGGGCACATGAACGTGCTGCTGGCCGAGGCCAAGGTGCCCTATGACATCGTGCTGGAGATGGACGAGATCAACGACGACTTCCCCGATACGGACGTCGCCATTGTGATCGGCTCGAACGACATCGTGAACCCTGCGGCACAGGACGATCCCAACAGCCCCATCGCCGGCATGCCGGTTCTGGAATGCTGGAAGGCCAAGCAGGTGTTCGTCAGCAAACGCGGTCAGGGCACCGGCTATTCGGGCATCGAGAACCCCCTGTTCTTTAAGGAGAACACGCGGATGTTCTACGGTGACGCCAAGGCGTCGATCGACAAACTGCTGCCGATGATCGACTGAACCTGTTGATAAACAACGCGAAAAGGCAGGCCCACGGTGGCCTGCCTTTTTGAGTTGCGGCTGGGATTTTGGGGCCGGTATACATATGTATTCCGTAATGCTTTGATATTGCTAAGTTTTCTGTATCTTTTTGACCAAGCGCCCGCTATGTCTGTCGGCCAGTAGCACAGACAGGGCCAGACCATGCCGCCATTGAACGACCATCCCCTGCGCCACCGCCTGACGTCGGAACTGCACGCGCGGCCCTTTCCGGTGCTGACTGCGCCGGCGATGGCGGCCTATCTGGCGATCAAGCACAGCCCCGATGACATCGCGCGCGCGGATGCCCATGACCGGTTGACCGCATTGCTGGACCACTACGGCGCGCCGCGTCCCGATGCGGGGGCGACACATTATTTCGGGGCGATGGGCAAATATACGATCAAATGGGAACAGCACACCGAATTTGTCACCTACACCGTGTTCCAGACGGGCCTGAGCGACCGCGCCTTTGATCCGGCCGAGTTCGAGGTGTTCCCGCGCCACTGGCTGGACGACATGTCGGGGGTCTGCATGACGTCGGCGTTGATCCGCATCATGCCGCGCCCTGCGGAGGACGCGCGGATATTGCCGCAACTGGACGCCTGGCTGGTCGCCGAAAGCATCGCGGTGGCGGATGTGCTGGATGGCTCGGCGGTGATCGCATCGGATTTTCGCATTGATCCGGCGGGGCACCTGCGGTTCGCGGTCTACGTCAGCGACACGACGGGGCCGGGGCGTGTGGGGCGGATCGTGCAGCGCCTGTGCGAGATCGAGACCTATAAATCCATGTCGCTGCTGGGCTTTGCCAAGACCCGCGAACTGGCGGGGCCATTGAACACGCTGGACACCCAGCTGAACGACCTGACCGGTGCCATGCGCAGCCCCGAGGCCCGCACCGAAGAAACCCTGCACGCCTTGCTGGATGTGTCGGTGGCGCTGGAACAGCAAGGGGCGCGATCGGCGTACCGGTTTGCGGCGACGGGGGCCTATGCCGCGCTGGTGGCGGAACGGATCGCGGTGCTGCGCGAGGCGCGGTTCATGGGACGCCAAAGCTTTGCCGAGTTCATGATGCGCCGGTACGAGCCTGCGATGCGCACCGTCAAGGCGACCGAGGCACGGCTGCACGCCATGTCGGCCCGTGCCATTCGCGCGTCGGAATTGTTGCGCACGCAGGTCGATGTGGAACGCTCGGCGCAGAACCAGGCGATATTGGCCAGCATGGACCGCCGCTCGGATCTGCAACTGCGGTTGCAGCACACGGTCGAGGGGCTGTCGGTGGTGGCGATCAGCTATTACGCGGTGTCGCTGGTGGGGTATCTTTTGTACCCGCTGGCCGACCAGCTTGAGGTCAGCAAGGGCACGGTCACCGCCGCTGCCACCCTGCCGGTGATCGGGGCTGTGTGGCTGATGCTGCGCCGGATCAAGCGGCATGTGGAATAGACTGGTGTCATGCCTTTGCCAGTTCAGCTACATTTGCTAAGCGGCGCTTGGGTCTCATGCGCCCCTGACACTTCGTTTCAATGTCGTGGGATCGCTTGCAAATAGAATCACTATGGGCTGCACGACCGCAAACCTTTGAAATCTGGTGACATAGTCGCTGCGGCTTTGGGTGACTGAACCCAGAGCCTGAGGCGCATGTTTATATGCCTTTTCATCTGATGTGACTGTCGCAATTCGGGAACAGTTTCCCTCGGAGGTGGTGGAATTACTCCCAACAGGGTCGTCTCCTTTTGGTTGAAGTTGCACATTGGCAAAAAGAAAAAAACGAATTTGAGGCAGCATGAATATTAAGCACGCATTCAAGCAGTGCGCCCGCGCGCTGGGAAATGATGATTGGTGTGAACAACTTGATCGCCATTTTGTCGCGTTAAAGCGGCGTGGTCCCCGTCTTGTTGTGACCTTTGACAACATGACCAGCCGCGATGCTCATGGTCCGCGTAATCCGTGGGGCTGGAACATTGTCGAAAGTCTGGGCCATTCGCATCTGGGGGTCTGTATGTCGCGTCGCAACGACTGGTTCCGCCATCCGGATCTATTTGACCTGTTTGACCGGTTGCGTGATCAGGGCTTCTTTGAACAGTTTGAGGATGTCGTGTTCTACGGATCTTCCATGGGTGGCTGCGGGGCGCTTAGCTTTGCCCAGGCAGCACCGGGCGCGCGGGTGGTTGCATTTGTTCCGCAAACCACGTTGTGCCCCGACTTGGCTCCTTTCGAGCAGCGCTTTCTCAATGGCCGTGAACGCGGTGACTATAAAGACCGTCGCTATGTGGACGGCGCGGTGGGGGCGGGCACGGCGCGCAGTGTTGCGGTGTTTTACGATCCTTATCACGCGCCGGACCGGGCGCAGGTTGAACGGCTGCCTGCGGACAATCTCCAGCTTTTCAGAGCGCCCTTCTTCGGACACAAGGTGCCACGCCTGCTTCACATGATGGGCAGCATTCGAGAACTGACAGTTGCTGCCCTGAATGACGAGCTGACCGCTGAGAAATGGAAGGCAGCGATGGCAGGGCGTTATCAAACACCCGGATACATCCGCATTCTGCTTAATGCAGCGCTTGAGCAAGGTCACCATTCGCTGGTGTCTCGGGCGTTGCCACGCGCCGAGGCGCATCTGACCCGACCGTTGCCAAAGTACCGTCGTCTGGTCGCCATACCCTAAGGGGATGGCATCCAGGATCGCCGCACAGCCGGTGACTGATGAGTGTGGTATCAAGCGGCCTGCCAGGGCCGGGCGTGTGCCGACAATGATCGACAACTGCGCCTAAAATCCCGTGCGAAAAGTCGCTGTCGACGGGGCATCGTTTAAGCCGATGGCAAAGCCGGTGGATTAACTCCGTCGGCATGAGCAAGCATTGGTATTACCGCGCAACACAGCGGACGGCACAGGCAGCAGGCGGCTGGATGCGGGTGCTGCATGGTCACCGCGCCGTCTTTGTGCCGCGCGGCCCGCGGCTGCTGGTCAGTTTCGACACCGTGGGCGCGCATCTGGCCCCGCCGCCGCGCATCCCTTGGGCGTGGGACCTGGCGCAGGCGGCGGGCTGGTCGCATCTGGGGGTGATGACGGGGCCGTGCAATGACTGGTATCGGCGGCGTGCGGTGTTTGATTTCTTTGACAGCTTGCGCGACAGCGGGTTTTACCGGCGCTTTGACGATGTGGTGTTCTATGGCACCTCGATGGGCGGCTTTGCGGCCTGCACCTTTGTCGCCAGTGCGCCGGGCGCACGGGTGGTGGCGATCAGCCCGCAGTCGACCCTGATCGGCGCGCGTGTCCCGTTCGAGCAGCGTTATTCCCAAGGGCAGCATCGCGGCGACTGGGAAGACCCGCGCTATCAGGATGCGCAAAGTTGCCTGCGGCTTGCAGGCCGCGCCGTGGTGCTGGTTGATCCCTATCACGCCGCCGACATGGCCCATGTGGCGCGTCTGCCCGACACACGGCTGACGGTGCTGCGCTGTCCGTTCATGGGCCACCGCATTCCGCATCATCTGGCGGCGCTGGGGGGCTTTGGCGGGCTGATGCGGGGTCTGTTAGAAGGGCAGGGGCATGACGGCTTTGCCGCGCACCTGATGCGGCGCAAGGGGGCGGTCAGCTATCACAAGGGGCTGGTGAAGGCGGCGCTGGCGCGGGGGCATCCGCTGCTGGCGGGGCAGGTGCTGACCCACTACGGCAGGCTGCCAGATGCGCCGCCCGTGCCGCATCTGGCGGCCCGTGTGGCCCGCCAGTTGCGCGTGACAGAAGATGCGGCGGCTCAGCGTCCGCGAATGCGCGGGTCCAGCGCGTCGCGCAACCCGTCACCCAAGTAGTTCACCGACAGCACCGTCAGTGAAATCGCGATGCCGGGCAACAAGACCCGCTCGGGGAACTGCTCCATCCGCTGCACCGCATCCGCCAGCAGCTTGCCCCAGGTGGGGAAGTCCGACGGAAAGCCGACGCCAAGGAAGGACAGCGCGCTTTCGGTGATGATCGCGGTCGCCAGCCCCAGCGTGGCCGACACGGTGATCGGCGAGATCACGTTGGGCAGCAGGTGGCGGCGGATGATCTTGGAATTCTTGGTGCCGATGGACCGCGCTGCCAGAATGAATTCGCGTTCTTTCAGCGCCAGAATGTCGCCCCGCACGATCCGCGCCGTCTGCATCCACGAGGTGATGCCGACCACGCCCACGATCAGGATGAACATGCCCGTCTCGGGGCCGAAATTGGCGCGCAGGGGCTGGCGGAACAGGGTCACGGCGACCAGCAGCAGCGGCAGGATCGGCAGGCTCAGCACCAGATCGGTAAAGCGCATCAGCCAGAAATCGGCGCGGCGGAAATAGCCCGCCACCACGCCGACAAATGTGCCGATCACCAGCGCCAGGATCATCGCCGCCCAGCCGACCGCCATCGACGCGCGGCCGCCCTTGATCATGCTGGCCAGCAGGTCGCGGCCCAACTGGTCGGTGCCAAAGGGATGGCCCCACGCGGCCTTGGCCTCGCTGTCCCAGATCAGCGTCCAGATCGGGCGCATGTCCTTGGCGCGAATGTCCAGCTTTTGTGCGTCCAGCGTCCAGATATAAGGACCGATCAGCACGAACAGCGTGATGAAGATCAGGAAAAAGCCGCCGAACATTGCACCTTTGTGGTGCTTGAACTGGTTCCAGACGTCATACCACTGGCTGCGGGGCGGGGCGATGGGGCCCTTGTCCTGCAATGCGCCGTAGGCTTGTTCGTCAATCTCGGGGTCGGGACCGGACACGAGGGGTTGGTCAGTCATAGCGGATCCTCGGGTCGAGCACGCCGTACAGAATATCGGCGATCAGGTTGAACATGACGATCAGGATGGCAAAGATAAAGGTCAGCGTCATCACAGTCGGGATGTCATTGGCAAACAGCGCAATCAGCAACTGGTAGCCGATGCCGTTCACGCCAAACACGTTCTCGGTGATGATCGCCCCGCCAAAGATCGCAGGGATGCCCAGTGCGATCACGGTGACCACCGGGATCATCGAGTTGCGCAGCACGTGCACCATGACCACAACGCCTTCGCGCAGGCCCTTGGCGCGGGCGGTGCGCACATAATCCTGGCCCAGGTTGTCCAGCATGGCGGACCGCATGTAACGGCTGATCTGCGCCGTGGTTTGCAGCGCCAGCACCATCACCGGCAGCACCATCTGTTTCAGCTGGTAGACGAATGTTTCCCAGTTGGTGACTTCGTGCACGGTGTTATAGTTCGACGGCAACCAGCCCAGTTGCACCGCAAAGATCACGATCAGCAGCGGGCCGGTGAAAAACGGCGGGATCGAAAAGCCGATCATGGTGACGAATGTGCCGGTCTGGTCAAAGATCGAATAGTGGCGATAGGCCGAATAGATGCCGATGGGCAGCGCGATCAGCACCCCCACGATATAGGCCATGCCAACCACCCAGATCGTCTGGGGCATGGATTGCACCACCAGATCCATCACCGGGCCACGGGTCTGCCAGGACAACATGCGCAGGCGACCATCGTAAAAGGATGTGTCGGGCAGCCAGCCCAGCAGGGTGCTGTCACGGGTCAGCCAGTCGATAAAGACCATCGGCTCGACCCAGAAAAACTGAACCATCCATTTCCAGTATTGGACATACAGCGGTTCACCCAGCCCAAGGGCGATGCGCATCTTTTCTTTGACTTCCGGCGGCACCGTCAGGGGCACCTGCGCCATCGGGTCACCGGGGGCGAGTTGCAGCAGAAGGAAGATCACGAGGCTGATGAACAAAAGCGTCGGGATCGACAGGATCAACCGGCGGATTGCGAAGGTTATCATGTGTGTGGCGCCTTTGTGCGTCAGTCTTGATTATTGCGACCCCGTCCCAAGGGTCGAAAGGCTGTGCCCCCTTCCGAAGAAGGGGACACAACAACTTTATGCATTATTCTTTGATGCGATACCAGTCGCCGACATTCCACAGTTCGGAATCCCAGACGTTCAGCACGACACCGCCCAAGGAATTGGCATGTGCCGAGACGCGCGCACGGTTGACCAGCGGCACGATGGTGTACGTGTCCTTGGTCAGCATGTCGTTCATCTTCTTGGCCAGCGCGCTGCGCGCATCCAGATCACCGGTGCGGGCCAGCTCGTCGATCATCTCGTCGTAAGCCGGATCGCAGAAGCGGTTGATGTTTTCACCCTGCCACTGGCTGGATGGCTTGGGTTCGCCGCCACAACGGTAAGCCGCCAGATACTGCTGGGGGTCGGTGCCGTTGAAGGTGTTGGCGTACATTTCCACGTCTGCATAGAACTTCTGGAAGGTGTCGGGCGAACCGGGGTCACCCCCAAAGAACACGGACCCGTCAAGGTTGCGCAGTTCGGTTTCAACGCCGATCTGGCTCCACCAATCCTTGATCAGCGCCTGGAAATCCTGACGGACGGCGTTGGTCGATGTCTGGTACAGCAGCGACAGCTTCATGCCGTCCTTTTCGCGCACGCCGTCACCATCGCTGTCGGTCCAGCCGGCTTCTTCCAGCAGCGCCTTGGCGCCTTCGATGTCCTGCGTCAGACAGTCGGTGTTGTCCGAGGCATAGATCGCGGGGGCGGGCACGAGGTTACAGGTCGGCGCACCGGCCTTGCCATAGCCCACTTCGGTCAGCAGTTCGCGGTCGATGGCCATCGACAGCGCCTTGCGCACCTTCACATCGCTCAGGATCGGGTGGGGTTCCGCCACGGTCGACCGTGTTTCGGCCGGCAGATCGGGGGAGGGGTTGGTCAGGTTCATCTCGATCCGCTCAAGCAGCGGACCAAAGCCGTTGATGGCCTTGCCGTAACCGGCGGCTTCCATCTTGGCGATGACGTCGGGCGCCAGTTGCAGGTTCCAGGCATAGTCGAATTCGCCTGTTTCCAGAACCGCACGACCGGCCGAGTTCGCGTCGCCGCCACCTTTCAGGGTGACCTTGGCAAAGGCGGGCTTGCCTTCTTCGCGGTAGTTTTCGTTGGCTTCGTACTGGATCACGTCGTTCGGTTTGAAGTCTGCGACGGTGAATGGACCGGTGCCGATGGGGTTATAGTTGGCTTCGGTGCACTCGGGCGCCTTGGCACCCAGGCAGTCAGCGAACTGCGCGGCCTGAATGATTGGGGACTGACCGCCGACAAAGGGGCCATAGGGGTTCGGCTTGGGCTGGTTGAACGTGACCTTGACGGTCAGATCGTCCACCGCTTCGACGGTTTCGACACCGTCAAAGAACGCACCCTGCGCACAGCCGCCTTCGGGGTGCATACAGTATTCGGCAGTGAACTTCACGTCGGCCGAGGTGACGGGCGTGCCGTCGGACCACATCAGGCCTTCTTTGATTTTCCAGGTGATGGTGGTCAGATCTTCGGACACGCCACCGTTGGCAACTGTGGGCACTTCGACGGCAAGGAAGGGCACCATTTCGCCGGTTTCGTTGTAGCGGGCCAGAGGTTCCAGGACCAGCGAAGACGCTTCGATGTCCTTGGTGCCGCCCGACAGGAACGGGTTCAGAATCGAGGGCGCTTGCCAATAGAGGATTTTCACCTCGCCATCGCGGCCGCGCGGGCCTTCGTGGCCGGCAGCCATTGCCATCGGAGCGAGGGCAACGCTGGCAGCCGCGCCAAGCAATAGGGTCTTGAGTTTCATAGTATACTCCTTGTTGGACACGTTTTCTGTGCCTTTGGCACGCCCCGTTTGCGGGTGCGCGCAGTGTCGCGTCGGCGGGAGTTATTAATTTCCCTAACGTAACCAAGCGATTACGTCAGATATTTTAGCGCATCCCCCAGACGAATGACCACATCGAAACAGACTTGGCGGAAAAAGCAACCCTCGTGATGCTCGATAATTGTGCATTCGTCGGGATAGGTTTGACAGTGCCCGAACAATGGCCGTAGCGTTCAGGTCAAAACAGCCGGGGAAACATATGCTGGACCATGGGGCCGAAGGGCCGATTGCCGATATCCGAGAATTGCGCGTCGAATTCCAGACCAAGGACGGCCCGGTTTTGGGCGTCGAGGACGTGTCGTTTTCGATCAACGCCGGCGAAACCGTCTGCGTGGTGGGCGAATCGGGGTCGGGCAAATCGGTGTCTTCGCTGTCCCTGATGCGTCTTGTCGAGTTTGGCGGCGGCAGGATTGCGGGCGGGCAGTTGATGTTCGACCGCAAGGATCATGACAGCGTGGATCTGGCGCAGGCCGACCAAAGCCTGATGCGCACGATTCGCGGCAACGAGATCGGGATGATCTTTCAGGAACCGATGACGGCGCTTAATCCGGTGTTCACCGTGGGCCGCCAGTTGACCGAAGGGCTGCGGCTGCACAAGGGAATGACCAAAAAACAGGCATCCGCCCGCGCGCTTGAGCTTTTGCGTCAGGTCCGCATCCCCGAACCGGAACGCCGCCTGCACCAATACCCGCACGAGCTGTCTGGCGGGATGCGCCAACGCGTGGTGATCGCCATGGCGCTGGCCTGCGAACCGCGCCTGCTGATCGCGGATGAACCGACGACCGCGCTGGACGTGACCATTCAGGCCGAGATTCTGGCGCTGATGGACCGGCTGAAACGCGAAACCGGCACTGCCGTGATGTTCATCACGCATGACATGGCCGTGGTGGCACAAATGGCCGACCGCGTCGTCGTCATGTTCCGCGGCAAGAAGGTCGAGGAAGGCCCCGTTGCCGATATTTTTGAGGCGCCCCAACATCCCTATACCAAGGCGCTGCTGGCCGCGGTGCCCAAGCTGGGCGAGATGACCGGCAAACAATACCCCGAACCGATGAAGCTGCTGGGCCGCAACCAGGGCGAGATCAAGCCGATTGTCGGCGAAGAAAACGAGGTTCTGCTGGACGTGCGCAACCTGACCACGCGCTTTGCGGTCAAGGGCGGGCTGCTGCGCCGCACGATCGCCAACGTCCACGCGGTCGAGGATCTGTCGTTCACCATCAACAAGGGCCAGACCCTGAGCCTTGTGGGCGAATCCGGCTGCGGCAAATCCACGGCGGGCCGGTCGATCCTGCGTCTGGTCGAACCGATGAGCGGCCAGATCAATCTGGACGGCAAAGACATCATGGCGTTGAACCAGCGCGATTTGCGCACCGCGCGGCTTGACATGCAGATGATCTTTCAGGATCCGTTTGCATCGCTGAACCCGCAAATGCAGCTGGCCGATCAGGTCGCCGAACCGATCCACAACTTCAATACCCTCAAGGGCAGTGCGGTACAGGAGCGTGTTGAAATGCTGTTTGACCGGGTTGAACTGCCGCGCAGTTTCATGCGCCGCTTTCCGCATGAGTTGTCGGGCGGCCAGCGCCAGCGCGTCGCAATTGCCCGTGCGCTTGCGCTGAACCCCAAGCTGATCATCGCAGACGAGGCCGTCAGCGCGCTGGATGTGTCGGTGCAGGCGCAGGTTTTGAACCTGATGATGGAACTGCAGAAGGAACTGGAACTGTCGTTTCTGTTCATCAGCCATGACATGGCTGTGGTCGAACGCGTCAGTCATCAGGTTGGCGTCATGTATCTGGGCCGGATTGTTGAATTGGGTCCACGCGCGCGGGTGTTCGAGAACCCGCAGCACCCCTACACCCAGGCCCTGATGAAGGCCGTGCCCATCGCAGATCCGCGACAGCGCAAAGACGAAAAGGACCTCAACTTCAAACCGATCCCGTCGCCCATTCACCCCACCGACTATGACGCGGCCCCGTCCGAATACAAAGAGGTCGAACCGGGGCACAAGGTGCTGATCACCGACAGCGGGTATTGATGTTGTCCATGTTTACAACCCCTATCACCCCATTTGTGCCTTCCCGAACGCTGGCACCGCTGATCACCTATTCCCGCGACGTGCGGGGGCTTGCGGTCAGGTTTGAGGCGGAAAATCATGCGTTCTTGTGCCGCGGTGCCATGGCCCTGCGGCTGATTACAGTGCCCTTGGACGGGTTTGCACCGGGCAGGTTGCCTGCGCCACCTGATCAGGGCTATGGTCACGGCGAACCGCCCATCACGGACGAAAACAGCAAAATTGTTTACTTTGGCGAGGCGGTGCACCCGGCATGACACAGCGACTTTCCCCTTTTGAAATTATGGAAAAGCTCATCAGCTTTCCAACCGTTTCGCGTGATACCAACATCCCATTGATTGATTGGGTGGCGGATTACCTCGACAGCCACGGTATCCAAAGCCACCGCTACGTTGACCCCGATC
>TARA_R110002124_G_C8971684_1_pt1 | contig 10821 bp, 14 predicted proteins | sample TARA_R110002124 | Tara Oceans TARA_R110002124 (sample SAMEA4397445) | marine metagenome | biome: Polar Biome; feature: [SRF] surface water layer (ENVO:00010504); material: water (ENVO:00002006), including particulate matter (ENVO:01000060) such as... | depth 5 m | reverse complement strand
CGATAATTCAGTTAAGGTTCTCCTATAAAAAATTATATATGTGTTTAAAATTGATCCAATAAATCGTTAGAAAATTCAATTTTTACACTTTCATTCATGAGTTTATGAAGTTTTATGTATATTGGTTTCATTATTGATGTGCTGTAACTATTATTTTGTTGTGCTTGTATCTTTTCAAGCTCTTCTATGGTGCCTTTGTCATGGTAATTAATAGAAGGCTTTCTTTTGTTAATTTCTTCTAAAGGTTTATCAAAGAAAGATTTTTCATAATCATAATCATAGTAGACAACTTTGATTTTTGTTTTTTTATCAAATTCTGTTTCAAACACACCTATAAAACAATCAAGTTTTTTTATCTCATAACCACAAAAATTAGCTACATAACTTTGTTTAACGTAATAAGTTTTTGATTTTCCTTCGTACTTGTTAACTATTGTTTTTTTTATTTTATAGAAGTCTCTTCTAAAGCCATTTTGATTTAAGCTGATCTGGGTTAGTCTGTTATTTATGTATTGAGCGCACACCATATTATCGTTTATTTTATATACTATTTGTTCAATTGTGTTTTCAATAGGAGTGTAGTTCAAAAATCGTTTGAACTCATCAGAACTATATAGGTTTTCTAGCACATATTTCTTTTGTTTGTACTCTTTTGTTTTGTGATAACTTTCAAGTTTAGGGGGATTCATAAGGTTGCCACTAGGAGATCTGATCGGCTTGTAAAAGGTTGAGTGTTTAGGATAGGTTAGAAAGTCATCTCGACCTTTTTGCGTTTTTAAGTATAAAAATTTATAAGCCAGATTTTCTAATATTTTTGCCTGTGTAAATTGTAGCTCTACTTTTTTTCTTAGTTTAAATCCTTCAGAGTCTGTTGGTGAATAAGAATTAAAAAATTGAGGGGTCTTCTCCATATCGCAGTAGATACGAGTTTGAGCATCAATAGAACTTTTGTTTTCGTGTACTTCCTTGCCTTGGCCAAACTCAAAACCAAAAGGAAGATTTTTAGCGTGAACGGTCGATGAAAAGAGTATTAATGTAACTATAAATGTAACTATTGATTTAAATCTTTTAATGATTATTTCTCGTAAATATTCAAGTCTAAACTGTTAAGAATAATACCATGTTATTTAAAATATATAAGCTCAATTTATAATTTAAAAAGATAAAAGCTAAAGCGTATGACACTTTTAATTAAGATGAATACTCAAAACTAACACCATGATTTTTTTGTTTTGCCTATATACTTTATCGCATGGCCTTGCTTAACAAGCAGCACACCCAAGCTAACACCATCAATATAAACATCAGCTATTAATCTGAAGTATTTGCCTCGTTTAATATTCTTCAGAGTAATGCTTTTAGCTGCTCTCAAATGCTCTACAGTGAACTGTTTTGCTTTCCTTGCTAGTTGCTTTTCTTTCTCGCATTTACCTCTTAATTCAGGCGTATCAATACCATTAATACGGATACTCATATGCTCGCCAACAATAGCGGGGTAGCCTTTTATATTGGCTCTGAATGTATCGCCATCATAGATGCTAGTTACCTCTAATACCTTAACGTCACCATAGTTTCGCTCTTCCGCATAAAGACTAAAAGAGACTGTCAGAATAAATATGATAATAATTAATTTCATACAACCCTCTGGGCAACGATAAATTACAGACCAAATTCTATATATTTACAGTTCATTTCTAAGGGGGACTTACCATTCCAACTATATGACATTGGTTTTACATTATCAGCTAAACTTTTACACAATTTAGTCGCTGTATTTGTGTAATGCTTCACTTGATTATAACGCCATAGAAATGAACTTTCAGGGTTTCGCTCAAGTGTTAATATTGATACAACAGAGCATTCCCCAGAAGGCTTATTTGTACTAACCCATTTATTACTATTAACTTGCTCAAATTCAAAATTACCAGTGTCGTATTCAAAAACCTTACAAGTATCTCTCTCTTGCTTTAATGACTCCATATATATGTTTAATAGCTTTTTTTTTGTTGGTTTTTTACATAGAGTTTCAATATTGTTGTAAGCGATAATTTCCGTCCCTCGCATACTACTTTTCATTACTGGAGATAATTGATTACATATATCTCCATAGATTTTTTTAACATAGCTATCAATTGTCTCGCCTTTCATCTCATTATTTAACTCAGTAATACTGTTCTCTACTTGTTTGTTGAAACTAGTTTCAGTAATTTTTTTTCTTATAGATAACTGCCTTAGATTACAATTCATATCACTTGAGTTACCTAAATAATTACATTTTCCCGAAAGCGCAGAGTTTTCACCTGAAGTACTCTTTAACCAGTTAAATGATTCATCAGAAGCATACGTTGGTAGATGAAAAGCTATTAGTAATATAGTAATAGTCGAACGCATGGTTTAATTTCCTTTTAATTGAGTTTATTGTTGAGTAATGTACTTCATATATAGCCTTCATCGTCTCGTAATCATCTTTTATTCGTAATTTTGTTATGCGAAAAATAGGCGGAGAATAAGTATGAATTGATACGATTACTTTTACCTTTAATAAGAGCATTGATTTGCTTCTTCAAGCGAAGTCGCATACAAAAGACAAGATTTGAGGCTTTCATTTTTTCTCTGTAACTCCTCATTTTCACTTTCTAAATCATTATATTCAGAAACTAGACTTTGTTTTTTCCTGAGCAACTCATTATAGTCAGAAACTAGACTTTCATTTTTCTCTAAAACCTCATTGTAGTTATCGACCAAGTTATTATGTTTTCTTAACAAATCATTATAATCGTCTATAACAGCATCATATTTTGATTTACAAATGAGGCTGCCGTTAATACCACAAACATATTGATCAAAGCACATAGAATTACTGTTTACGACCTTATCGTTGTAATCAAGGCATGATGCTTTTTTACCGTAATTACATGAAAAATTCTGAGCGTTTATCAAACTAGAATAGAAAACTAATACAGTAGATAGAGTAATTAATATTATTTTTTTCATTTTATTCCCTTAAATTCATTATTTCTCATAGCATGTAGTTAGGTTTTACCCCCACTCGTAGCATAACCTTTTGTTTGCTTAGGCTTATAAACTTTACCACGTGCTTTAGCTAAGTAATATATACGCCAGATAGCGCCCAAAATGTAGATGGAATCATACAATTAATGATTTAGTTACTATTTATTATATTTAATTTAGCTTCGATTTTTAGTTTTATTTGATTAGGATTTTTTAAAAAGGGTAGACGAACCCACGAACCATGAGCATACAAATAAATTGTGCTGTATTTGAATAACCTTCCACCCAATGTTGTTACTACCTCAATGTTTTCGACTGTTTTTAGATTGAGTTTATCTAAGCGCTGAGTCAGAATTCCCATTCTGGATTCTACTTCAGTTTCTGACATTCGAACTTTTACAAAATATGGTGAAACAATAACGTGAGCAGTTTTTAATACGTATAACGCTGGTAACATCAATAAACTAAATAATGTATCGGAATTAAATTCACCTTCGAATAAAAATTCACCGCAAAAATTAAATGCTAAATAGGTAATGTAAACACCCGTTAATTTAAATCCAATTTCCAGAAAAGCTTCAGCACTTCGCCTTACTTTACTTGTAGGGAATTTTTCCATTCATTTGTTCCTTTTATATAGTCCGAAAAACAGGTGTTAACTAAGTAATATTTTATCATAATTGATGCGCCTATTGTGACCACGGAAAAACCTTCCTTTTATGAAGCAGGAAAAATAATTGCTTGCTTTATAAATGCCTTAAATTAAGCAATAAAATCTGATTTTCTCGTCTTTTTGCCGTTATTTTCTGCCTACTCAGTAAAAGCTTAATAATTCAGAGCCCTTAAATAGCCCGTATTTACGGCTAATCAACGGCCTTTTTTAGTTTTATACGACTAGCTCTATAGTTTTTCGTTTGTGCTTCAATTTTGCTTTATTTGCTAGTCTACTACTGCCAAAGCTTCTATCGCCTCCAACAAACTTTGAACGCTCTTTAGCTAAGTAGCTTGAACGATAAAATGCCTCGTCAAATGAATCTTCATCACCTCTAATCATTTGAGTAAAGCAGTTTCTAGGTACTTTAATCTCACCATTCCTTTTGGTTAGTTCCCAGTATGATTTCACCTTTTCAATTACCATCCATGAGTTTTGAAGAATATTTCCATCAAGTAATAAAACTAAATGCCAGTGCCGTTTTTTCTTTTTACCAAATTCTCTAGCCCATACATGCCCTATATTATTCATACGGTATGCTCTTTTTAAATCTTGTTTAAGCCAGCGCAGTAAATCTTCGATAGCATCATTTTTCATTTCTTGATCATTAGCATGTAAATCAATACGGAGTGCCAAAACTTTACTATGAAGCTCTAGAGCAGCCCAAAATTCATCAGCCATTCTCTCTACGAGTATAGGAATACATTTATATTCATGATCAGCGTTTATCGGTAAAGCCACCGCTTTATAATAGTAGATTTCCTCTCGCTGCCTTATAAAACCAACGTCACTTTTCATCATAAACTCTTGTTAATATTTGTGCTTTGCCATGCTGAAATAAGCGATATATAAACTACCTAACTAAAATCATGTTTATTCATTACCGACAGACCAATACATTAAAGGGCTAGATGGGTGTTTTGGTTGAAAAAAGCGATGTTCAGTATTTGAGTATGTTTAAGATCAGTTTATGTTCAGTTTAATGAAGAATTAGGCCACTCATAAAGTGGCCTTAGTTCTTGCCCGTTAATATTAGTCAGGTCTGTTTTGGGCATGCTCTTCAGGTTGTTTCATTTCCAAACCATTATTCACATGTAACTCGTTAAAAAAGTCAGTAGCTTCCATATATTCAGCGTAAGATGGTTTTACTCTATTAGCACCAGCAACCGCCTCCTTAAAAGAATCCGCTTTAAGCTCTTTACGCCTTTCTGCTCTAGCTAGTGAATCAAGAATGGGGTCTTGTGATAAGTGCCTTGAATCAATTTGTCTAGCCTCAATGATTCCATTTTCATCCTGTATATCAACAAAACGCCAATGACAGTATTTATCACCTCGTAACGCTTGAAATATCCCTCTAAAATTACGACCGAACTTATCACACAAGTTATCTTCTTGAACTATTTCACCGCTCATGTAAAAGTCGAGCATTTGTCGATGTTTGCTGCCAATTGGTGGGATTGAATCTAAAGCTACACCAAGATATTCAGTATTTGAAATTGTCATTAGTCTGATTCCTTATGCCGCTTTGCGTTGTTTGATTAGCTCAGAAACAAGCTGTTTGATTTGCTCGGGTGTTTGCTCTTCAATACGAGCTTGGATGATGGCTTCTACCTCATGCTTGATATAAGCAACGGCACGATCACCAATCGAGATAGGAGGGCAAAACAATCCAGCTTTTTCGTCTAGTTGTAATGCGGATTTTGATCTGGCTGTTTGTGTTAAAACAGATGGTCTGCGGATTAGTTGATATAAATCTTTAGTAGTCATATTTAATTGCCTTAGTCAGTTGTTAAACGATTCTGGCTTGATGCTACTTAAATAAATTTATGACAAAACACCTGTCATGTGACAAAAGCCTTGTCACATGTACATTGTTGATATTTATAGATTAAATATTTCATCCAATACTTTCTTGACGATTTCCGCTTCTCGCGTGGGCATTTTGACTGTATTTATTAACCAGTCACGTATATGGTCTTTGGAAATATTATTTGGCTTTTGGCGGGTCTTTTGCCAGTTCGGAAACTCCTCTACAGCTTTTTCTGTTAGTTTGTATAAGCTTTGCCAAGTATCAGACTGTGCTATTTCATCAGAGAAATTCAATTGTGAATTTATAGCTTTACTGTTATCACTTAAATTCTGTTTATCCGCAATATTTGCTAAAAATCGGTTCAACTCTACTGTACGAATAACAAGAACATAATCATGTTCATCTAACTTTGAGGAAGGTGTATATAATTTATCATTGTCTTTTTTTGTTAAAAGACGACCTAATACCTCCTCTTCATAATCAATTACAAAAACACCTTCTATTTCATCGATCATTGCCTTTACGTTTATCCCATCAATGAGTTGATGGTAATCAGATTCAAGTTTAAGCTTACCTGCTCCTATTAGATGTAAATCCCATACCCCAGAAATATAGTCAATTCTTTCGGTGTCTAATGTAGCTAATCCATTACCAGCAAAAAAAGTATTATCAAACACCTCTGATGGAATAGGCTCGGCATCAGATTCGCAAGATGAATCCTTTTCAATTGGAACCAATTCTATTCCTCTAAAAGCTCCTAAGTGAACATAAGCACCATTTACCAAATTTACCGCTAAAGTTAATTGATCGTCTAAAGCTAGCCTATAAATGTCAGCCTCTGTAACTGGCTCATCTAAAATTGATGAGATATGATTAATAGCTTCTTGTATGGTCAACCATTTTTTCAATTTGTATAATTTACTCATGTATCCCTACTTCTATAAAGTTCATTAATTGGCTGCTTTCAATGTTATTCTGTTATATATACTCAGCTATCTAGCATATTACCCTATTGTTTTTTTGATATTAAAAATTTCAATTATTATTTTTTTAACAACTTCAGCGTCTCGTTTTGTAGAAGTAATTGACGTATAAAGCCATGTATCAATATCACTCATTTGTATGGTATCTCTATTGAATTGGTCTTTCCAACGAGGAAATTCGCTTACACCCTTTTGAATACTCTCAAATAATAAAGTCAGCGTTTGAGTCTTAAGTATTCGATTGTCTAAATCTATTGGAAGTTGTGTTTTATCAATAGGCTCATCATTAAAACTTTGTTCAAATTTTTCAAGATCCGACCTTAAAATGACTAAATCAGATAGTTTAGGCTTAGCAGGGCTAGGATAAGGTGACTGTGCCCAATTTGATATTCTGTCTTCAGGTTTACTATCTTCATCAAGGTAAGGATCTACTATTTTATATAGTCCTCCTCCTTCGTCCTCTAATATAACTCCAGTAAAAAACTGAAACTCATAGGGAGCCTCTGTTTCAAATAAAATATTTTCAAAATAAGTTTTCATATCGCCTGTCTCAATATGAATATTATATATACCTTCTAAATGAAAAACAGGACTAGAAACTCTGTAGTCTCGATATATACCGCTGTCGTTCAAATGAGTTTTATTGTCTACAAAAACTCTAAAAAGCTCACCCTCTGTTATTCTTTGTTGGGCATCAGTTATATGCCTTAGAGGAATGTTTGTAGATAGAAATTCTTCGCCATTTAATTCATCTAGTACGTAAACATTATCTTTGAGTACTTTGACTGCTAGACATCCACCATTTACTTGAAAATACCAAGATACACTTAGATCACCTGTAATTATTAGTTGGATTAAGTCTTTGACATTAACCTCTTCTTCTAAAGTTGTGCTTAATCTTTTACACGTATCTTCTAGACTAAGCCATTCTTTTAATTTGAATAATTTACTCATGTATCCCTACAACCTTATTTAACTTTGATTTATTAAATTTCCCTGTCTGCGCCTGTTCTATATGCTCAGACCACCAAGTCATCATTACTCGTCTACGTTCTAAATAATCTGTTCTGTTATAAGTTCTCCGCACTTCGTTTTTATCTACGTGTGAAAGTGCGGCTTCAATAACATCAGGATCAAACCCTTTCTCATTTAGCGTTGAACTGGCGATAGTTCTAAAGCCATGAGCAACGAGTTTATCTTTATAGCCCATGCGCTTTAATGCGTTATTTACCGCTTCATTATTAATATGACCTTTTGAGCTTACATGGCTAGGGAATACATATTCTTTATGGTGACTAAGCGGTTTTATTTTATCTAAAATTGATAAAGCATAATCAGAAAGCGGTATCGTATGTGCTTTGCTCTTTTTCATTCGTTCGACTGGTATGTTCCATAACTTGTTTTCAACATCTATTTCTTGCCACATTGCGCCAGCGGCTTCCCCTGGTCTACACATGGTATGTAACTGCCATTCAATTAATAATCTGGTTTGAATTTTTAAATTAGCATCGCCAATAGTTTTCATTAAGCTGGGCAGTTCTTCTGGCTTTAATGCGGGTAAGTTAACAACGGCAGGAGAAGAAAACGCATCTTTAATACCAGCTAAGGGATTCGAGTTTGTTAGGCCAGTGTTTACCGCAAAGGTCATTATTTTATTAAGCTTTTGGCATAACTTTTTAACAACTTCTGATTTACCAGCTTTGGCTAGCGGCTGAATAACTTCGATAACATAAAAGGCTTCTATTTCACCAATCGGTTTTTTACCGATCTGCGGAAAAATATAGCTCTCTAATGCGCTCCATGTATTAAACGCTGTTTTGTCTTTCACTTTATTTTTATAAAGCTCAAACCAAGCCAAGGCTATTTTTTCAAAAGTATTATTCAGCTCTTTTCTTTTAGTAGTGTGTTCTTTTTCTTTTTGGGTTTTAGGGTCTATGTCTTTGGCTAGAAGTTCTCTTGATGCTTGTCGTTTTAATCGGGCATGAGATAACGATAAATCAGGATATGAGCCAAAACTTAAGTTAGCTCTTTTTTTAGTGAAAGGTCGGAAGTAATTAAACAGCCATAGCTTTGAACCATTAGGCTTTACGCGCAACATTAAGCCGTTGCCATCAGTAAGGTTATATTCCTTATCTTTAGGTTTAGCTTGTTTTACTTCGGTATTAGTAAGCGGTGTGGTTATTCTAGCCATTTTAGTAACACTACCTTTAGTAACATTGTGCTGGTGTTACTATAGATGTTACTAAAAAGTTTGATTTTAATAAACCGTTAATGTCCGTCAATAACCTAGATAATGGCTGAGAGGCTTGTTTTATATGGGAAAATTAATTTTTAATGAGTGTTACTAAGATTTGAAATGGTGCCTTGACCCAGCGCCTAACTGGTAACATAAGATATTGATAAACAACTACTAAATTAAAATACAAATACAAAAATGTTACTATTAGTGTTACTAAAATAAAAAGTCATTTTAAACCTTTATCTACTGACCTAGCCTAAAACTCACCGAGAACTTAACAAGTTTTAACAGACCATGACCTTGGAAAAATCTTTAACTCTAATAATCTGTTATAAAGTGATCACCAAACATAGCCTTCATTTGAATATCTGCCATAGGCCAATATTTCTTTTCTAACTCGGTTATATTCTTTCTCTTTTGTTCAAATGCTTTCCAACGCATCCATTTAGGCTTAGGCCAATAATAAATATTTTCAAACATATTGTTAACGTCAGGCCAATCATAACCCCATAGCTCTTTTCTTAGCTTTCTAATGCGCCTCATTAGCCGCTCGTTTGGTCGTTCACTTTGGCTGGCGTAATGTAAGCCGATACATTGCCGACAAGCATAGGCGTATTTGATCGCGTAAAGGCTTTGTCGCTGTTTTTGGCAGTAAGGGCACGTTATGTATAGTTTATTGCTGGCGCTTCGTTTATCAACTATCAAAGCTAGCTTGTGGGGCTTATCGTTTATGGTGAATGTCATCAAACGAGCGCCACATTCTAACGTTGTTAATTTGAATTTTTGATGAGCATTGCTTAGATAGTCAACATTAAGTGAATAGTTACCCAACGGCACTGTTAAGAGGTTTTTAAATGTCTTAGCAAATATACGATGATACTCGCCAGTGTAAGCCCTTGTTTGTGTTCTGCCGTAATGGTGGCCTTTGGGCATAAATTACCTTTTGACTAAATATTATAGTTGTAAGTTAATAACAATAACTTTGAGTTTCCAAGGTATTGCTTGGAAATGTTAATTCCATTGGGGTTGAATATTTTTCTGAACTTTTCTCCAACAAAATCATTCGCTTTAGTTTATTCGATTTTTCTGTTTCCTCATCAAGTAATATACGAACACGCCCCTGCTCTTCAATGTACATCGCTTTATTGAAAACAAGAAAAGCTTTAAAATCAGCCACATTTTTTGCTAATAGCTTACTTTCTTTAAAATCAATGGTTAACAGTAAAGGTAACTCAACACTTTCATGACTAAGATAAAAATAATCTTTTGCTAACGTACGGGTAACGACATTTTTATGGTTAAAAATTGCCAGGTTAATATTTTCAAAGTTAACTAAGTTAATATCCAATTGCTCAATTGAATTTGAAGCGATAAAACTAAACCCTAACTGCTTTAATTTTACATTAGATAACAAATCCCATTCAATTCCATTTTTTATGTAAACTTTATTGGAGGTTAGAATTGATTTCTCTAATTTATAAAAAGAATTGTTACAGCGGAATTCTATTACCCCACCTAGAATAGAATTATTTAAATTAGTATATTCCTGCTCTAAAGTTACTTCATTATTTTCAGCAATAGCAAAAGAAGCAACAATGAGTAATAGGATAGTTAAATAAATTTTCAAATGAAATTTTCCTTTATTGGTCTTAATATTAAATAGAAAACAAATCATCTTCGCCAGTTTCCCTTCGAGCAGTCATAACACCTACTTGTTTAATGGGCGCACAAACAAAAGGCATAAGTTTAGTTAAAAAGTGTAATCTTTGGATAGGGTCTTTAATTTCAGAAAGTGTTGCTGGTAAGTTGGTTAATTCGTTTTGAATGGCTTGGTTAATTAAATGCCTAATATCGCCAGCCATGTATTTATTGATAGGTTCTTTCTTAATTGTTGTCATACTAAAAAACCTTGATGGTTACTGTTAATAATTACAGTATATCACTTTTTTCTTGTACGAAAAACAGGTGTTTCATTTAATGAAACAATCGTATAATAATGCTTAATCCAATAAGAGAATAACGATAATTCAGTTAAGGTTCTCCTATAAAAAATTATATATGTGTT
>TARA_R110002124_G_scaffold158303_1_pt1 | contig 10824 bp, 12 predicted proteins | sample TARA_R110002124 | Tara Oceans TARA_R110002124 (sample SAMEA4397445) | marine metagenome | biome: Polar Biome; feature: [SRF] surface water layer (ENVO:00010504); material: water (ENVO:00002006), including particulate matter (ENVO:01000060) such as... | depth 5 m | reverse complement strand
ATTCCTCTGGGGAAAGTACGCGCTCTGAAAGCGTTACTTGAGATTGATCAGAATAATCACAAGATGCATTCTTTACAAGTGCATTTGTGCTTAATACTTTTAATGTTTCTTTGAACTTAATGTTCGGCTTAACGGTGATACCGTTACCCTCAATAGTGTCAGCTGATAAAAGACTGGCGGCGATGTATTTTCCCGCGAACTGTCCAGCGTAACTCGTGCTAATGCTAGTAGCCATAATTTAATTATTTAATGTTTTTATTAATTATTTACTTACTTAATTTTGTCTGCAAATGCCGTAACATTTTGTAGTCTGGATGATCTCCACTCACTCACTAGATCATCATGAGTAGAAATTGTATTTTGAACTAATTCCTTAGCTTCATCGTAACGATCAAACACTTCATCAGCATCCATACCTAAACCCTTAGCAGATTCCTCTACTTTTGCCAAAAGCTCTCCTAATTCCTCAGCGGAATCTTTAGCATTTAGCATTTCTGAGTTGATAATCATCTCATCAATTACAAGGCTTATATCTTGTAGCTTTTCTTCTTGCTCCCCAATAATTTCATAAGTGAAATAGCTCAATGTACTTTGAGTTTCTTCAGTATAATCCATCAAACTCTCTATATCATCAATTAAGCTCAATTTTACATTGCGCTTGTTAGAACTTAGCTTAGTTCCCTTATTACCTTTAGACAATTCAGCCCAAACCTTTTGTAGTTTCTTCATGTTATAAACTTTGTTTAATTTTTTTAGCAGTGGCATTTGCCGTCAAGTATTCTGCTACCATATTGTTACCTTGATATAAAGCGGTGTTAGCCTTTTCATATAATGGTAACTTCTTTGGATCCATGCCAAACTCTTCAGCCGCTTTAGCGTACTGATCATTCATTGCTTTCAAAGCCTTCATGGTAGAATCAAATTCTGTATAAGAATCGTAAATTACACTCCACTCATCATTGAGTGCAAATATATTATTATACCAATAATTTAGTTTATCATCTAGCTTACGCCATTGATCATCAGCGGATTTAATACCCTTTTCAATGTCATCTGCAACAGACAACTTAACCTCACGCTTTTTAGAGCTGAGGTTTGTACCTTTTTTGCCTTTAGATAGTTCAGCCCATACTTTTTGTATCTGCTTCATATTATTTCTTAGATCCTATGATTGCTCTAATTTGGTTTTCAAATCTTTCAAGTGTCTTATACATGAATTTGTTAACCTCTTCGTTTACATAATCGTATGCCATCTTGCGCTCTTCATAAAGCTTTCCTACTGGCATTGACTCAATGTCCATGCCTAGCTCTTCAAATTGATCTGTAAGATCAGAGTAAATGGTTTCTATATCCTTTAAATAATCCTCATTAAAAGTCATGATCTGTTCTGCATTAGATAACATAGTGTTTATCAAATTATCTACATCCCCAGTATCATCTGCTAAACGCATAAGATCATCATTGATACGATCTTCCTCCGCTTCTAAAGCCTCAAAATCAGTAACCTTTGAAAGTTTTACATTCTTGCGCTTACCTGCTTTGCTGAGGTTAGCGTGTCTACCGTTCTTTTTGTCTAGTTCTTCCCAGACCTTTGCAATACGATTCATCTTACTGTGCTATTTTGGCCATTACACGATCAAGAGTAGATCCGTTTGTAGACTTGGCAAGGTCTAAAGGCTTAACGGTCTTAGCCTCTGGCTTGTGGCGCAGTGGCTTACGAGCAGGTGATTTGCTCATTGCTACTTCTTCTTCTTTTTTCTCTTCAGCTACAACATCTTGGGCCATCTCCTTAACGATTTCTTCAACCATCATCTTGATCTCATCAACTACTTGCGCTAATTCTTCTTTAGTTACATAGTTAAGCTGTTCAGCAGGTGCATCTTCAGCAGGTGCATCTTCTTCAGCCGCTTCAACCTCTTCAGCAGGAGCCTCTTCAGCAGGCGCATCTGCATCTGCAATGCCAGAAATGATACCCTCTTCAGTTACCTGCAAGATTTGACCGCTCTCCATAGCGTACTCACCAACTGGTAGAGCTACTTTTTCATCATCTTCAGTTACAATAAATACCTCAGCACCTGCAACAAACTCATCTGCTTCTAATACTGTACCGTTATCTAGTGTTTCTTGCGCTAGTGAAACCTCCATGTTTAGAAGTGTCATAATGCGCTTTAGTGTTTCTTGACTTTTAGCCATGCTGTTGTTTTTTTTAAAGTAGATCTGTGAATCCTTGTATATAGAACTGTTGTATTTCTATTTGTTACCTTTTTGGCTATTGATAATATCACGCATGGCGTTCAACTTGCGTTCCGCTTGCTGTTCTTTAGCTAGATTTACTTTGTCTACAAAGAATCCCTCAATACTGAACCCCTTTACTAAACCAGTTTTTACATAGTCGTTCCAGATCTCATCATTATTGACTTTCATGCTAACCATCCATGTACCGATTGGTAGATCCATTCCATAGAGTTTGCTTTTGTCTTGGGATCCTTCAATGATCCAAGACTCTACCACAGATAGCCCTTGAATATCTACCGCATGCTCCAGAGTAGCCTTGTTTTGGTTTCCGTTCATTAGAAACAGCTCTGAGGCTTTGCGCACAGTTTCTTTAGAGAAATAGATGTGATATTCTTGATCACCATCTTTACGATAGATCATCTTGTTAGGTATCAAGGCTGATCCCATCAAAATCTTTTTCTCTTGATCTACTGTGGCTAGTTGCAGTTCTTTCTGCTTATTAAGTGCTATAAAATCCTCTTCTATTGCAGGGGATTCTACTATGCTTATGGCTTGAATGCCACTAGCAAATGCATCTTCATCTAGTATTAGTTCTATTATATTCATTATCAAAAACTTGCGTTACTTATTTTCTTTCTATCCAATTCTTGCTGTGAGCTTACATCTGATCCTACTACAAAGGCTTTTATCGGCTCTTTATTTCCCATAGACTGGGCCAGTTGATTAACACCGCTAGATCCCACTACATTAAACGATGGTGATCTCTGAGGTGCTGTCGGAATGTTAGCCTCTGATGTACTACCCCCGCCATCAAACTGTGTTGCTCCAATTTGGGCCACTTGTGCAAAACCTGCGGCCCCTGCAATAATAGAGTTTGCTAATCTTACTGGGAATGGTAATAACCCATCTGCACCCTCAGCTTTTAACGCTCCAACTATTGCTTGATATGTCCCTATTATTGCTTGACCTTGAGCTAGGCGTTTCTGGAGGTCAAACGCTCGCTTGGCTCTGCTCTCATCTTCGCCTGCATATACCTCTGACAAAGCGGTTAATGCATCAAAGCCATTTGTAGCTATATCCAGAACAGACTCTTCTAGTTCTGTTCTTAGATCTCTACGCAATAATACAGAATCACGCTCTAGTGTATCTATCTCAGCAAGTGCCTCTGCCTCAATCTGGACTTTCTCAGCGGCCAGTTGCTTATACAATTCGCTCTCTGCATCTAAGCCTATCATTTGGGCCTCTAAATCTGCAACCCTTAAACCTGCGATCTCTGCAATCGCTAGTTTCTGGGCATCTATTTTCTCAGATTCCTTGTATAGCAATTCAGATTCTAGATCTAATTCTATTTGTCGTAGATCTATTTGGTAATTTCTGGCCTCTGCCTCTGCATCTCTGCGCTCTTGGACTAGCGAATCATTCTCTGCCTCTGCATCATAACCTGCTTGGTTGATTTCAACCTGCTTATCAGCTATCTCAGTGAGCTTTTCTTGGTAAGCTATACGATCCTCATCAAGGCTAGTCATATCCGAGATGGCTTTGAGGTTAGCAAGCTGTATTTTTAGCTGTTCTTTTTCAGCCTCTAGCTGACCCTTAATAAGATCGTCTATTATCTTTTGCTGTTCTTCACGCTTGACTAGTGTCTGGTTCTCTTTATCTCTTTCCGCAGTTGCTCTGGCTATGTCATCAGCATACTTACTGGCAATCTTGCCCATGTTAACCTCAGCCTGCTCCGCTAACTTGCGTAGCTCTACCATGCGATTGGCATCCTCCATGACTTGATCAGTGTCAATGTTTTTAACGGCTGTTGTGGTTGCATCCACGATTGCCGTAACACCTTGAATGATCTCACCTACTGCCTCGCCTATATTACTGGCTATGTCTACCGCTTCAGTAGCGATAGTAACAGCCGCATCTTTAATTTTCTCAGTGGTAGCATCTATTTCTGCATTAAGCTCTGCTATTTTCTCAGCATCATTTTGGCCAAACCATTTTTCATATGCTTTCTGGACTTGTAGCACTCCTAGCTTTAGAGTGTTTAAGGATATAATCAAAGGTTGTAAGGCTATGGTCATTAATGACCCGATCACCTCTTTCATGGCATCAAATCCGCCATTCATTTCTGATACATTGTTATAAGCATCTGCAATCGCTTCAGAGATTGTACCCATAACTATACCTATGGCATTGGTTACTTTCTCTACCCCATCCATGATCTTTTGGTTGCTCATCAGAGCCTCCTTGAGTAGATTAAAACCCTCTACGATCAACAGCACCCCAGTAGCTTTCATGGCTAGACCTAGACCCTTAAAACCCTTGCCTAAAACGCCTACCCCTTTCTTTGCGCCTTTTGCCGCTGTCTTTAAACCTCCTAAAAGTTTAGACTGCTCTTTTAGCTCATCATTCTGATCATTAATTGCATCAGTTTGTTTCTGGGTTTCTTTGTTGGCATCTGCTTGTGCCGATGCGAACTTTCCCAGTGCCTCCTCAATGCCTTTGATTCTGGCTTCTAGATCGCCAGTATCTGCATTGATCTTTATAGTCTTTTCTACCGCCATTCTCGTTTAATCTGTGTAGCTACTTCACGCCATGTGCGAGGCATCATGTGCCTACCCTTAGCTATCTTAGTTAACTCACTGTTCGCAGGTACTTGTTTAAGTACGCTGATAATGTAACCTAAATTACTGTTCACTGTTATACATCATTTAGTAGTTCTAGGGTAGCCGTTCCATCTTTTAGATTGACTTTCATAGAATTGATCTTGTAGTTTCTATTCCAGATCGTAATCAAATCGTTGGCATTGATTGATAAAACTACGCTTAACGGTAAGACCGCATTATATTTCCAGAGCCTTCTTGAGCTGTTATACAGATCAGTTATATAATCTTCATAGTATGTTTTATACAATCCGTTTAACTCAGTGTCTAGTGCTAATGGATCTATCTCTGCTCCAAAGTTTATACTAAATCCAGAGGTGTGTATAGACTGGCAATGCCAGATACTCGTTACGCTTGAGTTGGCCAGAAAACTATTGACATAGCTAATTGGATTGTTACTAATATCAATGGTGCTAGATTTATAAAACAGAATAGGCTTGTTTGCTACCGTACTGAACTCTCTGTCAAAACACTTAGCTACAAGTGCATTAGTTAACGATCCAGTATTTTCATCTGTAAGGCTTTCAAACAATAAGTTTTCAAACGGTGATGTAAATACCAGTTCATCACCATCAAAATTAAAATCGGTTCTCAAATCGCCATAGCCAACACCGTTGTTTAAAAGGAACTGAGAATTTAAAATACATTCTGGCTCTTCATAAACCATTTCAATGCGGTTGTGCAATGGTAGTTTATTCATTGTATGGCTAGAACCTTTTACATGTTTAGTAAGATCATGAGTAGTGCCGTTAGCATACCAATCATCTAAAGGTTCTATATCATAAGTGGTTTCACTGGTTGGATCTATAACCAGATTAAACATGCTAATCAATCCAGTTAAAAAATCTTTAATCTTCATGTCTGGCATTACCTCAGCAATTGACAGCTGAGGGGTATGTGTTCTAGTCTGGATACTCTCTTGAGATCCTAAACTTGTACTTACATTAAACCATTGCCAGTCAAAACCATCTATGCTTGTAAACCTACCATTCAAACCTCTTAAATGTACTTGTACTGAATCACCCTCATTAGCACGATCAAAGGGAACACTAACACTGTTTAAGTTAGAGAATCCAGTTGTTCTTTTTACAATCTGACCGTTGATAGTAAAGATCAGCTGATAAGCTAGTGAACCGTGATCTGCTGTATAGACCAATCTTAGTGCTGTTACATTAGCAGGTACGGTATAGCTTGCAATCTCTGAATAGTCTGTGCCAACCTCACTAAATATATAGCCCTCTTTAGCGTTGAGATGCATAAACAAATCAGTAAACTTATTAGTACCAAAAAAGGTACTGTTAAATGTTAATGAGTATTTCACCTCTATTGCATCAATGATCTTTGAGATCCTTAGTGCAGGTTTTAACTGAAAGCCCTCTACGCCATGAGTTTCATTGGTAGTGTGAAATGCTATGTTTGTAGATACATTGTTACTAGTATTAGAATTATAATACCAGTCATTAGCTGAACTAATTAGCGGATAGATTACACTGCTATTAGTGCCAGTAGCATAGCCTCCAGTCGCTCCAGTCTTAATGTTATAATCTGAGTACGGATGGTCATAAGCTGATAGATTTAGATCAGCTAGTTTATCCTCTCCTATTTTGTCTTTTAAGCTAGTGTTGTTACCGTAAAAGCTAACGGTGTAAGTGTGTGGTCTAAGATCTTGCATCTGCACCCCCTCTAACTCTACCAGTCCAGATCTATACAGAAAGCTGTTGATCTGGATATATGCAGATAGTCTAGTATTAGCATTAAAACCATTTACTAGATCTGGCTCATAGTAGTGCTTAAAGATCTTGTTATTTTGCTGTGTTGCGGGTAGTGTAAATGACTGTGAGTAATCACCATAGACTTTAGAAATATCGCTGACATTTTGAGCGGATACATTAAACTCAATGTTCTCACCATCATGTAGATCTACCCTCTGGTTATCTATGTATATTTCTAACTGCTTCATTAATGTGCTATGTTCAGATCATCAAAGGCGTACTCTACATCAATTGTGTAATTGATCATGCGATCATTGATATGCTTTTGAATTTCTAGTGAGCTAGTATTTATGTTTACCGCTACCCCATTCTGTGTGTAGGTATATGATCTTTGTTCACCGTTTCCAGTTGCAGAAATTGTACGGTCATCAGAAAGGATAACTACATGATCGGAAACTAAAAGCTGTTTCATCAGCTCACCATGATCCTCACCTACCCATCCAGTGTTTAGGGTTCTGGTTTTCTTACTCTTAATGTTGTACTTTTTATACTGAGGATCAAATTTCGGTATAGAGTAATTACCAGATGAATTTACAGATCCAGTAGTGCGCTTAAACTGCTCACTCTGGACATTTACAGAATCAGTTGATTTCTTAAAGAAAGTAATGTAGTCCCACATACCAAACTTGTTAACAAAAGCCATGTGAACTGGGTACTGCTTTGGCTCACATGTTACATAAAACTTTCTACTATCAATTACCTCTGTGTTGCTCATGAGATCAATCCTATACCATTCCATATCCTCTGGATTTCCTACACCAGTGATTTGCTGATCTCGCATAAACTGTGTAAGATTAGGAACTCCACATGGAAACTGTTTTATAGCCGCAGTTGCATTTCCTTGATCTATGCTAACTGTGTGCGTAAAGGTGTCCGCATTAGACATCGTTACTCTTATTTTTATATTTACCGCCATAATTAAGGTGTTGCGTTTCCGTAGTTTCCGTCTTCAGAACTAGTAGACCAGTTAGTAGTTATCTGATTCCATACTTGCTCTGCTAGATTCCAGTCAGTAGTATTAAAGCTCTCTAATGGATTCATCCATAAACCCATGACCATAACATCATCTTTGTGGACATACCTCTCAGCATTTACCATCGTGATACCATACTGGTAGTGGTAGTTCGCATTATCCTCAAAGTTAGAATAGCCCCCAGAGAATAAAAACGCATCCCAGAAACCAGTGTGTACTCTGGCGGAGCTATCTGTATGGGTATAGCCCATAGTGTACTCTACTTGACACCATTTAAGCATACCAGATGCTGTATCTGTAACCGCCTTATCATCTAAATTAGCGGAGTTGTAAGCTATGTACTCATTTAGAAAGTGGCTTATGTCAGCATAGAAATCTGTACTAGGAAAGTTAGATGTTCTGGCTATTGTAAAAGTTGGTAATGTTGGTCTGCTAGTAAAAGCACCATCCCATATATAGATCTTTAAGTTCACAGATGTGAATACAGATACTGCTGAATTGGTATAGGTGATAATTACTGGACTTTTACTACCTACAAAACCAGTTGGTGCTACTGTTGGCATTATATATCTATGTTAAATTCATCAATCGTTCTTTCTATCTCTTCAGCTATCAGAAATTGTAACTGAGCAGGTAGATCTGCATAAAGCTCTTCTAACCCTTTGCTAAAAAACTCTGTCTTTGGTAGACCTCTATCTTTAACCTTTCTGGCAATCAGCCATGCAAGGTTCTTTCTGTTTGCTACTGTTTGCTTTATAAAGCTACCAGTCTCTGGATCCCTTACTTTGATCCTGCGCTTGTTCATCCATTTAAGAATGCTCATCTGGTGTGCATTGCCTTTAGTAGAGTAAGTGTTCTGATAGGAGTACGGACTGCCTCCTTGAACTTTAAACTTTCTACCAGAAACCCCTGCATCTAGGAACTTACCGTAAGATGCCATAAAAAACTCAATAGCTGAGTGTACACCTCCTGCGGTTACTACATACCCTATACTGTCTTGCAGATTTCCAGATGAAACCATCCTGCGGTTCGCTGTCTTTCCATCGTTATACTTGATACGCTTCTTTGTACCTAGTTCTAGCTTAGCCTTTCTCACAACCTCCTTTGCGAATGCATGGAGTTTGCTTTGGATTACATCGTTTATTATTGGACTAGCCACAGATACTTATTTTGTTTCTAGTCTGGATACTGAGGTCTACACCCCATCCACTTAGTGTATTCTCAAAACGATCTGTAAATGGTTCACATGATGGATCACCTACAAGGTGAAAGCCATCTACATGAGCATCACCTTTCTTGAGGTTCTGAACCAGATCATTTACCACATAGAGCATAGTGTTTAAAACATCCTGCTCATTGTTGACCCCATAGAATGGCTGTGCCTCATCTCTAAGATCTTTTTTTGAAACATCTACCACATCCATTACCAAAACAGAAACTGAATGCTCTATGACATGATCAGTTATTGTGGCACTGCCTAACATGACATGGGCAAGTGGATAGATGCTTTGTGAATTTAGATCAACCTCAAAGATGTCCCCATAGGTAACCGTGTTAATCTGATCGTTAGCATCTAGAATGCTTTTTATTTTATCTAGTATATCGTAAACCATACACATAGAACCAGAAAGTGGTGTAAGTGTAGTATAGCTATTACTTAATTGACCGCTCTATTGCCTTGCGCTCTAGATCTTGCCTTTCTTGATCATATGTCAGCTTAGTAAAACAAAGGTGTATAGGCATCTTGGTAATCTTATCATAGTTCATTAGATCACCACTTGCTAAATGATCTATGCTAGACAGCCACCCCCATTTTCTACTGAAGTTTCCCTCTGGTGTTAGGTTTGTACCAGTGTCGGAATCTGGATCTCCAAAGATGTCTGGGTATGTTGTGATAATTCCTTGCTTAAATCGCAAAAAAAAACCAATGCCCCTAAAGCTACACCTAAAGGGAAATCCTTGTAGCCATCATTTGGCTCATAAGGTTCTATGGTGTAACGCTCTTTTAGTTTCTGTGTAATCGGTCTGTATAGGACTGCCACAGTTTTGTGTAGCGTGTCCATATCGGATAGGTATTCATCTAGATCTACATACTCCCCTAGTGTCATCTCTTCAATGTTTGTAATGAATCCATACTCAATACCTCTGTATTCTACGATTGGCGTAAGCTGATTCTTTTGTCCAATCATTTCTAGTAGCTCACTCATCATGGTAAAGAAACCATCTGACTGCATAGTCAATGCTGTTCGTAATGGTATGCCCAGAAAGATCTCTGCCGCTTTAAGGATTGAGAATGTAACATCTTCAGTATCTACCTTTAGGTATCTCTGGTACTGCTCAACTGTCAGCTCGTTTATGTGTTCTGGGAACTGTACTTTCAAGTTCTTATCTGATGGCATAGGTTCCATAGCTCTTGTTTGTCTTTCTGTTGTAGTTGGTAATTGCAAGGCTCATGACTGTATCATCATGTAAGCCTACTGGATGGCCGTATTTGATATTTCTAGTCTTTGGGCTGTACTCATATGTAAAATAACCTAGCTCTTGGTAGAGGTAAGGAAATAGCTTTTCACTAGGTATGCAGATGCTCTCTTCATTTGTATCAATGATCAACCCCTCTACAATCTCGTTTTTGCTTTGCTGTGTAGTTATAAAGGGGTGAGTGTTTTGCCACTGCATTTTGATCTGCTCATATATTGGATCACCTACCCCATTAACCTCAACCATGCAGGATGCATTAAACTTGCGTAAGCGGCTCACCACCTCTTTGATCATGGTGTGCCATTGGTTCTGGTTATCTCTGTATATGTCCACTACCGTACCTTTTTGATCCATGATCGTTAGCACTGTGAAATCCTCTTGCTTTCCTATATCCAGACCTGCAAAGCATTTGCCTACTGGAGATGGGTATCTGTCTAGTGTAGCAATCTTATCTACATTCTGGAATACCTCGCCACCTCCATCTAGAAACTCCGCTAGATACTCTTGCCTAAATACTTTTTCTGGTACAGTCTTTTTTGCCTCATTGATCTCAGCATGATCTATAAAGGGCGTATCGTAGGAACTGCCCTTGTAGCTCATATAGTTAGGGTACTCTGATGATGTACCGTATTGGTACAGATCGTAAAACCAGTTCTTTCCTTTGGGTGTAGAAATGAACAGCACTTTCTTACCTCTAACCAGTAAGGTA
>TARA_R110002124_G_scaffold133556_7_pt1 | contig 10839 bp, 12 predicted proteins | sample TARA_R110002124 | Tara Oceans TARA_R110002124 (sample SAMEA4397445) | marine metagenome | biome: Polar Biome; feature: [SRF] surface water layer (ENVO:00010504); material: water (ENVO:00002006), including particulate matter (ENVO:01000060) such as... | depth 5 m | reverse complement strand
TCGCGGCTTTCGGACAGGGCGGCGGCGATGGTTTCCACGCCCACCGGACCCCCGCCATACCCCTCGGCCAGCAGCAACAGATAGCGCCGGTCTGCGCCGTCCAGCCCCAGATGATCCACGCCCAGCCGGGTCAGGGCGTCGTCGGCCAGCGCCTGGCTGACCGTTCCATTGCCTTCGACCAGCGCAAAATCCACCACCCGCCGCAGCAGGCGCCCGGCAATGCGCGGCGTTCCCCGGGCGCGGCGGGCAATCTCCCTCACGCCGTCCTCATGCGCCTGCACGCCCAGCAGCCTGGCGCCCCGGGCGACGATCTGGCAAAGCTCGGGCTCGGAATAGAACTGCAACCGCGTCGGAATGCCGAAGCGGTCGCGCAGCGGCGTTGTCAGCAGGCCCATGCGCGTGGTCGCGCCGACCAGCGTGAAGGGCTGTAATTCGATCCTTACGGTGCGCGCGGCCGGACCTTCGCCAATCACCAGATCCAGCTGGAAATCCTCCATCGCCGGATACAGCACCTCTTCGACGGCCGGGTTCAGGCGGTGAATCTCGTCGATGAACAACACGTCTCGCGCTTCCAGATTGGTCAGGATCGCCGCAAGATCGCCTGCCTTGGCCAGCACCGGCCCCGAGGTCATGCGAAACCCCACGCCCAGCTCCCGCGCCATGATCTGTGCCAGTGTCGTCTTGCCTAGCCCGGGCGGACCATAGAACAGCGTGTGGTCCATCGCCTCTTCGCGCATCCGGGCGGACTGGATGAAGACCTTCAGGTTCGCGCGCGACTCCTGCTGGCCGATGAACTCGTCCAGCATCTGCGGGCGCAGGGCGCGGTCCGCATCCTCGGGCTGGATATCGGGGCGCAGGGTGGGGTCGGGCGTGGTCATGGGGCGAGAGTGATCCGGGACGAGGGTTTTGGCAAGGCATGCCACCATCCCATGCGAGGGCCAAGCGGGCAGGGCGTTAGAAAGCAAGGGGTTGACGGATAGTGTTTACCTTTTCGCAAGCAAATCGCATCGCCCCGGGCTGGCCCGGATTTTCGCCCGGGTGGAAAGATTTTGTTCATCTGTTCAGCCCATGCTGGCGACTGTGCAGGCGAGTAATCCATTGCTGCTCAGCGCGGGTCACCTCGTCGATTGTGGCCGCGGGGGACAAGAGGTCGAGGATCGAGAAACGAAAATTCTTGGGGTTTCTGTGGACGAGTTGGGCGGTGACGCCCGACTCGCCGGCGACATGCGCACGCCAGCGGCCCAAAAGGTTATCCTCGCCATAGGCGGCCCCGACGTATTGGGCGCCGTCGGTGCCGTCGGTGATCAGGTAGACGCCGCGCCAGTGGCGCAACGTGTCGGCCCAGCGCGGCGGGAGGACAAGCAGCGTTGGCGTGTCCAGCACCAGGTCGCGCCAATCGGGCATTGGCGGAGACATGTCCGGTGCTCGGGTGATTTCGAGGATCTCGAGCGGCGTCGTTTCGGCCAGCCGCATATAGGCGCGCGCGCCCGGGTCACGCACCACAAGGCGCCCCTTGAGATCTGCCAGATCGGGGAGTGCGACCAGGTCGAACTGCGACCGTCCCGGCGCTCCGATGCGCGACGCGTCGGCAGCAAAATCGGTGTGTTTTCCAAGGAGGTCCCACGTCGCACGAAACTGCGGATCGGCGTCAAGTTCCGCGCCGCTGCGGTCTGTCCAGCCGTTCTGGCGATAGAGGGCGATGAAAACCAACTCACCAGGGTTGCGCATCAGGAACGAGGCCATAATCCGGCGAGATTTGAGCGTCGCCTGGGGGCCCTTGGGGTGGGTGGATTGGTAGGTTTCGAACAGATCGGGCGCCGAATCGATCATCAGCGCCAAGGCGTTGCGCTCGCGCGGGGTCGATGGTTTGTGCAGGCAAAGCGCGATCTCATCGAGCGGCGTGTCCAAAGGGGCAAGCAGATTTTGGAAAACCATTGTTTCAGCCCTTTGGTGCCAGCAGTTTCAGGGCGGCGCGGATCAGGCCGGCGGTGTCGGATTCGTGCTCGGCCGCCTGCGCGATGGCTTGCGCGGCGTCCGAGGGGCCGTAGCCCAGATTGGTCAGTGCCGACATCGCGTCCGCCTGTGCCTGCTGCGCCGCGCGCCGCGCCGATGCGGCGGGCTTGGGTCTGTTCTGGGGGGGCTGCTCGGGCAGCGCGTCGGCCGCCGGCTCGATCACCGCATCCGAATCGCCCAGGTCCGGTGCGGTGTTGCCCATCGCCATGATCGCCGGCGCCTTGTCCTTCAACTCCAGCGTGATGCGTTGCGCCAGCTTCGGCCCCACGCCCTGTGCCTTGCGGATCGCACCCGCGTCACCGATCGTCAGGGCGCGCGCCACGCCGTCCGGCCCCAGCGTGCCCAGAATGGACATCGCCGCCTTGGCGCCCACCCCTTGCACCGACAGCAACAACCGGTGCCATTCCTTTTCCGCCAGCGTCAGGAAGCCGAACAGCTGCAACAGATCCTCGCGCACCATCAGTTCGGTATAAAGCGCGCAGGCCTCGCCCGGGCCCGGCAGTGCCATCAAGGTGCGTTCAGAGACGTAGACGATATAGCCGACGCCGCGCACGTCGATCAGCAGATGATCGCTGCCACGGTAATCGATACGCCCGGAGATCTTGCCGATCATTGCGCCGCCCTCAGCGCGGCCTGCAACCGGCCCGACGACTGCATGTGAAACGCGTGACACAGCGCGATGGCCAGTGCATCGGCGGCGTCCGGGCCGTTGATCGTCACGCCCGGCAATTGCATGCGAACCATGTGATCCACCTGCACCTTGGCCGCCTTGCCCACGCCGACAACCGCTTTCTTCACGGCATTGGGGGCGTATTCGCCAACCGTCAGTCCGGCTTGCGCAGGCACCAGCAAAGCCACCGCGCGGGCATGACCCAGTTTCAGCGTGGCCACCGCATCCTTGTTGACAAATGTCTGTTCGACGGCGGCGCAATCCGGGGCATGGTCCCTGAGCACCTGCGCCAACTGGGTATGCAGCGACAGCAGGCGGCTGGCCAGGTCCTGGCTGGCGACGGACTTCAAGGTGCCGTTGGCGACATGACGCATGCGCCCGCCGAATACGTCGATCACGCCCCAGCCCATGTTTCGCAGCCCGGGATCTATCCCCAATACCCGCATCGCGCCCTGCCTGTGTTGCATTCTTGCCGGTCTGACCGTTTTTCGGCCTTGTGGTTTTGGGTAGCACGAAAAGTGAACATTGGCCAGCGCAAAGGCCGCCGGTCCAAAACCGCGCAACTTCGGTTTGCATGCGGCGAAAAGGGATGTAAAAGGGTCGTATTCAGCCCGACCCTGGCCTGGGGCGGCTCACTTTGCGTGCCATGAGATTTCTGCATGGCAGCAATGTCTTTTCTATGGCTACTCGAATGTTCGGCTCGGGCGTATGTGCCCCCCAGAAGCAACGAGCTTTGGACCTGACATCAAGAGGAGCCTCAGATGGCCTTTTTTGCCTATTCCCGCCCGGTCGCTGACGGCGTTTTCGGACGTTCGTTCGGCCTCTCCTTTGGCGAAGTTTTTGCGCGCCTGATCGCCTGGAACGATCAGCGCCTGACGCGCAACGCACTGAACAAGCTGTCGGATCGTGAACTGAACGATATCGGCATGTCGCGCTCTGATATCGAGGACGCTGTCAGCCGCATGCGCTGAGTTCCGCCATCCGCCGGAATAAAAATGACGCCGCCCGGTTTGTCCGAGGCGGCGTTTTTCGTGCGTGCCGTGTGTCCTGGCACTGGCGCGGCGGCGCCGGAAATCGAGACGGGCCCTTGTCAGGCGGCGCGCAACACCAGCGTCGTCCATTCGCCGATTTCATCGCGCGCTACGGTTTCAAAACCCTGCGTGGCATAGGCGGCCAGCACATCGTCAGCCTGCGTGTTCAACAAGCCGGACAGGATCGCCAGACCGCCGGGGGCCGCGTTTCTGGCCATGTCGGCGGCCAGCAGGATCAGGGGACCTTTCAGGATATTGGCGAAGATCAGGTCGAAGGGCGCATGGGCGCGAATGTCCGGGTGATCGAATCCCACGGCTTCGAGGCAGGTCACGCGCCCGGCCAGATCATTCGCGGTGACATTCGCCTCGGCTACCTCGACGGCGACAGCGTCGATATCGCTGGCCAGCACGGTCTGCGGCCAGACCCGGGCGGCGGCCATCGCCAGAACGGCGGTGCCGCAGCCCACATCGATCACGTTGCGGCCGTGAAAACCCTGCTCGACCAGCCGATCCAGCGCCTTCAGGCAGCCCAGCGTGGTGCCGTGATGCCCCGTGCCGAAAGCCATCGCGGCCTCGATCAAAAGACCCATGCGCCCCTCGGGCAGGGTGTCGGCGTCATGGCTTCCGTAGACATAAAAGCGTCCGGCCTCGACCGGTTTCAACTCGCGACGGACATGCGCGACCCAGTCGATTTCCGGCAGTTCCGACACCGCGAATTCCGCCGCGCCGAAGGCCACCGCCATCAGGGTCAGCGCGATGTCGTCGGGTTCCTCGGTGAAATAGGCGCCCACTTCCCACAGGCCCGAGCCGTCCTCCAACTCGAACACGCCGACGCCCACGGGTTCCGGCTCAAGCTGTTCCAACGCCCCGCCCAGGGCCGTGGCGCGGGCTTCATCGGGCAGGGTGGTCAGGGCGGTGAAGGTGGGCATGGCGGGCTCCGGCTGGTTCGGATACCGCCTAGCCTGCGCGGACGATCAGGGCAAGACCCTGACCGAGCGCCCAAAGGAACGAAGGGGGTTTCACCCCCTCGGGGCTGCGCCCCTCACCCCCAGGATATTTGCGGACAGATGAGGGAGGCAAAGAAAGGTTATTCAGGCCCCGACACCCACCGGGCAGGTGACGCCGGTGCCGCCGATGCCGCAATAGCCGCCGGGGTTCTTGGCCAGATATTGCTGGTGATAGTCCTCGGCCATGAAGAAATCCGGTGCGTCGAGGATCTCGGTGGTGATCGCGCCCAGGCCGGCGGCTGTCAGCCGGGGCTGAAACGCGTCACGGCTGGTGCGCGCGGCCTGCAACTGCGCGGGCGAGGTTGTGTAGATGCCCGAACGATACTGCGTGCCCCGGTCATTGCCCTGGCGCATCCCCTGCGTCGGATCGTGGTTTTCCCAGAACACCTTGAGCAGCGCCTCGTAGCTGATGACCGCCGGATCGTAGACCACGCGGACCAGTTCGTTGTGGCCGGTCTGGCCGGTGCAGACCTCTTGGTAGGTCGGATTGGGGGTATAGCCGCCGCCATAGCCGACCATCGTCAGCCAGACGCCATCAAGGTTCCAGAACATGCGCTCGACACCCCAAAAACAGCCCATGCCGAAGATCGCCACCGCCATGCCGGGCGGCACGGCGCTGTCCAGTCGTCTGCCGGTCAGAAAATGCGTGTCCGCGGTGGGGATCGGATCGGCGCGGCCCGGAAGCGCCTGATCGGGGGTGACCATGGTGACAGGTTTGAACGAGAACATCTTCGGCAGCCTTTCCTGAACGCGGTGCACGGCAAAGATAAGCCGCGCGGCGCCGGCGTCAAAGGGGGAACGCGTTTGCAAACGCCCTGGGCGCCCGGCAATCGCGGTGTCAGCCGTCCAGACCGGGTTCGTCCAGCAAGGAGCGGCCCTGCCGGTCCTCGACCTCGATGATCCACAGATCCGGATCGCGACCGCGCTCGCGGGCCAGAAGTTCGTCGATGTCGCGCTCTGCCCCCTGCGCGATCCGCACCCATTCCCGCTTGTCGGAAAGCAGGTCGAACTGGCGCTGATACAGGCTCGCGGTGCCGTCCAGCGGGCTTTGCTTGACCATCACGGCCCCGGCATCGGCGTCGCCCCTGCGCACGACGAAGGCCGGGATATCCCGCAAATGCAGGCGCGCCAGATAGGCATGAACCCAGAAATCGGCCGTCAGACGCGCCATCGGTTCCCCCCGGTCTTGCTGCCTGCCGCCGGACGCGCGCGCCGCAGCTCAGGTGTTGCCATCCTTGAAACTCAGGCCGATCTCGTCATAGCGTTCGGCCTCTTCCTGCCAGTTCTCGCGCACCTTGACTTGCAGGAACAGATGCACCGTGCGGCCCAGAAACTCGCCGATTTCGGCGCGGGCGGATTGACTGATCGCCTTGATCGTCTCGCCCTTGTTGCCCAGCACGATGCCCTTGTGGCCGTCGCGCGCGACATAGATCATCTGGTCGATGCGCACCGATCCGTCCTTGCGGTCCTGCCAGCTTTCGGTTTCGACGGTCAGCTGATAGGGCAGTTCCTGATGCAGGCGCAGGGTGCATTTTTCGCGGGTCATCTCGGCGGCGATCATGCGCAGCGACAGGTCGGCGATCTGGTCTTCGGGGTAAAGCCACGGGCCTTCGGGCAGGGTTTCGCCCAGCCAGTGCTTCAGATCCTCGGTCCCGTGGCCGCGCTCGGCGGAGATCAGGAAGGTCTTGGCGAAGGGATACGCGTCATTGAGGGTTTGCGTCAGATCCAGCAGGACCTGCGCCTTGACGCGGTCGATCTTGTTGATCGCCAGGGCGACGGTCTGATCGGGCATGGCCCGTTCACCCAGCGCGTCCAGAATGGCCTGCACGCCATCGGTCAGGCCGCGATGCGCCTCGATCAGCAGCACGACGATATCGGCATCCGCGGCCCCGCCCCAGGCGGCGGCGACCATGGCACGGTCCAGCCGGCGGCGCGGGCGGAACAGGCCGGGCGTGTCGACGAAGACGATCTGTGCCTCGCCGTCCATGGCAATGCCCCGGATGCGCGCGCGGGTGGTCTGCACCTTGTGCGTCACGATCGAAACCTTGGCCCCGACCATGCGGTTCAGAAGGGTCGATTTCCCGGCATTGGGTTCACCGATCAGGGCCACGAAGCCCGCGCGAGTGGTCATGAAGCGCATCCTTTGTTGTCGCTGCGGCCTTATAGCATCCTTTGGGCAAGCGCCATATGCGGCGCTCAGGCTGTCTTGCGGTTGGCGGGGCGACCACGGGCCAGGGTGAACAGCCCGCTGCCCACGATCAGGGCCGAGCCCAGCAGCATCATGCCATCCGGGCGTTCGCCAAAGATCAGGACCGCCAGGGTCAGCGCGAAAACAAGGCGGGTGTAGCGAAATGGCGTCACGACCGAGATTTCGCCGCTGCGCATGGCGGCGGTCAGCGCAGAATAGGCGATGACCCCGAACACCGCCGCCGCCAGAAGCAACGACAGCGCGTCCGCCGAAAGGAGCGAAACCGCCAGTGCCAGTGAACCACCCAGTGCCAGATGCACCAGCACCCCGGCAAGGGTCAGGGCGATGTAGCCCAGAACCCCCAGTTGCGCATTCGTCACCGACGGCATGGAGGCGCGGGTGGCCAGGTCACGCCCGGCGAACCCCACCATCCCCAGCACGGCGAAGAACGCGGTCCAGTCCAGACCGGCGCCCGTGGGGCGCAGCACCATTCCGACCCCCACAAGGCCGATGGCGATGGCCAGCCAGCGGCGCCAACCCACCCGTTCGCCAAACACCGCCACGGCCCCCAGCACAACGACCAGCGGGGTCGCCTGCAAGATTGCCGAGGTGGTCGAAAGATCGGCAAAGGCCAGGGCCAGGCCGAAGAATAGCCGGCCCGTGAGTTCAAAGGCAGAGCGCAGCCAAAGCCCGCGCGAGAGGCCCGACGCGGGCAGGATACCGTCGCCCCGCAGCCGCGCGATGGCAGCGAAGATCACGGTGCCAGAGCCGCCAAAGATCAGCAGCGCAAGGCCCACCGGCACCGCCTGGGTGGCGGATTTAAACAGCGCGTCCTCGATCGCGAAGGCGGCCATGGCGCCGACCATGAACAGCGCGCCGCGTCGGTTGGCCTCAGGTGTCACGAGGCGGGCTGGACCTCGTCCAGCAGGGCCTTGGCGGCGGCCTGTTCGGCGGCGCGTTTCGATCCGGCGGAGGCGCTGGCGGCGCGGCCATCGGCCAGTTGCGCCTCGATGGTGAAAACAGGGGCGTGCGGCGGGCCTTCGCGCGCGGTTTCGGTGTAGCGCGGCGGCGGGTCGCCCTGGCCCTGCGCCCATTCCTGCAAGGCCGTCTTGGAATCCCGCACGTCGCTGTCGTCAACCGCGTTGATGCGGGTTTCCCACAGGGTCAGGATCACCCGGCGCGCCGCGTCCATGCCGGCATCCAGATAGATCGCGGCCAGAACCGCCTCCATTGCGTCGCCCAGCAGCGTTTCCTTGCGCCGCCCGCCCGACAGCATTTCAGACCGGCCCAGCCGCAGGACCGCGCCCAGATCGACCTCGCGCGCGACATCGGCGCAGGTTTCCTTGCGCACCAGGGCGTTGAAGCGCGGCGCCAGTTGCCCCTCGGTCGCCTGTTTGTCGGCGGCGAACAGCGCGTCAGAGATCACCAGCCCCAGCACCCGGTCGCCCAGGAATTCAAGCCGCTGGTTATGCGGGCGCGACACTGACCCGGCCGACGCATGGGTCAGGGCACGGATCAGGAGTTCCGGGCGCGCGAAGTCATGGCCAAGGCGGTTGGCAAAGGCGGTCATTTCAACGGAAAGCCGCGTGCTGTCAGACCGCCGGGCCATCACATGTTCAGCGAATGGAAGAACCGGTCGGAGCGCCAGGTCCAGAACGCCAGCATCGAACTGCCGGCCGACGAAAAGATCACCCGATCGGCCCGGCCGATCAGGTTTTCAAAGGGAACGAATCCCACGCCGCCGGCATTCTGGTTGAACCGCGAATCGACCGAATTGTCGCGGTTGTCGCCCATGAAGAAGAACTGGCCTTCGGGCACGGTAAACACCGGTGTGTTGTCGGCAAAACCGGTGTCGTCGATGTTCAGAACCGGATAGCTGACACCGTTCGGCAGGGTTTCGATGACGCGACCCTTGTTGCATTCGCCGCCCGGACCGACCGGCGCGTTTTCGCAGCGCGGGAACTGGCCGGCGCCGCCCTGACGCTCGTAAAGCTCGACGAAATCGGCGGTCGGGGCCCGTGGCACTTCGACATCGTTAAGGAACAGGACGCCGTCGCGCACCTGGATGCGGTCGCCGGGCAGGCCGATCAGCCGCTTGATGTAGTCGGTGCCGGATACCGGATGGCGGAACACGACGATGTCGCCGCGCTCGGGCTCGGAGGCAAAGATACGCCCCGAGATCGGGCACAGGGCGAAGGGGCAGGAATAGCGCGAATAGCCGTAGGCCATCTTGTTGACGAACAGGAAGTCGCCGATCAGCAGCGTTTCCTTCATCGAGCCCGAGGGGATCCAGAAGGGCTGGAAAAACAGCGTTCGGAACAGGCCGGCGATGACCAGTGCCCAAAAGACAGTCTTGACGGTTTCCCACCAGCCTTCGGATTTGCCCGTTGCAGTGCTCATGTCGGCTCCTGATCTGCGCGACCAGCGGCGGCCACGGTTTCGCGCGTTTCATGCGGCGCGGGCGGGCCCGTGTCAAGGCAAGGGCGCGGGCGGGCGGATCACAACCGCAGGCGCCTGCCGCCACACCCCCGTGTCCCCTCAGTTGACCAGCGTTGCCTCGGTCACGGCGCGCAGTTCGGCATCGGTGACGCCGTCCGCCAGTTCGACAATCTTCAGACCGCCCTCGACCACGTCCAGAACGCCGTAGTTGGTGATGATGCGGTCCACCACGCCCTTGCCGGTCAGCGGCAGCGTGCATTCCTTCAGCACCTTCGACACACCGTGCTTGTTGGCGTGATCCATGACCACCACCACACGCTTGACGCCGGCCACCAGATCCATCGCGCCACCCATGCCCTTGACCAGCTTGCCGGGGATCATCCAGTTGGCCAGATCGCCGTTTTCAGCGACTTCCATCGCGCCCAGGATCGCCATCGCGATCTTGCCGCCACGGATCATGCCGAAGCTTTGGGCGCTGTCGAAATAGGCGGTCTGCGGCAGTTCGGTTATGGTCTGCTTGCCGGCGTTGATAAGATCCGCGTCTTCCTCGCCGGCAATCGGGAACGGCCCCATGCCCAGCATGCCGTTTTCCGATTGCAGCGTCACCTGAACGCCGTCGGGGATGTAATTGGACACCAGCGTCGGAATGCCGATGCCCAGGTTCACATACATGCCGTCTTCAAGTTCCTGCGCCGCGCGCGCGGCCATCTGGTTGCGGTCCCACATATCGGGCTCCTCCGTCCTGGGTGCGATGTTCAAGTCATGCTGTCCAGCCACGCTTTCAGGCAAAACGCGCCGTATACTGCGTTCATATGATAGAGATCGGGCCTGGTATAGGTCTTGTCGCCCATCAGCCGGGGGGCCGTGTCGGCAAAGCGGCTGTCGCTCAGGCCCGGCGGGGTCAGGGTTTGCACGGGTTGCGGCAGAAAGCGGATCCCGGCGCTGGCGGCCTGATCCGCCAGAGCAGCGTCGATCCGGCCCTGAGCGGTGCCGAAGATTGATGCGGCGGGGCTTTCGGCGGGGCCGAACAGCGATTGCCTGGCGCGCGGACGGCGCAGCACCGTCAACCGGTTGCCCAGTTGCGCCCAAGGCCCCTGAAGCAGTGCGCGCACCGGCGGGCGCTGGACATGACTGTCCACAAGGGCGTCGAACGCCGGGCGTGACAGGCGGTGCGGGTGCCCCGCCTCGGGCAGACCATCAACATCAAAGCGGCGCGCGGTGTCGATCAGATCGGCGTCCGGCACCAGCAGGCCGACATGCAGCACATGATCGAAACCGGTCAAGTCAACCTGCGCTGTGCCGTTCATCTCGACCAGCCGGTCCTGGCTGTGCTGCGGCAGATCGCTGTCGGCATGGGCGCCAAACACCAGCCCCTGAAAGCCAAGCTGGCGATAGATCGGCTCCCATGTCGCAAAGAACGACAGATCAACCTTGTCCGCATACCCATCGCGGATCTGGTCCCAGCCCTTGATCAGGGCCGCCGCATGGGAA
>TARA_R110002124_G_scaffold259277_1_pt1 | contig 10842 bp, 10 predicted proteins | sample TARA_R110002124 | Tara Oceans TARA_R110002124 (sample SAMEA4397445) | marine metagenome | biome: Polar Biome; feature: [SRF] surface water layer (ENVO:00010504); material: water (ENVO:00002006), including particulate matter (ENVO:01000060) such as... | depth 5 m | reverse complement strand
CTCCGCAAATATCGATCCTGAAGCGCGGGCCTTCCCGCCCTGCGCCAATACCCCACTGGGACTGTATCCCATCGTCGACCGGGCGGCCTGGCTGGCGCGCCTGTTGCCCACCGGCATCACTACCGTGCAGTTACGAGTCAAGGACTTGGAGGGGGATGCCTTGAAGCGGGAAGTCAGCATGGCCGTCGAGACCGCCCGCCACTACAACTGCCGCCTGTTTATCAACGATCACTGGCAACTGGCCGTGGAGCTGGGCGCCTATGGCGTACACCTGGGCCAGGAGGATCTGGATGACGCCGATATCGAGGCCATTCACCGCGCCGGCCTGCGACTGGGCATCAGCAGCCACTGTCACTACGAGGTTGCCCGGGCCCACAGCTTCAACCCCTCCTATATCGCCTGCGGCCCGATCTACCACACCACCACCAAGGACATGCCCTGGACACCCCAGGGACCCACCGGACTGAGCTACTGGCAGAACATGCTGGATTATCCGCTGGTGGCCATCGGCGGTATCAATCAGGAGCGAATGCCAAGCGTCGCCGCGACCGGAGTCAGTGGTGTGGCTATGATTACCGCTATCACCCGGGCAGATGATCCTGAACAGACCTGCAGGGAGTTCCACTCTTTATTGGCAGCTGCCATTAAACCGGAGTAGGGTGAGCCATGAATGAAAACATAACCAGCTTCAGTGCCAGCGAATGGCTGCGCTATACCCGGCACATCCAGCTGCCGGAAGTGGGCGCTGCCGGACAACTGAAATTGAAACAGTCCCATATTCTGGTGATTGGTGCCGGTGGACTGGGTTCGCCGGTGGCGCTTTATCTGGCCGCCGCCGGAATCGGTCACCTCACGCTGGTAGACGGTGATGTCGTGGACACCAGCAACCTGCAGCGGCAGATCATCTTCGAGCACAACCAGGTGGGACAGTCCAAGGCCCGTGCCGCCAAAGATCGCCTGCTGCGACTCAATCCGGATATCCGCGTCGATGCCGTCGAGGCTTTTCTCGGTTCTGACAACGCTGCTGAGCTGGTGGGCTCTGCCGATCTGGTAGTGGACTGTACCGACAACTTCAGTGCCCGCTACCTGATCAACGACTATTGCTGCGCTCTCGGCAAACCCTGGCTGTTCGCCAGCATCCAGAAATTCTTTGGCCAGTGCGCCCTGTTTACCCCCGGCAATGCCTGTTTCCGCTGCCTGTTTCCAGAGCCCCCCATCAATGTGGAGGACTGCAACAGCGCCGGGGTAATCGGCGTATTGCCGGGGCTGCTAGGGGTATTACAGGCTAATGAAGCCATCAAATACCTGCTGGGACTGCCGACACCGCTGCAAAATCATCTGTTGCTGGTGGACGCCCTAAATCTGGAATTTCGCTCCATACAATTGACCCGTAGCGACAACTGCGCCGCCTGCGCCAATCTGGCTGGCGCTCCCAACTTGCCACGAGAAACTCCGCCCCAGTGCACTCTCGACACAAGAGATATCGACACCAGAGAAGGCACTCGATTAAATCCTGAGGACTTCCGGAATCGCCACCGCCAGGGTGATTGTGTGTTACTGGATGTGCGCAGCCCGACCGAGCGTCAGGCATTCCATATCGGCGGACAACACATTCCGCTCGATGAACTACCGCAACGACTGACGGAACTGGAGGGTGTGGAAACTGTGCTCTGCTACTGCCAGAGTGGCGTTCGCAGTGGCAAAGCACTGGCGCTTTTGAAAGAGCTGGGCTTCAACGGGGCCAGCCTGGATGGCGGGCTACTGGCCTGGCTACGTTTTATTGAGGCACAGGAAATGAAATAGAACAACGAAGTGATTAAGACATTATTGGGCTGACACAACGCTTGAACACCCCAGACATAGAATGCGACACAGGATTATAGGTCACCTAAAATTTCCTTCCTTTTTGACAGATATTCATCCTCTGAAATAAGGTTTTTCTCTCTAAGGGAATTCAAAACCACCAATCTTTCTTCCACGCCTCCTACCGTATTATTGTGTTTATAATTCGATAAAGACATCACCTCTTCTATCTCTTTGCGATTTTTTAATAGTTCTTTTTTTCTTTCCGTATCTTTCAGATACGCAACCGATTTAATCACCTTATCAAGATCGATAGAAATCCAGCCAAAATGGTCATTATTAATTCCTCCCTGGCTTAAACCATCAACCAAAAAAAGTTTTTTTTCAGACCACAATGCTTCGCTTCTACCTATTTCTCTACTGCCATGGCTTAAATGGTAACCTACTATACCGACATTAGAAGGATCGTATGCTGCCTCATAACCGATATTTCTCGGCTTCTCATACTCACCCAATATAATATTCAGTTTTCCATTCTTATAAAAAGCTCTTCCAGAAATGAAATATGAAGATTTCTTTAATCCGTAAAATCTTTCTTTTACTTTTTCAAATGAAAAAATAATATCTTTTCTAGCGGATGATTTTTTAAGGCCTTCTACCAGAAACTGGCTTAATATGGAGATGTGACCCTCATCAAAAATTGTTTTAGAGTTAAAAAAATTATCGGATAAATCATCCATCCACTTCAAAGAAGAGATTCCGACCTTGACAACATTGGCATCCAAAACAATCGGGTGATCATTCAAACCATGCTCATCAAAATTAAAATCTTCATATCTAATATACTGATTTTTATCATGCTTCCAAATTTCCGAATCTGAATCCTCAAAATTAAAGATATTCAACGCCACCACATTTGAATAGTAGAAAATAATCGGAATCATCAATAAATATCTTCTAAAATAATTCATAAATAACCTTGCTTAAATTTTACTGAATACCATCGACATAATCACAAAGATTACTCAATAATAACTTCTGATACTCTGCCAGATATTCGATAGACTCAACCAAAATTGCAGCATGATAAATATCGAACCATTCACAGGACTCTTTATTTTTTTCAAACTCTCTTCTAATAAATGCCAACCCTTCTATACAACTCGAAATATGACTAACATCCTTCAACATGGAAAAGTTTTCACGCCAGGATAAATCCTCCTTGCTACTCTCGGGATTAAAGCTTGCTCCATCAATTTCAAAAATCTTGTTCTCAGCGCTTTTCATACATCAATCCCCACCTTTTATTTAATTATTTTTTTTACCACTTTCTCGCTACTCCAAAATAAATTGACCTAGGTTCACCTGGAAAATAGCGATTCCCACTAAAGCTGGTATAGTCTGCTCGTTCGGCATATTTTCGATCTGCCAGATTGGTTACACGTAGATTCAGTTTCCAATGTGGAGTCACTTGCCAGTAACCATAGAGATTAAACAAATTATGGCCATCGTAGCGGTGTTCATTTTCAGGATCGGTATAGTATTTCCCTTGGTTCAGCCACTCTAGTTCTACCCTGCCAGAAGAGCGAAAATCCCAACCCAGCCTGGCACTGCCAAAATGTTTAGGCGCGGTATCCACCTCATTACCATCAATGTCTATACCGCCGGAAAGGCGGTCATCGCTGTACTCGTGCTTCACGTAACTGGCTGCCAGAGCAAGATCAAACTGGTTATTAAACTGATAAGCGAAAGCGAGTTCCACACCTCTGGAGCGAATCTCCCCATCTGCAACGTTAAAAAAGTCAGAGTCGCGAAAAATCTCATTTCGTTTCTTCATCGCAAACAACGCCAGCTCATAAGATAGATTTTCTGCCTGCCCCCTGAACCCAAGCTCGGCACTCAGTAGCTCCTCCGAATCCAGCTCGGCCTCTACTTGCTCTCTTTGGAGGCGGTACAACTCAACAGCCTGGGGAGCACGGAAACCCTGGGCAAGATTCAGGTAGATCTGGTGATTGTCCGTAAGGTCATAGAGTAGTCCCAATTTCGGCGACCAATTCTCAAACCTGTCGGTTCGATCCGCAGGACGACTATACCGGCATCCCCCAAACCCGCAGGGAATACCATTTTCATCGGTTCTACCACTAAGCATACGATTATCGTAGTTATACCTGAGCATTTCGTAACGCAACCCGGCTGTCAGCGCCAGTCGCTCTGTCAGCTGCCAATTGGTATGAATAAAGGGTGCCACCACTACAGTATCGACTTCATAATCATAGTGCTTACCCTCTGGAATCGTCGCCATCAGGAATACCGAACCCTCTGTCGGGGTATCCTGGCTCTGCTTCAGAAACGCCGAGGTGTATTCCACGTCAACACCAGTGACGATAGTCAGATCATTCCTGAGCCTATTGTGGTAGGCACTTTGTAGGCCGAAACTCTTCTGACCATTTTCTTCCAGGGGAGTACCCGGCAGGAAATGCTGAAGAAAATTCATATCTGTATAACGAAGATAAGGTGTCACAGTAATCAACGCGCGATCAGTCAACTGATAATCTATCCGGCTGGAAAAGCGTGCACTCTGTGTGTCCCGGTAAGCCTCGGGGTTAGGATTATCATTCCTTAGATGGGTAATTTTGTAGGCATCCTTGCCTACTATATAACCAGCAGTTTCCTGGTTCAGGTTGGTCATTGACAAGGATGTGGTCATCGTCAACGCCTTTTTACTATAAGCGTGTTTGAACGTGAATTTCTGCTGAGCGAATCCTGAATCATCACGGTATCCGCCATCGTGACTCAGTGACACATCCGCTCGAAAACCGTGAGCACCCTGAGTACCTGATGCGGAATATTTCGTCCTCAAGTAATCATGAGGTCCGCCTTCAAGACTCATCCTATATTCAGGATGCAATGTTGGATTCGGGGTAATGATATTCACAATACCATTCATCGCATTCGCTCCATACAGAGCACTGCCTGGGCCTCGGATCACTTCAACACGCTCTGCCATTTCCGTATGCGCATCAAACAACTCATTAATATTACAAAAACCTGAAGCCCTTACTGGTATACCATCTACTGCGGAAAGCACACTACCGCAGCCCCCTGCACCCGTGAGCACGGGAGAACGTATAGAGGGCAGGTATTCCTGTCCGTTACCCCGAGCAAAATTCGCACCGGGCACCCTGACCAATACTTCCTGAAAATGAGTATGAGCAGTAAGGTTTAAAGCCTGAAGCGGCACCACTGACGTGTTGCCAGCCATTTTTTTTAGCGCCTGTTCCTCACGTACTCCCGTCACTACCACGGTATCCAGAATTTGTTCAGGTTTGTCTGAATCACCCGTCTCAACCATTTTTTCTGAAAAGCTATTCGCGGAAAGCATGCACAGTAGAAGTGCAAGCATCGATTTATTTATAGCTACCACGACACATCCCTTTATCGAAAAAACAAATCAATTTAATGATAAAAAACGACTAAAGCCTATCACCGGATGTGGTTGGATCAATCGAATCAAATACTTCGCAAACTCTATCAACAGGGAAGCCACTTCTTTGAGAATGCTCATAAATCAAATCAACAGAATCCGAAAGATAAAAACAAAATGTTTTATCTTCGGCGATATATGAATATTCCCATTGTATATGCTTACCTTCTTGCTGCATTTCAAACAATACGTTATTCGAGTGACAGGATGTTTTTTTCCGACCATCCCCATCCATTGAGGCAATATCTTTTATATTTCTTTCAATAAAATATCTTGACAGCATTTTTTTCACCTTATCGCCCATATTAAGAAGCCAGCTTGATATGTTTTAAACAGGCGGAATCCTTACCCGATCGAGCCTGGATCCCGCCCTCACCTATTACCTGGTCAATAATTCACACTGTTGCTTTACCACTTGAAACCCTCCCCTAGAGAGGTTAGTGACCAGCGGCATCGGCATGTGCCGCCCCTCCATGCGCCTGCTGACGGATATAGTGCCGCAAGTTCTCAAGATCCTCATCACTGAGGGTGTGGTACTTAGGCATCCCATTCCCAAGAAGTGCGCCATCACGAACAACCGACTCGAACGCTTTCTTGTCCAGAGGGATTGTGGAGGCACGGAGATCTGGCCCTTTTACGCCACCTGATACGGCGCCAGCACCGTGACAGGCAATACAAAGATCAAGCGCATAAACACCAGCACCGGCTGCAGCTTTTTCTTCATCAACCTTGAAGTTCATATCAACGATTGGCTTGGCAACTTCAGGGGCAGGTTGCGCTGGAACATTAGCCTTGCCATCCAGTGCGAACGTAATCATACGGCGCTGATGAAGCCCATATTTCCAACCATGGCTTTCAAAGCCCACGTCTCCAGACCCTTGGAAGTTAGAGGTATAGCCACCACCGGGACCAATCATTATGGCAACCATTTGTTTTCCATCGAGCTTATAGGTGATAGGCGGTGAGGAGATACCTAAGCCGGCATCATATTCCCAAACCACTTCACCATTTCGAGCATCGTAAGCCTTAAATTTTCCATCAGGGTGCCCCTGAAAGACAAGGTTACCGGCCGTGGTCAGTGTGCCGCCAGCCCAAGCAAATGGCTGCTCTACTTCCCAGACACGCTTCTGGGTCACTGGATCCCAGGCCTGGAGCGATCCAAGAGGCTTACCCGGCATGGTCTTCAGAGCGGCCCCTACGCCAAGCCCAAACCTAAATTTAGTGGCGCGAAAGTTCGTATCTGTATCCTTACCCGCATCTGTGAAATCCACTGATAAATGCATAGACGGGATAAAGGCCAATCCCAATTCCGGATTGAAGGACATGGCGTGCCAGTTATGCCCACCCCAGAAAGATGGGTAGATATTTTTCTTTCCATCAGGGTAAAAAGAGCTTTCTGGTATCACGTGCCGCTGCTTTTCGAGATCGAACTTGGTGGACCAATTGGCTTCCACGTACTTTTCAGCAGACAACACCTTGCCATTCGTACGATCGATCACATAGAAGAACCCATTTTTGGGTGCATGTATCGCAGCCTTTACATCTTTACCATCAATATTAAGATCGGCAAGAACGATATCCATATTCGAGTTATAGTCCCAAGTATCGCCGGGGGCTGTCTGGACATGCCACTTATACTTACCAGTGTCAGCATCAAGCGCCACAACAGAACTCAGAAACAGGTTGTCACCGCCTTCAGGGCTACGAATTTTTCTATTCCAGGGAGATCCATTACCGGTACCAAATATGATTTGGTCAAATTCCTCATCATATGTCCATGCGTGCCAGGCGTTACCACCACCACCGTGCTCCCACCATTTCCCGGTCCAGGTTTTAGCCGCCATTTCCATCGCTTCGTTTTCAAAACCATCAGCAGGGTTACCAGGAACAAGGTACCAGCGCCAGAGCTTCTCACCGGTCTCAGTATCATAAGCCGTTACAAAACCACGCGTGGGACCTATTTCCGTGCCGCCATTGCCAACAAACAACTTGCCATCAAATGCTTTGACATGACCGGTAATGTTCAATTGTGAATCTGCAGGAAAGGTTCTGGTTTGCCAGACCTCCTTACCGTCCTTTCTCGTGATGGCCACAATACGACCATCCCAAGTAGCGATATAGAGCTTGTCACCATAGGTTGAAAGACCTCGGCTGTTGCCCCAAAACACACGACGCATACTCTTGCCTAAAACCTCTTTAGCAACTTTAGGGTCGTATTCCCAGAGCTTCTTACCTGTACGAGCATCAATGGCCCTAACGACATTCAAATGACCAATATGGTACATAACACCATCAACAACCAGTGGTGTGCTCGCCATATCGGTTTTGTCTGGGATGTCGAAATACCACTCCGGTTTGAGTTTGCCGACATTCTTTACGTTGATATCTTTAAGCGGACTAAACCTCTGTTCCGAGTGTGTCCGCCCATAGGCAAGCCAATCGGCTGTATTGGATGTTTCGTTAATTTCTTTGTCAGTTATATTTCTGGCATGGTCGGCCGCTACTGTTACTGTGGATAGCGTCATGGACAGCAATGTCCCCATCACACAAACCGTGGCCAGCTTCCTGGTCTTTTTAACACGAGAAATATTCATTTGTTTAACTCCCTTCCTTGTATAGGATTATTTTTATTGACGAGGTCCGCATGGGGCTTAGAAGAAGTAAGTGACGCCCATTGAAAACAGATTAAGCTCATCGACATCGTCATAGATTTCTTCTACAGCATCGGTTCCCTCAACATCGACATCCAGCTGCTCATATTTCATATACACAATCATCTTGCTACCGAAATATTGCTCTAACGCCATACCGGTACGAGTCAATTTAGAACCTGTCACACCTTGCTCTCCAAGCAGTGCACTGTATTGATCATCATATTGTCCATACTCGGCATAAAAGGCCGTATCACCCAGCTTGTTCCAACGCTTACGGATGCCCAGCTTGGTGTAATAGGCATTATTCTCATCCTCTGCGAACTCAGAGACATCACCACTGGCCTCTTCATGCTGCCAGGTAAATGAACCAAACAAGCCTGTTGCTGTATCCATCAAACCCATCTGCATGGTCAGCATTTCTGTTTCTGTATCACCCAATGACACAGAAGTAACATCTACCAAAACAGGATCTCCACCGGCCGTCATCCCGGTATCTACACCAGCAACTGTGGTTACTGTTCGCTCAGCAACATTTGCACCGCCATCGGCGTTATAGGCATAACCGACATGAAACCTCAGTTCCATATCACCAACTTTGTCACTGTATTTAGCAGCAATGTCATAGATGTCATCGTTTGCATAACCGACGGCAATACTAACGGGACCAAAAGCTGGAAGGTCATACCGAACACCATTGCGGTAAACCCCATTACAGTCGATTCCAATACCCAAACCATTTAGCGTCATGCATTGAGCAAAGCTACCCCAAGTTGCTCCGCCTTCTAACAGGCCAGCACCCTCCGCGCCGCGGATAAAAAAACCGGAGCCACGAAACAAGGCTCCGACACCTGACCAAATAGTCATTGAGGGATCACCCAACACACCTATGTTATCTGTCGGCATGCTCTGCAAACCAATGGTAACCTTGCCCCAGCTACCTCCAATGAAAATACTGCTTCCAAGCAATCCGATATCACCACCATTAAAAGAATCCAGATTATCCTGGTTGGAAAAGACAAGCGGTGTAATCTGGCCACTTTCAATGCCATCCAGAAAGTTTGGATTACCGGAGAAGGGTTCGATAGTTACATCAAAACCCGCATTCAATTCTCCCGGCAGAGTTGCCGAGCCAGAAAAGGTAATCCGACTACCTAACGTAGTACCATTATCGGAGATCTGAACCGCATCACTACCTTCACCATCATCGTAATAAGATATGCTCTCATTAATCCACCCGGATATATTCCATGATGGATTGATACCTTCATCAGAAAAGGCAATTAGCGGAAAATGAACAAAAAAGCATATTAGAATAAAATTAATAGATAATTTTTTATTATTTAAAATAATCATATTTACAATATCCTTATAATTGATAACTTATTATTTTTAAAACACTTCTGAAATTATTTTATTTATATCCATAAATATTTCCGGATACCTGACAAGGCTTTCCCTGGGAACCAGATCAAGCCTTCCATCAGATTTTTTTGCTATTCGCCCAGACACTATTTCTATTTTTATTGCTAACAAAGCGCTGGCAAAACGATGCTTCCCTGCCAGCTGATAAAGGTATGAAACTGAGTTGTTGCATACCTCCGCCAATTCAGCCCTCTCCCTTTTACTGGCTCTCTTCAAGAACTCACTTAGCTCCATGCGCAACACTACCTTTAGCTCCATGCTCAATAACATTAGCTTTAAGTCCAAAACAATTCAATATTGTTTTAGCACAATTTGTTTATCAGAATGCTAAACTGCCGCCCAAGCACTGCCCAAACACTGTTAGAATTGTCAACAACTAAAAAAACATGTACCAGCACACTCAGTAGCAAAGTCATGTCGACAACACCCATAAATAGAAAGCTGCCATATATACGGCGGCAGAATCTTGAAGCCCTGATTTCAGAAGCCGGATCAGCGGTCACGCTCGCCAAGTTAACCGGCACGAACAGCTCCTACCTAAGCCAAATTCGAAACCAAACGCCGACCCAGAATGGCACACCCAGGCAGGTAGGAATCAATTTGGCGGAGAAACTCGAAAAGGGTATGAACAAACCCATGGGATGGATGGATGAACCGCATACGTTTCACGCAATCAACCATAGAGAGCAAACCGCTTACGAGGACTTCCAACTAAGATTTTTACCCGTGTTTTCATGGGAAAGCCTCGCCCCATCACGGGAAGAGTACGACCACCCTGACGCCAACCGCCTACCATGCCCTTGCCCCTGCAGCGAACAATCTTTCGTTCTATCTATGGATAGCTGCAGCATGGAGCCAGCACTTTACGAGGGGGAAATACTCTTTGTGGATCCAGCTGTCGATGCCGAACCAGGCAACTTTGTCATTTTTTTTGACCCATCGGCCAAACGTTTCAAATGCAGACAACTCATTCAAGACAGTGGTCGTTTATATCTGATGGCATTAAACCACGACTGGCCAAACAGAATTTTCGAGCTGAATAAGACCACAACTATTCATGGTGTTGTTATTTTTAAAGGACGATACTTAATTCCGATGTAAGTTAACTTTCAACCGATTTATTGGTGTCCAGCCTATTAAACTCGTCTCTAACTTGCACCTACTTTGGGTCATCTCCTCCCCAAGCTAGCGTTGACACAAAAGGAGAACAAGGCAGAGGAGAGGGCCTCCTCTGCCAGCTACAGGCTTACCCCACCCAACGATAGTCCGCAAACACATCATCCAGCTCAGTATGAAACAGGTGATTGCTGTAGTTGCTCAGCGTTTTCACCGCTATCGCCACAATCAATTCCAGCACTTGCTGTTCGGTATAACCTGCGGCCAGAAAACACTCCACTTCTGCACGTGAAGGAGCACCCCGTTTGTTCAACATGGTGACCACAAAGTCGTGCAATACCTGCAATTTCGGGTCATCAATTG
>TARA_R110002124_G_scaffold128157_20_pt1 | contig 10848 bp, 12 predicted proteins | sample TARA_R110002124 | Tara Oceans TARA_R110002124 (sample SAMEA4397445) | marine metagenome | biome: Polar Biome; feature: [SRF] surface water layer (ENVO:00010504); material: water (ENVO:00002006), including particulate matter (ENVO:01000060) such as... | depth 5 m | reverse complement strand
ATGGATTCAACAACCATAGAGCGCTGGATCAAAAACATTGGACGCCGGCGAGACGTTCTTGTTGCCGAAGGGGCTATACCAGGCGGCCCCCTTACAGAGTTATACAAAGGAAGTGACAGGCTTTCATTGGAGCCGGTAAGCGGACTGGAGCTTAGCTTCTGGGCGGAGACCGAGCGCCTGGAGACCGTGAATATCGGTTTGGTAGAAGTTCTTGAAGGTACGGGTGAATACCGTGGTGAGCTTCCCAAGCCATACAGGAGTGACATGAATCAGTCGGATGTGCGCTCGCTATTTGGGACACCAATGGAATCAAAGCCGCCAACCAAGCTGCCGCTAAACACTATAATTGGCGGTTGGGACTCCTACCCTCTTGATCCCAGCATAAACTCAAATGTAAAAGTGATTTTCACCTACACCGAGACTCTGCGAGTTCGAAACCTAACATTTAAGATGATCGACAAGGACCAAGAGCAGCGCCCCCTGAGCTAGCAGGCCTTAAAAGAAAAAAGTCCTCAGCTTTTACCGAGGCACTTTCTTAATGTTGCACATCATCCATCATCACTGCTCAACCACTAGCTGCGCAAGCGCGCTTGTAGCCAGAGAACAATTGCACAAATTATGTGAAGAGCAGGGGTGGTATTAATGGATTCAACAACCATAGAGCGCTGGATCAAAAACATTGGACGCACCCGCGACATCCTCGTTGCGGAAGGGGCGATACCAAACACCCCCCTTACAGAGCTCTACAAGGGACGGGATTGGCTTTCACTGGAGCCTGGCAGCGGACTGGAGCTGAGCTTCTGGGCGGAGACCGAGCGTCTGGAGAGCGTAATGATCGGCTTGATAGCAGTTCTTGAAGGTACGACCGAATATCGTGGTCAGCTTCCCAAGCCATACAGGAGTGACATGAATCAGTCGGATGTGCGCTCGCTATTTGGGACACCAATGGAATCAAAGCCCGCTACCAAAATGCCGCTAAACACTATGATTGGCGGCTGGGATTCTTACCCTCTTGATCCCAGCATAAACTCCAACGTAAAAGTGGTCTTCACCTACACCGAGGATCTGCGGGTTAGAGACCTCGCGTTTACAATGATCGACAAGGGACACGACTAACGCAACCTGAGATAGCATGACTTAAAAGAAAAAAAGTGCCTCCGCTTTCACCGAGGCACTTTCTTAATGCGATTGAGTTTTCCACATCATCCATGACTACTGCTCAACCACTGACTACGCAATCGCGCTCATTTATTTTCGTCTATTTCCCTCGCAGTAGCAATCAAGGTTAGTCCTGGACGATCCCCGTGGTTGATATCAGGGGCGTCGATACGCCTGTTAGGGGGCGCAACGGCTAAGTCGCCAAAATCCCTTCTCGCAGGGATGTAGCGCCTCGCGCTCTGAATAGATTGCCAACCAACGTGATCCATAATCGTTTTCTCTGACCAATCCATATCAACCGCCCAATCGGCAAATCCTTGGCGCAGAGAGTGAGTAGTGAACTTACGCTCACCGGGGAATAGCTTTTCAGAAGGGGCTTGGAGCACACGCTCTACCGTCCGTTTGTTAATGCCACGATCTGAGATATTCCCCCAGCGATCAATTTTCCTAAAGGCAGCTCCATTCTCAATACCTGCAAGCTGTACCCAAGACCTAAATGCTGAAACTGGACAATAAAGCTTCAATCTTGGCAGCTCACATTTTCGACCAGCTGCGCCAGCATCAGTCTTTGAATAGGGAATGAAAATCGTCATTCTGTCATTATGGAATTTGACATCTTCCACCCGAATGCGACTCAGCTCATCACTCCGAAACCCCTGCCAAAAACCGCAAAGAATAATGGCAATGTCTCTGTGCAAGCGCAGGATGGACACCTGATCTTCTCGTTGAATCGCAAGTAGCTTCTCAGCCTCAAGGTGATCGCATAAAACACGAAGGTGAGCGAACGTGAGTGGGTAAGCTTGGGTTTGTTCCTCGTTATGAACCTTCGCGATACCCTTCATCAACTCTTTAACCGCAGCAGACGATGTGGGATCGAAGAAACCCTGCGATTTATGCCATTTGGATATCCCGGCCAGGCGAACCCGTAGCGTGCTGACTTTTACGTTACGCGCTTGAGTAGCAATGTAGTCTGAAACGTCTTTTGTCGTAGCCGGCAGCGGATTCCCGCAAATATCTCGATAATGCTTAACTGCCTGGAGGTAAGTGGCATGTGTATTCTTAGATCGACCCGCTTCGCGGTAGATATCTTTGATCGCTTCGACTTCATCAATTTCTGTCGGGCCACCCACTTCATTACTCTCTCATATCAATTGACTGACGCTATCCGCGCATGCGCGGATAGTGACCATCTCAACGACAAATCACTCAACCATCGAGTGCTCGTAAATCTGCCGTATGTCCTCAACCCCTGATTCAGAAATGTGCTCGGATAGCTCTTTCTCAAGGATTTCTACATAGGATATCTCATCATGCACTGAGCCGGCTGTAATCTGGACGTTGAACTGTTTAGCAAGGCTTACCAAGCCATCAGCAAAACCAGAACGCTCTTCAGCGGTATCAGGTAACAGGTATACCTGCGTAATCTTGCGTTTCTTGAGTTCCATTGTACGTCCTTATTGATCAGGCTATCTCGCGATGCCATTTCGTACGTGAAGGGGTTACGTGCGTAGGTTGCGGACTTAGGGCTCGCCGCCACCCTCAATCCAAAATAAAGGAATTGAAAACAGCCGCGGTTAAATCAACCCTCGACAGAGGTTGCGAAAAGCAGTGCACGCTCAGCGTAGAACGTTTCGTAGTCCTCATCCGAAAGCCCTGCGACCTCATCAATATTCCCAATCTTCTGGATGGCAATAATCGCCGAGTCATCGAAAGCGCGGTTGCCTGAAGATTTGGTCACCTCAACACTAACCAGACTACCATCACGAGCAAGCTTCATCGTGACTACGGTTTTAAGACCCTCTGAGTCACCGCCTGGCTTAATCCAGTTGGAAGAAATCTTCCGGGCCAGAATGGAGTCAACGTGTGCAGGCTTAACCAACTCACTAGGTATCGCTAAAGGAACAGGCTCAACAGCTGAAGGAGCAGCACCTACAACTTCACCACCTGGTGGATTACCTTCCCCGATTTCGCTAATGAACTCGTCGAATACATCATCGTTTACTGGCACGCTCGATGACTCATTCACGAACTCCGAATCAGCAGCTGACAGGATTGCTCCAGCGACAGGCGCCGGAACAATATTAGGTTCACTAGGAGTAGGGCTTTCATCCTTCATTGCACCTGCCAAGAGTTCAACATCAGCTCCAGAGACATCAATGAGGGCTGTCAGTCCAGCATCGAGCTCATTAATACGCTTGAGGTTGTCGGTAGTAGCTGTCTTTGACAGTTCAAGTTGAGCCTTGAGCTCATTTATTGTGTTTTGCTGCTCAACAATTTTGGGTCCGTAAACAAGAACACCTAAAACTGAAGATGCCCCAGCAAGTACTAGGCTTCCTACTGAGCAAACCAAGGCAAGCGCCACAGCTATTGATTTCATAAATGATCCAGATTGAATTTGATAAGAAAGTACTCGATAGGCTAGAAAAATTCATTCCATGTCGGTGCACTTACCTGATCTGCTCGAATGAGCCATCCTCAAACCAGCAATAGTCACAATTTAGGAGATTTTTTGCCCAATCCTCACCCAAGGCCTTATAGATGAAGTCAGGCAGCACAATGCCATGATCACTCAGGACTGAATCAAAATCAGTCGGGCTCTGCGCATGACACAGCTCCTGTGACTGAATAGAGCTCCAGGTAAACTTGTCATTGGATAAAGCATCATGAAACCAACAGAAAAAGTGAGGGCCTCCGGTGATGTCATAACCAATGACCACAATTGCCTTTCCCGAAGGAGTATCTGAATTCAGCTCTATAGTGTGTCTCGACATATCGGTATCTCTAATACAAAAAAAATTCGAAGGATTTACATTCTTTGAATGTACCTGGTCATGATAACGAAGGACCCCGAATATTAACCTGTATTCAATACTGCAAAGGAGGAAGAGGTTCGCTCGAAACGTGTGCTTAAAGTCCGAGATTGGGTAATGGAATAAAAGTGGAAATAAAAAAAACTAGATTTTGTTGTTATTTTTCATATACTCCACTCTAAATTCGGACCAAAAAGGAATAATTTAATGTCAAAATTAGCAGAATATCGTGCCCTTGCGATTGAGCTTGAAAAGCTTCAGTCACGTCAGGAAGCACTACAGAAAGACGAATCACTGAAGAATGAGCTTGAATTTGAAAACAAGGTTAAGGCCTTGATTGAAGAATATGATTTAACCCCAGCTAAGGCTATCGCCCTCATTGATCCGTCATCCGCCATTGCCAGCACACCTCCACGTAAGCAACGTGCTGTAAAGGTTTACGTGAACCCGCACAATGGCGAAACCATTGAGACCAAAGGCGGCAACCACAAGGGCCTCAAGCAGTGGAAAGAACAGTACGGCGCTGAGACGGTTGAATCCTGGCTGAAGTAATTTCTGACTTCAGATTCATAAAGGGCCATGTCCAATTCGACATGGCCCTTTTTTTGGTCAATACGCAACACTCTGCTCAAGCAGCTGCACAAAAAAACATCACGTATGAGGGCAGGGTAGCCCAGTGTTAAGTCTGAAATCATGGAATTCACGTCCCTTTGTGTAATGACACAACCCTTAACCGCATACACTTACGACTGACATTAGTGATAGCGGGGATCGCATATGATCCGAGACTCTGGATTGCGGTAATTATGCAATCAACCAAAGACGCCAAGAAAATTTGAATTCTATGAGCAATAAAATAGATATTGAGCTTTGGAGTAGCGCCAAATATGTCTCTTGGCCAAACAGTCATGGCAGTCCTATCGTCCGCGTTCCTACCCCCAGTGGACAACCAGAATCGAAATCGTTTGCACGCCTAGATGGCGAGACTGAACGCGATCATTTTGTTCGCTGCATACGTTACCGTGACAAACGTGGAGTAAAAATATGGGGACGAAAACGCTGGGATGAGATGTGCAATGTCAAACATCGCTCGGTTGCCAAGCATCGGACAAAACCAGCAGGACCGATCACAGGTGTGTTTCATTATGTAAGGCCTGGAGGATCGCATGTATGGGTGGCCACCTGGTATGAGAAGCTCAAAGATGAATCAAGGCGAAAACGAACAAAGCAATACAGTTATGGTAAAGCCCGATCCCAATTTGCGACGTCAGAGCAGGCTGAGGCTGCTGCTATAGATAAGCGTTTAAAAGAAGAGCGCCGCTGGTATAGTACTTTGGGGGTAGGGAAGCGACGGAAGGCTAGTCACTTATAGACGCTACCGGCTAATAATTTGAATGAGAGAAAGCATGCCAACCGTTCTTATCGACGGGGTTGAATATGTGCCTCGTTGTGATGTCCCCGCGCTCACGGACACAAGGCTGTATGCAGCTCTAAGTGAGCTGGTTTCAATCCAATATTTCCGCCAAGTGAACAAGGCGATACCGCAGGCCTGGAATGCGCTGAATGCATTGGCACCTGAATTAGCTAAGCTGGCCGCTGACGACCCGCAGGCCGCTTATGATCTCATCCATAAGCAAGACTGAGTTTGGAGATACAATAGGTATATGACTATCCAATGCTCTGGCTGTATTAAGCTTCAAACAATGCAGGGAATTGGGATCAAGAAGCATCCCAAATACCCTGCACATGCGCTTAACTCTACATCATGAAAATACCGCAGTCCTCGAAACCTAGAGCAGGGGGAGTTAACGCCGATAACTCTGAAGTCCGGTGACGCTTTATATTTATGGTGATACCTCCCCGGTGGTCTTCCATAATCCATTTCCCATCTTCACGCTCAAACCATCCGTGAGCGAAAGCCTCACCAGCTGCGAACCCAGTTACGTGCAAATCATCAAAGTCCTTCGATGGCCAACAGGCAACACTAAGTGAAAGCTCTCCCATACCGGCATCCGAGACTCGCGCTTTCGCAGGGATACCATTTGGCATCCATACGGGAAACACAAAACTCTTATTGTTGCCGGCGCCTGGCCAACGGTTATCGCATGAGCGCAAGCTGAAGATGCCCTGGGCAAATCCTGACAACAAGCCAGCAACTAAAAGAGCCCTACCAGCTCGTTTACGCTCAGACCTGTAATTAGCGCTCACCCATGCCCTTTCTGCGAAAGCATCGAGACCAAGCCAGCCATCAGGCAGCTTATGGTTGAGAGATAGAAGACGCTTCTCAAAATTCTTGTCACTAAATATCAACGGGAGCACCTCAGAAGGTGAGACTCCCGAGCTCCACAAAGCAGCCCTCAAGGCAGCATTGGATTTGAAGCCACAAGAATGAGCTAGCGCCTCGGTGAGATGAGAAGAGGGTACGCTAGGAAACGCAGGGACAAGATCTTGTTTCAATTCGCGCAGAAGATCTGCACTAGGCGGGATGAATATCATCAGCCCTTCTCCAATTTAGCGGGATGTGACCGTCGATTACACGAATCCCAATTGGAATAGGCGTTTCAATTTACAAGACCTCGTTTCACCCGACGGCAGGTGTGGTTGGGCCGACCTTCCTTAAAAGGTAAACCGATTTGAAGGTCAAATTCAATGAAAATTTTGCGAAAGGTGAATCAAGGGGTGTTGGGTGGAAGGCAATTGGAAGCAGTTGAGTTCAGCGGACTTCAGGCTCAATCAAGCGATGAAAGCTTTCAGCTACATGGTTCAAATCAAGAAAGTGACCACGAATAAACCCCTCAAACAAATGCAATATTAATGTAATAAGCTGTTCACTCATTGGTACATTTTTAATCATTAGAAATAGAGCTGTAGCCGCGCTTTCCTCGAATGTTTCACCATCATTTGTATCAACAAACAACCTCAGCCCAAAATTAAAAACATGTGAATAGTACCTAAACCCTGGGGTATAGCTAGGGGATGCTAAATCGACAGAGCTAATATCAATCAAATAGCATTCAAGATGCATTACGATAATTTCCAGAATAGCAATAGGCGACAAAGTTCCCGTAAAAATTGCAGCACCATGATTAATGAAAATATTGTAGATTATGTAGCCAGCCAATGGGTTAGTGCTACTTGAAAGCGATGACAATTCACCAAGAAGTAAAGGTCTAGATAGCGATCCAACAGCATAATGGGACAACCCATGGCGATTCTGATCAAGATTGAAAGGGGTTTTTAATATCAATTCTTTAATGAAATTTGAGGAATCAACTACCAAGTATCCACTAGTATTATGAAAATTGCCTATGAAGGGGTCCATAGAAAGCCAAGGAATGTCATTTGAGGCTGAAATCTCGATGGCATCATAAACACTAGCATGGGTGAAACGTTTTAAAAAATGGAAATCTTCATTCGAATTATGAAGAGTGGGGTAAACTACAGTAGAGTTATCAAGTATAAGTTTAAAAGAGCGGAGAATGTGCCCATTATACCTTTCCATATCTTCAGCGGAAAATGTCACTAGTTTCATATCAATATTAAACGCCTTACGACTGTAATAAGGAGATGAAAAGCTGTTGAAGATAAGCTCTAGAGCTCGAAATGTTTCTTGCGGCAAGCAAATTTTTGTACCTGATTTAATCAAGCTTTCGACCAGATTCGTCACAGAAAGATAACCAATTCCGTATATATCAAGGACAATAGAGTCGGGTTGCGAGACTCCTACGCCTATGAGTTTAGGGCAAGGCAAATTTTTGTCAGTCCAGCATTGAATGGCTTTTTCGAAATCATGCCCTTGTGCTTGTTGCATGTAGAAATAAAAAGGCAATTTCGTTTTCAAGTCATTGTCACTAATAGGCCGTTCGCCTACAAATCCCGATAAGAACGGAATAATATCTTCCGTCTTTTCAGGGAGTTTCAAAACTGCAAACCCGTCAGTCCCGTCGTTGTTAACATCACGGATAGAAGTAGCTATACGAATGCAGGCGACATATGGAGGCAATCTCTCTACAACCTTGTATTTCCGTATTCCTGAGCTTACATAAGAGCCAATAGGGGATTCTTTAATTTTTTTACCCAAGTCACTTGATGACTTTAGTGTGTACTGACAATTATCTAAATGATCATCAACAAAAATTCTTATAATCGTATCGCCAGCATACTCTAAGACAAACGCTTCAATACTTGGATGAAAACCGAACTCATAGCCTTTAGATATATCGTTCGCTTCAAGTAGAAATGAATTAAAGTACAGGTTAACAAAATCATGCGCGTTAGCTATTGGTGCTTTCAAAAATCCTTGCAACAAACTTAGCTCGATTCTGGTAAAGGCCTCGTATTTAGAAATATATTTGGCTAGCTTTAGAGCCTCGCTAGAAAACTCACAAAAAAGCTCTATTGGAACCAATTTGTGGAAATCAATTTGATCCTCTTCGCTCTTGTATTTATCCCTCAAGTAACAGCCTATCTTCCAGCTTGTTGGGTTGTCTGGAAAATTATCAATAAAGGTATCTGCAAGATCAAAGGCAAAGTCTATATTGCCTAGCCTTTCCTCCATTACGATTTTATGAATTGAGACATCAAACGAAGGTTTATCCAGATGGACTCTGTCAATTAACAGTTGAAGACTGGCATAATGCCCTACATCATATAAACATTTTATATATAACGTGATTACTGGGGATAGCCATAATTCATATTTCGGTATCAGCGGTGAGATCAACTTAAATACAGTTGCAGAAAGTGAAGCATTCATAAGCTTCACAGCAAGCATGTAAATTAAGTCTAAAGGTGTTTGATCCTTGAAATCTTTGTTCTTTTCCAAGAAATCGCCCACTGATTTTTCAAGTGACAATCCCTGGCTTTTATTGTCAGGATTTAGGACAGCATCAAAGGCGTTGCCCAACAATAATAAAAACTCTGATTGACATGATGTTGTATCAACAATAGGTATGCTCTTCGACATCCATTCGCGTATTTTATCTGAAGATGCAATTTTAAAAAACCGGATCACTTCTATAGATTTATGGCTTTCACTTTTTAAAAAATTATCGCACCAGTTATTTGCTAACGAATTATCGTTTTGTGCTGCACAGAAATCGCCAAATGCCGGCTGACTTATCAGCTCGCCTGGTTTAAAAAGATCCGCGTGCTCAGGGCTAACCTTTTCGCATAGCTTGTAGTTTTGTTTTAAGTAGTCGTAGACTATTTCCGGCACATCGCCCAACGTAGTAACGTAGAATGGACATGCAATATAATACAATCGATCATCTGCAAGTTTCGAAGAACTAATCAGCTCAACCAGCTCCTTCAACATTAAATCTAAACGTTCTTTTTCTTCTTTTGAATATAACCAATAATGCTTGACACTCAAAACGCTATTAAATGATACCGCTTTAGCGAAAAGAAACAGATATTTAGAGTTGTAGTTGTAGTGCTCTTTGTTTAACCTTTCTGCTGTCGAAACAGCAAGCTCATCCATTCCGAGCCTTAATGCACCTTGTACAATACCGCTTATCTCTCCTTCAGTGAGCAAGATATTTCCTAGGCTCTCTTTAATGCATTCTTTGTCAGCGTATATCTTAAAGAAAACTTCATTAGCATATTGATGCGTCATCGCTTCCGACAAATAAAGCTGCTTCGCCTGCTCCTCACTATCACTTCCCCTCGACAGCTGAAGTAAAGCGGCAAGGCAAAGGTCTTTTACTGACGCCTCATTGCTTGCTCTGAATAGCTTTATGACCTTCGCACGAGATGGTGGTTTGTCATTTTCTTCGATTAGCCCGCTACATATCAGCAACACCTCCATTAACGCAGAGGTTCTAGCATCGAGCTTGACCAAAGGCTTGAGGATACCTATCTGTGTTAAAGCTTTCTCTCGATCATTATTCCTGAGACTCTCAAATACTTGCTCGAACGGCTCTCTAAAGTCATCAGGAGCTAACGATCTGATCTCATTGTAGATTTGCTGATTAACGTTGTTCCCTTCGCCGAGATGTATCTGGGTTACCGTTGATGGCTCAGCACCGTCCTTTGAATTCACTTGGAGGTCTTCGTGCCGAAAACATTATCACCCTGGCCATAATGCACCTGGTTGACAGTGCGAGCAGTGACGTTTGTGTTATTGCTCTTGTTTTCATTGATAGCCTTAATCAACTCAGTGATTTCTGATGAGCTGGCAAGGCAGCGATCCAAGGCTTTCTCGCTCATCTCGTCATCCACACCTGACGTCCTCACTTCTTCAGCTAGCTTCTCGGCCATAACGTCATCACGTATCCAATCCCCAAGCCTTTCCTTGATGGCGGTTTTTGAAACAGTCATTCCGTGCTTGAGCATGTCGTACACAGAGCTAGCGATGATTGCTGTGGTTATAGGTTCCATCATTATCAGTCCTCAATCGTTGCCAATAATCATTTTGGCAAGCGAGCCCGCACCAGCTCACCTGTCTGCGTTTCAAAACATACGGTAGTGCTGCAAGAAAGCCAAAATCCATGGTTCGGTCGGATCATCAGTGAACTTCTAGCTAACACTTCTTTGGCATTCTGCCGAAAATTGTAATGGGTACTAGACGCCCCCAAATCAGCCAGGCAATCCCGTATCTAGCCGAACAGCATCAAACACCTTGTTTATCAGATAGCTAATCAAGGCCTCTCTTGATACTACCGCATCCCTACAACGGCAAAAATCCATTACGTCGTTTTCTGGTCAATTTTTCATATCAAAGCCCCTAAAAATCGCTCACATACCATAATGCGTATTATGGTAGGTCTGTTTTGTCTTTTAATTGCCTTTACCATTTCTCCCTTTACGTTACATTTACACCGTTACACTGTACGTTACAAAGCGCCTATTATTGGCCTATACTCCTCCTCGCCGGTCC
>TARA_R110002124_G_scaffold46277_18_pt1 | contig 10854 bp, 3 predicted proteins | sample TARA_R110002124 | Tara Oceans TARA_R110002124 (sample SAMEA4397445) | marine metagenome | biome: Polar Biome; feature: [SRF] surface water layer (ENVO:00010504); material: water (ENVO:00002006), including particulate matter (ENVO:01000060) such as... | depth 5 m | reverse complement strand
CGCTCAGCCAGAGGGGTCCTTCAAGCGTGCCGACAATCACGCAAGGGATGGAAGCCGCAAGGCCGAGACGCCTTTGGGGCGGCTCGGCTCACGACAACCCGACCCGAAGGGATGCGCCCAAGAAGTCACTTGCATCAGAGCATTTGACATGGAGAACTGTGCATGTCGGAATCAAGCAGCGCGGCGGCTAATGATTCCCCTAATGAGATAGCTACAGCAACCAGTTGTTTACAGTTGTTTTTCCTTTAAACTTCCGCGTCGGTGAGGCATTAATTGACCTAGCGAGCTAAAAAGCCTAGCAGCCTCAGAGAGCGCGACTATCTGAAGGTGCAATATGACTAAGGGATGCAGGAATAGTGCAAGAAAAAAAGAAACCAGTTATTCATATTGCTTCGCGTGAAGCAGTTTTGAAGCGAAAACTACGTCGGCATTTGCGTAGTATTGGATTCTCGAAGACAAGAAATGGAGAGCTTAAGATTGAAGGCGAAGGCAAGGAAATTATTCGTGCCCTTCACCGCGTTCAGCGCGAGGATCGCATAAAGGAAAATAAGGACTTTCTGGCGACAAGAGCACCCAAACTCTTTCATCACTTCGCAAATGGAAAAGACATCGATACATCAAAAATTTCACCTGTAATAGAACGTATTTCGACAGGAACCCGGCATGGTGATTTGTTCCGGCTTGCTTCCTTGACCTGGTCTGTCCCGGTGTCGAACGGTTTTGGTAGACGGCTGCGCTATCTGGTTTGGGATGAGAATAGTGGAAAATTAATGGGTTTGATTGCCATCGGCGATCCTGTTTTCAATCTTGCCGTTCGTGATCGCCTTATCGGCTGGACGTCCAAGGACCGCAGTGCAAGGCTGGTAAACATCATGGACGCCTATGTCCTTGGTGCGATACCTCCCTACAACCAATTACTTGGCGGCAAATTGATGGCGTGTTTGCTCCGAAGCCGTGAACTCTACGATGATTTCAAGTACGCCTATGGCGACACGACCGGAATAATTTCTGGTGAAGGAAAGAAAGCACGCCTACTTGCAGTGACGACATCGTCCTCGATGGGACGATCATCGGTCTATAATCGCGTGAAGCTCGACGGTGTCCAATATCTTGAATCAATTGGCTTCACCGGAGGATGGGGGCATTTTCATATCCCGGATCGCTTATTTGCAGAATTGCGCGATTACCTACGGGACATTGACCATAGATATGCAGACCAACACGAGTTCGGCAAGGGCCCGAATTGGCGCATGCGGACAACTAGGGCAGCGCTTGCAGAACTGGGCTTCAAAGAAGATATGCTTCGCCATGGCATTAAGCGCGAGGTATTCATCAGCCGACTCGCAGCGAACGCAGACGCAATTCTAAAATCAGGAACAGGCAAGCCCGATACGGATGCGCTTTTGTCGACCAAAGAAATTGCAGGGTTAGCGACAGAAAGATGGATGCAGCCGAGAGCGCAGCGACGGCCGGAATTTCGCGACTGGACTGTTGAAGACTTAATGAGGCTCTTCGGAAGCCAAAGCCGCCAGTTGCAATTCCGTCTTGAGCAACTAGGGTCTCATGGGAATTCCGCTGGTGTGATGTGATCTGATATGAGCGTTCCTCTAAACACATGGCAGGAACAGATGGAGGGCCATTTTGCGAACCTCAAAGCCCGCCGTGACCGGATGGGCCTCCCGATATTCGCATTGGAGCACGGTCTTTCTGCGGAAAACATAGAAGATATCTCCAGACAATTGCGTCTGCGCATCATTAATGCTGAGAAGATCGCGCAACACTGGTTGCTCTGGACCATTTACGCAGCAGAGAGAGGTTATTCATACGAGGGGGGCGAATACTGGCAATCCTTCGAGGAAGCGACTCCAGGTTGGGATACTCGAGATCGCTTCAAAGTCTCTAATTGGTTTAGGAAATTCCAGAAATCATACAACGGTGTCGTGCCATCTGGGCCGTGGGCCGAGCACTTTAGTATTATTGCATGGCCCGTAACGCATGCCGTTCTGCCGCGTTTTCTACAGTGGCAGTTTGCACGGTGTCTCTATAATCTACGCTATCGCCTTGCCCGACTGAACGAAGTAGACCCTGTCTCAATCGGTCGGCTCATAGCGTCCAATGCATACTATGCCTCGACGCGGCTAGAGCAGTTTCTCCAGCAGGAAGAATTAGTTGGCCGTCTCGTCCTTGCGCTTCTGCATCAAGACCAAGTCGAAGGGGAAGAACCGCTTCTTCCGGCTACGCTGGCCCGCATTGTAAGCGACCTTGAGCAAGTTCGGGACGCACGAGCTTGGATCAAAGAAGCCAGCCGTGTTGTTTCGGATCGCTTTAAAGGCCTTGGACGCGGATCGGGCTCTCGAACTCCCACAGTGACAGGCGATACTAAAGAGCGTTCCCCCATAGGTGCCCGTCCTAATATCCGCCCTGATCTTCGCTTGCACTACAAGGGTCAAGGTAACTGGGATCTTCAAGTCGACATTCCCAGTTTCAAGGATGTTGGGGCTCTGAATCCGGAGGCGCGTCAATTTCTGAGGCAGACGCGCTGTACTGTTAACGGGAGCGAGGGGAAGAAGCCGCGAGGCTGGCTTCTTTCGGGACGCCGTCAGGCAGTTCTTCGAAACTGGCCGGACACAGATAGGCCGATGGTCGTATTCGAAGCGAGTAACGGCACTGTCGATCACCTGCTCAGCAGTGAATGCCGCGTTAGTTCCGGCCCAGTTTGGCTCTTCCGGATCGGCAAAGACGGGCTAGCCCGAGAGATTTCTGGCCGCACCGTGCGGCCCGCTCAAGATTATGTGGTCGTGTCCAAGGAACCACTCGATAACCCATTGCCTGTCGATCAAAATTGCACAATCAATTGCGCCGGAATTCATGCCATTCATCTCAATATTCCAGAGGCGCTTCCAGAGGATTTGGCCCGAAAACTTGCGGCTTGGAAACTGGAAGTTGCGCGAAGCATCCGGGTATGGCCTGCGGGTCTTCCCGGTCGAAGGTGGGACGGAGAGGGGCGCGGCGAATGGCTTACGACCGAAAGGCCCTGCCTCGGAATTGCTCCTGATCACAAGGTTGAGTCGTTCGAAATCAGTCTGGACGATATGGAGGCGCTTAAGGTCGAGGCTGGGCAGCCCGGAGAGCCGAAATTCATACAGCTTCCGGAACTGGCGGCTGGAAGACACTGGCTGCGGGTTAGAGCTAAGACACAGAATAAGGAGGGAGCGGGACTAGCTTCGCACGAAGGGTTTCTGGAGATCAGGGTTCGTGAGCCTGAGCCGTGGGTTTCCGGCACTGCACTTCATGCCGGATTGATTGTGACGCGCAGCCCTTACGATGCAAAGCTTGACGAGTTTTGGCAAAATGAGTTTGATCTCTCGGTGGCTGGACCGGAGGGGCGTCAAGTCACGCCGTATGTATCGCTACACAACGCAGCCGAAGATGAGATATTCAGGCAGCAGGTGAGTGGTGCTATCAATCTGCCCATTACGCCAGATGTCTGGAAGAAGCGTTTCAGCGATTTTATCCAACGCGAGAAATGTGAATGGCGCTATTTGGAAGCGGCATCTGGTCTTCTTGTGTTAGATGGCGGCGAGCTTGGTAGTTACGAGGTTCGCTTTGAAAACGAGATAAAGCCTGTTCGGTGGGTGCTACGCCACCAAGATGATGGGATATTCATACGCCTCGTAGATGAAACAAACCAGGAAGATACAGCGCCTGTCTGTCGATTTTTCGGAATGGAGCGTCCCCGGAACGGACGGCGAATAAATCCAGAGAGGGCTTTGCATGGCTTCAAAGTAGAGCCGCCAGGCGGATTGTTTGCTGCACAAATTGGAAAATCGCGCGACTATGTTGTTGTGAGTACGGGTTTGTCCGGTTCGCAGCTTGCTGGACTTGGCGTCCAACCCAACCATGGCTCCATTTCGAGTGATGCGAAAGAGATAATCAAGCTGCTACGTATCCTTAAATACTGGAACCATGCTCGTGTCGCAGGTGATCTCGGCAGCTTTCATCGATGGCAGGTGATCAACACTTTGATGCACGGGATCGTCGGGATTATTGCAGGCTTTGATTGGGCGCGGGCCGAAGCCCGATTAATCGCAGCGCGTGATCCTGACAAAGCTCTTTCGCGACTTCAATCTCTGATGGATCAAAAAAGCGGTATAGCGAGCGTCATCATTCGAGACGCCACTACGCAAACAGGAGGCCGAAAGCAAATTATTTCTTGGTTTTCCGATTTGGCGAAGCGTTACCAGATCGCTACCAATGATGATTTTTGTCATTTTGCTATGGAGTTTGCCGCACGACCCCATGCCCTGCCAACGCTTTATCTCGCCGGACTGGAAAAGCTAATCAGGGACGCACAGAAGAGTCAGACTCTTGTTCGAGCGGCAAGGCTTGCGGTCCTCTGCAATGGCCTAGCTGATGTAGGGGCCGGAAGGCTGCTAAGGGAGACGGAGTCATGATCTCGGTCTTCACCCCCGAAGATATTGTGCGCTATTGTCGCTCGCTTCTGGACTTGCAGGATGAGAACCAAGGAATCGATGACAACTTTTTGGCCGCCATCCTTAGACGCAGCGCCGGGATTCTTTGCCCATGTTCGCGTGCTGTGCTGCGCGCTGCTCTAGTGGAGAGTTTGGACCATTTGGATGATGACCCATCTACGCTGCCCGTGCGGATTGAAGCTCTTATTGATGATCTGATAGTCGTTGGCGACTTTCTCGAACTAACCGAGGTAACGACCGGAGAAGAAGAAGCAAAGGGAACATGGGTTTTTGCAGCGCCGCCCTCTTTCGTAGAACGAAAGAGCGGCAGCATCTTCCTGATTGGAATTGTTCCTGACCAAGATGGATGGCTGCCTGAAGACATCCGCAGCCGTATAGTCTTTTCGCGTGGAGCGCGATCCATCAGACCGGTCGAAGGGGAAGACCTCGCCTTAAGGTTAGCTAGCGAAGGTCTCAGGCAATTGCCAGAAACAACTTGGCTCAGAGCGCCCAAGACGCTCGCACCAGAAATGGCGCTCTCCAAAGCGAGACAGCAGCTTGCGAAAGAGCAACAATGCGCTCCAGTGCAAGGTCTTGAGATCATCGACCCGGAAACGAGGCCGACTTACTACAAAGGACGATGGACTTCCCCTAAGGTTCACTCCGGCCTATTCGTCGGGCGGCGTCCACAGGAGTTTGGTGCCCCCTTATGGTGTTTGGTCGAAATGGATTCCGGCATCCTTAAGCGTATCATTGATCTGCCTTTCCGAGGGTATCGTTGGCGTGCTTGCGATGCAGCATGGCATCTGCAAATGGCAATCGACTGTGAACGCGGTGTGCCGCAGCGCTATAAAATCGAAAACTGTGGCACTGACGCATGTCGGATTAGCTTCTATTCTCCAATTCCGCTTTGGGCGGAACGAAGACTCATGATCCTCGGCAAGAAATGCCAGGCCGAGAAAAGCCTATTTACATATGAAATTCCGGCTGATGAAGCGGACCAAGAAGAAGAATTCTTGCAAGAGAACCTCTGGATTGTTCCCGTCGATGCAAATTCCGAGATGAGGAGTACCTGATGCAAACAATCAAACAAACCATTGAGAACCTGCATGCTTCTCTCAAGGACTATATCGAGGCGACCTACCATATCAGCGCGCCATCACTCATCGTCCAGCGGCAATCGTTATTGGACAAAGACGGCGTTATTCACCGCGTCCCTTTTCTTGAATCGACACCGAAATATCAATCGGGAGAAAAATTCTTGGCGATGTCCGGCCTGCCGAGCGCCGCGCTTGAGTTGCTGGAGCGCCTGAGTGCGCCAGAGAATGACCTGTCGCGCCTTGTTTATGACCCACCTTACATGCACCAAGTCGATTCACTGAAGCATAGCCTGATCAACGGCAAGAACCTCGTCATCATGACGGGAACGGGCTCAGGTAAGACGGAATCCTTCCTTCTGCCGATACTTGGTAAGTTTGCAAGAGAAGCAAAGGCGCATCCTGAGGTGTTTGCAGAACAACCGGCCATGCGGGCGCTCATCATGTACCCGATGAATGCGCTCGTGAATGACCAACTTGGCCGACTGCGGGCGATGCTGGGCGATCCACGGCTTGTCCAAACCTTTAAGGGTTGGTGTGGACGGCCGCCACGATTTGCCCGGTACACAAGCCGGACGCCCTATGCGGGGGTTCGTACTGCGAAAAAGGATGGGCAACGCCTCAGTTCCTTCGGTGACTTCTATGTCGATGTGCTTCAGAACGCCGCGAGTTCCGATCCTGAGAAGAGCAAGGAGGCGAGCGCACTTCTCTCGGCACTTAGAGAAAGAGGAAAATGGCCAGCCAAGCCAGACCTGGAGGCTTGGTTCGGTCAGAAAGGTAGCCGGTGGGAAAGCAAGGGTGGTTTTGTTCGGGCGGTCACCCTGCCGGACGACTCTGAGCTTCTGACTCGCCACGAAGTGCAGACTGCTCCGCCGGATTTGTTGGTCACGAACTACTCGATGCTCGAATACATGCTCATGCGGCCAATTGAGAGGCCTATCTTCGACAAGACCAAGGAGTGGCTTCAAAAGAACCCCGACGAGACATTTCTGGTCGTGCTTGATGAAGCGCACCTCTATCGCGGCGCTGCGGGTGCCGAGGTTGGACTCTTGTTGAGAAGACTGCGGGACCGCCTTGGTATACCTGAAGAGCGACTTCAGGTCATTTGCGCGACTGCAAGCTTTGATGATCCGACCTACGCTCTCGAATTTGGCGCACAACTCTCCGGAGTCCATGCGAGTACGTTTGTTGCTGTTCAAGGAACACTCGATCTCAAATCAGATCATGATGCGGGGACCGATGCTGATGCGGCTGCTCTCGCTGCCATTGACTTACTGGCGTTCTATGAAGCTGAGACTGAAGAAGCACGTCTAAAAAGTGTTGCATCGCTTCTCGCGTACCGTGGTGTCGCAGCAGGCGAACAGACAGAAATGGCACTTCACCAAGCACTACATGACTTCGGACCTATGGGACGGCTCATTAACGCAACCATGAAGGAAGCTATCCCGATAGCTGAACTTGGCGCGCTCGTCTTCCCGCAAGGTGTTTCATCAGATATCGCAGATCATGCCGTCACGACCCTTATGGCGCTCGGTAGTGTCGCGAGGCCATCTTCGGGCCTTCCGGGGCTATTGCCTTGCCGAGTGCATAATTTCTTTCGTGGATTACCCGGCCTCTGGGTTTGTATGGACCCCGATTGCACCGAAATTGCGAATGAAGAGCGCGGCGGTATCTGCGGGAAAATGTACTCGCAGCCTATCGACACGTGCGACTGCGGGGCGCGTGTCCTTGAACTATTCACATGCAGAAACTGCGGTACAGCGTACGGGCGTGCCTATACCGACGACATCGATGAGCCGCACGACCTTTGGTCAGAGCCGGGTAAACCTCAACGCATGGCAAGTGGCGAGAGCGCCCCGCTTGAGCCTATCGATTTGCTACTAGAAGAACCCGCTTACGAGGATGTTGCTGAGCCAGCGGATTATGATCTTGAGACAGGACAGCTTAATCCGAACAACATTGGGCCGCGCACCAGAACAATCTACCTCCGGCAAGGGCGACTAGCTGACACAACAAATGATGACGATGACGGCGGAAGCAACCCGGAACCACCTGGAAAGTTTGTTCCCTGCGCCGTTTGCGGCAAGACCGCCAAGTTCGGACGAAGCTATGTTCAAGATCACCAGACCAAGGGCGATCAACCGTTCCAAGCGTTGTTGACCCGTCAAATACAGATTCAGCCACCTGGTCCACAAGAAGCCACTCGTTTCGCGCCGTTGCGTGGTCGCAAAGTGCTTGCATTCAGTGACTCCCGGCAAGTTGCTGCGCGACTAGCGCCCAACATCCAAATGTATTCTGAGCGGGACTCTCTTCGGCCTCTGATTATCAGCGGGTTCAAATGGCTACGGGACCAAGAATTTTTGCGCCGACGTCTGGGACTTGATGAACTATTTCTTGGTGTGCTCTTGGCATCGCAAAGGCTTAATGTGCGACTTCGGCCCGAGTTGCATGCGTACGAAAACTTTGATGCAGAGGATATCGTCGCAGCAGCAATCAATGAGGGCAATCTGGATGATCCAGTCGCTCTTTTGGACCTACTCGACGATGTGCGTGCCAACAGTGCCCCTGAGGCGCTCTTGGGAAGTATGCTCACGACACTTTCAGACCGTTTTTACGGGATGGAAGCACTCGCCCTAGCTTCGCTTTGCGAGAAGGACCGCCATCGCAAGAAGATCCTTGATCTACCATCTATATCAAACCTGGCAAAGACTGACGACGCGAAACTTGCTTTGGCACGATTCTGGCTTCGTTGTTGGAACGGTTTTAGCCTAGCGAAAATGCCAGGAACCTGGATCGACCGTCCCGCTTCCGATGGCTACCGCGTCAGATCGCGCAAAGAAAAGGCCAAAATCGAAGCAATCAATGCTGTGATCGGCGACAAAGCCGCCCGGAAGCAATTCTGGGATCAATGGCACCCCGAACTCATCTCCACCTTCACGAAGTCCAAGGAAGGCGGCAACAGGTATCTCAACGGGAGCGAACTCTCACTTCAATTCGAAGGCGATTGGGTACGTTGCTCGAGTTGCAAGTCAGTCCATAGGCCGATACCCGGACATGATCGCTGCCTGGACTGCGGCAGTCTCTCCGTCAGCGTGCTCGATCCAGACAGCGATCCCGTTTTCCTCGCGCGAAAAGGCTTTTACCGCAAACCCGTCACTGATGTTCTGCAACATCTAGAAGACCCGGAGCGACGCCCCATGTCGCTCATCGCGGCGGAACATACAGCGCAACTTAATGCACCGCAGAATGAGGATGTCTTCTCCAAAGCCGAAGAGCATGAACTGCTGTTCCAGGATATCGCCCTTGTCGGCAGCAGCCTCAGGTCTCGCGCTACAGCGATTGATATCCTCTCCAGCACTACGACGATGGAGGTCGGTATTGATCTTGGTGCACTGACAGGCGTCGCGCTAAGGAACATGCCGCCCGGTCGCGCTAATTACCAACAGCGTGCAGGCCGGGCCGGTCGTCGTGGTAACGCCGTTGCGACGGTCTTGGCTTTCGGCAGCGCGGATAGCCATGACGAGCATTACTTCTCGCGGCCTGATGAAATGATCCGCGGCAAAGTAATCGACCCGAAGCTGACACTAGATAACCCAGAGATTGCTCGGCGGCACATCCGTGCCTACCTTCTTCAAGGCTACCATCAGGATCGGCTGCCGACGGTTGACGCTAGCCAACCGCATGATCTTTTCTCTGTTCTTGGGAGCGTCTCGGCCTTCCGTATGCCAGAGTCGCTGCTAAATCGCGATGATTTCGCGTCTTGGCTCAAGGAAAATGAAGAAGCGCTTCGCGTGCGGATTGCCTCTTGGCTGCCAACCGAACTCTCAGACGCAGATCGGACTGAATTGCTCGGAAAGTTTGTGGCGGACTGCCTGAAGGCTGTCGATGATGCGATTTCCTCGGATTCTACGAATGATGACGATGAAGGTGGCGAAGACGGTGGGGGAGATGAGGAAGCTCCGGAGGAAGGGGAAGAGCATCCGCAACAGGCCTCGCAACCGAACAAGCTCTTGGACCGCCTTCTTTATTGCGGGAAGTTGCCCCGCTATGCATTTCCTACGGACGTCGCGACATTTCACGTCTTTGACCGTGACCGTTCCTCACCCTTCCGCCACATCATGAAATTCGCGCCATCACAGGGCTTGCCGATTGCACTGTCGCAGTATGCTCCTGGGAAGCAGGTCTGGATTGCTGGCAAGTGTTATACCTCAGGCGCGATCTACTCTGTGATGAAAGATGATCTCTTCGAAGCTTGGCAATCCCGCAAGCTTTACATGCAGTGCTCTGAGTGCGGGTATGCAAAGACATACGAGCAAGGAGAGGTCGTTCGCAGTGATACATCCGACTGCGATGCATGCGGCGAACCCGGCAGCTTCGGACCCGCGCGCTATTGGCTTCGGCCACCAGGTTTTGCGCATCCCGTCTTTGAAGAAGAAGTTACCTCACCAGATGAGATTCCTGAGACGAGCTATGCGACCCGCGCCAAGCTCACGATGGGGACGCCTGGCGATGCGGCGGGATGGAAACATGCCAATGACCGGGTCCGCAGCTTGAGCACGCGAGAACACCTGATGGTGTCCAATACCGGCCCTGAGGATGAAGGCTATACCTATTGCACCAAGTGTGGGCGAATTGAATCCAGCACGACACCGAACTCCAGTCTTGCTGGTCCACACCGCAAGCCTTTTCCGACCAAGGACGACGATCTGACGTGCGATGGTCTCAGTCCGACACGCCACCTTTTCCTCGGAACAGACTTCATAACAGATATTGGTCTCTTCTCGATGCGCGTGGAGAAACCCATCGAGCTTCGGCCAGCGCATGACTCCACTAAAGTCGCACTTCGGACGGTCAGTGAGGCGCTTGCAAAGGCGGCCTGTCAGTTGCTTGAGATCGAGCCTGGAGAACTAATGGCTGAGTTTCGACCTGCACTTACGACCAAGGGGAAGTCCGGAAAAGAAGTTGAGATTTTTCTTTACGATACGCTGCCTGGTGGCGCTGGCTTCGCAAGCCAGATGGCGGAGCGTGGGCTTGAATTGTTTCAGAAGGCGCTGTCCATTCTCAAGGACTGCCCAGAGAATTGCGATGGCTCATGCTACCGATGCCTACGCAGCTTTAAGAACAGGCTCGAACACAGGCTTCTTGACCGTCATGTCGGTGTCGAGCTTCTTGAGTATCTCTTGTCAGGCCAACAGCCTGGCTTCAACCCACATCGGTTGAAGGCATCCACAACGCTCTTGCTGAATGATCTCAGAAGGCGCTGCGACGACACCATCTCCTTCGAG
>TARA_R110002124_G_scaffold28250_6_pt1 | contig 10854 bp, 9 predicted proteins | sample TARA_R110002124 | Tara Oceans TARA_R110002124 (sample SAMEA4397445) | marine metagenome | biome: Polar Biome; feature: [SRF] surface water layer (ENVO:00010504); material: water (ENVO:00002006), including particulate matter (ENVO:01000060) such as... | depth 5 m | reverse complement strand
GTGCCTTCTACCGCTACGATGATAGCGATTGCACATCTGGTACTTGTCGTCACCATCGGCGGAATGAGCCTCTGGCTTGTGCTGATCCGCATCAGCGGCGCTTCGACAGCATCGAGCTATCACCTTCTTAATCCGTTCTTCGGCGTACTACTCGCTTATCTAATACTAGGGGAGCCGTTGCGCATGGCGGATTTTATTGGGGCTGGGCTGATTGTCATCGGCCTGCTCATGACCACCCAGGCAAGGGCGAGAGCACCGCAGCGTTAGGACAGTCGTAGTGAATTAGAGAGCAGTGGCAAAAATATGATACAGGTCATGACCGTAGCCTAAAGTGTGATGAGTCGAGCATGGGATTCAACGAACTTTGCTGCTAGGCTCATTTTACTAGAGCTAAAAAAGCCGCAGGGAACAATCTAATGCCACAGGCACCTCGCATCGAGCTTCACCCCGTTAGCCAACGCGTGCAGGTGCATGTGCATGTGGGTGGCAAGTTGCTTGCCGACTCCAGCCAAGCCTTCGAACTCCGCGAATCTGGCTACCCACCACGCCACTACTTCCCACGTGAAGACGTGCGGATGGATTTGCTTACCACCTCAGAAACGACGACCCACTGCCCGTTTAAAGGCAGCACGGTGTATTTCTCGTTAGGCGAAAATAAAGATATTGCCTGGAGCTACGAACAGCCGATTGAAGGGATGGAAGCTATAACGGGTAAGGTGGCGTTTTATGAGCAAATTAGCAAATGACGCCTTTTGGACCCAAAGCGGACACAAAAAACTTATCATATCCGCCGCATTCTTTCCTGAAGCTGTTAGTTTAATTTATTAAGATAACTAAGGATTAAATAAGTATGGAAGAAGAAAGATCGTACAGCTTACCATTGAAAGCTCTTCCATCATTAGAGTACTCCTATCACCTTCAGGATTTAATTGAGCTTAATGAATACCTCTCTTCCAAGGGGCTAAGGTCAAGAAATACAAGGATTGAGAGATATATAGAATATTTTTCTTTGGTTTTGGAAAAAAATGAAGATCCATGGAAGGTCTTTAAAAATTCTTTGAAAGGGCCTTTTGAAAGTCCATTAGATTGGGAGCTTTACATATTACGGGAAGTTCATGAACTTATGTGGATATTAAGAGGCATGAAGTGTAAGGAACCTTTAGGTGGTGTTGAGAAACTAGAGCTTATGATAGGAGGAAGTGATTTTGCTGCACTAGATAAAGACTCAAGCTCTAGAAACGCTCAATTTGAACTTAGGATTGCTAGTTATTTTTTGCAATGTGGCTGCCATGTCGATCTTACTACCGAAACTGATGTTATTGCCATTTCCAACAAAGAAGTCTTTTATATTGAATGCAAGAGAGTCTCCAGTAGAAAGCAATTAGCCAAAAGGATAAGAGATGCTGAGGTCCAACTGCAAAAACGAATGCCCTTAAAACATGATGGGAAAAAAGTTTTTGGCTGCGTTGCTGCAGATGTAACTAAAGTTGCATATCAGCATAATGGCTTAACATTTGCAGTTACTAGTGATCATGCAAGAGATACAATACAAAAGGATTTGCAAGATGTGGTTAGCCACTTGGAGGCTAAGCCGGACTTTGGTACAAAGAAAAGGATTTTTAATTATTGGTTTCAAATTCATATTCCCTCGTTAGTTGCTCATCCACCATCAGTAGCTACAAGATTCTCTTCATTCCATAAATTTAATGAACGCTCGAATAGAAAAGAAGTTAGGGCAGCTAAGAATTTCTGTGAGATTTTTGAGTCAGCTTCACTGATTAGCGATAAAAGAGAAAATCCACCTCAGCAACTTAAGCCTCAAACTGAATATCGTATCCCAGCAGGCGCTACTTATTCATTTGACAAAGATGTGGTTTGTAGTGTTTTGAGAGAAAAGGAAGGAAAAGAATGGCCACTTGACAAGGAGTTAGCAGTCCTAGAAATTAAAAATGATGTCCATTATTTCTATGTTGCTGATTCAATAATTGCTATGCCAATAATTGAAAAAACCATACACAAAAGTGGGTATGAAGAGCTGGAAGAGTTAGCTTTGATAATGATAGCTATTATGTTTGCACAAAGGTTCCCGTATGAGCAATCTGTTTAAATCGTTATTATATAAAAATATCTGTAATTTTTATGTGCTGTAGTAGTGAAAATGATATGGCAGTTAACGACCGAGGCTGTGTGAAAACGTGATGGTCGCTATACTTTGACGAGGTTCGCTGAGGAAATAGTGATGAAGCGATTCGTGGTAGGCGAGGCCCGAAATCAAAGTACGTTATTCCCTGCGCTTTTAGACGATTTCATCGCAGACGATAACCCTGTCCGTGCCATAGAGGCGTTCATAGAAGGTCTCGATCTTAGAGGACTTGGTTTCAAGGGCGTCGATCCGCATGCAACAGGTAGGCCCGCCTATCATCCCGCTGTACTCCTGAAGCTCTATATCTACGGCTACCTCAATCGCATCCAGTCGAGTCGCCGCCTAGAGCGCGAGACGCAGCGCAATGTCGAGCTGATGTGGCTGACAGAGCGTCTGACACCGGATTTCAAGACGATTGCAGACTTCAGAAAGGACAATGGCGATGCCATCCGCTGTGTGTGTCGAGAGTTCATCGTGCTTTGTCGGCGACTGGAACTGTTCTCTCAAGCCATCGTGGCCATCGATGGCAGCAAGTTCAAAGCCGTCAACAACCGTAATCGCAATTTCACAGCGACCAAGATGAAGCGTCGCCTTGAGCAGATCGAAGAAAGCTTCAACCGGTACCTCGGTCAGCTAGATGCAGCCGATCGCTCGGAGCCCGCCCTGGCCGAGGCTAAGACGAAACATCTAAAGGAGAAAATTATAAAGCTAAGGGAAGAAACGACACGATTACAATCAGTTGAGGAACAGCGGCTACAATCTCCCGATCAGCAAGTATCTTTGACGGATCCAGATGCCAGGGCGATGGCCACCAGTGGCAGAGGCACCGGGACAGTAGGCTACAACGTGCAGACAGCTGTTGATAGCCAGCACCATCTGATTGTGGCCCATGAGGTGACCAACGTCGGGCATGATCGGGGGCAGCTCTTCAATATGGCGAAGCAAGCTCGTGAAGCCACTGGCATCAATGAGCTGAAGGTCGTGGCTGACAGAGGCTACTTTAAAGGTGAGGAAATTCTCGACTGCCATAAGGAAGGGATAACTACCTATCTCCCCAAGCCGATGACATCGCCCAACCAGGCAAAGGGCTTTTTTCCAAGAGGCGCATTTCAATACTTCCCTGAAAGCAATGAATATTCCTGTCCTGCTGGTCAGCGGCTCATATGGCGATATGAAACGATAGAAAAAGGAATGAAACTCCATGCTTACTGGAGCTCAGCATGTGCAAGCTGCGCCATGAAAGAAAAATGCACGACAGGCAAGCAACGACGGATCAAGCGTTGGGAACATGAAGATGTGCTTGAAGCTGCACAGTCACGTCTCGATTGGAATCCAGAGATGATGCGCCTAAGGCGACAAACCGTGGAGCATCCGTTTGGCACTCTCAAGGCTTGGATGGGGGCGACACACTTCACGACAAAGCGGTTTAGAAATGTGAGCACAGAAATGAGTCTTCATGTATTGGCGTACAACCTGAAGCGCGTCATAAAGATCTTGGGAGTCAGTGTGTTGATGAGGGCTGCGAGGGCGTAACAGCCCTTTTTTTCTCTGCCTTCTAGGGCCGTGATCACGAATGTAGTTGGTTTCTGATGATTCTATAATTGTCACATCTCACAACAGCAGCGGTCGGCGATTATCGTAGCCATGGCTCAGAAGGGGCCAACGGGCAGCTGAAGGGGAAGACTCTTGAGTCAGACTAGTTTTATTTTGTTTTCACACGGCCAGGACCCAAAGCGGTCATCCTGGGAAATATTGTTGGCTAGTTAATATGTTAGGGGGAGAGAGTGGCTGAGACCTTGCAGATAGCTTTTTACATCGTTAGTCCTATTGGTACATTTCTTGCCGTTGCGACGGCTTACTACGCGATTTATCGCCAAACAAAGCCGTGTGTTGTTGTCTATTATGAACTAAACCCTGACACAACCAGCCTGATTGATCTTGTAATACGGAATATCGGGACGGGTACGGCGAGAGAAATATCCTTTTCAGTACCACTTCCCATTTTATGCTGGGGCATAGAAAAGCCCGACAGTAGCGAAAGCAAACAAATTGATCACAAAATCCCCTTTTTGGCACCAGGGAAAGAGTTGAGATTCAATGCAGGGCAATATGGTGGTCTGAAACATAGAGTACAGGATGGGATTGGTGTAAGCTCCCAGTACATCTTTCGAACTCCGTTAAGATCAAGCAAAAAAGGGACAGACTCTTCTATGCTGGATGTGAATTACATGAAGCATGCTAGCACCAAGAATAGTGCAGCTCAGGACTTATCTGATGCTCTGAAAGGAAAGAATCAAACAGTATTTATCAACATGAATAAGAGCTTGGCTAGCATCAGTAAATCGTTATCGGAACTGGCAGAAAAGAGGGATGACGCCTAGCCAACCTAACCAATCTAGGCACAGTGACGTCCTTTCCGTTGCGCTTTCGGCTCCATTCCTAGAGTGCGCATTCTGCAAGCGTTATGTTTGAGCTTATATAGTGAGGTCAATGAAATTTACATGCGCAAACGACCCAAAGCGGTCATTCTCGGTAATGCAGCAGGATCGCGAATTTTGGCTATAAGGCCTAATTAAAATTAATAGGGAAAAGGATCATAGGCTTTGTAGAATCTGGCAAGCTGCATTTGCCGGAAAAAGTGCCAGAGCACGTTCATTTGTTCATAGAACGCGACTTCTAATACGCTGTTATGTGTGAGGAAGAGTGCACAGCTTATGACTGACGAAGATAAGTTTCCCAAAGTTGTCTCAAGTCCTCATTATCATATTTGGACGGATGCCTTACATGCCCGCGCCTTAGCGCACCAGGCTCAAAACAAATGGGATCGTGGAACCTATGTTCGTTGGACAATTACTACGAGCTGGACAGTCCTAGAAATGGCGTGCGAGGAAGCACTCCAGACAAATGGTATCGGCAGACGTTTTAGAGAGAATCTGGATCGCGCAGTAGCACAACTCGGTTTAGTCAGAATAGATTGGGGTAGTGGCACATGGCAGAAAATTGCTGAATTACTCCGGATTCGAAGGGAACTTGTGCATATTAATCCATCGCAGGCAGCTTTGTTTATGGAAACGAACACTGCGGAAACCGCGATTATGACAATTCGAGACGCAATAAAAGACATTTATGCAAGGGCAGGGAAAATTGGGCCACCATGGGTAGAAGACGATTACGATCGAGGTTGGGATAAAGAGCAAGGTTCGGGTGCCCATTTGACGGCCATACACGCTGGCGCAGATCCAGATTCACCTGACGTAATAAAAATTGGCTATGTTTATAAAGATAGAGAGTTTATTAGTTCGGTTTGCCCACCTGATACCGACCCTGAGTCGAAACTCACTGATCTAATCCAGAGTGTTCGTGTTCCTATCAGCCGTGTACGAGCGTACAGAGGCCAGACTCTCATTGTGGATCGCGAGTTGCCGATGCGGGGCACCTGAAAAGCATATTGGAGTGAGAGAGGCGATGCGTATATAACGCCCCTCTGTCCGTCTGGCGATATTACCTAACTCAAATCCAGAGGGAGTGGTATGGAGCACGTGTGCAACGTTATTCTGAAGAGCGTAAAGCTGCTTTCTTGACAAAGTTACTGACACCCCACAATCGCAGTGTGGTGTCAGTTGCCACTGAAGAAGGTATCTCTGACGCGACGCTGTAAAACAGTGTCTAGAAAAAGGAACGCCTGTTCCGTGTTACACCCCAGGCGAAAACGGATGGTCACTAGACGCCAAGCTCGCCGTCGTCATCGAACCTCCCACCTTGTCAGAAACAGAGAAATCGATGTGTCTTTTGCTGCATCACAATGGCTCGTGTGGGTATTTACGCACCATGGGCTATATCCCGTATTCGTAAATTGACGAGGTCGCAGCATCGTAATTTACTATCGATGGCTAAATTGAAAAGGGCTAGGTCGCTCGTCTTTTTGGCAATCATTAGGCGAACACCTATGGCCAAGATATCTCGAAGGCGCAGAGGCGCCTTCTGCCCAACCAACTTGCCTTTATTCCAAGGTGTAGGTGTAAAAGAGATTTTAGTCAAAAAGTTCATGGCATGATCCTCAATCGGGTGGGGGTCAAAGAGTGGATCAATTCGCGCACGTCATGTGCTAAGGTTAATTTACGGTCGTGGCTCGACCCAAAACGGACCTCTTAGGGGGCTAGGGATAATCTGCAAAGAAATTTGTAAGAGACATTTAAGCGGTAAGTGTGAGGTGGTAGATTAAATAGGTTGAGCCTACCTTATTTAAGACTGTTCTTGAGCTGAGCTTGATGGTTCTTTTTATTATAAGAGTGCGACTTTTATGGCTATAGATAACTACACTAGAGATGAATTTGGAAGAAGACTGAACCAAGTTGTTTCTCCATCCAGGCCAATCATATCTATTGAGCATTTGGTCGGCAGAGATGATCAACTAAAAAGAATAGAGAAGGCCTTATATGCTCCTGGAAGAAATGTATTTATTTTTGGAGAGCGAGGTGTTGGAAAAACATCGCTAGCCGCTACCGCCGCCAACCAATGGCAAAGTTCAGATTCTGAGTATATTGATATTTCATGCGCACCGGACTCGACAGTCAAGTCTATTGTGGCGAATATAGCTAGCCAGGCCATTGGATTTAAATGGAGTTCCCAAACCAAAACTGTAGAGCGAGCAACATTTGGATTTAAGTGGTTATCATATTCTTTGGGGAGTGAAATTTCACCCACTGACTTTTCTGAAAAAATAAAAAGTATAGGTGATGCTCTAGAAGTATTAAAGGAGGTTGAAGCGGTTCATTCAGAGACCCCTGTAGTCGTGGTGGATGAGGTGGATCGTATTGAGAGCGAGAAAGAAATAGATTTCTTGGCGGATCTTCTTAAACAGCTTGGAGATAAACGAGTCAATTTGAAGTTTATTTTCACTGGTGTCGGCTCGACTTTAAATGAGATATTAGGGGCGCACCGGTCAGCAATAAGGCAATTAGAGACAATTGAACTGCCAAGATTGAGTTGGGATGCCCGTTGGGACATAGCTATTAAGGCGCTCTCTGAGTTTGGCTTAGAGATTCCGAGGTCGATTTATATTAGGTTAGCTGCGGTGAGTGATGGGTACCCCTACTATGTACACTTACTTGTTGAAAAATTGCTTTGGGTTATTTTCGAGAAAGACAGTTATAAGAAGGTTGTTGATTGGGATGATTATTTTGAAGCTTTAGATCATGCTATTCATGGCATTACCGCAGAGCTAGCAAGGCCATATGAGCAAGCCATTAATCAGCGTAGCCAAGATTACGAACCGGTTGTATGGTCAACCTCCGCAGATATATGGCAGGGAGCATATCTATCAGATATGTATAATCTCTATAAAAGCATAATAGCGCAATTGGAGGATGAGCCATTATTGCCTTATCAGAAGTATTCAACAAGAGTACGCAACTTACTGAAGCCAGAAAACGGGGCGATCTTGATTAAGGGGGCAAAGCAAGGTAATTATACTTATAAGGAGAAGATGATTAGAGGTTACATTAGAATGCAGGCTGAAGCCAATCGGGTAGAGATAATAGACAAAGAGGCCGAAGCTACTATAAAAAACTATGTGCGGGTTCCAGCCAAAAATACAGGATATTTTAAATCCAAACCACCTAAGGGGCTCGGTTAATTACATTAACTGACTATCATAAGCTGATTGAGTTGGTCGATAGCCAAGTCATCTGTTTTTATATTAATTCATTTTTTATATGCTTTAAGAGTAAATCTAAAGATATAGCGAATAAGCTTCGAATACAACGAGGAGGCGTCAGTTTAGCTATTGCTAGTTTCGTTCAGTTTTAATCACGCTCTTATCTATCTTGGAATAAGAACGAGGTTACCGTAATTGAACTAATCTAAGCAACCGAGATTTGGCGTGAAGTAAATAGCATTTAAGCACTTAGAGGTTTAGCTGCGCATTTTGATGGCTGGCTCCCCCAAAATGAACCAAACGCTCGCACAGTGTTACGTAAATATGTCGAAGAGTGCGAATATTTAGAGGAAAACCACGAAGTCTTGATTCAAGCCTGATATCTGAAATGCTTGTCGGATTCTTTTTTGATTTTTGTAAACTGTTGGGTAAATTCATTCAGCGTCATTAAGAGTCTTAATCATTTATTACTAGAAACCTTTCCAGTCTATCGCTGAATTCTAACGTGATAAATCATAGAATTCTCAATATCCGCTCCTGGCCAGAAACAGAAATGCTCATGTACAAGGCGCTATCGACACAAAACGGCCTTGTCACCAAAACTGAGTGCTCATACAGGCAGGACTATGCAGCATGAGCCAAGATTGGTGCTATACTACTGAGATATATATTTAGTGCTAAGTGATGTCAATGTATGATGAGGCGATTATGCACCCGGTATAACAGTATTTTAGAGTGCGTGTGTGTCGAATTGGAATATAAAGCGCGCTAACTAATATAATTGTTAGTTTCTGAAAAAAAAGCCTAGAGGATTAGAAACATGGACTTTCCTAAAACACGTTTCATAATCAGGCTCAAAGAAGACATCACCAATAGTCAAGAAGTTATTGAGCAATTTCTCTATCGTCTAGCTCGTGTGGCGGGAGTTTATAAAGAAGAAATAACTGAATTAAACATAAGAAAAGGCTGCACTATTGTAGAGGGCTATATGAATCGTGCAGCAATTGAACGGCTATATGAATTTTATGAGTACCTGAAAGTTAATGAAGCAGATACTGACGAATTAAAGGAGCTTCAATCAATTATTAGGCAGTTTGAAATTGAAGCATTGGTTGACATTCCCGCATCTAACGAAGTTGCCAATTTCGAACCGCTACATAAGAATAAGAAAGTATTTGTTCTTGTTCATGGATGGGGTGGGGACAAAGAAAGCACATTTGGCAATTTACCCGAATATCTAAATGAACAGCTTAATATTGATATAGAGTCTTATCCATACCCTTCAGGTTGGCTTAAAGAATCTCCATCTGTTACTTTTATTGCCAGAAACTTAGATAACTGGATTAGAAATAATTGCCAAAATTGTGAAATAGGTGTTCTTGGGCATAGTCTAGGTGGCTTGGTAACTCGTTATTTTGCTGTCATACAAAAGCATCGCAGAATCTCTTTGCCTATTAAGCAAATCACCTTGGCGGCGTCGCCAACAAATGGCGCCCACCTTGCGTCTCTAGCAACAAAGATTCCATCATTCAGTTCAAGTCAAATTGAAGAGCTTCGCCCTAATTCTGGGTTTCTTGTGGATTTAAATGAAAGGTGGTCTTTATGGTGCCAGGACAATATTCCAAATTCTTGCCTACTTGCGACGATGTATTCTCTAAACGATAAGGTGGTCAGCTACACTAGCGCAATTGGAGGAGACAACGAAGCGATACCTATCTATAAAGAGGATCACATTAGCATTGTTAAGCCGAAAACTAAAGAAAGCGAGGTCGTACTTACAATAGTGCGATATGCAAAAGAGGCTGGTCTTCAAAACAAAAAGAATTCTCACTAACACCCGCATACATACAAAAAGCGCCACCAGCTTCTCGCCGGCAGTTATTTGTTGCTAGCAACATCAGAATAAGTTGAAGGTCAGCTTCTGGCCGAAAACCGACACCATTAAAACTTTAAATATAGGTTTTGCTTACATGCTCACCTAGCCCCACTAACCCTCATAACCTCCCTAGCCACCGCATCATTCAAAATCCCCCGTTTGGCTTCGATTTGCGTGAGCCAATCGCGGGCGCGGGTGATGCCGGTGTAGACCAGCTCGCGGGTTAGGATGGGGTTGGGCGTTTGCGGTAGCAGCAGGGCGGTGTGCTGAAATTCCGAGCCCTGGGATTTGTGTACCGTCATCGCGAACACAGGTTCAAATGCTTGCAGCTAGCAGGGTTTACGGCTTGATGACTATCACTTGCGATCAGGTGGGTTTATAAAATGGGCGTGCGGTAGATACTATTCTGTCACTATCGATTCAATAGGAAGAACGCTAATGTCATTAACGCAACTGCTGGTTCCCACCTATACACAAATGCTTGGTGCGCTTTCGAGTTGGCTGAAAAAGGCACAGGCACAAATGCCTGAAGCTGACGCACAAGCGCTGCTATCCGCACGTCTCGCACCGGATATGTATCCGCTGTCGACTCAGGTTCGGTTTGCTTGTGTACAGGTTCAAGAAGCGGTTTGCCGGCTTCAAGACAAGGCGCTGACACCCACTATCAGGGCACTGCTCGAAGAAGGGCGAAACGCCGGAGAGCAACCCGGTTCATTCGCGGATGCGCAAGCGCGTATTGATGAAACCATTGCTTTGCTCGACGGCCTTTCCCGCGATGCGCTGGATGTAGACGCGGACAAGCCCCTGGTGCATGAGCTTCCCAACGGCATGGTGCTCGATTTAACCGCTGAACAATATGCGCGGGATTGGACACTGGCTCAGTTTTATTTTCACCTCATGACCGCCTATTCCATATTGCGCAGTGAGAAGGTCGAACTTGGAAAAGCCGATTATGTAGCGCACCTGTTTCCGTATATTCGCCCTGAAACGATCCCTCAAGCTTGAATGCTTGGTTATGGCGAGCAATGTGACAGCGTATCCGTTGAACGAGCTCAGCATACAGCCAGCGAAAGTTCACTGGCTGGTTTTTCTCTGCGCTGAACACCAGCCCCGCTTTAAAGTAGTGAGCCTTACTCCGCGTACCCACTCACTCTCATAACCTCCCGTGTCACCGCATCA
>TARA_R110002124_G_scaffold2530_4_pt1 | contig 10870 bp, 10 predicted proteins | sample TARA_R110002124 | Tara Oceans TARA_R110002124 (sample SAMEA4397445) | marine metagenome | biome: Polar Biome; feature: [SRF] surface water layer (ENVO:00010504); material: water (ENVO:00002006), including particulate matter (ENVO:01000060) such as... | depth 5 m | reverse complement strand
CGCCAGCTGATAAATCCCCAGACCGATAGCACACTGTAAAGTGCAATCAGTGCGGCGTAAATATCCAGGCTGCGGTCGTGGTATAGCCATACCGATGTCAGGTTGATCAGTAGCCAGTAGAGCCAGGCCTCCATCACCTTGGTGATCTCCATAAAGGTCGCCAGAATACTGAAAATCGTGGTGAAGGCGTCCACGAGTGGGCGTTCGGCGTCGCTGTAGTGCTGTACGGTGTAGCCCAGCGCCAGCGCGAGAATGCTGCCCAGCAGTACGGCCCACCAGTGCAACCGCGCCGGCCATGTCACTACCGGGTTGTCGTTGGTCTGTAACCGCTGGTGCCAGCGAATCCAGCCCCAGGCGCCCATCACGGCGAAAAACGCGTACAGGAACGCCTCTGAATACAGTCTTGCATCGATAAACAGGTAGATACTCAGCACACTGCCGATAATGCCGAAGGCCCAGCAGATAATCTTTTCCCGAATCAGGAATACCACGTATAACAGGTTGGCAGCGGTGGCCAGGATTTCTACAATCAGCGCTGTTGATAAGTTGCTTTCCATTAATGTTCAACCTCTGGAGAAATCAGTGCATGGTGGTGACTGCCGGGATGCATTATTCGTGACCGCCCGCGACATCGATCCGGCGCTTATACTCACCGATATACCGGTGTTGCCAGTGGCGCCCATCTTGCAGGCAACCGAAGGTTTCATGCAGTCGACAATGTACTGCCGTCGCGGTTATCTGCAAAAACGCTATGGCTTCGGCTTTGACGGCTACTCCCATTGCGGGCAGGCGGACAGTACGCACCAGGCGCCGGATGATCTGCTGCACACGTTTGTCTTTTCCGACGCGTACTGTCCCGAACAGTATCCGCAGGCATTTCAGCCCTATATCCGCGAGTCGTGGCCGACACTTACCCGGCAATTGCGAAGGCTGGAAACCGCGATGCTGGACGCGTTGCCCGTCGACCTCACGCACTGGTACCAGCAGTCTGTCGGTCATATGATGTCCGCCAATTACTATCCGCCACAGCAGCATTTCAATGCGGTTGCCGCCGGCAATACCCGCTTGTCCGCGCACCCGGACGTGTCCCTGTTCACTGTCTTTCCGTTTGGCCTGGACAGTGCATTTGAGTATGAAGACAGGCACGGGCAGTGGCATCCCGCACCGGAGACAGACACCATGATTGCCTTTCCCGGCTATCTGCTTGAATGGATGAGCGACGGTCGGATAAAGGCACTCAACCATCGCGTGCGTCTCGACGCGGATCCTGCGCGCAAGCGCTATTCCTTCGCCGTGTTTTCGATTCCGATGCCCGATGCGACAGTGTCCCGGGTGCCGCTCGCGCCCGGTGAGTCCCTGCTGCATCTGACAGCCCAGGCCTACTTCGAGCAGTATGGCAGTCTCTGGGACTACTAGGCACGGCGTCGCGCAGTTGCATTAGAATGCGTAGGTGAGTTCAATGCCGTAGGTGCGCGGTTCCCCGAGCTGAATGTAGGTCTCATTCTGGTAGGCACCGAAATCGTCGCGTGGGTCATTGCCGAAATACAGGCCGTGTACCGCAAAGTCCTGATCGGTAATGTTTCGCCCCCATACAGTGACACCGATATTGCCACGCTGCCAGTGCAGGCTGGCATTGAGCAGGTCGTAGCTGTCCAGCTTCCCGTCGTGGTAATAACCGTAATAGCTGTCCCCCCGGCCCTCAACTTCAATGTGGCCACTCCACGCATCGTTGAAAGCAATACGGGTTCCGACGTTGTACTGGTACTTGGGTGATTTCGCCTGGTCGCGGTTGTGCTTGGTAACAAATTGCCACTGATCGAGGTCAAATGTTTCCACAGAGTCCACCTCGGCATGCAGCAATCCGACATTGGCGAACAGTTCGATATGGGTATTCAGCGCGAACGTGCTCTCGACTTCCAGGCCGTAATTGTCAGCATCGCTGGTTGAATCCAGGTAGCCGATCCAGAGCCCGGCGGCGTCGTCCCACATCCAGTTCTCGAGCTGGGCGTTGCTCCTGTGGGTATAAAACACAGCCGCGCTGAGTGACAGGCGCTGGTCAAACTGCTGCGTTTTAATACCGATTTCTGTGTTCAGGAGGCTCTCGTCGTCAAAGCTGAGTTTGCCCTGCGTAAAGCCCTGGAACACCGGCGACATAAAGGGCTGGTTGGCGGTTGCGGTGGTATTCACGCCGCCGGGTTTGGCACTGCGTGTGAGCGTGGCATACACCATTGAGTCGTCGCTGAGAGTGTAACGCGCACTGAGTTTGCCATTCCACAGGTTGTCGTTGTTGGCGCTCCTGAACCCGTTGCTGTCGCGGTAGTTGTCGTCAACACGCTCCAGACGCACGCCGCCTACCAGCGTCAGCTGGTCGGACACAGCGTACTCGTACTCGCCGTAGATGGCGTATCGATCTGTGTCGTAGTCACTGTTGCTGGACGAATCGCCATACCAGAGGCTGGGGTAGCGGTAGTCGAGGTTTTCGCTACCGTCATTGGCGTACAGCCCGATCACATAGTTGCCAGCGCCAGCGGACAGATTGTCTTCTCCTCCCAGCAGCCGGATGTCTGCGACCAGTCGCTCCCGGTCGCGGTCAAATATTTCCTGGGCTGTCTCATGGCCACCGGAACAGGTGTAGATCTCGCAGAACTCGTCCGATACCCAATCCCCGTCGTAGCGTTGGTGCATGTCCATATCGATGTAACTGACACTGGCCTCGACGCTCAGCGTATCGGCCAGCCGCCATGTGCCGCTGGTCGTCACCGCCAGCACCTGCTGCTCGTCCTTGCCGGGTTGATCCGACCAGGTGGTGCGATTGTTCTCGATTGACCAGGGGTCGTGCCCATTGTCGGCATCGAAATACAGCAGGCCCAGTTCATACAGCGCGGAGTCAGTCGGTGACCACTGCAATCTGCCTCGGGTGGTCAACTCGTCGAAGTTGTTGGTGTCGTCCTTGTCGAGGTTCTCGTTTTCGATATAGCCATCACTGTTATTCTGCTGCACCGCCAGGCGACCCTGTACGGTATCACCCAGTGGACCACTCAGTACCAGCCCCGCGTTGTAGCTGTCGTAGTTGCCGGCGCCGCCGCTCAACTCGCCCTCAAATGTGTCTGTCGGGGCATTGCTGATGATATTGATCATCCCGGCGTGGCCGCTGGCACCGTAGCGCGTGCCCTGTGGGCCCCGCAGTACCTCTACCTGATTGACATCGAACAGCATGCCGGCGTTGACACTGTCGCCCAGCTCCAGGTTGTCCAGGCGCATGCCGACGGACGGGTAGTATTTCGGGTCATAGTACTGTTCGAGATCGCCGATGCCGCGTATTTGCACGAAACGGCTGCGCGATGCGCCGGAGGCCCAGGTGACGTTGGGCACCGCGTTGAGGACATCCTCCAGATGTTGTGCGGCGCGGTCGGTGATGGTGCTCTGGGAGATCACACTGACACTGCCGACGGTTTCCATCAGCGTGGTATCGCGAAAATTCGCGGTGACGACAATTTCTTCGAGTTTGGGACTGTTGGCAGTCAACGCATTGGGTGAGCCAGATATGCCGGCCAGCGCCAGCATGGGTGCCAGGATTACAAAAGGTTTGGACATGATGAGCCTCTATAAAGTCAGAGACCCGGGCAACGACGTCAGATCGGTTCGATTACACCTATTCCTACGCCGGTATTAACCGGATCAGGTTCAAGGGTTCGTTTGTTACCAGCACAAACATCTCAGGCCGTAGCCACCCCTTAGGATGAGCGGGGAGTATAGGTTGTGGACGGCAAAAATTAAAGCGGTGTTTGCGAGATAGTGGTTTATGCACGTTCACTGTGCTATCTAGGGGTACACAGATATCGCTTGCGTGGAGGCGGTGACATCGATGCTATTCAGTGATGCAGATTGCCTGGCGCTGGTGCAGCGCTCACCGGCGGCGGTTGCTGCACATGACAGGCAAGCCTGGTTGGCGCTGTTTGCCCGCTACAACCTGGTGGAGGACCCGGTGGGCTCTGCGCCCCATATCGGCGGTATTTTTGATGCCAGATCCGGATATCGCTCCAACGCGCACTTGCAGCGCTTCTACCAGACGTTTATAGCGCCGAACGCGATTCGCTTTGAGGTGGATCGGGATATCGTGTGTGGGCTCCATGTCGTTCGCGATCTCACCATAGAAATCACAATGGCGCCGGGTGTGGTGGTCCGCGTACCCGTGCACCTGCTGTATGAACTGACGGTCGAGGACGATGCGCTGAAAATTTTCCGGCTGGCGGCGCACTGGGAACTGTGGCCCATGCTGCGCCAGCAGTTCGCCTCCGGATGGCCCATGTTGCAGGTGGGCGGTGCCTCCACGCTGCGCATGCTTCGCCATCAGGGCATTATCGGTACTGCCGGATTCATGCGCGCGCTGTCCAGTGTCGGCGAGGCGGGCAAACGCCAGATCATCCGGTTTGCGCAGTATTTTAACGCCGGCAACGCGGCCGCACTGCAGAGCCTGTTTGCCGCGTCGGGCCCCCGCATAGCCTTCCCCTGTGGGCAGCCCGAAGTAACGCCTGCCGAGTGTACTGCTGAGGGGGGGGAGATACGCCTGGGCAAACTGTTGGCGGCGGGCAATCTGGTGTCGGCCACCGTGGACTACAACAGAGCCGATAAACACTGCCGCGGCGTGGCTTTTTTCGAGCTGGACAAGCGCCGCTTGCGCATTGTAACAGCGAGCTTTTACTGGTCCGTCGCCTCTGCAGCCGTCGATGCCACGGCGTGAATCTGTCGGTAGCGCAGTGGGGTGGTGTTAATCGCGGTAACGCGAGAGTGCGTGTGGGATTTAGCACGCCCACGCCGTATAATCGCGAGTCTGTTTTTTGATACCCCGGAGCCCCATGACCGTACGCACCCGAGTTGCGCCATCTCCCACCGGCGATCCACACGTGGGCACCGCCTACATTGCCCTGTTCAATCTCTGTTTCGCACGCGCCCACGGTGGCCAGTTTGTGTTGCGTATTGAAGATACAGACCAGGCCCGCAGTACGCCCGAATCTGAACAGGCGATTCTCGACTCGCTGCGTTGGTTGGGGCTGGATTGGGACGAGGGCCCGGATGTGGGCGGTGCCCATGGGCCCTATCGCCAGAGTGAGCGAATGGATATCTACGGCGAGTATGCGCAGCAACTGGTGGCCGAGGGCAAGGCCTTTATCTGCTATCGCACCGAGCAGGAGCTGAACGCGCTGCGTGAGGCGCGCCGCGCCGCCGGTACCAGCACCGCCCTGAAACCCTCGGAATTGCGCCTGGGTGAAGCCGAGGTCGAGAAGCGTCGTCAGGCGGGCGATCCCTACGTGATCCGCATGCTGGTGCCGGAAGAGGAGGGCAGTTGTGCGGTAGAGGATATGCTGCGCGGCACGATCGAACTGGACTGGGGCATGGTGGATGCGCAGATACTGCTGAAATCCGACGGTATGCCCACCTATCACCTCGCCAACGTGGTCGACGATCACCTGATGGGTATTACCCATGTGTTGCGTGGCGAAGAGTGGATAAACTCCGCCCCCAAGCACAAGTTGTTGTACGAGTACTTTGGCTGGGACATGCCGCAGCTATGCCACCTGCCGCTATTGCGTAACCCCGACAAATCCAAGCTCAGCAAACGCAAAAACCCGACCAGTATTCTGTACTACCAGAGAATGGGGTTCCTGCCCGAGGCGCTGCTCAATTACCTGGGGCGCATGGGGTGGTCGATGTCGGATGAGCGAGAGAAATTTTCGCTGGCGGACATGGTGGAGCACTTCGATATTCAGCGCGTTTCGCTCGGCGGGCCGATTTTTGATATCGAGAAACTCCGCTGGCTCAACGGCACCTGGATTCGCGAGGAACTGGATGAAACGCAGTTGGCGCAACGCCTGATCGACTGGGCTTTCAATCGCGACAATCTTATGCAGGTTCTGCCTCACGCGCGACAGCGCATGGAAACCCTGAGCGATTTTGCACCGCTGGCGAATTTTCTGGTTGCAGGTACCCTGCCGCTGAGCGAGGACAGTTTTTCCGCTATTCAGGGCGATCGCGTCGATACTGTCAGACACTTGCAGTTTGCACTGTGGCGTCTGGAGGCGCTGCGTCACTGGACGCGCGATGATGTGTGGAAGGAGATGAAGACGCTGGCAGACGAACTGGGCGTCAAGGTAAAGGATTTTCTGGCGCCGCTGTTTATCGCAATTGCCGGCTCCAGTGCCTCGTTCTCCGTGGTGGATTCGATGGCACTGCTGGGGCCGGATATGAGTCGCGCGCGAATACGCCACGCCATTGAGGTGTTGGGAGGCGTGTCCAAGAAAGCGCTCAAGCAACTGGAGAAAGACTACCGCGTATTGAGTGAGGGATAGGTGATGGCGGGCAATATTGCGACCTCGATGATTGCGACCCTGCTGCGCGCCAGCAATGGCATCCAGAGTTCGCCAGCGGCAGTCAAACCCGCGCGAACCCTGCAACTGTTCGATATCGAGAACTGCCCCTACTGTCGCCTGGTGCGTGAGGCGCTGACAGAGCTGGACCTCGATGCGGAGATATTTCCCAGCCCCAAGTCAGGTACACGGTTCAGGCCCCGACTCGTGGCTCGCGGCGGCAAGGCGCAGTTTCCCTATCTCGTCGACCCCAACACCGGTGTGGAGATGTATGAATCCCTCGACATCGTCGCGTATTTGTTTGAGACGTACGGGCGGCGGCAACTGCCGCTTAAGTGGAAGGCGGGCAAACTGCAGACCCTCGGGTCCATGCTAGCCAGTGCGCCGCGAGTAAGTCGCGGTGTGCAGGCCCGGGCCGGGCGCGAGCCAGAACAGTTGCTGGAACTATACAGTTTCGAATCCAGCCCCTACGCCAGGCCAGTGCGCGAGCTGTTGTGCGAGATGGAAATTCCCTATCTGCTGCGCAATTCCGGCCGCACCCGGTTTGAGGAGTGGATACTGCCGCCTGTGCGCCAACGTTTGAATATCCAACCTGACGGTGAGTCCCTGAATCGACGCGTGTTGCAGGAGAAAGAGGGGAGGGTTGCCATCCCCTATCTCCACGACCCCAATACAGGGCGCAGGCTGTTTGAATCTGCTGCTATCCTGCAGTACCTGCGGGCCACGTACGGCGCCTGATTAAAAGCTGTCAGTGGTGGTGACCGCCGGGGCCGTGTACATGCCCATGGGCCAGTTCCTCGGCGCTGGCGCTTCTCGTTTCGATGACCTCAATGTCAAACACCAGTGTCTGGCCAGCCAGCGGGTGGTTGGTATCGATATCCGCAGTATGCCTGCCCGCCTTGACCACAGTGACTGCCCGCATGCCCTCACTGGTGCTGAGCTGGACCACGGCGCCGGGGCGTAATTTGCCCTTGAATGCGAGATGCTTTATCGGCACCCGTTGCACTCGCTCCGGGTCGCGCAGACCGTAGCCCTGCTGGGGACTGATGGTGGCGGTGAAGGTGTCGCCGGCCGCCTTGCCCGTCATCTCCGACTCCAGGCCGGGAATAATATTGTTGGCGCCGTGCAGGTAGGTTGCCGGGTCTCCTCCACGAGAGCTCTCCAGTTCCTTGCCTGTCTCATCGCGCAGGGTGTAATGAAAATTGACTACGGTTTCAGGTCCTATTGGCACTGCCTTTCTCCTTTGCCAGATGCAGTGCAGATAGTAAGGGCTGGCAGCCAAAAGTCCTAGTGTTCGTCGTACCCCGGTGGCGCTGTTGCCCTTTGATCCGCAGTGAGTAACGGGCCGTGTATGGCGCAACCCGCCTGTGAGCGCGGTCGCATTCTGGCCTTGGCAGCCTTATAGCACTTTGATGGTGGCTGCAGTTGGCATTACAATGTGTGGATTATTCCGCTCGACAGTCACTTGTGGACGAAGAATGTCCAGATCCCGTAAGTGGACCGGATTCACGCGGACAGGGGCGGATTTGTATGCTCGAGGTGCGGGTATACCTCCATTGATGATTTTACTGGTTTTGCCTGCAGGCATATTCGACGGACAAAGAAATGAAGAAACTGTTTTTGCACATTGGATTGGGGAAAACCGGATCCTCTGCACTTCAATCGTGGCTTTCCCTGAACTCGGAGGCCCTGTCGAAGCAGGGCGTGGACTACGCCGATCTGGTTCCGCATGCGAAAACGGGAGAGGTATCTTCCGGAAATGGCTACGACTTGCAATTAGCGCTGGTCAACCAGGATTTTGAGGAAGTGGAACGGCTGCTGACCTCAACGTACTTTTTCAACCCCAAAAATAATGTCGCCCTCATCAGCTGCGAACTGTTCCAGGGTATACGTGCACCGTTTGTACAAAAGATTCACGACATCTGTGCGAAGTGCGATATTGACGTAACGGTTGTCGTGTACATCCGCAGCGTGTATGAGCAGCAGTATTCAACCTATCTGCAAGGTATCAAACGAAGCTCTATCGCACATCGCTTCGGTGAAATGAGTTCGGATATCGCTTTTCACCGCTCCGTGGAGTACCTCAGGCGCTATGTGAGGGTGTTTGGCGACAAGGTCATCGCCATCAATTACGATATTGCAAAGAAAGATATTTACGCCTCTCTGGCGGAGATTATCGGGGTGGACATCACCGGGCTGAAAAAGCTGAAGAAAAAGGTCAACAGAAGCCTGACGCTGGAAGAGGCCGAAGTGCTCAGACGAATGAACCGTTTTCACGGCGGTGTGTTTGCGACCAATATTTCGGATTTTGTTATTGCACTGTCGCCCAACATTGAGACTCCTATTGTCTATGATCGAGCTCTGTTACGACGGGTCAGGGATGCTGCCGAAGAGGATCTGCTTTGGGTCAACCAGCAGTTCAGTATTCCCGTGCCGGTTGCCTCCGACAATTATGACGGACATTCCAGTGAAGAACCCCCATCTCTCACTGTTGATTCGTACAAGCCGGTGGTCCAGTGGGCACTGGAGTTTGAGGCCAGCAAGACCCTGCGACCCAAGTTTGCCGATTTTCTGCAACAGTTCGCGGTCTTTCTCGAGGATATTTCCGTCGAGGACGCACAGTCGTTGAAAGACAGGCTCGCCAGCGTTCGCCTTGAGCTTGAAAAAGATGCCAAAGAGGGCGAAGCGATGGCCGATGAAGCCGCACTCCAGCCTCCGGCGGTGGCTGCAGCCGCCAGGTCGCGCGCGCCGGCACACCTTGTCACTTACTTCTATGATCGACAGGTATTAAGCCAGGAACAGCAGATGGAAGTCGGTGCTAAGTTCACAGACTGGTTGTCATCGATCGAAAAGCATGCAGTGGGCAGTACCGTCAATGGTGTCATGAAAACAACGTCGCTGAGCGCGGATGAAACCGACGTCGTTGCCAGGGAAGTGCCGATGGCGGGTTATTCACTGCTCGAACTGGACGATATGGATACCGTATTGTCTCTGGCCGGAAAGTGCCCCCTGCTGGAGGTCGGCGGCGTTATTGAAGTCTCCCGTGCCGTCAACCTTCTCGATATGTGGTAGCCGACACCGTTGCCCGCCGCAACAGCCAAACAGGAATGTGCAGGATGAAAGAGAACGCTGAGCCCGCCAGTGGTGGGCTGTTGGAAGCTGTTAACCAGGATGTCGCCGGGCTGATCAATCACTTGCGCTGTAGCAGTGCCCCGGATGAGGTGCTCGCTGATGCAACCCGCCATATTCGCCAGGCAATGGAATTGCTCACGCCTTGGCTGCAGGAAGGCGACGGTTGGTCGACAGTATCCATCGCGAATGTGATGTCGGGTATCCCCTGGCGAGAAGACGACATCACGTCAGTGATGCCCTACAGCCCCGTGAGTGGAAAGCGCAATGCTATCGCACTGCCGATCAAACTGTGGAAAGTCGCAGACAACGAAGTGCGTGGTGAAGCGGTATTCTCTTCCACCTATGCCGGTCCACCCAATGCGGTTCACGGCGGTATTATCGCTGCGGTGTTTGATGAAATCCTGGCGATGGCCAATGTGATATCGGGAAACGCAGGGTTCACCGGCACGCTGACCATCAAGTACCACGACAAGACGCCACTGAATACACCCGTTGAGTTGCGCGGTATCAATGTGCGTCAGGACGGGCGCAAACAGCTGAGTCGCGGTGAAATGCGGGTGAACGGTAAAGTCACGGCAACCGCAGAAGGCCTGTTCATCTGTGCCGCCAACACTGATCGTTAAGCGGTAGCACCGTTCAACTTTTTTTCAGGGCCAGACCGGCGATTACCGCCGTGATTGTTTCAAAGGCCAGAGCGCCATAGGTATACATGGCGACGGGGTCAACGCTGGTCACTGTCGAGTACAGGCGTGCCGCGGCGAGCCCGCCGATCATTATCAGCAGCGCAGACAGCGTCGGGCGGTAAAAGTCCTTGCGCAGCGCACCCATCAAACAAAAGATCCCGAACCCGAACTGCAGGCCACCGTACATTGCGCCAATCTCTGCATAGGCGTCGCCATTGGTGATGCTGAGACCGGCGTAGTTCGCTGGCAGATGCGGGTTGAACAAGCACGCCAGACCATAGGCACTGAATATAACCGCTGAAATCCATAAAATTGCTTTACCCAGCACGGTACTCTCCTTCTCTCAGGCAAGGGATGCCGCAGAGCTTAACACAGCCACAACCGCTGTAGTTGACAGGGGCAGTGGCTAACACTAGAATGCCCAGCTCTCGTTGATCTTGTTTTCTTAAAAAGTTATTTTGATCAATGAGTTAGCGCAGTTTTTGGGGCTATAGCTCAGCTGGGAGAGCGCAACACTGGCAGTGTTGAGGTCTGCGGTTCGATCCCGCATAGCTCCACCAATCAAATCAAAGGCCCAGGTGAGCATCGTCCCTGGGCCTTTTTTGTTTGGGTTACCGTGTCAGGCTCGTCCAGAATGCGCCGGTTGTAACCCGCTCTCCCACTGCTAAAAGCCTGTTTTCCCCGGTGTTG
>TARA_R110002124_G_scaffold130436_1_pt1 | contig 10891 bp, 10 predicted proteins | sample TARA_R110002124 | Tara Oceans TARA_R110002124 (sample SAMEA4397445) | marine metagenome | biome: Polar Biome; feature: [SRF] surface water layer (ENVO:00010504); material: water (ENVO:00002006), including particulate matter (ENVO:01000060) such as... | depth 5 m | reverse complement strand
GAAGTATATCATGGCCTTTGACACCAAACTGAAGCAGTGGACCAGCCTTGGTCTCGGGACCGTGCTGATGACTGGCGCCCTTGCAGGCTGCAGCGAGCCTGCCGCGCCTGCTGACGATGCCGGCACGGAAATTTCCCAGCCGGAAGCGGCCACCGAAACCGCCCCTACAGCAGGTGCCACCACACTCGCCACTGAAGGCGGCGAAGGCGAAGGCGGCGTGACGATTGATGCGGCCTACACAGACCCGGTCGTCTACAAGGCAGCGCTGGCCATTGCCGCGGCCCACGTGCTGGCTGCCCGCGATGCCCACGCCGAAGGCGAAACCCAGGCCGCCGCCGAAATGTATGCTCACCCGGTCTCGGAAGTCCTGTTCGATATGGAACCGGTCTTCGCCGCTCAGGGCGTCGCCGATTTCACGGACCTGTTCAGCGACACATCCGCCGCGGTCTTCGCTGGCGAGAGCCAGGACGAGATCAGCGCCCGCACCGACAAGATCCTTGCCGCGCTGGATAAGGCCGCAGAGAGCGCCCCAGCCACGGAGGCGTCTGATGCCATGGTCAGCGCGCGCGTCGCCTCTGACCAGATCGACCGCGCCTCCGACATGTACCGTCTCGCACTCGATTCCGATTTCTACGAGACCTATCTCGACGGATATGGCTTCTACCAGACTGCTGAACGCACCTTCCTTGAAGCCGAAAGCGACATTGCGGCCGAGAATGCAGAAGCCGCTGAGGCGATCCGCGCGTCCCTCGCGCTGTTGGCCGACGCCTATCCGACAGCCCTGCGTCCGGACCCGATGGAAGGTGACGCTTCGGCCCTCGCCGTGGCCGCATCAGAAGTCCAGCTGGCCCTCAGCCAGTAACGGCAATTTTACCAACGCAAGGCCTCGCTCATACGCTGTCGTAGAGTAAGGCCTTGCGCGCCCTGCGCATCACATTACCGTAGGGGACTTGTAGAGAGGCGCCGCCAAGACGCGCCCGGTATTTTCGGGAGGAATTTCGGCGGATGACCGACACGACAGCCGGCCAGACGGCCACGGGTGGACACATTACAGGTTTCGGGTCGAAAGGGTATCGCACCTATGTGCTGATCGCCCTGATGCTGGTCTACACGCTGAACTTCATCGACCGCACACTCATCTCGGTCGTTGCCCAGCCGATCATCAACACATTCCAGCTGAATGACACCCAATGGGGCCTGCTGTCCGGCCCGCCTTTCGCCCTGTTCTATGCCGCCATGGGCATTCCGATCGCGATGTGGGCCGACCGCGCCAATCGCGTGATGATCATTGCACTCTGCATCATTATCTGGTCGGTCATGACCGCCCTGTGCGGCGTCGCAGCTGGCTTTATCTGGCTGCTCATCTTCCGCGTCGGCGTTGCCGTCGGCGAGGCAGGCTGCACGCCGCCCGCCAACTCGCTGATCACCGATTACTACCCGCCCAAGAGCCGAGCTGGTGCGCTCGGTATCTATTCCATGGGTGTGACGCTGGGCGGGGTCCTGGCCCAGCTGTTCGGCGGCACGATTGCCGGCATCAAGGGCGCGGATTTCGGCAACTGGATCGGCTCCATTGGCCTCGGCGGCCTGTTCGGCAATCTCGACTGGTCGACCGTGGAGGGCTGGCGCATCGCCTTTGTCGCGGTTGGCGCGCCGGGTGTGCTGATCGCCATCATCCTGATGTTCACCATCAAGGAACCGCCGCGCGGCTATTCCGACCCGCCATCGGCGAAAGGCAACGGCAAAGCCCCCTTCTTCGATGCCTTCCGCGAATTCGCGACCAAGCCCACTTTCTGGTGGCTGTCGCTCGGCGCGGCCCTTGTCGCCTTTGTCGGCTATGGCCTGATCAGCTTCCAGGCACCTTTCCTGCAGCGCGTGCATGGCATTGATGTGCGCGACGCAGCCGTGCTCTATGGCGCGCCGCTGGCCGCTGTCGCGGCCTTCGGCACGTTCCTCGGCGGCTTCATTTCAGAGAAACTCGAAGGCCGTTTCAGCACGATCTCCGCCTGGCTGCCCGGCGTCGGCCTGCTGATCGCGATACCAGCCTATGTGGGTGCCTTCTTCGCCCCGACCATCGAGATCGCTTTCGGCCTCTGGATCATCGCTGGCACGATGCATTACGCTTACCTGTCCAGCCAGTACATGGTTGGCACCGCTATCGTCAGCCCGCAATCGCGCGCCACGACGATCGCCGTCCTGCTGCTGATCGTCAGCCTGATCGGCAATGGCATCGGGCCGCTCTTTGTCGGCGCGATGAGCGACTTCTTCATGAGCGAAGAAATCAGCAAGGCTGGGCTCTCGGCCTTTGCAGACAGCTTCAATCCGCGCCTCTGCGGCACGGACCCGGCGGCGCTCGGCGCGGAAGGTCCCGAGCTTTGCCGTGCCTATGCCAATGGCCTGCGCCATTCCATGGCCGCCACGGTCCTGGTCTTCCTCGGCGCAGCGATCTGTTACTTCATGGCAGCCCGCTCATTCATGAAGGACAAGTACAATCCTGAGGCGCCAACCGCCGGCATGGGCGCCTGAAACACAGCGACGGAAAGACACAGACATGACTGATACGACCGCCGCCACAGCTGCAACACTGGAGGATAGACCCGGCTTTGAGACCGGCTATCGCACCAAGGGATACCGGGCCTATGTCCTGTCCTCGCTCCTGGTTGTCTACATCTTCAATTTCATCGACCGGTCGATCTTCGGCATCCTGACCGATCCGATCCGTAACAGCCTGGGTCTGGAAGACTGGCAGATGGGCCTGCTCGGCGGTCTGGCCTTTGCGACCTTCTATACGACGCTCGGAATTCCGATTGCGCGCTTTTCGGAAAAGACCAGCCGCATGATGATTATCGTGGCGTCGCTGACCATGTGGAGCCTGATGACCGTCCTGTGCGGCTTTGCCGTCAGCTTCGCAACCATGTTTGCCTTCCGCCTGCTAGTCGGTGTGGGCGAGGCCGGGTGCACGCCGCCCGCCCAGTCGGTTATTGCGGACTATTTCAAACCCGGCAGCCGGGCCACCGCCGCTTCCATCTACGCGCTGGGTGTCCCGCTCGGCGGCATGTGCGCCGGCCTCGCTGCGGGCCCGATCAATGATTACGTCACCGGCGAAAATGTTCATGCCCTGCTCGAAGGCTGGGGCTGGAACTGGGCCACGGGCCTCGTCGACTGGCAAAGCCTTGAAGGTTGGCGGATTGCCTTCATTGCCGTCGGCTTGCCCGGCCTGCTTTTCGCGCTCATCATCGGCCTGACGGTCAAGGAGCCGCCGCGCGGCTACACCGATCCGCCGAACGCATCCAAGCCCGAGCGCGAAACCTTTGGCGCCGCCCTGAAGAAACTCAGCAAGAAGCCGACCTATGTCCATGTCGTGACCGGCGCCGCCCTGGCCTCCTTTGCTGGCTATGGCATTGCCGCTTTCTCCACCTCCTTCTTGCTGCGTACGCACCAGCTCACACTTACCCAGGCAGCCCTGATCTTCTCGCTGGTGCTTGGCCTGATGGCGGCCATCGGCGTCTTCCTGTCGGGCTTCCTCGCCGACCGCCTCTCGAAACGTTACCCAACAGCCTTGTCTTGGATGCCCGCGCTCGGCATGGGCCTGTCCGTCCCGTTGTACTGGCTCGGCTATCTCAGCCCCAGCGTGGCCTTGATGCTGCCGCCCCTGATGGCCGCCGCCATGCTGCACTATTTCTATCTCGGCCCAATGTATGCCGTTTCTGCCGGTGTCGTGGACGCCCGCACCCGCGCCACCGCTGTGGCGATCACCCTCTTCGCCGTCAATTTGATCGGGCTCGGGCTCGGGCCCACGCTGATTGGCCTGCTGTCAACGGTGCTGAAGACCATGATGATTTCCGGGGCGGATCTCGGCCTGACGCTGGACCTGTGCAAGGAAGCTGTCGGCCTCACCCCGGATCAGGTCACCGCCTGCAGCAGCGCCGACGCACGCGGCCTGCAATGGTCGATTATCATCTTCGCGTCCATCTATGGCTGGGCAGCCATCCACTATCTGTTGGCCGGCAAGACGCTGCAGCGTGACATGGTCGCCAAGACCGCCTAATCGGTCTTCATGGCTGTTTACACTCAGGTTTCGGACGACGCGCTCGCCGCGTTCCTCGAGGAATACGATCTCGGCAAGGCCCTGTCTTTCAAGGGCATTGCCGAGGGCGTGGAGAATTCGAACTATTATCTCGAAACCACGACCGGCCGTTTCATTCTCACCCTGTTCGAGAAACGGGTGAATGCGGACGATTTGCCCTATTTCATCGGCCTGAAACAGCATCTCTCTGCCAAGGGCTTCCCCTGCCCGGAGCCCATCCTCGCAAAAGACGGCAAGGCGCTCCGCACACTCGAAGGGCGTCCTGCCGTGATCGTGTCCTTCCTGGAGGGCCTTTCCCCGAAAAAGCCAAGTCCGGCCCAGTGCCGGGGCCTCGGCGAAGGCCTCGCGCGCATGCATGTCGCGCTCGCGGATTTCGACATGACCCGCCCCAACAGTCTCGGTCCGTCGGCATGGCCCCGCCTTTGGACAGGCCAGTCCGAGGAAGCCGAAAAGCTGCAGCCGGGCCTGCCGGGCCTGATCGACGAAGCCCTCACAGACATTGCCGAGGCCCGGCCGCAAAGCCTGACCCTGCCGCGCGGCACCATCCATGCCGATCTCTTTCCGGACAATGCGTTTTTCCTGGGCGAAGACTTTTCCGGCATTATCGATTTCTATTTCGCCTGCACAGATGCGCTCGCCTATGACCTCGCCATCTGCCTGAATGCGTGGGCGTTTGACGACAATCCGGGGCGCGGCGCAATCGACTACAATTATTCCAAGGGCGCGAATTTGATCGCCGGGTATGAAAGTGTGCGTCCGCTGGACCCCGCAGAACGTGACGCCCTGCCCCTGCTGGCGCGCGGCGCGGCGTTGCGTTTCTTCCTGACGCGGATGGTGGACTGGACCTCGACCCCCAAAGGCGCCCTCGTAAAGCCCAAGAATCCCCTCGAATATGCCGGCCGCCTCGCCTTTCATCGCAAGGTGACACATGCGGAAGGCTATGGTGCATGACGGAGTTCGGGCCAGATGATGCGGTGGCTGGAACCGATCCTTCTGCCCTTCCAGTTGACTATCGCGCCCTCGGTCCTGACCGAAAGATCCGCCGTGTAAAACTCGGCCTGTTCCTGTCCTCCCTGGCGGCCTGTCTTGGCGTGACGCTGATCGGACTTTTCCTGACCTTTGTCTTTGGCGTGCTCCAAGTGATTGGCATGTTGCCCACCATGTTCGATCGCCCAAATAGCGGCTTCGTGATGGGCATCCAGATGGCCGCGATGATGTCTCTGTTCAACTTCATCATGTTCTTCGTCACCATGCCGGCCGCGTGGCTGGCCATGGGCCTGTCCATCGGCAGGTTCCCGCATCAGGGCATTGCCGCCCGTGCGCCCTACCTGCGCTGGGCCAGCATCTGGGGCGCGCTGCTGGTTGGCGGCACAACAGGGGGGGTTGGCGTCACGGCGTCGCTGCTGACCGGTCTGGGCGCGGCGCTCACCGGCGCCTGTATCGGCGCGCTGGCGGGCCTGCTCTGCGGCCTGCTCTTCCTCGCGATCGTGAGGCCTGCGGAACAGCTGCACAAGGCAGACATCAACGTCTTCTGATGCTTGACGGACCTGCCAAAGCCCCGCACCTGAAAGCCATGACTGACAAGATCGAAATCTGGACAGATGGCGCCTGCAGCGGCAATCCCGGCCCCGGCGGCTGGGGCGCCCTGCTCGTGGCAGGCGACAAGCGCAAGGAATTGTGGGGCGGCGACAAGGCCACCACCAACAACCGGATGGAAATGCTGGCCGTGATCGAGGCGCTGAACGCGCTGAAGGGCCCGTCCAAGATCACGCTGCATGTGGATTCCATGTATGTGAAAGACGGTCTGACCAAATGGATTCATGGCTGGAAACGCAATGGCTGGAAAACCGCCGCGAAGAAGCCGGTCAAGAATCAGGATCTCTGGATGGCTATGGACGAGGCCTGCCAGCGCCATGACATCACCTGGAAATGGGTGAAAGGGCATGATGGCGATCCGGGCAATGAAAAGGCCGACGAACTGGCCCGCCGCGGCACCGACGAAGCCCGCGGACGCTAGGCGCCGGACACCAGTCTCTCTGCCGCCTGCTTCAGCGCGGCATCATCCAGGCTTTCCAACCTGACCACATCGGCCGGCGCATCCTCGCGCCGCTTGCGGCTGCGCGCATAGAGTGGGTCGTAATGCCGTTCCATCAGCTGCCGCGCCAGCGCGCGATAGTCGCCCGTCTCCGCCAGGGCCTGCCACTCGGCAAGCGTCTCTTTCGACTGCAAGCCCTTCAGCTTGGCGAGTGCCTCCATCAGCCGGTCCTTGTCCCGGATAATGTCCTCATAGGCAGAGAGCAGGAAATCTGTCCGCACGTCCGACGGGACCCTCATCTCGATACGCGGCGCCGCCAGCATGGACTGCCACAGGCGCCGGGGCACACGGCACCGGCCAACCAGCGCGGATTCCGCCTCGACGAAGACCGGACGGCTCAGATCGAACTGACGCAACTGGTCCCAGATGCCGCTTTCGAACAAGCGCTGGGCCGGCTGCAACTCGTCGCCAAAATCGCCAAAGGCCGAGCCGCGATGATGGGCAAACCCCTCAAGGTCGATCACCTGCCCGCCCGCCGCTGCAATGGCCTGCAGCAGAGCCGTCTTGCCCGTTCCGGTCTGGCCATCGATCAGGCGTACCGGCAACAGGCTGGTCTCATGGTCGAGCCCCATCACAACTTCTCGCCGCCACGTCTTGTAGCCGCCCTTCACCACCCCGCTCGGCCAGCCGACCGATGAGAGGATCGTCGCCATCGCGTTCGAGCGCATGCCGCCCCGCCAGCAATAGACCAGTGGCCGCCAGCTTTTCGGCATGTCGGCAAGCGCCGTCTCCAGATGATGCGCGATGTTACGCGCGACCAGCGCCCCACCGACGCGATTGGCGCGGAACGGGCTCTCCTGCTTGTAGATCGTGCCAACGCGCGCACGCTCTTCATTCGACAGCACTGGCAGGCTGATGGCGCCCGGCATGTGGTCGTCCTCGAACTCGGCCGGAGACCGCACATCAATGACCGCATCATAGCGCGACAGGTTTTCGGGGCTGATATCCGTGACGGTTTCGAGATAAGGCATCCCACCCCGATTAGCAGGTTTTGTTTGCCCCGCCAGTGGCGAGCGCGGTAAGCCTGCAGCCCAAGAGGAGCCCGCCATGCCAGCCGACCTGACTGACAGCCAGACTGAACCCCGCCTGACCTCCCTTGCGCATGGGGGCGGCTGCGGCTGCAAGCTCGCGCCAAATGTGCTGGCCGACATATTGAGCGAGATGCCCCTTTCGCTGGGCCATTCCGACCTGATCGTGGATGCGGGCAAGAGCGATGACGCCGCCGTCTACCTCATCAACGAGACAACCACGCTCGTCGCCACGACGGACTTCTTCACCCCCATCGTCGACGATCCCCACACATTCGGGCGCATCGCGGCGACGAATGCGCTGTCGGATATCTTCGCCATGGGCGCGAAACCCATTTTCTGCCTCGCCATTGTCGGCATGCCCATCGGCAAGATTGCCAATGAGACCATCCGCGCCATTCTCGCAGGCGGGCGCAGCGTGGCGGAAGCCGCCGGCGCGCCCATTGCGGGCGGGCATTCAATTGACTCCGCTGAGCCGATCTATGGCCTCGTCGCGCTGGGCATGGGTCATCCGGACCATTTGCTGCTGAACTCCAAGGCCGAGGCCGGCGATGTCTTGATCCTCGGCAAGCCGCTCGGCATCGGCATCTATTCTGCCGCCCTGAAGCGCGAGATCCTCTCCCCTGCCGAATACGACGAAATGGTCGCCTCGACAACGCGGCTCAATACGCCGGGAACGGAGCTCTCCGAACTTGCGGGCGTGCATGCCGCGACCGATGTGACGGGCTTCGGCCTGCTTGGCCATGCCAGCGAAATGGCGCGCGGCGCAGGCGTTCAGATCGTGATCGAGAAGAATGAGGTACCGGTCTTCGAGGGGGCGCGGCGCCATGCCAAGGCCGGCGTCAAGACCGGCGCCTCGGGCCGCAACTGGGAGTCTGTGTCCCATATGGTCAGTGGCCAGATGTCCGAGATGGAAAGGGATATTCTGTGCGATCCGCAGACCAGCGGCGGCCTGCTCGTCTCCTGCGCCCCCTATGCCGCCCGCGCCGTGCTCGACATCTTTGCACAGCATGGACATGACGGCGCAGCCATAGTCGGCCAGGTCGAGGCAGGCCCCGCCGGCGTGCGCGTTGCATAACGCAAGTGTGACCCCATCCCGCACCCGCCTGTGCTAGGACCGTCTCAACATCGCTTCTGGAGAAACACCATGCGTTTCAGTCTCGCCGCGCTTTCCTTCGCCGTCCTTGCCGCCTGCGGCCCGTCCGTCGCCGCGCCCGGCAGCCTGGCCGATGTCAAGGCGGTCACCGCCCCGGCCGAAGACACGCAAGTGCTCGCCGTGCTCAGCTATGCGAGTTGGTGCGGCAGCTGTAAAGTGCTCGATCCCAAGATCGAAACGGTGCGCGCCGCAAATGATTTTGAAGGTGTCGAATTCTTCGCGCTCGACTATTCCGCCAGGGACGAGACCACCTATTTCGCGGACGCCGAAACCCTTGGCATTGCGGAGACGATGCGCGAAATCTTCCCCGAAAAAATAAAGACCGGCCAACTCTATCTGATTGACCGGTCTTCTGGAGATGTACTCAGCACCGTGACAAAATCCATGTCAGAAGCCGAGATTGTTGCCGCCATCGATGGGGCGCTATCCTGAGACTCAGGATGCCGTGCAGGCGCTATCGTCCTTGTTGAGTTCCCGGCGAACAATGTCGAAATACTTTCCGGTCGTCCTGAACTGGTCACTGGAGACGCCATACGCCTCGCTCGCACCATCCGCTCCGAAGGAATCGTCGATCCCCTCGGCGGCGTCTTCCAGACCGACATTTCGTTCTTCCCGAATGTCGCCGATCACCTGGCTGACCTCCAGGATAGCTGTCTGATCCGCTTCAGGCTGGTCAGCCAGCAACTGGCCAAAACAACCGCAATAGGCCGCGACCGTCTCGCCATCTTCGGCCAGATCCTCCTCAATCTCCGGATCTCCTGCCAGCATGCCATTACAGGCAGATGTGGCGTCCTTGGCGGAATTGCCTCCGCCACACGCTGCAAGAGCGAAACAGGCACTGGCGAAAAGGGAGATACGGATCATGAGGAGTCTTTCTGGGTCTGGAATTAAGCCGGAACCTTTCCTGCGAGCATGCCCGCGAGACGGTTCGTGATGATGTCTTCGGCTTCTTTCATGATTCGGTCGATCAATTCTTTACAGGTCGGAATGTCATGGATCAGGCCGGCAACCATGCCGCATGACCATGCGCCGGCATCCATGTCGCCGTCTTTCATGATGCGCGGATAGACGCCTGCGACTTCCTCGATGATGTCCTTGAATTCCAGCTTGTCGCCGAGGGCCTTTTCCTTTTCGATCAGGCGTTCAACCGCTGCATTGTTCAGCACACGCTCGGTATTGCGCAGGGAGCGCATGACAAGGCGCGTGTCGAGTTCGCTGGCGGCAACAATCGCGTCTTTCACGTTCTGGTGCACAGGCGCTTCTTTCGTCGCGATGAAGCGGGTGCCCATGTTCATGCCGGAGGCGCCCATGGCGAGCGAGGCGACAAGGCTGCGCCCGTCTGCCTGACCACCGGACGACACGAACGGAATGTCCAGCTCATCTGCCGCGCGGGGCAGCAGGATCATGTTCGGAATGTCGTCTTCGCCGGGATGGCCGCCGCATTCGAAGCCATCGACGCTGACCGCATCACAGCCAATCGACTGGGCTTTCAGCGCATGGCGCACAGCGGTACATTTGTGGATCACCTTGATGCCGTGTTCCTTCAGGATCGGCAGGACCTGCACCGGGTTGTTCCCGGCGGTCTCGACGGCCTTCACGCCGCCTTCGATGATCGCCTTCACATAGCCCGGATAATCCGGCGCATTGACGACCGGCAGGAAGGTGAGGTTCACGCCGATCGGCTTGTCGGTCATGTCCCGGCAGCGCGCGATCTCATTGGCGAGGTCAGCGGGGGTTTTCTGCGTCAGGGCCGTGATGATGCCGAGGCCGCCAGCGTTCGAGACGGCAGCAGCCATTTCGGCGAACCCGACATAGTGCATACCGCCCTGAATGATCGGATGCTCGATTCCGAACATTTCTGTGATGGCAGTCTTCATGGCATGTCCTCCTTGTTTTCCGGCCTATCCTTGGCGGAAGGCAGGCGCGGAAACAAGGCTGACATTGGGGAAAGAGTGCCTGGCGGCCCCTAGCTTACAGGCGACCAGGACTTGGTGGATTTGCTGCGGCGCTTCTGGCCACCGCCCTGACGGGAGCCGCCACCACCGGACTCGGAGCGGGCAGCACTTCTGTCGCCGCCGTCACGCGATCCGCCGGACTTGCCGCCGCCCTTGTAGCCGCCTTTGCCACCACCACCGCCGGAGCGATTGCGGTTCTGGGACTGGCCGCCCTGACGGTGTCCACCGCCCTGGCCTCTGCCACGACCGCCGCCGCCACCGCGGCTCTGCTTGGTGTGCGGGCCCGGCTCTTCCGGCAGGGACAGGTCGAGCGCCATGTCTTCGGCCAGTTCGATTCGGTCGATCTTGCGGCCGATCAGCTTTTCGATGTCGCGCAGATAGCCGCGCTCATCATTGCCGACAAAGGACAGCGCGATGCCGCTCTTGCCGGCACGGGCCGTCCGCCCGATGCGGTGAACATACGATTCCGGCAGGTTTGGCATGTCCATGTTCACGACATGGCTGACGCCATCGACATCAATGCCACGTGCGGCAATGTCGGTCGCAACCAGGATCGGGGCCTTGCCCTTCTTG
>TARA_R110002124_G_scaffold4800_11_pt1 | contig 10897 bp, 9 predicted proteins | sample TARA_R110002124 | Tara Oceans TARA_R110002124 (sample SAMEA4397445) | marine metagenome | biome: Polar Biome; feature: [SRF] surface water layer (ENVO:00010504); material: water (ENVO:00002006), including particulate matter (ENVO:01000060) such as... | depth 5 m | reverse complement strand
CCTGCGCCCCGGCGGAACCGATCACCTGAACGGAGAACTTCAATGAACAAGCCCGACTTCAATCCGAACGCGAACCACGCCGCGACGGCTCCGGCCTTTCTGTCGGTGTGGGAAATCGACGCCTATTACGACGAAAGCTATATCGTCCAGAAAGTCAGTTTCAACGTCCACGAGGGCGAGATCCTGGCGCTGCTGGGGCGTAACGGCGCCGGCAAGACATCAACCCTGCGGGCCCTTGCGCGCGTGGACAACCCGGAATTGCGCCACGGCGAAATCTGGCTGGACCACAAGCCCCTGCACGAGATGAAAAGCTTTCAGGCCGCGCAGCACGGATTGGCGCTGGTGCCCGAGGACCGGCGTATCATTTCCGGCCTGACGGTCGAGGAAAACCTGAAGCTGGCGCAGATCGCCCCGCCCCATGGCTGGTCGCTGGAGCGCATTTACGAGCTGTTCCCGCGTCTGGGGGAACGGCGCAAGCAGGATGGCGTGACGCTGTCGGGCGGCGAGCAGCAGATGCTGGCCATCGCCCGCGCGCTGGCCCGGGACATCAAGCTGTTGCTGCTGGACGAACCCTACGAGGGGCTGGCGCCGGTGATCGTGCAGGAAATCGCCAAGACGCTGGCGATCATCCGCGATCAGGGCATCACCACGATCATCGTCGAGCAGAACGCCGTGGCCGCGCTGAAGCTGGCCGACCGCGCCGTGATCCTGGACACCGGCACTGTGGTGTTTGACGGCGACGCCAAGGAAGTGCTGGAAAACAAGCAGCTGCGCGAGGAATATCTGGCCATCTGACCAGCCCGCACCGCAGTTCAAGCCGCGTGGCCGGGTTCGGGCGCGCGGTTTTTTGTTGCCTGCGCCCCGGGCCCATGCTGATCTGTGGGTCGGCTCAATAGGCAGGTTTTCATGCCCGTAACCCCCCCGCAGCGCGGCTTCGATGACGCAGAATTCGCCGCCCGCACCGCCCGCGCGCAGGCCCGCATGACCGCGCAGGGCCTGGATGGTCTGCTGCTGATGACCGAACCGGATGTGCGCTATTTCACCGGGTTTCACACGCTGTTCTGGCAAAGCCCCACGCGCCCGTGGTTCGTGTTCGTGCCGGCCAGCGGCAAGCCCATCGCCGTGATCCCCGAAATTGGCGCGCAGGTTATGCGCCGCTGCTGGCTGGATGACATCCGCACCTGGAGCGCCCCGAACCCGGCGGACGACGGCATATCCCTGCTGCGCGATCTGTTGCACCCGCTGGCGCGCGCCGGGCGCCGGCTGGGCGTGATGAAAGGGCATGAAACGCAGCTTCGGATGCCGTTGGGTGACTGGGAGCGGCTGATCGCCGGCCTGCCCGGGTTGCAGATAGCCGACGCCACCGCGCTGGTGCAGGGCCTGCGCATGGTCAAGTCGCCGGCCGAGATCGAAAAGCTGCGCCATATCTGCGCCATCGGTTCCGCCGCCTTCGACGCCGTGCCCGAGATTGCTCGCCCTGGAACGCCGCTTGAGGAAGTCTTTCGCGAATTCCGCCGCGCCGCGCTGGGTCTGGGCGCCGATGACGTGCCCTATCTGGTCGGCTCTGCGGCGCGGGGCGGGTATGCCGATGTGATCTCTCCCCCCGACCGCCGCCCTTTGCAGGCCGGGGACATCCTGATGCTGGACACTGGCTGCACCTGGGACGGCTATTTCTGCGACTTCGACCGCAACTGGGCGATCGGTGCACCGTCGGATGATGCACGGCGCGCGCATGACGTGCTGTGGCGCGCGACCGAGGCGGGAATCGATGCCGCCCGCCCCGGCGCCACTTGCCGCGATCTGGTGCGGGCGATGGCCAGGGTGATCGCCGAAATGGCGCCTGTGGGCGGGGATATCGGCCGCATGGGGCACGGTCTGGGGATGCAACTGACCGAGCAGCCCTCGCTCGCCGCGTTCGACACAACAGTGCTGGCCGAAAACATGGTGCTGACACTGGAGCCATCGCTGCCCTATGGCGACGGGCTGATGATGGTGCATGAGGAAAACATCCTGATCAGCCCGCAGGGCGCCAGCCTGCTGACCCGCCGCGCGCCGCCGGAATTACCGGCGATCGGATAAAGCCCGCCCGTGTGATTGATCCGCAGGGCGGAACACGTCAAGGTGGCGTCAACACAAAGGAGCCGGCATGAATGTTCTGTGGATCATGTGCGATCAGTTGCGCTGGGACTACCTGTCCTGCGCCGGGCACAAGACCCTGCACACCCCGCATATCGATGCGCTGGCCGCCAGGGGTGTGCGTTTTGACCGGGCCTATGTGCAGTCGCCGTTCTGCGGCCCGTCGCGCATGTCCAGCTACACCGGGCGCTATTGCCGCTCGCACGGGTCCACGTGGAACGGCTTTCCCCTGCGCATCGGCGAGCCCACGCTGGGCGACCACCTGCGCAAGATCGGCGTGCGCCCGGCCCTGGTCGGCAAGACGCATATGGTGGCGGATACCGAAGGCATGGCCTGGTTGGGCATCGACCCGGACAGCCCCATCGGCATCACCCGCGCCGAATGCGGGTTCGAGCCGTGGGAGCGCGACGATGGACTGCACCCGCGCGGCTACGACCCGGATCCGGATTATGACACCTATCTGCGCAATCTGGGCTATGGCGGCGACAACCCGTGGGAGGACTGGGCCAATTCCGCCGAGGATGAGGAGGGAAATCTGCAAAACGGCTGGTTGCTGAAAAACTCCAACCGCCCGGCGCGCATCCCCGAGGAACATTCCGAAACACCCTACCTGACCAACCGCGCCATGGCCTTCATGGAGGCGGCGGGCGAGCAGCCGTGGCTCTGCCATCTGAGTTTCATCAAGCCTCACTGGCCCTATATCGTGCCCGAGCCCTATGCCTCGATGTATGGTCCCGATGACGTTCCCCCGGCGATCCGCAGCAATGCCGAGCGCGAAACCGACCACCCGGTTTTCCGCGCCTACCAGGACAGCCGCATCTGCACGACGATGAGCCGCGAGGACGTCCGGCAGGCCGTCATCCCGGCCTATATGGGGCTGGTCAAGCAGATCGACGACCACATGGGCCGGCTGTTCGCCTGGATGGAGGACAGGGGCCTGATGGAGAACACGATGATCGTGTTCACCTCGGATCATGGCGATTATCTGGGCGATCACTGGATGGGCGAAAAGGACCTGTTCCATGACCAGTCGGTGCGCGTGCCGCTGATCGTCTATGACCCGCGCCCGCAAGCCGACGCCACGCGCGGCACCGTCAGCCGGGATCTGGTCGAAATGATCGACCTGGCGCCCACCTTCCTGAATGCCTTCGGCGGCGATCCTTTGCCGCATATTCTGGAAGGCCGTGATCTGACGCCGCTGTTGCATGGTGAACCGGTGCAATGGCGCGACTATGCGATCAGCGAATTCGACTACGCCACCCGCGAGGCCCGCCAGATCATCGGCAACCATGAGCGCGACGCGCGGCTCATCATGATCTGCGACAAACGGTGGAAATATGTCCATGCCGAAGGGTTCCGGCCGATGCTGTTCGATCTGGAAACCGATCCGCAGGAATTGGACGACCTGGGCGAATCGCCCGGGCACGCCGATGTGCGCGCCCGGCTGGAGGGGGCTATCTTTGCCTGGAGCCGCCAGCATCATACCCGCATCACCATGCCCAACGAGCGGGTCGAGCGGATGACCGGCGGCGAACCGCCGGGCATTCTGATCGGCGTCTGGGACGAGGCGCAGTTTCAGGACGTGTTCGGCAAACCCTTTGACCAGCGTCCCTGATACTCGCCTGACGCGCGCCGACAGCCTTGGCGCCTTATCGGCCCTGGGGCATCATCCTGTGCTGGCCGCGTGAAAATCGCGCGACTGATACCAGTTCAGCGCCAGAAGCAGCGTCAATCCGGCGGCGCCCGCGGCCTCTACCGTCAGAGACGGCCAGAACACCGCGGTGATGGCCGGCAGCATGGCAGCGCGTTGCCACAGCGGCATCGGCCCCCACAGGAACCCTTCGAGCATCGCCGCAAAGGCGACCAGCGCGATGATCGCAAGCGCGCCGTTCCACAGGATCAGCGTCAGGGGACCGCCCAGGATGATCGCGTCGTTGTAGACCATGAACAGCGGGATTAGATACAGGCCCTTGGCGTATTTCCAGGCCTGGATGCTGGTCTCCAGCGGTTTCGACCCGGCTATTGCCGCCCCTGCAAATCCCGCAAGGGCCACGGGTGGCGTGACGTTGCTGTCTTGCGAATACCAGAACACCACCAGGTGCGCGACCAGCAGCGGCACACCGAATTCGGCGGTCAGTGCCGGGCCGACCAGGATAATCAGCACGATATACGAAGCCGTCACCGGCAGGCCCATGCCCAGGATCAGGCTTGCGGCGATGACCAGCAGCAAGGCAATGAACAGGTTGCCCTGGCTGAGCGCCAGCATCATGGCACTGAACTTCAGGCCCAGGCCGGTCAGGCCGACGACGCCGACGATGATCCCGGCCACCGCCGTGGCCATCGAAACGGCGACCGCGTTACGCGCGCCAAGTTCAAGCGCCTCCAGGCTCTTGAGCAACGCGCTCCAGGCCAGTGATACCAGCCCGTCCCAGGTGGGCCGATCGGCGGCAAAGGTCCACAACGCCCGTGCGGCGGCGGCGGCAACGACCGACAGGATCGCGTAGAACCCCACCCTCATGGGCGAATAGCCGGCCATCAGCAGCAGCACCAGCGCGACCAGCGGGAAGAGGAAATGCCACCCTTCGGCCAGCACTTTTCTGACCAGCGGCAGTTCGCTGGCGGGCAGACCCTTCAGCCCCAGCTTGACGGCGGCAATATGCACCAGCAGATAGACCGCGCCGAAATACAGGAAGGCCGGAAAGATCGACACCAGAACGATCTCCAGATAGGGCACCTGGGTGAATTCGCTCATCAGGAAGGCGCCGGCGCCCATCAGGGGCGGCATGATCTGACCGCCGGTGCTGGCCGCAGCTTCGATCCCGCCGGCTTGCGCGGGCCGGTAACCCAGCTTTTTCATCAGCGGAATGGTAAAGGCGCCCGTGGTCACCACATTGGCAATCGCCGAGCCCGAGATGGAGCCCATCCCCGCCGATGCGATGATCGCTGCCTTGGCCGGCCCGCCACGCTGACGGCCGGTGGTGGCATAGGCCAGGTCGATGAAGAACTTGCCCGCGCCGGTCACCTCCAGCACCGCGCCGAACAGCACGAACACAAAGATGAACGTGGCGGCAACGCCCAGCGGAATGCCGAAGATGCCTTCGGCGCCCAGCGTCATCTGACTGGCCACGCGCTCCAGCGAATAGCCCCGGTGGTTCAGGATCCCGGGCAGCCAGTCGGCCAGCCAGGGCAGCTCCCCGCGCCGCCCGGCAAAGGCATAGACGATGAACGTCGCGGCGATGATCGTCATGCCCAGCCCGACAGCCCGCCGCGCGGCCTCCATCACCAGAAGAACGATGAGCACGCCCACCCAGACATCGATCTGGCGCGGAAAGATGGAATTGGCGATCACGTCGATATTCACCGGCACCCAGGCGCCCGCCACGATGCTGGCGGCAATCAGCGTCCCGTCAATGCCCCAGCCCAGCACGCCGCGAGGGCGGTTGTTGCCGGTGACCGGATAGATCAGGAAACTCAGCACCAGCACGAATCCCAGGTGGATCGGGCGCTGAAAGAACAGCCCCAGCGGCTGCAGGCCGGCGGCATAGAGCTGGAACAGCGAAAGGCTGATGCCGACAATCGAGATCAGACGCAGCGCAAGCCAGGGCTGGGGCGCCGGTTTGGGCAACGCGGGCGCGTCAAGGGGGGTGTCCATCACAGCGATTCCATCAAGGGGCGTCGTCAACCAGGGCAATGCGCAGGCGGGCGCGTTCGGCCAGGTCGGTCAGCGAAATTTCTTCCAGGGGTGTGCGCAACCGGTGATTCACCGATGGTGGACCCGGCCGCAGGATATAGGCGTTGCCGGGCACAGCCTCGTCGATGTCCTCGATCCAGTAGCCGCCCGCCCCGTCCGAGGTCTGGATGCCGCGGCCCGGAATGTGACCCAGCCCGGCGGCGAAATCGGGCAGGTGAGACCGAACCAGCACCATCGCGCCGTCCCGGCTCTCGTAGACGTCTTCCACTTCGAACCCCTGCACCGAATGGTTCCACAGGATGCTCCAGCGGTCGCCATCCTCGATCACGAAACGACCAAGAACCTCGCCGCTATCGGCAAGGCTCAGCACCAGTTCCCCGGCCTGCGCCGGGACTGCCAGCATGCAAAGAACGAGGGCGGCGCACCGCCCTCGAATCCCGGTCAACGGCACGTTGCGCTCACGGGCGCAGGCGGTCCGGAACCGTGGCGCCGATTTCCTCGTAGTAGCGGATCGCGCCCGGATGCAGCGGAACCGGAGTAGCGGCCAGCGTGAATTCGACCGTGGTCTGGTTCGCCGCCGGGTGCACGGCCTGAAGATCGGCGATGTTCTCGAACATGGCACGGGTGATCTGATAGGCCAGTTCTTCATCCATTTCCGACGACACGGTCAGCACGTTGGGCACGCCCAGGACGGCGACGGACTCGTCCACACCGGTATACAGGCCCCCGGCCAGCGTGGTCATGGCGAAGATCGGATTTGCGTCCAGCGCGGCGGCCATTTCATCTGCGCTCAGTTCGATCATCTGGATGGACTGAGTGGTCGCCAGGTTCAGGATCGATGATGTCGGCGCACCCACCGACCAGAAGCCGGCGTCGATATCGCCATTGGCCAGCGCGTCGGCGGTTTCATTGAAGTTCAGGCGCTGCTCATCGATGTCGTCATACGAGATGCCGTTGGCTTCAAGGATGGTGGCGGCGTTGACCTCGGTGCCCGAGCCAGGCGCGCCCACCGAAATACGGCGACCGACCATATCGCTGAGCGATTCGATGCCGCTGCCTTCGAGCGTGACGATCTGCACCATGTTGGCATACATCGATGCCAGCCCGCGGATCATCTCCAGTTGCTGGCCTTCAAAACGGCCCGTGCCGGTCTGCGCCTGCGCGACCGTATCGGCCAGACCCAGCGCCAGATCGGCGTCGCCAGTGGCGATCAGGCCCATATTGGCAACCGAGGCGCCGGTGACTTCGGCGGCGGCGGAATACCCTTCGACGTTGTTGTTGATGACCTCGGCAAGCCCGCCGCCCATCGGGTAATAGACACCGCCGGTGCCCCCGGTGGCAATCGAAAGCTGCATTTGCGCAACCGCAGGCGCGGCGGCCAGAGCAAAGGCTGCGGCCAGAATCGGACTGAATTTCATGGTGGGTCCTCCCTTTTTTGATTTGTGGCCGGATCATAGGCGCTTCGAGCCCGCCAAAACAAGGGGTAGCGCCGCGTCGTGCGGTCGCAATCTCGATCCGTGGAAAATCCGGTCAGTCGCGCTTGATCGATTTTTCGAAATACGGAACCGGCGCGATGCGGGCGCGGATCGGCGTGACTTCGTGTTCCTCGACCGTCGGGCGCCGGGAATTGGGCTCGCCCCATATCAGCGTCACATCGCGTCCCATGACCGCCTGATCGGTGTCGATCAGCGCGGTGGACAACACCGCGCCCGCGTTCGACGAATATGCGCTCCATTGCGAGGTGCCGATCATCACGCCGTCGGCCATCACCGCATCGTATTCAAAGGTCGCATACATCGGCACCGGAAGCTGGATGAACCGGGTGCGCGGGCGCTCGGGCCCGACAGATCGCTGCAAGACGCGGAACACGTCATCGTTGTTCCATTCCAGCGTGACCTTGGTGCGCCGCTTTTTGCCATTCTTCGCCAACAGCGCATCGCGACCGATGAAGTCATGGTCGAAATGGACCATCGGCCCGTAGCCCAGTTCATAAGGCTCGACCATGTAATCGGTGGGATCGTCCGACACGAAGCTGCCGCCCAGCGAGGCGTTGGCCTCGAACGCCGCCGCCGGCTGCCACTCGCGGAAGGCCCTGGTGCCGTCGCCCGCGTAGATTGCCGGGAACGGGCGGGGCATCCAGCCGCTTTCCTGCGCGGCGGTGGGGTAGGTGATCGATCCGGCCTTGCGCAGCCCGTATTTCACGCCGACCTCTTCAACCCGCGCGCGCACCGCCTGCTGCGCGTCCCACGGGCCGTAAAACTCGAACCCCGGCCGACCGGCCATGCCATGGCGCAGCGCGCGCACCGTATGCCCGGCGATCTGGAATTCCCCGATATGGAAGAATTTGATATCCGGCAGGGTGCCGTCCGACACCTCTTGCGCCATGGCCAGCGCGTTGGGCCCCTGAAGCTGAAAGCGGAACACATCACGCTGGGGGCGGGGCACAATCATGTTCTCGTTGCGCGTGACCTCAACCTGATACGCGGACCGCTCGGCCTGGAATTGCACCCAGCTGCTGGCCGTGGGCGGGCCAACGACGCGCAGAAAATCTTCGGATTCGCGAAAGATGATCGCGTCCGAAATCAGGTAGCCCCGGTCATCGACCATCACCAATTGCTTGGCGCGCATCGGCGTCAGGGTGTCCAACCGGTTCGACGCCAACCCCGCGATGAACGGTAGCGCATCGCCGCCGCGCAGGTGCAGTTCGGTCATGTGATAGGATTGCTCGAACATCACCACCGTTTCGTGCCACGCGCGCTGTTCATCGCGCCAATTGGTGAATTCGGGCGGGATGCCGGGGAATATGGTCAGCCCGGCGGGCGACTGGCGCACCATGTTCAGCGCGCCGCCATGGGCGTTGATCTTCTGCTCCAGGCTTTGGAATTCGGGCATCATGCTCTCCTTGCGCGGGATGGCGGTTTGGGATGTAGCTTGAAGCAGGTCAGGCGTGATGTAAAATTCCAAGATCTGCGGCTTGCATAGAAAGAATCTATATCTCATGGATCCAAGACATTTGATGCAGCTTGCCGTGGTGGTCGAATTGGGCTCGGTCACCAAGGCGGCGCGCAAGCTGAACCTGACCCAGCCGACATTGTCGCGCACGATCCGCGTGATCGAGGACCGGGTGGGCGGCAAGGTGCTGCGGCGCGGGCGGTATGGTGTGACGGCCACCCAGATCGGCCAGCGCCTGGCCGAGGAGGGGCGCGCGATCATCCTGCATGCCGAAGCGGCGCAATTGGCGGTGCAGGAATGGCGGCACGGTCTGGGCGGGGATGTGCGGCTCGGGCTGGGTCCGATGCTGGCCGTGTCCCTGATGGCCGAGTTTTTCAGCCGCAACGCAGGCAGCGCCCCGGCATACGGTCTGAAGCTGAGCACCGACCTGCCGATGGCGCTGCTGGACCGGCTGAAGGCCGATGAACTGGATGCCGCCATCCTGCCCCATGACCTCAGCCGCCGCGACGATACCCTGCACCGCGACCTGCTGTTCACCGACCGGCTGGCGATCTTTGTCGGCAGCCGGGATCCGCTGGCGGGACAAAGCGGCGTGGACCCCGCGCGGCTGGCCGATCATGCCTGGATCACCGTTTCCGAACGCGCCGGGCTGTTCGACCTGACGCACGGCGCGCTGGAGGCGTTGGGCCTGCCGGACGTGATCCCCCGGATCGAGAATTCGGGCGACGTGATGATTACCTTCCGGCTGCTGGAACAGACCCGCGCCTGCGCGGTTCTGCCCCTGCGGCTGGCATCGCTGGTGCAAGACCGTTTCAGGATCGCGCCCGTTACCGTGACCACATCGTTGCCGACCCGGGATGTCGGCTTCTGGACCACACCGACCGGACGCGACCGGCCCGAGGTGGTCGATTTCCGGGCGCGGCTCAGGGCGTTCCTGCCGGTTGTCGGGTTGGCGGGCTGAGCGGGGCCGGGGCCCGTCAGGCGATCTCGAACATCGACAAGACGACGCTGGAGGCCCTTCGCCCGCCGCGCCCGATGAACAGGCTCCTGTTCACCCAGTCATAGCGCGGGTCCCCGGTTTCCAGCCGGCAATGGGTGCGCATGTAGTAATCAGACGGATCCACATCCGCGCCCGATGCCACGCGGGCCATCACATCGGCCGGGCCATGGCGCAGGCCGTAATTGATCACCTCGATCACCGCGCCATCATCGGTTTCCAGCGCGTAGCGGGTGTCCAGTTCGGCCAGCCCGCCCGCGAACACCGTCTGCCAATCGGCGCCCAGGTTCATCACCCGCCCGTTGATCCGCGCGCCGCTGACCGTGCCGCCGGTGATCGGGATGATCCGCCGTTGTCCGGCGCGCCCCGGTCCCAGTTCCATGATCGGGGCCAGGGTGACGGCCAGATCGAAAGCGTGGATCAGGGGCGGCGGCTCGAAACGCATCGGCGGGTCCTTTCCGGTGTCGCGGAATGATGCCCAGTCCCGCCGCCCATTGCAATGTCCGGGGCAAGCATTGCGTCTTGGATTACAGGCGGTATCGTTGCCCATCGGGTCAGACGGGGGGCAGGACATGGGCAGCACGGCAGGCATGACCGCGGGTGCAGCGCTGTTCGTGCGGCTCAAGGCGTTGGGGGTCGATTACGTCTTTGCCAATTCTGGCACCGATTTCCCGCCGATCATCGAGGGCTTGATCGAAGCCCGGCGGCGCGGGCTGGACCTGCCCATCCCGGTAACGGTGCCGCATGAGCACGCGGCGGTCAGCATGGCGCATGGCTACTACCAGATGACCGGCCGCGCGCAGGCGGTGATGCTACACACCAATGTCGGGCTGGCGAACGCAGCGACCGGGGCGATCAACGCGGCCTGCGATCAGGTGCCGATGATCCTGATGTCGGGCCGAACGCCGGTGACCGAAGGCGGGCGTTTTGGCGCGCGCACCGTGCCGATCGGCTGGGGACAGGAGATGTTCGACCAGACGGCCCTGGTGCGCGAGGCGGTGAAGTGGGAGTATGAGCTGAAAGTGCCCGAGCAGATCTGCGATCTGCTGGACCGCGCCCATGCCATCGCCAATTCCACGCCCAAGGGGCCGGTCTATCTGTCCCTCCCGCGTGAAGTGCTG
>TARA_R110002124_G_scaffold38563_2_pt1 | contig 10897 bp, 11 predicted proteins | sample TARA_R110002124 | Tara Oceans TARA_R110002124 (sample SAMEA4397445) | marine metagenome | biome: Polar Biome; feature: [SRF] surface water layer (ENVO:00010504); material: water (ENVO:00002006), including particulate matter (ENVO:01000060) such as... | depth 5 m | reverse complement strand
AATTTTGGAAACAATTAACGGCTCATTCGCTATATTTTAGGAAACATTGGAACTCGTTAACATTGCTTTGAAATCCCTTGTATGATTGAAACACTAAAGAATATTTATTACAAAACCCCTAAAATATGCACGCTCATTTCTCCTATTGTTTTGACCAAAATTTTATGAGGCCGAGCTATACATTAAGATTCTATTTTACATAATATAATATTGGTTAAATACTTAATTCCTGACTTTTTGGGTTCAATAAATATCTTACAGGGCGTTTCTTCTTTATTAATACTTCATTCTTAACTGCAACTTTCAACCAATCATCTATTTGTTTTGGTGTTAGTTCAAAAAGCTTCTTAATATCTTCTTTATTAAATTCCTTGTTTTTAAAATGGGTTGATGATTTATAAATAAAAAAATCAAAAAATGTCATTTTGTCAATGCTCGTTTTATCATCAGTTATTGGATTTAAAGTAGTTCTTTCCCCTACTCTTCTTAATTTGCCTTCACTCTCTTGTGCTAAATTTGTTATCTCATTTTCATTACTATAATTAAACAAAGAGCCTTGAGTTTTTGCCGATTTATTCTGAGAATTAATAATATTTGAAACATTAAATTCTTTCGGTAAAAAACGTGCTCCTTTTTTTACTATTTCAAAATTCCCTTTAGCAGTATTATTTTCAATAGTTCCAACAACCCATAATGGAGCCCAATTATTCTTTAAATTTTCATTTGCACCTTCCCAAGTTCCTCCTTTAGTTTCAGATTTTACTACGATAGATGCTCTGGATAAGACATATATAAGTTTATTTCTACCCATGGCATTACCAACATTAAAACCTACTTCAGGATTAAAGGGAGATATCAATACAAGTTTGTTTTCAACAATGTATTTTCGGTAAGTTGACGAAGAAGATTTTTTTATTAAACTATCAGCAAGCACGCCTAAAGCATACCCATTTTGTTTAAGAATACCAGTCATAGAAAGTTCGTCTATACCTCTTGCACCACCAGATACAACTCCATAATTTTGAACATGTAGTTGTTTAACTATTTCTTGTGTAGCTTCAATATCAGTATCAGAAATATGTCTTGAGCCAACAATACCTATATAGTTTTTATTTAACAGGTTTTTATTTCCAATACCAAATAATATTGGAGGCACTTTATCTTTTAATTTATTTTTCAAACTGATCGGATAGAATTCATCACTTCTATTAATAATCCAAATTCCTGCTTTAGACCACTTTTCTAATTTAATAGCTAATGCCATTTTGCGGTCTAACAACTCAATAATTCTATTTTTTGATATTGAAGTATCATTCCAGTTAATTAAAAGTTTTTTTAAGTCAACATTTAAAAGATCCTCTGGTTTAAGTTGTTTAGTCTGTAACCATCTAACCATTCTATTCCATTCCAATAATGATAAAGGCTTGTTTTTTTTATCTAAATCCTTAGAGAAATAGGAAGTTAGTAGTAATATAGCTTTTGTTCTTTCTGAAATCATTTTAGTTACTTTCTGATGTTGAAGTTAAGGCAATTGGGTACACCAAACCTGAACCTGATTTTTTTAATAAAGTAGCTGCTATTGTAAACGTCCACCTAGAATCTACGGCATCATCAACCAAAAATACAGGTTTATTTTCAACTATCCCTTCAATTTCAAAAACACCATCTAAATTATGGCATTGATGAAAACTATTTTCTTGTTCCTTTTGAGGTTCCGTATTTTTAGCTTTAACGATAATAGCCTTAAAAGGTATTCCTAATTTACTTGCTAATCGCTTTGCGAAATTTGGTACTAATTCAGGATTTCTTAATGAAGGAATACATGTCAACCATTCAGGAAATGGATTTGGCTTCCAACGCTCAACAATCATCTCATACATTGCATCGACTAGTTCATCCCTAAAGTTACCTTGATGCTTATCATTTGCCACAATATTTCCCCAACCAGCATCTCCCCAACGAGACAAAACTTTACCTGTTTCTGCCTGTAAATCTGGAGGTATTCTAAATGGCCAATCATATTCTGGTAAAGCATTACTAATAGTTTGTTTTCGTGGCAAGATATCAATTTCAGAATGCTTTAAATAAATAGAGGCTTCTATTATATTATCATGAGAAACAAAATGTGGTACTATTGATTTACCCAAACAATTTGCACATTTCCCACAATTAGTGATATTTGAATCATCTAATTCTCTTTGCAAGAAAGTCATTAAACAGCTTTCCGTATTTATATAATCTTGAACGATTTTCCATTCTAGCGCACGTTGATTGGTTAAACGTTCTATTTTTTGTGTATCCATTGTAAAAGATACAGCTGAGCGTTTCCATTTAGGTTTTTCATAAATAATTGGTGACAGCTCTTCAACACTTAAATATTTAAGTGTTTTCTCTATTACGACTTTTTTTATGTTTAAAATTTTTTGAAGCTCATTAATTGACAATCCATCATGTTCTATAAGTGCTTGCAATATAACTTGCACTACGTATTCTGGAGGAAAAGCAGATTCTCTAAAAAAGTTATGAATATCATCATCTTCGTGACCTGATAATAAAATACCATAAGCACTATTTATTGCTCTTCCTGCACGACCAACTTGTTGATAATAACTTATAATAGAATCTGGTGCTTGGAAATGAATTACAAAGTTAAGATCAGGTTTATCATAACCCATTGCTAATGCTGTAGTTGCAACTATAACTTTTAAGTCATTGTTATATAAACTATCCTCTAAATATTCTCGATATTCGGCTGTATTTTCAAAATTATCATCAGTAACTCCTGAATAATAAGCAGCAGCATCGATGTCGCATTCAATTAACCATTCTGTCACAGCAATTACATCTCTTATAGTCAAAGCGTATATAATTCCACTACCTTCAAAATTTGGTATGTTTTCTTTTAACCATGCTAAACGTGAAGCTTGGTCTTTTAAGACTATATTTTGAAGTTTTAAACTATCTCTTATTAATGTACCTCTTAAAACATTAATACCTCCTAATTGTTCTTCTATGTCTGCAATCACTCTATCATTAGCTGTGGCTGTAGTTCCTAAAACTGGCATTCCTTTAGGCATAACTTTTAAGATACCAACAATACGCCTGTAATCTGGTCTAAAATCGTGTCCCCAATCTGAAATACAATGTGCTTCATCAACTACAAACAAACCAATTTTATCTGCTATGGGAAATAATACATCATCTATAAAACCTTCGTTTGCCAATCTTTCTGGAGAAATTAAAAGCGCATCTACTTCATCATTTAATACTGCTTTCTTGATTTCATTCCAATGATCAAAAGTATTAGAATTAATAGATACTGCTTTAATACCTAAACGTTCTGCCGCTTCAATTTGGTTTCGCATTAATGCTAATAAAGGCGAAATAATTATGGTTGGTCCCTTGCCTTGATCTCTTAAAATTCTACTACTTATAAAATATACAGAACTTTTTCCCCAACCAGTACGTTGAATAACTAGTAGCTTTTCTTTTTTTACTGTAAGTTTTTCGATAGCTTCCCATTGCCCTTCCCTAAAAGTTGCGTCTGGTATATTGAGTGCTTTTCGTAAAAGTGCAACTGCTCCTTGCTTATCCATACTATATTACATTCTATTTCAAATTTTTATAATCAAACTATTCTTCCCAAATTATACTCAAACAATGCCTATCATGCATTAAACAATGCTCTTTAAACGGCAAATCAGCTTGATTGTCATATTTTATATTAAACCAATCCATTGCATATACAGGTTCAGTTCTAGAAACCTTTCTTCCTAAATTGAAATACTCACCAGCAACTGTATCTTCAGGTAATTTATCCTTACCATACTTTAACCACTTGAAACGAAAATCGATAGAAGACCAATACCATTTAATATTATTGTCATGTGAATAAACAACCATTATTGGATGATTACCAATTGTGCAAAACCTCAGTGCAGTAGCGGATTTGCTTGCACCATATTTTTTTGCCAATTCATCAATAATTCTAAATTCAAACTTTTTTCTAAAACAGTACTTTTTAAATCCGGTTTCTGGCATGAGAAGACATGATGCAAAATAATCTGCTTGACGTTCTGCCCTATTTCGGCTCTGAAACCCAGTATATGAACAATGACTAGGAGAAAGTCCTTTTAATAACGCATTCCTATGATCATCAATGAAATAATGTCCTAATTCGTGGGCAAAAGTAAATCTAGCTCTTTCAGAATATGCTTGCTTAAGTCTAATTAAGTTCATGAAAATGTGAAACTCTTTATTTTCACATTCAAGTAATCCATCAAATGAATCGGCATAATCACCAAAACTATAAGATATATTATTTTTTTCGGCTATAAATATTGGATCTATTTGTCCATTAGGAAAATAATATTCAGAAATTCCGCTGGCTAACTCATTAATTTCGATTACATCATTTCTTGATAAAAAATCATTTCTTTCTGGCATCTTTTTTATCCTTTTTCATCTGCTCCATGGTTTTTTTTGAAATCTCCTTCCCTTCTCTAGCCGCCATTGCAAGATTAGAAACAGATTTGTTTTCTGAGAAACTCAAATTAATCACTTTTTTATCCTTATTAGTACTGGAAATAATATCAGATAATTCTGGCCAGTTTTTTGGTTTTTCATAACTTTTTTTAAACTTTTCTTCGAATGAATTAACTTCTTCTTCTGTTTGAGGAAAACCGTAACCGAATTTCCTTAAAAGTTTACTTATGTTCTTATCTTCAGATGCCATATCTCTATTTATTGACTGCTTTGCTTTCTATTACTTTTTTTACTTCTCTTTTTGCTCTAGAAATAGTTTGTCTAATATTCTGCGATGTTGTTTCAAACATTGTCTCCAACAATTTAATATTTTGGCTATTCATGTTCTTACCATCTTCATAAAGCAAAAAGTACATTCTTATTATGTCCTGTTTCTTTTGAGGAAACTCTGTTAAACACTCATCAATTAGATTTCTTCTTTTTGCCAATTCCTCATCTAGAAAATCAAGCTCGTCATCTAATAATGACCATTTCCATTCGCTATCTTCTTCATCAATTATATTTTCTTCATTTTCTCTTGCTCCTTGACTTTTACGTAATTCTTCTAAAAGTTTAAATTTAGCAATTACTGATAAATATGATTTGTATCCGCCTTCTTGAGTTTTGTGTTTTGAGGTGTCAAATTCCCAATCTAGTGGATTATTCCAAACATGCATAAATACGTTAGACATAACAATCAATGCAGTCTCTTCTTTATTTAAATTAAAATGAATATTCTTAAGAATAACATTATAAACAAAACCTCTAAATGTTTCATATAAATATGTCATAGAGCCTTGGGCATCTGCATCATTTTGCCCTTTGTCCGATATAATTAGTAAGTGAGATTCTATGTCCATACTTCTCATCAATACTATATGCGAAAAGTGTGACTTTACAGTTTGTCACACTTCACACATATGATAGTGTAGATTAATTATTTTCTATCACAATTTAACAAAAAAATAATGATATGGCAAGAAATAAACCTATTGGAGACAACGCAAGAATAGGAGCTGTTAAACAGCGCTCGCAAGTATTAAACCCAAAGACAAATTTATTTGTAAAAAGGGATACTGAAACTGGTAGATTTATGGATGTAAAAACTACTGGAGGCAAATTTAAAGGAGTTAGAAAAGAAAAATAATATTTAATAAAAAAATAAATTTATGATTAAAAAATTACAATTGATTCCACAATTATATCCAGCTGATGTGGTTGTTGCAAAAAAAAGAAATGGATTAGGAAGAATACTCAACCATTACATAGTTTATGTAGGTAATGAGACTTTTATTGGCAATTTAGAAAATGGTGTAAAAACTCTATCTAAAATTGAGTTATCAAAACTCTTGATAGATTATGAGCCAACAAAAATCAAGCCATTAAAAGGGCTTATTCTAGACTAGGTGATAAATATAATTTATTAAGTTTTAACTGTGAACATTTCGCCAATTGGGTGCAAAAAGGAAAAGAAAATAGTGTGCAAGTTACTGCGGCTTTTTTAATCCTAGCATTTGGTGTTATGTATAAACTTTCAACAGATAAAATCAATGAATAAATGAAAAACATTAGATATAGATTTTTACTGTATTTCATATTGTTGCTTTTATCAGTAGGATACTTGATATACAGATACTATTTTTTAGAAAATGTTTCTGATTTCCATAAGGAAATTTTAGTCACGACAGCCATAGGCTTCATTATGACTACAATTGTTGGTTTATATGAAATAGCAAAAAATAATGGTAAATATTCTTGGTTAGCAATTAAATGTTGGCTCTTAATTCCTAATAAGCTGGTATACGTGTCATTGAGTTATTTGATAAAAATAAAATTACCTGGCTCATAAAGATATTTATTAGTTAAAGGAAGCAAAATAAATCAATATCAGCCAGTTGGTGGCGTTTACAAATTGGTTGGTAATAAAGACATTACTAAAGATTGGAATGCATCTGTCAAACCAGACACTAAAAACCCAAGAGATTTAAGGTTTTTCATTAAAGCCAAGCATTTGCCAGATGTATTGAAGTGGTTTAAATCAGGAAAAGATAGAGAACTTGGTGTATGGAGAGAATTTCGTGAAGAATTAATTGATAATAAAATACTAACAGTGGATAATTTCAATTCTATAAGAACTGAATATTTATATTCTAAAGAGAATTTATTATCTAAACAGACCAGATTTAATAATGAAAAATACCATTCTCTGGTTTATAACATTTTTTGCATAGAACTTAACGAAAGTCAGCTAAGTGAATTAATAAAGCTTGAACAAAATAAACTGTTTACAAAAAAGTATGCTTTTGTTACTGAAGATGAAATTAGTAAAGAATGCTTTAATGACAGTAAAACAAGAATAGGACAACATACTAAACATATTATATAAAATGAATTTACAAAAATATTTACATGAAAATGGTCTTCAAAGAGAAGACATCCTAACTCGAATTGCTGTTTCGTTGGAGTTAGATGAGACAAGAAAACAAAGAATGGAATCGGCTTATAACGCTATATATGATATCCTTAAAAAGGATGAAGTATTTTTTTCTAAGGTTGATTTCTTAGTTTATCCACAAGGATCAAAAGCCATAGGAACAACAGTAAAGCCTAGAGGTAAAGAGGAATTTGATTTGGATATTACTGTAGAAATTAGAGATCTCTATTACAATTATACTTCATCAGAAATATATAACCACTTAATTAGAGTTTTAACTAGTAGTGATGTATATAAAGAAAAGCTGATAAAGAAAAACCGATGTGCACGTATTAATTATATAGGCGATTTCCATATGGACGTTCTTCCTGGATGTATAGTAATTACTGGAGATAGCAAAATTATGGTTCCTGATAGAGAACTAAAATCTTGGTCATCTTCAAATCCAAAAGGTTACGCAAATTGGTTTAATCAAAAAGCTGAAACAGTAGTTAATTCAATTTTGAACAAAGCTTTTAGAACATTTTCTGCACTAAATGAAGCTAAGGCTGAACAAGAAGAATTACCAGATGATGATGTTTATAATAAAGAACCTCTTAAACGAGCAGTACAATTAACAAAGAGATACAGGGATATCTATTTTGAAAAGAATCCAAAATATAAAACTTCAAGTATTGTCTTAACAACAATTTTTGGTGAATTATATGAAGGTGAACCATCAATCTATCAGACTATCGATAATGTTTTAAATAAAATCGTAAAACGATATTCGGATTACCAATACTTATTTGAAAACCAAGGTATATACAAAAGAATAAAAGTACTAAACCCAGTTAATTCAGATGAAGATTTTACTGAAAAATGGGATAAGGAAAAAGAGTACTATACTCAGTTTATAGCTTTTGCTAAAAGTTATAAGGAAAAATGGGAAAAGCTTAAAAATGGTGATTTTGGAATTGCTGAAGAGTTGTTTGGTAGCGAAAGAATCAAAGGAATTCTTACAGAACAATTAAAAGAAATAGCCAAGAATGAAGGTAATCAATTAGAAGCAGCTGGAGCAACAATTATGTCAGGTAACGCTTTTGTAGATAGATCTGGAAATGTAAACACATCTAAAGGCTATAAGAGTAAAGAAAACAGAAATTTTGGAGGAATTGAATAATATTGATTTAAGAAAAAAATACAGATCTCGAGATTTAAGTAAAGACCTTATTAGTGCTTACATCCAACAACAACTAGTCGAAGATAATTTTGACTGGATTAAGTCTTTTGTAAAAGATGGAAAACTTGTTGGAGGAGGAAAAGTAAAACCAAATGGTTGTAAAAAAACTTATGATGTAATATTTGTTTATAATCCAAACAAAAAGGGTAGAAAAGAGAATATTTATATCAATGACTCAAAAATAAAATTTGGAATAGTACCTCATTTATATAATGACCATAGCCTATGCTTATATCATCCAAGTGATTTGTCACCGTTTACACCATTTAGTTTTGTAGATACAATACCATGGATTTCAAAATGGTTTGTTGCCTATGAGTTATGGTTAAAATATGGTGTTTGGTTAGATAAAGAATTTAAACATTAAAAGTTATCACTAAAACACTATACATTTTTAATTAAACAAGTATATTTATATACAGTAAGATCTTTGCATAGACCTTGATTTAGGGTTATTAGTAATTAAGTCACTGGTTGCAAGTGTTATCAGCTATTTAGTAGAGTTATTAACAAAATTAAAAAGCAATATTATGAGAACATATGTAATTACATTTTTCAAGTCGTTTATAGTGCAAGCAGTTTTATTTGCACTGACATGTTTAATTCAGTTTGTCGGAGGAGAGCCCAACTTCCTTTCCGCCTGATGCTCCCGAGTTAATTGGTGACCTTTACTACCTCAATCAAACTATGTTTAAAGGGAAAAGGGAGGTTCGACTCCTCCGTCAGGCCAATAAACCAGCTCTAAAAAAGCTGGTTTTTATTTTCATTTATGCTATATTGAGAATTCAAAAGCACAACTAATAAACTAAAGGATTTAATAAATATGCTATTTGTTTACTATATAGTTTTCTTATTCTTATTTTCAGTAATCTTAAGACCTTTTACAACTTTAATACATGAATTAGGTCATGGTATTCCTGCATTATTACTTACAGATAAAAAAGTAACGTTATACTTAGGTTCTTATGGTGACCCAATGGAAAGTTTTAAAGTTGTCTTTGGCAGATTAGAGCTTTTTTTTAATAAAAAACCCTTTAATTGGAATATTGGCCTTTGTGTAATTGAACAACAAACACTTTCAATCAATAAACAAATTCTTATTGATTTAATGGGACCTTTAGCTTCATTGGCTCTTTCTCTTGTATTAAGTTATTTTATATTTTTTGTTGATTTAAACGACCATATTTTAGTTATCCTTGCTTTATTTAATATCTCTACTTATTATGATTTCTATATAAACATCGTTCCTAGTAGCAAACCAATTGAGCTTCATAATGGTACAGCGGTTTATAATGACGGTAGACAAATATTAGATTTACTGAAATTCAAAAAAGCACCTAAAGAATATAGTGTTGGTGCAGAGCACTATAATAATAAAGACTATAGTTTGGCAGCTGCATCATTCGAGAAAGTGCTTCATAAGGGTTATAGTGAGCCAATTATATATCAATTATTAGTTAGTGCATATTTGCAAATAAAAGATAATGACAACGCCCTAAGAGTTAATGATTTGTATACTATTAAGTTCAGTGAAACATTCGACTCCAATGATTATACAAATATGGGACTTATAAAGTCCTTTTCTGGAGTTTATGAAGAAGCAATTAAAGACTACAATAAAGCTATTGAACTTGACGCAAATAATAGTTTAGCATACAATAATCGTGGCTATACTTATAATGTAATAGAAGACTATGAAAGTGCAATAAAAGACTTTGAAAAGGCAATAACGTTAGAAGAAAATTTTGCTTATGCATTGAATAATAGAGGATTTGCAAAGATTAAACTTGGCTTTAAAGAAGAAGGTCTTGCAGATTTAGAAGAATCTATGAATTTGGACGGCACTAATTCTTATTGTTATATGAATTTTGGTGTTTATCATTATGATAATAAAGAGTATAGAAAAGCCTTAGAATACTTCGAAAAAGCTAAGGAATTAGATACTACGACTTATTTACTAGATGGTTTTATACAAAAGACCAAAGAAAAATTAGACTTGTAGTTTATAAGCCATTCCACACACATTTTTCACCACTCCTCTACCCTTTCTTAAAAAGAGTGTTCCATTAAGTGAGTAAAGAAATAAATAGATAAAATTTTTCTACAATAAGAATACTAACATGCGCTTTTAACCAAAGCCCATGTTGTACATAACGCAAGTACATTATAGGACACTTTATAGCAATTAGCGTAATAGCGCTTTTTAGCGCTATTAAACATAATTATAGATATATAGACGGCGTAGCTGTTATATATCGTTGATGATTATGTTGAGCTAATTGTGAGTTAGAGATTTATTATAAAACAGACTTTACTATTAATTGCGTATCCAAATAAAACCATCCACTGGATGATTTTAGTTGAATAGTATGTAAAATGTCCGCTGCCAATCGCTCGATTGTTTTGACAAACTCAAATGCGTAGCATTCATGAGCTCTTTATTAAACAATAGAAATCTGGCGAATAATTCCCAGCCGCTTGCCAGCCGCACATAAAAGCTAGCTTTTTACTTCTTTTAAAAATCGCGTAAACGAAAATGTACGTGATAAAAAATTTTAGACGATTCTCGTGGATTGCCACAAGAGCATAAAATTTAAGTAAAATAAATTTCTATGCACTTATTGCATTCTTACATCCTATTTGAATAGTTCTAATATGTAAAATAGAACTAGTAATTGTATTTTATAAATTGATAATCAATCAATTCTTTAAAATAG
>TARA_R110002124_G_scaffold44422_16_pt1 | contig 10903 bp, 7 predicted proteins | sample TARA_R110002124 | Tara Oceans TARA_R110002124 (sample SAMEA4397445) | marine metagenome | biome: Polar Biome; feature: [SRF] surface water layer (ENVO:00010504); material: water (ENVO:00002006), including particulate matter (ENVO:01000060) such as... | depth 5 m | reverse complement strand
CCCGCCACATCCTGCATGGCGTCGCTTATCACGAACAGACCTTCGGCGTGACGCCCAGGATCTTCTGGCTGCCCGACACCTTCGGCTATTCTGCCGCCCTGCCGCAGATGATGAAGCTCTCCGATGTCGACATGTTCATCACCCACAAGCTGAGCTGGAACGATACCAATCGCATGCCCAACGAGACCTTCCACTGGGAAGGCATCGATGGCAGCACGGTTGCCGCCTATTTCCTCACTACCCAGCCCTATACCGCCACCGGCTTTGGCACGACCTACTGCCCCGATCTCAAGCCCAGCCACGTCATGGGGACCTGGCGTCGCCACAGCCAGCAGGCGCTCAATTCCGAACTGTTCCTGGTCTATGGCCATGGCGATGGCGGCGGGGGCCCGACGCGTGAAATGCTCGAGAATATCCGGCGCATGGAAAAAGGCATCCCCGGCTGCCCCACCGTCCGGCACGAGCCGATGCGCCCCTATTTCGAGCGCCTGCTCGATCGCATGGGCAAAGCCCCCGATGACTTCCCCACCTGGGTGGGTGAACTCTATCTCGAATATCACCGGGGCACGCTGACCTCGGTCGCCAAGAACAAGCGCAACAACCGGCTGGCCGAACAGACGCTGCGCGAACTGGAGGTGCTGGCGCTGCTGGCGCAGCAGAACCTGGGTCGGGCCTATCCGGCCGCCGAACTGCACCGCCTCTGGCGCGTCGTGCTGCTCAACCAGTTCCACGACATCCTGCCCGGCACCTCTATCGGCGCGGTGTTCGACGACAGCGATCGCGACTATGCCGCGTTCTTCGCCGACGCCGAAAACTTGCGCACCGAGCTGACCGGCGCGCTGATCGGGCAGGGGGCGTTCGGCCTGTTCAACGTGCTGGGCCGGGCGCGCGATGGCCTGCTCGAGATTGCCACCGATCAACCCCAAACCATTGCCATCGGCACCCAACGCCTCGCCACGCAGGCGCTGCACCGGGCGGATGGCAGCATCGTCCAGGCCGTCCCCGTCAGGGATCTCGCACCCACGGCGGTGACTGCCGTAACGCTGCAGGCCGGCGCTGCCGCAGAGGGCAGTGCCGATCTGCAGGTGAGCGATCGCTTGCTCGAAAATGCGCTGATCAGCGCCCGCTTCGATGCCAGGGGGCGGCTCGTTTCGCTGTTTGACAAGCGCCGCGGGCGCGAGACGATCATCCCCGGCAGTCCTGCCAACCGGCTGCAGGCCTATCGTGACACCCCGGTGGAATACGATGCCTGGGATATCGACGAGAGCTTTGAAGACCAGATCTGGGAGATTGACGACCTCGTCTCGACCCAGATCGTCGAGACCGGCCCCTATCGCGCGGCCATCCGCTTCGAGTGGCGCTATGAGCGCTCGACGATCGTTCAGGTCGTCGCGCTTGAGGCCGGCAGTGCCCGCCTGGACATCGATTGCTTCATTGACTGGCATGAGCAGGATACCCTGATCAAGGCAGCCTTCCCGCTCGATCTGCTGGTCCGCGAAAGCACGGCAGAAATCCAGTTCGGTCACGTGCGTCGGCCTGCGCACCGCAACACGTCATGGGACAAGGCGCGCTTCGAGACGGTAATGCATCGCTGGATGGACCTGTCCGAACCCGATTTCGGCGTCGCATTCCTCAATGACTGCAAATACGGCTATGACGTGGTCGGCAGCACTGTCCGGCTGACCCTGCTCAAATCCCCGACCTATCCCTGGCCACAGGCCGACCAGGGCGAGCACCGCTTCAAATACGCGCTGCTGGTGCATCATGGGCTGCTCGATACCGATGTGCCGGCTCTGGCCGAGGCCTATAATCTGCCGCTCCGCCTCGTCCCCGGCCGCGCCACTGACAACCAGCCGGCAGTGCCGCTCGTTCGCGTCGAGGGGCAGGGCGTCACCCTGGAGGCCGTCAAGCAAAGTGAGGCCGGCGACGCCGTGATCATGCGTCTGTGGGAAACCCATGGCCGCAACGGGACGGCGGTGGTGCATCCGCCGCCGGGCACGCGGCAGGCCGAAATCGTCAACCTCCTGGAGCGCTCACCCGAGCCTGTGGCCATCGCCAATGGCGCGGTCGAACTGGCCCTGGCGCCGTTCCAGATCGTGACGCTGCGCCTCGTACTGGACAAGTGCGTCTGATGCCGGCCATCCCGCAAACCCTGCCACCCTTGACCGGTCACGCCGACGGTGTCTGGCTCAAGGGTGACTGGCATCTGCACTCGCGCCACAGCACGGATTCCTCAAACAACCCGCTGGCAAAGATAATTGGCTTTGCCGAGCGCCTGGGGTTCGACTATCTGGCCATCACCGATCATGACGTGCATGTGCGCGGCGCCGTGGCCCAGCACACCTGGGCCGACCCCGAATTCGGCTCGGACAGCGTGCTGCTGTTCTACGGCGCCGAATTGACCGCCGCGCGCGGCCACATCAACATTCTCTCCACCCAGCCTTACGATCATCAGCGGGTGTTCGATCATCGCGATGACAGGGACTGGGATCTTCTGGCGCTCAAGCGCACGCTGGGGATCCACATGTCGGCCAACCACCCCAGCACGAAGAACCATTACGGCTATTCCTTCGATCTGGCCGACTCCATCGAGGTCTGGAACTCCAGCGTCTGGCCGCGAAATATTCCCGGGGTACGGATCTGGGACGACATGCTGCTCTCTGGCCGGATGCTCGGCGCCCGCGGCGGCAGCGACGCCCATCACGGCGTGCCTGATCGCCCGGAAGACACCGTGCCGCTCAGCGTCGAGGCAACGGCCAACTACGTTGGCACGCCAACCACCTGGATATTTGCCAGCTCGCGCAGCACGCAGGCGATCCTGGAAGCGCTCGTGCAGGGCAGGGCTTCGGTCAGCGCCAATCCCAACAATCCGCGGGTCGAGTTCTACGCCGATCTTGATGGGGATGGCGTGATGGACATGATGATGGGTGATAATGCCACGCCGGGCGGGTCCCCCGTCACCTTCGAGGTGCGGATGGTCGGTGGTGGCATTGCCGGCGTCAGCTACACGGCTCGCGTCATCAAGAACCGCAGCGAATTTGCCAGCTTCACCATGGATCCCCAAAGCCGGTCCGTGCAGTTTGCCGACATGCCCGAACCGGGCGTGCGCACCTATTACCGGGTTGAGGTCGAGGGCCCGCAGGCCGTCTATCCCGAAGTGCCCAATTCAATGGCGCTGAGCCAGAACATGGTCGCGCTCTCCAACCCGCTCTATTTCAACTACGATCCCCAATTCTAGCGCGACGCTATTTTTGCCGCAGGTTCTGGCGCCACTGGCTGAGAAAGATCTCCCGCTTGTGCCGGTCGATCCCGGCGAGCAGGATGGGTGAGAGCGCGATCGTGCGCAGGCTCGAGGGTGCCCCGCCCGGCAGGTCGAAATCGCCGCCGTCGCTGCTGCCGATCTTGACCACCAGGCGGACCTGGGTCAGCGCCGCCTGGCCCGCATTGGAGAGCAGGAAGTCGAGGAATTCACCGGCGCCCCCGACATTTGCCGCATGCTTGGGAATGAGCGCCGCCCTGGACAGGATGAGCGTATAGTCGCTGGGCGCCCGCACCCCGATCCGTGGATCGTTCTGGGCGCGGGCCAGCGCATATGATCCCAGCACATTATAGGCGATCAGGTAGCGGCCATCGGCAACCGCATCGATCAGCTCGGCCGAGCAGCATGTGGCAATCGTGCCGGATCGGCCGAACGCTTCGAGCAGCCGGCCAAAGGTATTGGCTTGCAGGGAATCCATGAAGGCGAACAGATAGCCCAGGCCGGACTCTTCGATATCGTAGGTGGCGACCCGCCCGTAAAACCGGGAATCGGCGGGGCGCAGCAGGTCGATCAGGTCAAAACGCGACAATGGCACCTCTTGGGGGGAGACCAGCTCGGTGTTGTAGATCATCACCGCCGGTTCCTCGGTTATGCCGAAGATCTCGTTGCGCCAGTTGCGGGCACCGGGCAGTCCTGCGGTAGCTGGCGATTTGTGCGCGATGGCGCAGCCATCATTGACCAGTTGAACCTGCAGATCGACTGCCGAGCTGATGATCATGTCGGCCCCGCCCGTGTCCGAAGCACACCGGCTTGCCGCCAGCGCCGCAAGTTCGTTTGATCCCCATTGCTCATAGGCGATGCGCAGGTTCGGCCGGTTCGCCAGAAAGGCCTGCATCACCGGTCCAAACACATCAATATCGGTGGTGCCGATCACCACCAGGGTCTGCGTCGCCGTCGCTGCCCCGAACGCCGCCTTGGCTTCCTGTGCCTGCGCCGGCAGGCAAGCCATCAACAGAGCCAGTAAGGCAGCGGTGAAGCGGCTCATTCGATGTCCTCCCTGCCCAGGGAGGGCGCTCTCAGCATGATACCGAAACCGGCTGATGTGGCCCGGTCCACCTCGAGGCTGGCGGCATGGGCCGTGGCAACCGCGTGCGCAATCGACAGGCCAATGCCGGTACCACTGGTGCGGTCGGTCCAGAGAAAGCGCTGCCCCAGCTGGTGGGCCTGATGGACGCTCATGCCTGTGCCCTGGTCGTGGACCCGCAGCACGGCATCCCCACTCTCGCGAAATACCGAAACGGTCACGACGCCATCCCCGTGCTGCAGCGCATTGCTGATCAGGTTCTTGACGGCTTCCTGCAGCGACAGCGCATCGCCGGCCATCCATACCGGCGTTTCGGACAGGTCGAGGCGGAGCCGCCCCGATTCAAAAATGGCGCCGTCGTCGAACACTTCGGTTGCCGCCATCGCCACCCGTCGCAGGTCGATCTTGCTGTGGGCTGCGCTGTCGCCGCGATGAATGACCAGCGCCCTGTTCAGCATCTGGTCGGTCAGGCGGCTGAGCCCGACGGCGCGGTCCAGGATGCGCCCCACAATCTCGGACTGTCGCGCCGGATCGGGCTCGTCGGCGGCCAGCTGCGCCTGCGCTCGCAAGGCGGAAATGGGCGTGCGCAGTTGATGCGCGGAATCCGAAATCAGGTTCTGCATGCCATCGATCTGTCGATGCAGCCGGGCGATGAAGCGGTTCAGCGCGTCGACGATGGCGCGCAACTCACGCGGCACGGCAATGTCGAGGGGCGTCAGGTCCTTGGGATCCCGCCCCAGCAGGTCCTGGCTGACATTCTTGAGCGGCTCAAGCGCCGAGCGGATCGAGAACGCCGCGAGCGCTGCCATGCCCAGCCCGGCCACGGCAAGCAGCACCCAGGCATTGTGGGCAATGTCCCAGGCCAGTGCCTGGCGCGCAAGCGTGGTTTCGGCGACCACTGTCGTGACCGTACCGCTGAAACCGCGCTCGGCGAAATGCCGGCGCACTGCCACCATGCGGATCGGGGATCCGGTGAACGTGCTGTCGTAGAAAACCAGGTCCGCCGGCGTCGGTGGCGGCGGCAGGTCGTCATATCCCGTCAGCGTCACCCCATCAGGGTCGATGACCCGGTAGGCAATGCGATCCTCCTGCGCCAGGGCCAATAGTTCCAGCGCCGTGACCGGCAGGTCCACCAGCGGCTCGCCGTCAACGATCGAGATCGAAGCCGAGATCTGGTTGGCGGCGCCGACCAGCAGGCGGTCAAAGGCATCGCGGGCGGCCTGATGCCCATAGCCAAAGGCAGCCACCGTGACGATTATTCCCCCGCTCAGCAGGATCAGGCCAAGCGCCAGGGACAGTCGTGTCGCCAGAGACAGCGGCAGCCTTGTGCGGGTCTCGCCGCGCCCGATGGAGCTATTGTTTTGCAAGAAGCTGATACCCCAATCCGCGCAGGGTGTTTATCGCCACGCCGCCACCATCGAGTTTCTTGCGCAGCCGCGCCACATAGATTTCCACCGCGTTCAGCCCGACATCGGTCTCGTCGAACGAGAACATGCGCTCAAAGATCTGTTCCTTGGAAATGACCCTGCCGCGATTGATCAGCAGGGCTTCGAGCACGGCAAACTCGCGCCGGGTCAGGTTGATGGGCTGGCCGGCCAGATTGGCCGTGTGCCCGGCAATATCGACCTCCAGATCGGCATAGCTGACAACCGAGCCATTGGCCGGATCGCCATGGGCCCGCCGCGCCAGGGCCCGGACCCGCGCTTCAAGTTCGCGCAGGTCGAACGGCTTGACCAGATAGTCGTCGGCGCCGCGGTCGAGGGCCGCCACGCGATCATCGACCTCCAGCCGGGCCGTCAGCATCAGGATGGGCGTGGTCAGGCCCTGCCGCCGTTGCGCGGCAAGCAGGGACAGTCCGTCCCCGTCGGGCAGGTTGATATCCAGGATGATCACGTCATAGCGCTGCAGCGCCAGCATCTCGTCTGCCGCTGCCCGGGTCAGGGCATGGTCGACCGCATCCCCCCGCCGGCCGAAATTGGCGACGATCGCTCCCGCGACGTCGTGGGTATCCTCTACCAGCAGAATGCGCATCACTGACGCCCTCCCGCGCGTCCGGGCAATTGAGCGCTTATGCACGGGGCTTGCAAGCCCAATGCCCGGCCGGATCGGCGACAGCTTGGTGACAGCTTGGGGTGATATCGATCCGCCAGGCCTGCAAGACCGGTAATTGGCAGCAGGCGGTTAATGGAGGAGATTGCGATGAAGCTGCTTTCCGTGGCGAAAGCCACTATTCTTGCTGCTGCGCTGAGCGTGGCGGCCTACTCTTCGGGTGCCACCGCGTTCGAGGCCAGCAACACCGAGTGCATCGCGCCCGCTGGCGCCGGCGGCGGTTGGGACTTCACCTGCCGTCAGGTCGGCAAGGCGCTGCAGGATCTCAAGCTGATCCCCGGCACCATGCAGGTCACCAATCTTGCCGGCGGCGGCGGTGGCGTGGCCTTCGCCGAAGTGGTCAACAAGCGCGACGCCGAAAACAACCTGATCGTCGCGGCCTCGTCGGCGACCTCCACCCGGCTGGCGCAGGGCGCTTTCCCCGGCAACGACATGAGCCAGGTGCGCTGGCTGGCCTCGGTTGGTGCCGATTACGGCATTATCGCCGTCGCCAAGGACTCCCCGATCAACACGCTTCCCGAGCTGCTCGACAAGATCAAGGCCGACCCGGCCAGCGTTTCGGTTGCCGGTGGCTCGGCCGTTGGCGGCTGGGATCATCTCAAGGTGCTGATCGCGGCCAAGAAGTTCGGCATTGATGACGTGCGCAGCGTCAAATATGTGGCCTTCGATGGCGGTGGCGAGGCTGTCACCCAGCTTCTGGCCGGCAGCGTCCAGGCCTTTACCGGCGATGCCTCCGAGGCCAAGGGCTTTGTGGATTCGGGCGACATCAAGGTGATTGCCGTGCTGGCGCCCGAGCGTCTGGAAGGCGATTTTGCCGCCTACCCGACCGCTCGCGAACAGGGCGTTGATGCCATCGGCGCCAATTGGCGCGGCTTTTATGCCCCCGGCCACATGTCCGAAGAGGCTTACGCCTTCTGGGTCGAGCAGATCGGCGCTGTCTACGACTCCGAGGAGTGGAAGGCCGCCATGGCAGCCAATGGCCTGGCCCCCCTTGACCTGCGCGGCGCCGACTTCCAGGCCTTCGTCAAGGAATCGGTCGACAGCATTGCCACCCTGTCCAAAGAAATCGGCCTGATCGAATAGATCGCGCCACACAGCTGCGGTCCGCGACCCCGGTCGCGGGCCCGTCTTGTCGAACCCGCTGGGTTCTTGGTTTCATGTCACAGGGGAAGACGATGAAGCATGCTAGTGATCGTCTGCTTGGAATCGCCGGTCTGGCGCTGTCCGGGCTCATTATCTGGGGAGCCTTCCTGATCAAGGAGAGTTTCATCCAGGATCCATTGGGCCCGCGCGCCTTTCCCATTGTCATCGCCATTGTCATTGCGCTGGCCTCAGCCGCCATGCTGGTCCGTCCCGATGACGAGCCGATCTGGCCGGCTTTGCCGCGCCTGCTCGAAATCGGCGTCGCGGTGGTGGCCCTGATTGCCTATGCCCAGTTTCTGCCGATCGCCGGCTTTGTGCTGACCACGGCGGTGTGCGGCGCGTTTCTGTCGTGGCGCCTCGGCACGCCGCCGCTCAAGGCCGTCGCGGCCGGGCTCGTCATTTCGGGCGGCATATTCCTGGTTTTCCGCATCATCCTGGGACTCTCCCTCGCCAGAGGTCCCTGGGGCTTTTAGGCCCGGCTTGAAAGAAACATAGACATGGATTCCCTTCATTCTCTCGCGGACGGCTTCCTGATTGCCCTGACCTGGCAGAGCCTGGGACTGGCCCTGATCGGCTGCATCCTTGGCACCATCATCGGGGCATTGCCCGGCCTCGGGCCGTCCAATGGCGTCGCCATTCTCATTCCGCTCGCCTTCTCGCTGGGCCTGCCCGCGGCCCCGGCCCTCATCCTGTTGACCAGCGTCTATTACGGGGCCATGTATGGCGGGCGCATTTCCTCCATCCTGCTCAATATTCCCGGTGACGAACCGGCATTGATGACGACGCTGGATGGCTATCCCATGGCCCGCAAGGGTCAGGCCGGCGAAGCGCTGTCGATTTCCGGCATTGCCTCGTTTGTCGGCTCGTTCTTTGCCACCTGGGGCCTGGTCTTCCTGGCGCCGCAGCTGGTCAAGGTCGCCCTGCTGTTCGGCCCGGCAGAGTATTTCGCGCTGTTCACCCTGGCCTTCGCGACTCTGGGTGGCCTGGCCAGCCGCAACCAGGCCAAGGCCGCCTTTGCCGCCGCGCTCGGCCTGGGCATCGCCATGATCGGCGTTGACGGACAGACGGGCGTGCCGCGCTTTACCTTCGGGGAAGTTCATTTCTACGACGGCATCGATTTTCTGGTCGCCATTGTCGGCATGTTCGCCCTGTCCGAGGTGTTCACTTTCCTAGAACATCGCGGCACCGCGCAAGCCACCGGCGGCAGCGGCAGCATCAAGCTGGGCCGTATCACCCCGCCCCTGGCCATGCTCAAGCAGACCTCGGGCTCGATGGCCCGCGGCACCTTTCTGGGCTTTCTCGCCGGCGTGCTGCCGGGCGCCGGCGCCTCGCTTGGCTCGTTCATCGCCTATTCCTTCGAGAAGCGGCTCAAGGACAAGGACGGCACCTTTGGCAAGGGTGATCCCCGCGGGGTAGCGGCGCCCGAGGCAGGCAACAATGCGGCCGCCGGCGGCGCGCTCGTGCCCATGCTGGCGCTTGGCGTGCCTGGTTCGGGCACCACCGCCGTGCTCCTGGCAGTGCTGCTCTCGCTCAACATCACCCCCGGCCCCTTGCTGTTCCAGAACAATCCCGATGTGGTGTGGGGGCTGATTGCCGCCCTGTTCATCAGCAATTTCATGCTGCTTGCTCTCAACATCCCCATGGTCGGCTTCTTCGTGCGCCTGCTGATGATCCCGCCCCGCTATTTGATGCCTGGGGTTGCGATGGTGTCGTTTGTCGGCATTTACGGTGTTTCGGGGTCGACCTTCGATCTGATGGTGATGATTGCCTTCGGTGTGATCGGCTGGGTGCTGCGCAAGCTGGACGTACCGCTGGTGCCGGTTATTCTGGGCGTGCTGCTGGGCGATCAGATGGAAAAGAACCTGCGCCGGGCCATGACGATCTCCGATGGCGACGTGATGGCGCTGGTGGCGTCGCCCCTCTCGATCGCGCTCTGGACCCTGGCCATTGTCGGCTTCATCCTGCCCATCGTTGTCGGTCGTTACCTGCGCCCCAAACTCGCCGACGCAGCGGCAGTTGAAGGCGCCGACCCCGATTGATTGCCCATATGGAGTGGCCCCGCCCGGCGCGGGGCCGCGGCGGCTTCGGTAGCCGGTGACCCCCTGGTCTGCTCGGCATCGCCCCACCGATCCCGGCGCTGGATAACCCTGTGTCGGGATCAGCCGTCTCGTCCCGAGGGGATGATCTGGCTATGTTGATGCCACCCTCTCAGCCGCGGCCGCAGCCAGCCTGTCGCAACCGAACCGCTAACAACTGCCTAACCATGGCATTTAACGACTGTCTCAGTGTTATGCGGCACAATCGTTCCTTTGAGGAACTGGAGGCGGAGCGCTTTCAGCCTGAAGCGACCGGCGAGAGGTGTCATGGTCACCGACAGTGCTTTGTTGCTGCACCTGCAAACCGAGGTGCTCGAAGCGGTTGCCCGCGGTGAACGGCTGCATGAAATTGCCGACCTGCTGTGTCGCCGCGCCGAGGCCCTGGCGCCCGGCGCCTTCTGCTCCATTCTGGTCGTGGATGACGCGGGCCTATTGCAGCCGCTGGCGGCTCCCAGCCTGCCCGCCTCGTTTTCCGCGGCGCTTGTCGATTTGCCCGCGGGCCCCAGGATGGGCTCCTGCGGCACGGCGGCCTACCGCAACCAGCCCGTGATTGTCACCGACATCGACAATGACCCGCTCTGGGACGATTTCCGCGGCCTGGTCCAGCCCCTGGGGCTGCGCGCCTGCTGGTCCAGTCCTATCCGCGGCAAGGACGGGCAGGTGGTGGCGACCTTCGCCATCTATTACCGCACCTGTCGCGGTCCCAACGTCATCGAGACCGACATCGTCCAGACCTGCCTGCATCTGTGCGCGCTCGCCATCGACCATGACCGGGTGCGCGAGCACAGCCATCGGCTCGCCTATTACGACGCGCTCACCGATTTGCCCAATCGCAGCAATTTCGTGGAAATGCTGGCGCAGGCTGTCGCGCGCCAGACCCCTTTTGGCCTGCTGCTCGTCGATATCGACCACCTCAAGATCGTCAACGATACGGTCGGCCATGTCTTTGGCGACCTGATGATCCGGACCATCGCGCAGCGCATCAGCAAGGCGCGCCCCGACCTGCTCGCCTGCCGCCTGGGCGGCGATGAGTTCGCCATCCTGGTCCCCCAGTGCACTTCTGAAACCTGCCTTTCCGATGCGGCCCATTCGGTTATCGGCGCGGTACGGGGGCTCATCCAGGCCGAGGGGCAGACCATCGATCCCCACGTGACATTGGGTGGGGCGCTGTTTGGCCCTGACGGGATCGATGGCACTGCACTGCGCCAGAAC
>TARA_R110002124_G_scaffold109676_19_pt1 | contig 10916 bp, 9 predicted proteins | sample TARA_R110002124 | Tara Oceans TARA_R110002124 (sample SAMEA4397445) | marine metagenome | biome: Polar Biome; feature: [SRF] surface water layer (ENVO:00010504); material: water (ENVO:00002006), including particulate matter (ENVO:01000060) such as... | depth 5 m | reverse complement strand
CCCCTTGCGGGAGAAGGTGCCCGAAGGGCGGATGAGGGGTATTCATGCCAAGCATCAACCTACCCAATCCAGACCGGTCCATCACCGGCTACACGCTGACCGGCGAGCCGATCCCCTTTGTCCAGCACAAGGCGAGCGACTTTAACCGCATCGCCTATGCCGCGGCCCATGTGGTGGCCGATCCCCTGGCCAATAACGATCCCTGGCTGACCCCGGCGATCGACTGGGACACTACGCTCAAATTCCGCCACCGCCTGTGGGATCTCGGCCTTGGCGTTGCCGAAGCCATGGATACCGCCCAGCGCGGCATGGGGCTGAGCTGGACCGAGGCGCAGGAACTGATCCGCCGCGCCCAGGCCGAGGCGCGCACGCGCGATGACAGCCTGATCGCCTATGGCGCCGGCACCGACCATCTGGCGCCCGGCCCCGATGTCAGCATCGACCAGATCATCAAGGCGTATGAAGAGCAGGTCGGGTTCGTCGAGGCCGAGGGCGGTCGCGTCATTCTGATGGCCAGCCGCGCCCTGGCGGCAGCGGCCACCTCCCCCGACGACTATGCCCGCGTCTACGGCCATATTCTGGGCCAGGTGCGGCAGCCCGTCGTCATGCATTGGCTAGGCGAGATGTTCGATCCGGCTCTGCAGGGCTATTGGGGCAATATCGACCACGACAAGGCGATGGATGTCTGCCTGGACGTAATCGCCGCCAATGCCGACAAGGTCGATGGCATCAAGATTTCCCTGCTCTCGGCGGAAAAGGAGATCGCCATGCGGCGGCGCCTGTCCGCCTCGGTCAAGATGTATACGGGCGACGATTTCAACTATGCCGAGCTGATCGCCGGTGACGCGCAGGGTTATTCCCATGCGCTGCTGGGCATATTCGATGCCATCGCGCCGGCCGCTTCGGCAGGTCTGGCCGCGCTGGGCAAGGGTGAAACACAGGAATTCTTCGACCTGCTCGAGCCCACGGTAGCGCTGAGCCGGCATATTTTTGCCGCTCCGACGCGCTTCTACAAGACTGGCGTGGTGTTCCTGGCCTATCTCAATGGTCTGCAGGACCATTTCCAGATGATCGGCGGCCAGCAGTCGACGCGCTCGCTGCAGCATTTGAGCGAGCTGTTCCGCCTGGCCGACAAGGCCCGCGTGCTGGGTGACCCCGATCTGGCCGTCAAGCGCATGCAGGCCGTCCTCAATGTGAACGGGGTGCCGGCATGAGCGAACGCGCGATTTCGCTGAACCTTGCCACTACACGCGAAGTCTGGGGCTTTGCCGAGGCGGTCGATGGGTGCCTCAGGGCCGGTATCACGGCCATTTCGCCCTGGCGCGACCAGATAGCGGCCATTGGCCTGGACGAGGCCGCGCGCATCGTGCGCGAAAACCGGATCCAGGTGACCGGGGTGTGCCGGGGCGGCATGTTCCCGGCCGAAACGGCCGCTGGAAGACAGGCCCAGATCGATGACAATCTGCACGCCATCGACGAGGCAGCAGCGCTCAATGCCGATTGCCTGGTGCTGGTGGTGGGGGGCCTGCCGGGATCCTCGAAGGACCTGCCGGGCGCCCGTCAGATGGTGACCGATGGCATCGCCGCCATGCTGCCCCATGCCAAGGCAAGCGGGGTCAGGATTGCCATCGAGCCGCTGCATCCGATGTATGCCGCCGACCGTGCCTGCGTGAATACCATCGATCAGGCTCTCGATATCTGTGAAATGCTAGGCGAAACGGTGGGCGTGGCCATCGACGTCTACCATGTCTGGTGGGACCCCCAGCTGGCCAATGCCATTGCCCGTGCCGGCCGGATGAACCGGATCTTTGCCCATCACATCTGCGACTGGCTGGTGCCGACCCGCGACATGCTGCTTGATCGCGGCATGATGGGCGATGGCGTCATCGACCTGCCGGGCATCCGCAAGATGATCGAGGCGGCCGGGTTTTTCGGGCCGCAGGAAGTCGAGATCTTCTCGAACCAGAACTGGTGGAAGCGCCCCGGCGACGAGGTGCTCGCCGTCATCAAGGAGCGGGTGGCCACCGTCTGCTGACAGAGCCAGGTGCAAGAAAAACCCCCGGCCAGAACCGGGGGTTCTTTGATTGTGCCCGGATCAGGACGCCTTGTTGTAGGACAGCGTCTGGCACAGGATGGCGGCGCGGCAACCCTGGATCGTCACCGTATCGGGGTCGACCTGCTTGATGGTCGCTTCCGCACTCATGCCACCGGCGACCAGCGTACCCTTCCACTCATTGGGCGCGACCTGTTCGGCGGCAATCACCTGCTTGCCGACAAAGGCCAGATTGTCCTCGGTCGCCGAATTGCCTTCAAGGTTGGTCAGCACGGCGCAAAGGGCCGTGCCGGCGTCGCCGCAGGACTGAAATTGGAACGAGGTGCCATATTCGTCCACGAATGTGCCGCTCGGAACGACCTCATCTCCGGCAAGGGCGGGCGCGGCGATACCAGCGCAGAGGGCAAGAGCGGCAAGACTTGTTTTCAGAATTTGCATAGGTCTCTCCAACGCGACGGCACCCGCCCCGAGCGGTCGCTCATGATTAGGGAACAGTTTCGCAACGCACGCAGCTTTGAATCGGTTGCGTCACAATTGCCTAGGGGCGGATCATCGCCGGAATGTGGCAGCCATCTCGATATGGGTGGATTGGGTGAACTGGTCCACCGCCACCAGATCGCTCATGGTGTAGCCGCCAGCCACCAGAATGGCGGCGTCGCGAGCGAAAGTGCGCGGATCGCAGGCAACCATGACGACGGTCTTGACCTTGGATCTGGCCAGTTCGCGCACCTGCGCCTCGGCGCCCGAGCGGGGCGGATCGAGCACCACGAAGTCGTAATTTAGTTCGAACTGGGTGAGCGGGTCACGGAACAGGTCCTGGCTTTTGGCGGTCACCTCGCGCAGGCCCTTGGTAAAGCGCCGCGCAGAATCGAGCGCGGCAATCGAGGCTTTGTCATTGTCGAAGGCCTTGACGGGACGGTGTTCGGCCAGGCGCAGGGCGAAGGGCCCCAATCCGCAAAACAGATCGGCAATTGTCTTGGCCTTGCGGTCGAGCGCATTGAGCACATAGTCGGCCAGCAGACCCTCGGCGGCGGCGGTGGCCTGCAGGAAGCCGCCAATGGGCAGTTCCACGCGGGCGCGGCCCATTTCGATGATGGCCGGTTGGGCCTGCAGCACCATCTCGCCATTGAGCGCCAGCCGCGCCAGCCGGAAGCGCGCCACCAGCGGCGCGACGCGGTCATTGCGCGTCTGCTTTTTCTCGGTGCGGATGGCAACGTCCAGACCCGACAGGCTCGCCACAATACTGACATCGGCCTCGCCGACCGCCTGGAACACAGCCCGGGCAATATCGGGCGCCTTGGCCAGGGCCGGCACCAGAATGGGACAGGCATCGATGTCGTGCACCTGGTGGCTGCGCAACCGCATATAGCCCACGCCTTCACGGCGCGCATGCAGGGTGGCGCGGCGCCGGCCATCGCCGGCGGCATCGATGAAGCGCGATACCGTCACGTCAATGCCGGCAAAGCGCAGCGGCGTCTCGATCAGGCCGGTCTTGAAGGCCTCATAGCTGGCCCGGTCCATATGCTGCAGCTGACAGCCGCCACAGGCGCCAAAATGCGGGCAAAAGGGCTCGATGCGGTTGGCAGCCGGGGTGACAATGCCCCGCAGCGTGCCGCGATCACCGTCGATGTCGATCTCGACCTGCTCGCCGGGCAGCGCGAACGGCACGAAGACCTTGTGGCCGTCGATCTCGGCGACGCCCTCGCCCTTGTGGCCGAGGCTGGTGATGGTGGCGGTGCTGGTCATGATCTTCCGGGGCTTGCTGAACCCGTTCAGTAGCGGCAAGCCCCGGTCAGGTCTAGTGCAGCGGGCGGCTGGCCCATTCGAGCAGGCTGGCCAGACCGACAAAGGGCACGCCGGCGTGTTCGCTCAATCCCGAAGCACAGGTGCTGACGGTCGACACGCCCAGCGTGCAGCCGTCGGGAATATCGCGCCGGGCAAAGCGGGTGGCGTGGGCGTTCAGCTCGGGCACGAACAGGCCCTTGTCACCGGCATAGCCGCAGCAGGTGACCGAACTCAGCACGGCGATGGTATCGGCACAGGCCCGGGCGATGGCTTCGGTCATGGGCTGTTCGGCCAGGCGCTGGGCCGAGCAGTTATGGTGCACGGCCACGACGGGCAGCTTCTGGGTGATGGTCAGCCGCGGCAGCACCTGGGCGAGCAGGAACTGGCTGGAATCGAGAACGGGCGCGTCGCCGGGGAACTCGCGCAGATGCTTGGCGCAGGTGGAGGCATCGGTCACCACGCTGAGTTTTCCGGCATCGGAGAGCGCCGAAAGTTCCCGCTTGAGTTCTCCGCCCACACTGGCCGCCTGGTCGGGGAAACCCTTGGACTGGAAGGGCTGGCCACAGCACTGGCCGTTGAGATGATCGGGCATGATCACATCAAAACCGGCGCGCTCGAGCAGGGCCAGCATGGCATCGGGTGCCGCCAGCAGACCATGGTCGGTGCGGGGGGCGCCAAACATGCGGGTGGCGCAACTGGGGAAATAGACGATCGACGGACGCACGGACTGGGCAATGGGCACCGGAAAGCCGGTGCGGCGCGGGTCCTGCCGGGTCTCGATCGGCGTCGGCGTGCCTGGTCCGCGGTGCAGTGTCCGCGACACGCGCGGCACGCGCTTGCCGCTGATTCGGCGGGCCGTGTCGGTGATGGCGGCCACGGCCGGCGCCGGAATAACCGTCCGTGCCACGTCTGCAACACCCAGGCCGGCGCGCATCAGGGTTTCGACGCTGCCACGGTGATCGGCGACGAAGCCGGCAAGGGCGCGAGCGCCATCGCCGCGACGTTGCGCGCGCTGGCCCATGATCATGGTGCCGGTCTCGATGCCCACCGGACAGCGCACCGAGCAGAGGTTGCAGGCGGCGCAGGTATCGAGCCCGGCATACTGGAAATCGTCGTCCAGACGCCTGAGCCGTTCGGGGTCCTCGCCGCTGGCCCGCAGCCGTTCGCGCTCGCGGGTGACGGCGATGCGCTGGCGCGGCGACAGGGTCATCTGGTGGCTGGGACAGGCCGGTTCGCAAAAACCGCATTCGATGCACATGTCGATCAGTTCATCGGCCAGCGGCAGCGATTTGAGGTGCTTGATGTGGATCTTGGGATCGGCGTTGAGCAGCACGCCGGGGTTGAGCAGCCCCTCGGGATCGAACAGGCTCTTGATGGCGGCCATCAGCCCATAGGCCTTGGCGCCCCATTCGGCCTCGACGAAGGCGGCGATGGCGCGACCGGTACCGTGTTCCGCCTTGAGCGAGCCCTTGTACTGGCCCGAGACCAGATCGCTGAGCGCCTTGGAAAAAACGTCAAATCGCGCGGCCGCGTCCGGCAGGGAAAAATCGTCGCTCATCTGGAAGTGCAGATTGCCGGCCAGGGCATGGCCGAAAATGATCGCGTCGTGATAGCCGTGCTCGTCGAGCAGGGCGCGCATGTCGATGACGAATTCGGCCAGCCGCTCGATGGGCGCGGCGACATCTTCGGTCAGCATGGCGGTGCCCTTTGGCCGGGCCGCCCCGCCGGAGGCGAAAAATCCCTTGCGGATGTCCCACAGCGCGTGGCTGCGGGCTTCGTCGGTGGAAAAATCAATATGGGTGGCGCCGTGGCGAGACAGCAGCGCGATCGCCTTGGCGACCTCGTCCTCGAGCGTTGCCGCGTCGGGCGCGGTGACGTCGATCAGCACGGCCGGGGAATTGTCGGTCAGCCAGGGCAGCAGCGGCGCCATGGGCGCCAGGTGTTCCACCGTCGCCAGGGCCCGGCGCTCGATATATTCGGCAGCGGTGACCCCGGTGGTCAGCTGGATGCCGCCATTGGCCATCTCGATAATGGCGCGGCCGGCCGATTGCGGATCGGGGAACGGCACCAGGGCCGTGGATTTGAAGGGGTGTTCGGGGACGGTATTGTAGGTCACCTCGGAGACGAAGCCGAGCGTACCCTCCGATCCCACCATCAGGTGGATCAGGATATCGAGTGGGTCGTGATAGTCGACCAGCGCATTGAGCGAATAGCCAACGGTGTTCTTGATGGCGTATTTTCGCCTGATCAGCGCCACCAGTTCGGGATCGTCCATGACCTGGTGGTGCAGCCGGTGCAGGCCATCGAGCATGGCGGCATGGCTCTGGCGGAAGGCGGCGCAGCTTTGCGGGTCTCCGGAGTCCAGCATGGTGCCGTCCGTCAGCACCAGGCGCAGCCGTGCCATGGTGTGATAGGTGTTCTGGGCCACGCCGCAGCACATGCCCGAGGAATTATTGTTGACTACGCCACCGATCTTGCAGGTGGCCTGGCTGGCGGGATCGGGACCGATCTTCTTGTTGAAGGGCTTGAGCGCCGCATTGGCATGGGCCACGATGATGGCCGGCCCCAGTGTGATCTGCTCGGCGCCCGGATGGATGTCGAGCTTGCGCCAGCCATCGCCCAGCACGGCCAGCACGCCATCGGTCACCGCCTGCCCTGACAGCGAGGTTCCTGCCGCGCGGAAGGTGATGGGCAGGTTCTCGGCCCGCGCCGCCGCCATGACGGCGCGCACCTCATCCTCGGAATTGATGAACACCACCGCCGCCGGAATCAGGCGATAGGCGCTGGCATCCCCGCTCCAGGCATAGGTCATCAGCGGGTCGGTATACATGAACCCGGCAATCTGCCCCTTGAGACGGGCGACAAGCCGCTCTCCGGCGGCTTGTCGCTCGGGCGTGACGTGGTTGAGAATGGCGGGATCGGAGACGATCTGGGGGGCGGCTTGCTGCATGGCGGCAAACTAACATGTTAGTTTGCCGCTGCGAAGGGGCTTCTCTGCGGGGGGAGATCAGGTCACGCCCGCAGCAGCCTCAGATGTCGACGTCTTCATCGCTGAGGGCCTCGATGTCGGCAGCTGCGCGACGCAGTATCGCGGCAGCGCGGTGCTGCTGGTCCTCCGACCCCCGCCGCACCGTCTTGATCGCCACCTTGAGGGCACGACGGGCGTCATTGAGCTCGGGGACCACGCCCTTGAGATCGCGATCGGCGTCAGCGGCAGCGGCATGCCCGGAATCGGGGGCGGCGGCATCGTCGCGGCCGGCCGACCAGTCCGCCTTGGCGAATTCGCGGAAGCGTTGCATCCGCTCGCCTGCCTTGGCGAGGAAGGCCAGTGTCGATTCGATTGATTCGCGATTGTCGCTGAGGTGTGCGCGGCCCTGCTCGGTGATGGTGTAGAGCTTCTTGTTCCCGTCGGCATGGGAGGTGGCGTAGCCGGCTTCTTCCAGAAAGGTCAGTGCCGGATAGACCACGCCGGGGCTGGGCGCATAAAAGCCGCCCGACCTGTCCTCGATGGCCTTGATCAGGTCGTAGCCATGACGCGGCTGCTCTTCGATCAGATAGAGCGCCACCAGGCGCAGATCGCCGGAGGCGAGCATGCGGCCGATGCGGAAATTGCCGCCCAGATTGCCCCAGTTGTCAGCGTTGTCGACGCCGGCGGCAAGCCGGGCCCAGCCGCGGCGCGCCATGGCTTCCATGTGCCGCCAATTGGGTTCGCCATCTTTCCAATAGGTGCTCATCATTGGTCTCCGATATATCTTATGTTCCGTTGACCCCACATGTCGTGCGCAAAATGGGCGGTTTCAAGATATATCGCAGACTCTTTGAGCGGGACTGATGCGCAGCAAAAAGCCCGCAGCAGCGCCGCGGGCCTTGTGTTGTCAGCGCGCCGTTCAGGCCGCGCTGGCGCCATTGAGCGGATCGACGGGTTCCTTGTCGAACTGGCCATGCTTGCGGAAGCGAACCAGATAGGTCGGCAGGATGGTGTCCATCGATGTCGGCGCAATGCCGATGCCGGCAAAGCTGCGCTTGTCCTTGATGGCTGCCTCGGACACCACATTGTCCACGCTGAGCAGCTCAACCTGGTCGGCGGTCAGCAGCGGCGGAAAGGGAAGCACCGACATCACGCCAGCCAGCATTCTGGCAACGCCGAAGGATAGGGGCAGCAGGGGCCGGTTGCGCAGCGTCTCGCGCTGCACCCGTTCGATCAGCTGGCGATAGGTCTCGACCTGCGGCCCGCCCAGTTCGTAAACCTTGCCGGTCTTGAGCTTGCCTTCGGCGGCCAGCACAAAGGCCTCGGCCACATCGCCGACATAGGCAGGCTGGAACCTGGTCTGGGCACCGATCAGCGGCAGCACGGGGAACAGCCGCGCCAGCCCCGCCATCAGATTGAAAAAACCGTCGCCCTGACCAAACAGGATCGAGGGACGCATGATCACCGCCGTGGGGAAGGCATCCAGGACGGCGTTTTCACCGGCCAGCTTGGAGGCGGCGTACTGGCTGATCTCGGCGGCCGTATCGACACCGAGTGCAGACATATGAACCAGCGCGCTGGCGCCGGCAGCCTTGGTGGCCTGGGCGATGGCCTTGGCGCCATCGACATGGACGGCCTCAAAGGTCTGGGCGCCGCGATTGGCGGCAATACCGACCAGGTTGATCACGATATCGGCGCCGGCAACGGCGCGCGCGACAGAGGCCATATTGCGAATATTGGCCTGAATGGGCACCACCTGGCCAACCGTTCCGAGCGGGCGGACATGCCCGGCCAGATCGGGGCGGCGCACTGCAACGCGAATGCGGTGACCCCTGGCCGCCAGCAACTGGACAATTTGTGTCCCCACAAAGCCCGAGCCGCCAAACACGGTGACCAGTTTCGGATCAAGACTTTCCATGATGGGCTCCAGTCAATGGGGGAAAAGCGCTTCCGCTTCTAGCGCAAGCGTCGCGCCGCTGTCGAGGGCCGGCGCGCCCGAATCAGCTTGACTCGCACAGCCTCATGTTCTTGTTTTGTTCGCAAAAACCGGAGCTGCCGACATGACCGCAACAACACAAACCCATCATGGCCAGTGCCATTGCGGCGCCGTCCACTTCTCTGCCCGTACCGATCTGGGCGGAACAGGGGACTGCAATTGCTCGCGCTGCCGGCGTCTGGGCTGGGTCATGCAGTCGGTGCCGGCTGCCGATTTCACGCTGGAAAGCGGGGCGGACAATCTCACGCTCTACCGGTTCAACACCCAGACCATCGCGCATCTGTTCTGCAGCACCTGCGGCATCGAATCATTTGCGCGGGGCGTCGATGCCAGGGGCGAGGAACTGGTGATGATCAACATCAACTGCCTGGAGGGTGTGCCGGCCGCCGATCGCGCCGCCAGGACCCATTGGGATAGGGCGAATTGGTAATGGGTGCGAATAGGTGATTGACATCGGTCACCGCGCCCCCTAGTTACCCCCTGCTTGCCCAGATGGCGGAATTGGTAGACGCGCACGGTTCAGGTCCGTGTACCGCAAGGTGTGGAAGTTCGAGTCTTCTTCTGGGCACCAAGTTTAGACCCCGGTCCGACGAAAGTCGCGCCGGGGTTTTTGCTTTTTTATCCCCCGGGGCGGCGAAGGCGCCGACACTGGCAAGCCGGATGGCGGCGCGGCGCCCGGGTGCAGCGATGCCGGGGACGCCAAATCTTGCTCCTAAATCGCCGTCCGTCATATCAAGCTTTCTTTATATCCGCCTTGACCGGTTGGGCATTGGGTGTCACAAACCGGTTAGAAAGGCTCGTTTTGAGCCGTTTTAAGCAAGTTCAGGGGATGTTGCGTGGTCCGATCATCTTTTCTATTCACTTCGGAATCCGTGTCCGAAGGCCATCCGGACAAGGTTTGCGACCGGATCAGCGATGAAATCGTCGACCTGGTGTTCCGCGAGGCCAAGAAGGTGGGCATGGACCCGGCGCAGGTGCGTATCGCCTGCGAGACGCTGGCCACCACCAATCGCGTGATCATCGCCGGTGAAGTGCGGGTCCCCGAAACGCTGCTCAAGAAGGACAAGGAAGGCAAGATCGTCCTTGATGCCGCCGGCAACCCGGTGGTCAATCCCTCCAAGTTCAAGTCGACGGCACGCAAGGCCATTCGCGCGATCGGCTATGAGCAGTCGGGTTTTCACTGGAAGACCGCCCGCATCGACGTGCTGCTGCATGGCCAGTCGGCCGACATCGCCCAGGGCGTCGACGAGTCCGGCAACAAGGATGTGGGCGCTGGCGACCAGGGCATCATGTTCGGCTACGCATCGCGCGAAACGCCCGAGCTGATGCCGGCGCCGGTCTATTACGCGCACAAGATTCTCGAAGTGCTGACCCAGGCGCGCAAGGAGGGCAGCGGCCCGGCCAAGGCGCTGGGCCCCGATGCCAAGAGCCAGGTCACCGTGCGCTACGAGAATGGCAAGCCGGTCGCCGTGACCCAGATCGTGCTGTCGACCCAGCATCTGGACGCAACACTGACATCGGCCGATGTGCGCAAGATCGTGGAGCCCTATATCAGGCAGGCCCTGCCCGAGGGCTGGATTTCGGACCAGACCGTCTGGCACATCAATCCCACCGGCAAGTTTGTCGTGGGTGGGCCCGATGGCGATGCCGGTCTGACCGGTCGCAAGATCATCGTGGACACCTATGGTGGGGCGGCACCGCATGGCGGCGGCGCTTTTTCGGGCAAGGATCCCACCAAGGTGGACCGGTCGGCAGCCTATGCCGCGCGCTACCTGGCCAAGAACGTTGTCGCCGCCGGCATGGCCGAGCGCGCCACGATCCAGCTCAGCTACGCCATCGGCGTGGCGCAGCCGCTCTCGATCAATGTCAATCTGCACGATACCGGCACGGTCGATGAGGAAGTGGTCGAAGCCGCCCTGGCCAAGGTGATGGACCTGACCCCGCGCGGCATCCGTACCCATCTCGATCTCAACAAGCCCATCTATGCAAAGACTTCCGCCTATGGCCATTTCGGCCGCAAGTCAGGCCGTGACGGCAGCTTCTCCTGGGAAAAGACCGATCTGGTCAGTGCCCTCAAGGCAGCCGTAAAGTAGTCTGATGGCGCACGAGCTGCC
>TARA_R110002124_G_scaffold55106_1_pt1 | contig 10921 bp, 12 predicted proteins | sample TARA_R110002124 | Tara Oceans TARA_R110002124 (sample SAMEA4397445) | marine metagenome | biome: Polar Biome; feature: [SRF] surface water layer (ENVO:00010504); material: water (ENVO:00002006), including particulate matter (ENVO:01000060) such as... | depth 5 m | reverse complement strand
TAATTCCGCTGGCCGAGCCGCTGACTGGCGAGGAATATGCCGAGGCGCAGTTGGCGCTGTTTGACATGCTGCGCCGGGATTACGGTATTACGCCCGACAGTACATTGGCGCGCACCGGCCAGCCAATATTCTTGCCAAATGTTCCGCCAGCGAAACGCGACGACAGTGGCGAGCCGCTGTTCTATCAGTCGGAAAAGCATCGCGGCGGCGGCTACATGGTCGCAAAGGACAGCGCGATCTGGGCCGAGGTCGAATTTCGCCGAAAGAATGCAGCCATTGCCGAGGCGAAGGCGGCGTTTGACCGCGCGAAGCGGATCGCGGCCAGAGCGGAAAAGCGCGCACAGTATCCAGACAATGTAGACCCAATCGACGTATTCAACGACGCGCACACAATCGGCGACCTGTTCGTCGAATACGGATACGAGCGGCAGGGCCAATCAGACAGCTACAAGTCACCGCAATCGACGACTGGCAGTTTCCCCGTCAAAGACTTCGGCACGCATTGGGTTAGCATGTCGGGCAGCGACTTGGCTGCTGGCGTCGGCACGTCGTCGGCAGACTTCTGCTGGGGCGACGCCTTTGACTTGTACGTGTTCTACAGCCACGGCGGCAACTTTACGGACGCAGTGCGGGCTTATGGGGCGGAGATTAAGCCGAGCGGCAACGACATCCGCGACAGCATCATGCAAAGCGCGAGCCAGCACGATCACATTCAGTCGGATGACGTCGATGACTTTGACATCATCCCGACGTCTGCGCCCGCAGAAATGCAAGCGCCAGTCGAATTTCAGATCGGCGAGGCGACTGAGCGCGCCAAACGCAACGAAATATTCTGGGCAAAGGACGCCCGGCCAATGTTGAAGTCGGCGTATCTGGTCAAAAATTGGCTGGGCGCTGGTCAAATGTCTGTGCTGTACGGGCCGAGCAACACCGGAAAATCGTTTCTGGCGCTGGATATAGCCTACACGATAGCGGCAAAGATAGAATGGCAGGATTGCAAGACGCGCGGCGGGCCGGTGCTATATCTGGCGACCGAAGGCGGAAACGCATTCAACAACCGCGTCATGGCGCTGCGCAAGCAATACAGTTTGGATGACGTGCAGTTGGCAGTCAGGCCGTCGCCGGTCAACCTGCTGGACCCTGCCGCCGACCTCGCTGGCCTGTTGGAGCTGTGCGCCGAGATTGAGCAGACATGCGGCGCGCCACCGTGCATGATCGTCGTGGACACGCTGTCGAGGGCGCTGGCCGGTGGCGACGAGAATGGCAGCGTTGACATGACGTCGTTTATCTCCAACTGCGACGTGCTGCGCAATGCGTCGGGCGCGCACATTATGATCGTGCATCACTCTGGCAAGGACAGCGCGAAGGGCGCGCGTGGACATAGTTCGTTGCGCGCCGCCACTGACACAGAGATAGAGCTGACCGTCAGCGGCAACATACGGACGGCAACGGCCACCAAGCAACGCGATCTTGAGCCGCAGCCGCCGTTTAACTTTCAGCTAAAAATCCACACGCTGGGCTGCGATGAAGACGGCGACGACGTGACGACCTGCACGATTACGGCGGCAAGCGACGAAGACATTGCCGACAAGGATCAGAAGCGGCCCGCAGGCGCAAATCAGAAGGTCATCGTCAAGGCGTTCAAGCAGCTACGCGCTGACGGCGTCGGCAGATCAAACCCCGGCGGGCCGGGCTGGCCAGAGATCGGCGAATATTGGTGCGTGCCAGAGGACAGGCTGCGCGACTTTGCCACTGGCAAGATGTCGTCGGTCAACCCGCGCAGCGCATACAGCAGCGCCGTCAGTGGATTGCTGTCGATGGGATACGTCGTGCAGAACGAGGGCATGTGCTGGATCGCGGCGAAGGAGGGCCGCGCACGCTGACGGCGGTAATGCCTGAAAGGTTTAATTTGGATTGTTTCAGGCATTAAGTGCCTAACAATCAAGTTTGCTTCATGGAAAAGTAATGCGGCTCTTGCCGACTTTATTATGAATGACAGGGCAAAAATGTATAATAATGCAATAAGGCTGTTGACTTAATAGGTCATATGGCCCTATTGTCGTTGTAAGGGCAATGAAGCCCGCCACACTGGAGAATACAAAATGGCTAACTTGCGCATCACACAGACAACACCTTGGACAGCAGCCGACGGCACAAAGCACAAGCAGACTGAAATCATGCTTTGCAAGATTGAAAGCGAAGATAGCGTCTGGGTTGAGTATAGCGTGACAGAGGTTGAGTCCGTTGACAACGCGCCGTCATTCTACGCCCCAACAACTGGTGGCGCTGTTTCAAAAAAGTTTTTGAACGACTACGAAGGCAAAGCTGGCATGATGCTGGTATCAAAAGCATAAATTGGAGAATATAAAATGACAAATAAACTTGAAGAATTAAAGGCTGCTTATGTTGCTTATGTTACGGCTGCTGCTGCTTATGCTGCTGATGATAATGCCTATGCGGATTTTGCCGCTGCTGATGCTGCCTATGATGATGCTCATGATGATTACAAAGCCTGCAAAGCTAAAACGGCAGAGCGTGGCGCAGACGCAGACTTGCCAGCGTCGTTGCGTGCTTAACGGGGGCATCACGTCCCGAAGTCAGTACCCCTTAACGAAACAGGAGAACGACCAATGAAATATGGAAGCGTGTGCAGCGGCGTTGAGGCCGCGACCGCCGCGTGGCACCCACTTGGCTGGGAGCCGCAGTGGTTCAGCGAAATTGAGAAATTCCCCAGCGCCGTGCTGGCGCATCATTACCCAAATGTCCCAAACCTTGGCGACATGACACAATTTAAGGAGTGGAAAGATGACCCAATTGACCTTCTTGTCGGAGGAACCCCATGCCAATCGTTCTCAGTCGCAGGATTGCGGGCGGGACTGGATGACCCGCGTGGCAACCTCATGCTCACATATCTTGCCATTGCTGAACGATATGCTCCCCGTTGGATCGTCTGGGAAAACGTCCCCGGCGTGCTGTCTTCTAACGGCGGACGGGATTTTGGAACCTTCCTCGCAGCGTTGGGGAAAATCGGGTATGGGTTCGCCTACAGAGTGTTGGACGCTCAATACTTCGGAGTGGCCCAGCGACGCCGCCGTGTGTTCGTTGTCGGATACCTTGGAGACTGGCGACGTGCCGCAGCGGTTCTATTTGAGCGCGAAAGCATGTCAGGGCATCCTGCGCCGAGCCGAGAAACGAGGGAAGAAGTTGCCGGATACACTGCGACTAGCTTTGGAAAGTACAGTGAAGGCGTCGGAACCGTCCGAGCCGCTGGCGGAGACTTAGGCGGCGGGAGCGAGACACTGCACGTTGCGTGGCCTGCCACTGTGGCGTCAACGCTAAACGCCGCATTCGGCTCAAAGCAGGGGCTTGAAGACCAGCACATAAATCAAGGTGCGCCTTTGTTTGTTCCAAGTTTGCCAATAGCCTTCGGCGCACAAAACAGCGCCAGCCAAGGCGACAGCGTGTCAACGGAAGTCACGCCAACGCTGGACAAGAGCAAGACGCCTGCGGTGGCAATACAGAATGCCACCAGAGGGGCGTCGCAAAATGGATTAGGCGTAACAGCCAACGGGCCTATGTACACTCTTGACGTAGGCAGCCAACACGCGGTGGCGACTGTGGGAACACTTACTCGCGCGAGTAGCGCGGGCGGCACGGTAACTCAGCAAGATATAAATGCCGGTCATATTCTTTATGACAACCTAAAAGTCCGCCGCCTAACACCAATCGAATGCGAGCGCCTGCAAGGCTTTCCCGACGACTACACGCAGATCGCGTGGCGCAACAAGGCGGCAGGGGCTTGCCCAGACGGGCCTCGATACAAGGCAATGGGCAACTCAATGGCTGTCCCGGTCATGCAATGGATCGGCAAGCGCATACAGATGATGGAGGACGACCAATGACATCCGAGGAATTTAAGCGGGCGCGCATGGCGCTGGGGTTTACGCAGGGCGGGCTTGCCGCCGAATGGGGCATGGGCCAGAATGGCGGCAGGTCTATACGGCGGTGGGAGTGCGGGCAGCGCCCGGTCAGCCCAATCGCAGCGTATGCCATCCAAATTATGCGCGCGTCACGCACTGGTCAGGCGGACGATACAATTGGATTTTAATCAAGTTTGAGGCGGGAAAAGTTGTATGAAAAGTTGTATGAAAAGCGTTTTTCGGACGTTTTCTGGCGGGTTAAGTTGTATGATTTGTATGAAAAGTGGGTATTGTTTGTTATCAATGGCTTACGGACACTTTTCATACAAAATCATACAAAATCATACACAAATCATACGGTCGAACAGTTGTATGATTAATACGGAAATGCCCATAGGGCTTTCCGTATTTCAACATGGGCCAAATTTAGTGGGGATCAGTGGCAATGGCTAAACCAAGAAAGGCCGCACCCAAGTCGGCGGCAGCAAAGAAGGCGATGGCTGAGCGGGGTACGTTCAAGGTCGGCTCAAACTCAAGCTACGACAAGCCGTACAGCCATCTGGTGGCTGCGGCGGTCGCGCCTTACGTTGCCGCGTCTAAGGCGTCGGTCAGCGTCTGGGGTGACACGCTGGTCGGCTGCGTGCCGCCCGCGTTCGCCGTGCGCTATCAGCAACTCAAGAACGAGCTGGACGGGCAGATGATTGCGGGTGACCACGATCAGGTCGCGGCCACGTCGGCCAGCCTGTGCAAGGCGCTCGAAGTCATGGCGCAGACGGCGCTGGCTGCCGGGCATAAGCCGCCAGAGATCGACGGCCACTTGGTGCAGCGCGGCGACACCGTGTACGCATTCATTGCCAGCGGCGATATGCGGGCCGTCAGGCGTCAACATCCAAGCTGGGTGGTGTGGCATATGTCAGACGTCGCGGCGGCTCTGAGTGGGCGGTTGGATGACATGATGTCAGAGGTGACGGCGTCGTTCCCAGATGCGCGCGTCGTGGCCATACGGCAAGGCAGCGGCGGCATGATCCAGTGGGACGGCGGTGACATTCATTGACCTGCGTCGGCCCGCATGCGAGCGTGCTGGCGCAACTTCAACCGAGGGCTGGACCATGACGACTGACATCTACATTGACGGCAGCGGCGTTGATCGTGAGTTAGCCGAGGAAATAGCGGACGCAATGATTGAGGTGGCTGAGATGCTGGAAGACGATGGCATCACGCGACAGGAGGTCGTCGTGGGGCTGACACTGGCGCTGCAGTCGCTGACTTATAAGGCTAGAATGCACTAAGCTGCGGCTCGACAGTACGTCAGCATAACGCTGGAGCGGGCGCAGCGGGCATACCGGCCGAGCCGCAGCTTCGCGCGTAGGATGAACCAAGTTCATACTCTTGTCAACATCTGGACTGATGCAGGTGCAGAAACTGGACTGATGCAGGTGCAGCATTATGTGGGCTTACTCATGCATATGCGACACGAAAAGCTAACGTGCTGTTATCATTGCATATTATGTAGGGTATTATGTAACATAATGGGCATTATGCGCCTAATACAACTCTAGGGTGTATTCTGACCGCCAACACCCGACGACATGCGTCAGCCCCGGCGCTGGCGATATACCCCCCCATACCATCAGATCGCGGGGTGCGGCTATCAGTACCCCCGAACATACATACGCCCACAGCATTCCAACCCCGCCCGCGATGCGCCGACCCCCGCCCCCCTATGCCTTCATAAAAATCCGCGCTATAGTCAAAAAAATTTTACATAATCTGGACAGGATCGCACATGCCCGGCAGACCAGCGCGCAAGATATTGTTGAAAAAGATGACCGACTTGGGCGGCACTGACTTCTTGGTTGAGCATATTGGCGGCGGCGGCACGATGAAGGCGCTGGCAGTTATCGTTGGCTACAGCCCGTCGTTCACGTCCCGCATCATCAATGGCACGCCAGAATACCGGGCGGCGTTGCATGAGGCGCGCCACATTCAGGCTGACCTGATGGCCGAAGATAGCATGGGTATCTTGGATGACCTGACGGACAAGCCTGAGCTGTCGTCGCAGGACGTGCAGCTTGCCAAGGAGCGCGTTAATGTACGCAAATGGCTTACAGCTTTAAACAACCCGGATCGCTTCGCGCAGAAGAAGGATGAGATTGTCGTCAACATTGGCGAGCTGCATTTGGGCGCGTTGAAAAAAATTAGCCGCGAGATGCTGAATGTGACGCCAGTCGCGGCGGAGATTGAACATGACGAAGACTGACGCGAACCCGCTGGAAGAATTTGCGCGGGCGTATTACAGCGACCCCGTCAAATTTGTGCGCGAGATGCTGGGCGTTGAGCCTTTGCCGTATCAGATTGAATTTCTGGAGGCACTGGCCAGCGGCGAGCGCAAGATCAGCATTCGCTCTGGCCACGGCACGGGCAAGTCCACGGCGGCGTCATGGGCGATGCTTTGGTTTATGCTGTTGCGCTTTCCCAACAAGGTCGTCGTGACCGCGCCGACGTCTGGCCAGCTATTTGACGCGCTGTTTGCTGAGTTGAAGCGCTGGGTCAACGAATTGCCGCCCGCCATTAACCAGATGCTGACGGTCAAGTCTGACCGCATTGAGCTTGCGGCGGCCCCGTCAGAGGCATTTATCTCTGCGCGGACGTCGCGGGCTGAGACGCCGGAGGCGCTGGCCGGGGTTCACTCTGACAACGTGATGCTGGTCGTTGACGAGGCGTCGGGTGTGCCTGAAAAGGTTTTCGAGGCCGCCGCCGGTTCAATGTCTGGCCACAACGCCGTCACGATCATGCTGTCCAACCCGACGCGATCAAGCGGCACGTTTTTTGAGAGCCAGACGCGGCTCGCTGGCAGCTACTGGACGCGGCGCTGGTCGTGCGTATCCAGCCCGCTGGTCAGTGATGACTTTGTCGAGGAAATGAAGCTCAGATACGGCGAAGATAGCAATGCCTTCCGAATCCGCGTTTTGGGCGAATTTCCTCTGGCCGACGACGACACGATTATTCCGTTTCACCTTGCTGAGAGCGCCATTCACCGTGATATTGAGATTGACGATAACGCTGCGGCGGTCTGGGGTTTGGATGTGGCTCGATTTGGGTCCGACAAGACGGCGCTGGCGAAGAAACGCGGCGAAGTCATCCACGAAGTCAGCAGTTGGCAGGGGCTTGACCTAATGCAGACTGTGGGCCGCGTTAAGGCTGAGTATGACGGCCTTCCGGCGCACTTGCGGCCACAGCAGATACTTGTTGACGTGATCGGCATGGGTTCTGGCGTCGTTGACCGACTGCGGGAGTTGAATTTGCCGGTGCGGGGCGTGAATGTGGCCGAAAGCCCGTCGATGGGCGAGATGTATACCAATTTGCGCGCCGAATTATGGTTTAAGATGCGCGGCTGGCTTGAGCAGCGCGGGTCTAAGCTGCCGAACGACGACCAACTGATCGCCGAGTTGACCGCGATCCGCTACAGTTTCGCTAGCAATGGCAAGATGAAGGCCGAAAGCAAGGACGAGATGCGCCGACGTGGGCTGTCGTCGCCCGACCTCGCCGACGCCGTCTGCTTGACGTTGGCTGCCGACGCGATCACGGCGATGGGCGGCAAATCTGGCCAGTGGGCGCAACCTGTTCGGCGAAATCTAAAGGGCATCGCCTGACGTTGCCGCGAAGGCTTAATTCGTGTATGGTTTCGTTAAATAGACGCAATGTTTTTGGAGATACCCATGTTCGGCTTTGGATACGACGGCGACGACGGTAAATCTGTATCCGCGCTGCGAGATATGTTTGACGGCGGCGGCAGCGGACAGTCTGGCCCGCGCTTTGAGGGCGGCGGCATTCTTTCGTCTGCAGCGAACACCGTATTCCGGCCAGTCGGCTCCCGTGATCGCGGCGAGCCAGACATGCGAACCGGCCCAATGGGGTTTGCGCGTGATATGGTTGATGGTGGCGGCATGAATGCGTCCGGCAATCGCTTTGAGGGCGGCAACATGTACGGTCGCCTTGCTGGCGGCCTGATGAACCGTGCGGGCATTCGTCCACTGGGTTATGCCGAACGCCAACGCGAGGCACTGCCCGGCGTGCTTGAGGCCATCATGGCTGGCATTGCGCCACAACAGGCACCACAGCCCCCACAGCCTACAATGGGTCAAGTCAGACCAATGGCGCGTCCGACAAATGCAGTGGGCGGGCCTTCACCTGTTAGCACATACCCGCTGACAGACTTCGGCGACATGATGATGCGGCTGCAGCAGCAGGGTCTCCAACCTAATTACATGGCGCAGCCGTACAACGGCCCGCGCTAATGGCTGATTTTCGCATGAGCGACCTGATTACTGCTCAAATGATGCAGGAGAGCAGCAATAACCCTATGGCAGTGTCGCCAAGTGGCGCGACAGGCTTGATGCAGATTATGCCGCAGCATGCTCACGATTTATACGGTTCGTCTGCTCCCAGCGTATTTGACGAGGCGCGCGCAAGAGGGTTTGACACTGGCTCCGAAAGCGTAGGCGATGCGGCGAGATTGCTGCGTGACCCTGAGATAAACATGGCGCTCGGTGATCCCTACCTGCGCGACTTAATGCGGCTGTATAGCGGCAATATCGATCACGCGCTTACGGCATATAACGCCGGGCCCGGCGCAATGAATGAGATGATAAATTCTGGCGGCGGGATTCAGGACATGCCCAACCCAGAGCAACGCGAGTATGCACAGAAAATACGCAAATTGTACTTGGACAAAGTTGGTCAAGAAATGCCAACGACTATGGACACGATGCAGCTAACGCGACCGAAGGCGAGGCCAATGGGTTTATTGGAGATGACAAATGGCTAGCATTTTCCAGTTAACCCGCAAAGACTTTATGGCGGCGCTGCCTGAACTGGCTCAACAGGGTGTAAACACTGACGACTTGCTGCGTTCTTACAACGCGCAAAACGACGCGACTGCTGGCCTTCGTGGGTCACTTGGCGCGCCATCGCAAAGCATTGCTGACAGTGGGCGCGCGCAAACACTTGGCGGCATTCTGTCATATGACCCCAGTGCCAACGCCGGAATGGACCGCATCCGATCCGTGGACTTTGAACCGCGCGCTGCCGCTCAAGACGCCATTGGTGGCCTGTTTGGCGCTGGTCAGAACGTCTACAACGCGATGTCTGGCCGCCTGCCCACCGAAGACTTGCAGGGCGCAGCCTTTGACGCCGCTGGCCTTGTTGCGGGCCTCGGCGCTGCGTCAGCGGGACGTGGAATTTTAGATTATGACCCGAATACTATGCGGGCCTTGATTGGGCCGCGCAAACCTCTTGAAATGCCTGAGAATAACGTGTTGACCGCAGTAGATCGTATTTCTGATGAGGATTTAGCCGCTGCGGTCCCGTTTACACGGGCATCTGGTCTAGCACCGCCTAGATCGGGCGGAGGGAGGGCTAAAGACCCTGCCCTATACACGCCATATTCGTCAAAGAAGCAGGTAGGTGTTGCTCCCAGCGACTGGACTGTTTCTGGGAGAAATGTTGACAGTGCAACAGTCCCGCCCGAATTTATGACAGCAGAAGGTCTTCAACGGCGTGGGTTTACTGACATGTCTGGCTTTGTGGCAGACGGATCAATGGCTAACGTCATAATTGACGAGTTAAACGGACTGCAATTGCCCCGATCAGTCATGCAACAGGGCGGGCATAACTTTGGTGACAACGCTGAAGGTTTAGCGTTTATGTCTGACACAGGTGCGATGTCTGCAAAAAACAAGATATGGCAATCAAACCGTGACGCGGGTAAGCGGTCTATTGTTACGCCTATGACTATGGGAACGGCTGGAGGGGATTTCAACGCGCACCAAGCGATGACGCTCGCACAGGCAATCAGGGCTGCGGGTGATGCCGGCATGATTGATCCTTCATTCGCGCCCTTGCGCGGGGCGGCTAAAAACAATAACAGGCTTTTGCCGGAGGGCATGGGGCTTCTCGACCCAGACCTAGAAGCATATGTTGCCAATTTAAGCGGCGGCCAGCGTTCTGCGTTTGCCAAATCACTTGATACGGCTCCAGCCATAAATGCTGGTGTTCCTAGTGTCGCCGCGACGCGGTGGGCTACTACCGATCCAAACTTGACAGACCAAGCGACGCTTAATAGCGGATATCGCCTTTTCGAGCCAGAGGTGTCTGATTTTTTCTTGTATCCAGAAAACCACGCATCATATAATGCTGCCGTTAGGCGCGTCGGAAACAATATGACAATGGGCGATCCTCGACCGTGGTATCTGCAATTCCCCGACGAGGCATACTCACGTATGGTGGCGTCTACACCAAGTGGCTCAAATATGCTAAAGCCTGAAGCTATGCCAAAGGATTTGCGTTCGTTCCAAATGAATCCAAAGCTAAACCAGCCCATAGATGACCAATGGGTTGAGACCAATATGATTTACGACGAAATGGTAAAATCCCGTGGCAAAGAGGCGGCAGATATGTACGCAATCGACGCAATGGTAAACCGGGCGCAAATGGCTGGAGGATACTAATGCCAATCACAACGTACACTGAGCTAAAGAGCGCGGTCGCTGACTGGCTACTGCGCGACGACCTGACTGCGGTGCTGCCGTCGTTCATTTCGCTGGCGGAGGCTGGCCTCAATCGGCAGGCGCGTCACTGGCGCATGGAAAAGCGATCCACTGCGACGCTCGACAGCCAATACAGCGCGCTGCCAGCAGACTTTCTGCAGCCAATCCGGCTGTCGCTAACGAGCGGCACGACGTTTGAGCTTGAGCTGGCCAGCCAGGCCGACATTGTTGATATGCGGTCACTGGCAGCCAACAACACTGGCCGCCCCCGCTACTACGCGCTGACTGCGGGCGAAATTGAAGTATTCCCGACGCCGGGTGACAACTACACGCTGGAATTGGCATACGTCGCCCGTGTGCCAGCACTTAGCGACAGTAACGCCGACAACTGGCTGCTGACATACTATCCAGACGCCTACCTGTATGGTACATTGCTGCAAGCTGCGCCGTATT
>TARA_R110002124_G_scaffold142520_2_pt1 | contig 10926 bp, 12 predicted proteins | sample TARA_R110002124 | Tara Oceans TARA_R110002124 (sample SAMEA4397445) | marine metagenome | biome: Polar Biome; feature: [SRF] surface water layer (ENVO:00010504); material: water (ENVO:00002006), including particulate matter (ENVO:01000060) such as... | depth 5 m | reverse complement strand
AAAACAAGCATCGTGCTATGTACGGCAACCCAGCCCGCGTTGAGAGAAGATCAGGGTTTTTCCAACGGTTTGAAGAATGTCCATGAGCTTGCGCCTAACCCTCCCGTACTTTATGAGAAGTTGCGCCGGGTGAATGTGCGTCATATCGGATCTCTTTCTGATGATGATCTTGCAAATCAACTCCGCCAACGGGACCAGGTGCTCTGCATTGTTAATAATCGTCGTCATGCCCGCGCGCTTTATGAAACCATTGCGGATCATCCGGGGGCCCGTCATCTGACGACGCTGATGTATGCCAAACATCGTCGTACGGTACTGGAGCAGGTAAGGATCGAGTTAAAAGAAGAAAAGCCATGTAGGTTGGTTTCCACTTCACTGATCGAAGCAGGCGTGGATATCGACTTCCCGACCGTGCTGAGAGCTGAAGCGGGTCTCGATTCCATTGCTCAGGCAGCAGGTCGTTGCAACCGCGAGGGTCGACGTTCGCGTGAAGCCAGCGAGACGCTTGTCTTTGCTACCAATAACTCGGATTGGGCGCCACCGACGGAGTTGGCACAGTTTGCACAGGTGTTTCGCAGTATTGAGCGTCGCCATGCGGATGACCTGTTAGCGCTGGATGCGGTGCATGATTATTTTCGTGAACTGTATTGGCAGAAAGGAGATGCGGAGCTGGACGCAAAAGGACTACTGGAATTGCTCAGACAAAGCTCACCGGAAAGCTTGCCTTTGGAAAGTCTGGCAAGAAACTTTCAGTTTATAGAAACCTCTATGCGGCCAATCATTGTGCCCTTTGTTCCTGGCACAGATCGACTAATTCCGGCAGTTGCTGAAGCGCTGGATAAACTGGAGTATGCCCCTGGCCTGGCCCGGTTACTGCAACCCTATTTGGTGCAGGTGCCCCAGAATGCATTTAAGGCCTTGCAGAAGTTCGGGGCCATTCATCCGGTTGCAGAAGAGCGTTATGGGGAGCAGTTTATGCGGTTGGTCAATCCAGATTTGTATGACGAGAAATTTGGGCTGCACTGGGATGATCCCGCTTTCATAAAAGCCGAAAGATTGGTTGTATAAGAACGAACTGCAAGCTAGCTAATAAGGAGAGAGCATCATGAGTTATGGAGTAAAACTCCTTGTCTGGGGCGAACGTGCCTGCTTTACCCGCCCTGAAATGAAGGTCGAACGGGTGTCTTACGACGTTATCACTCCGTCGGCAGCGAGAGGCATAGTTGAGGCGATCCACTGGAAACCAGCCATTCGGTGGGTCGTGGACAGCATTCAGGTACTAAACCCGATTTGTTTTGAGTCTCTCCGGCGTAATGAGGTCAAGGACAAGATATCTACGGCCAAAATCAAAAGTGCCATGAACAATACAGGCAACAATTTGCGCTACTTGGTTGACGAGGGAGATAACCGGCAACAGAGGGCTACCACGCTGCTGCGCAATGTGGCCTACATTATCACCGCACATTTCGAGTTGACGGATAAGGCCTCTATGGAGGACAACGAAGGCAAACACCTGGATATCTTCACCCGTCGCGCCCGGCGAGGTCAGTGCTTTCACATGCCCTGTCTGGGGAATCGTGAATTTCCCGCAAGCTTTCAATTGCTCGAGGATGGCAAGGAGCACCCCTTGCCGCACGCAACGCTTCGGGGTGAACGTGACCTAGGCTGGATGCTTCACGACATCGACTTCGCCAACGAAATGACCCCCTTGTTTTTTAGGGCCCAGATGAAGGACGGCCTGATCGAAGTTCCAGCCTTGAGAAATGGTGAGGTCAAGTCATGATCCTGTCTGCGCTTAATGACTATTACGAGCGGCTTCTCTGTAACCCTAACGCTGGGATATCTCCCCCTGGTTGCAGCTCAGAACAAATCAGTTACGCCATTGTGCTGGACCGCGAAGGCTCGGTTGTGGCAGTAGATGATATCCGGGATACGAGCAGCAAGCGGTCAGTCGCAAAGAGACTCATAGTTCCGGCGTCTTTCAAGCGATCCGGAAGCGTATTCAAGCCGTTCTTTCTATGGGACAAAACGAGTTACGTCCTTGGCGTCAGCGGCGTCGTAGAAAAGGCCAAAAAGAAGCAGGAAAAAGGAGAAGACCTGTCTGCGAAGGAAAAGAAGGAACTGAAAAATAAAATAGAACGACTTCCACAGGAGTTTGAATCATTCAAGCGCTTTCATGTCGACGCTCTGAATGGCACCGAAGATGATGGGTTAAACGCATTTTTGCATTTTATAAAGAACTGGAATCCAGAAAAATTCAGTGAGATCGATTTTTTTGGAAAGCACGGGGACGGATTTCTAGACGCTAACGTAGTTTTCCGTCTGGATGGAGACCATGGATATCTTCACGAAAGTCCAGCGGCTAGAGTTCTATATAACCAACCCGTAGCTTCTGGCAAGGAAGAAAAAGCTGCGATGTGCCTCATAACAGGGGAGACAGGCCCGATAGCCCGGATTCATGAATCAATAAAGGGAGTTAAGGATGCACAAAGCTCAGGAGCATCTATTGTCTCCTTTAACAAAGAGTCATTCACTTCTTATGGCAAAAATCAGGGAGAAAATGCCCCTGTCTCTGCCAAAGCTGCGAGCGCGTATATCACTGCACTGAATTATTTGCTTAAAAGTGAGCGGCAACACATCCAGATCGGTGATGCCACAGTAGTATTCTGGGCTGAGGCATCAAACAACGAAGATGCTTCAGTTGCAGAGGATATCTTTGCTGCCTTTTTGAATCCGGAAGATGATGACCTTAGAGAAGCTGGAAAAATCCGGGACGCCCTTGAGCTAATCAAGCTGGGCAAGCCCTTGAGCAGCCTGGATGTCCGGCTCAGGGCTGAAACCCGCATATTTATTCTTGGTTTGGCTCCAAATGCCTCGCGTCTTTCTATCCGCTTTTGGGAAACCGATACACTGGAAGCCTTTGCAAAACGGCTGGCCCAGCACTACGAAGATTTACATCTTGAGCCATCTCCCTGGAAAACGCCGCCAGCTATTTGGCGGTTGTTGCTGGCCACTGCGCCCTCACGGGATGGCAAATCAAAAAGTGGAGATGTGCCTCCACATCTGGCGGGCGAGCTGGCGCGAGCCATTTTGACGGGAGGGCGTTATCCCTACAGTCTTCTCGGCAACATCATCATGCGTATGCGTGCGGACGGTGATATCTCCGGCACGCGCGTAGCGCTGATCAAAGGCGTCCTGACCCGCTTCCGGCGGCTGGGCGGAAAAGGAACTAACAACGGAGACCTGCCCATGAGTTTGGATACAAAAAACACCGATCCCGGATATTTGCTAGGGCGCCTCTTTGCGTCGCTGGAAGGCATACAGCGGGGGGCGCTCGGCAAGGAGATTAATGCCACCATTCGTGATCGCTACTACGGCGCTGCATCTGCAACACCGGCCAGCATATTTCCGATCCTGTTACGCAACACTCAGAATCATTTGAGCAAAATTCGTAAGGAGAAGCCGGGGCTCGCCGTGAGCATGGAGAAAGAGGTTGGGGAGATTTTCGGACTACTCGGAACGACTTTTCCCAAAAGCCTGAGGCTTGAAAACCAGGGGCATTTTGCCATCGGTTATTACCACCAATCACAATCCCGCTTTGCCAAGAAAAGCGAACAGGAAGTGATCCATTCTAATGAAGGAGAAGACGCATGAGTGTTATCAGCAACCGCTATGAATTTGTTTATCTGTTTGACGTTGTCAACGGTAATCCAAACGGAGACCCCGACGCAGGGAACCTTCCACGTCTTGATCCCGAGACCAATAAGGGGCTCGTAACCGATGTTTGTTTGAAACGGAAGATTCGAAATTACGTAGCGCTGGAAAAAGAAAACTCTCCGGGCTTCTCGATTTATATGCAGGAAAAATCTGTCTTAAACAATCAGCACAAGAAAGCCTACGAAGCGCTTTCTGTCGAGCCGGAAGCAAAAAAACTTCCCAAAGAGGAAGCAAAGGCAAAAGAGTTGACTGCCTGGATGTGCAAGAACTTTTTTGATATCCGTGCTTTTGGTGCAGTCATGACGACGGAGGTAAACGCCGGGCAGGTTAGAGGACCTATTCAGCTGGCATTTGCCAGTTCGGTAGATCCTATTGTGCCGATGGAGGTCTCTATTACACGCATGGCGGTGACTAATGTAAAAGACCTGGAGAAAGAACGCACCATGGGGCGAAAGCACATCGTGCCTTACGGTCTCTATCGTATGCACGGCTTTGTATCCGCAAAGCTGGCAGAGCGGACAGGCTTCTCCGAAGATGACCTTGAGTTACTTTGGAGAGCATTGGCCAACATGCTTGAACATGACCACTCTGCTGCGCGCGGCGAAATGTCTGCTCGCAAATTGATCGTATTCAAGCATGACAATGCGATGGGCAGCGCACCGGCTCATAAGCTGTTTGACCTAGTCCGGATCGATCGAGTTGATGATGAAGCAGACTCGCCTGTCAGATGCTTTTCTGATTATCGCGTATCAATAGATAGCGAATCCGTGCCCCAGGGTGTCAGCGTGCAAGAGATGTTCTGAGGCGAAGAGTTATCTGAGGCGAGGACTTCATGATGCGGCAAAAATCTACGAACTTGATTTTCAATAAACGGGTTTGCACCGGAATTCAAACCAGAGAAGCAATCTGTAGTCGAATGTAATACACTTGGCTACAGATAAATGCAGACTGGAGGTTAGGTCCATGGCCGTTACAAGTATCCGTCTTCAAGCTGAACTGGAAGAACCCCTGGAGGTGCTTGCCAAGAAACTGGATAGAAGTAAGAATTATCTAATAAATCAGGCACTTAAAGAGTTTATCGCTCAACAGAAATTGGCTGAAAAGCGTTGGCAGGAAACCCTGCCCGCGTTGGAGTCCGTTAGGGCTGGGCGAACGATTCCTGCCGACAAGGTTTTCGAGTGGATGCGTAGTTGGGGTACAGATAACGAACTCCCAAAGCCTAAGTCAGAGTGATTGGCTATGAGACTGCAATTCACGGAAGAAGCCAGTAATGATCTTGAGTATATCCAGGCGTTTCTTATAGACGCCAATGTATCGAACTACCAGGCAATTGTTGCAGATATCATAGAGGCTGCCGATAACCTGTCGGTTTTTCCAAGGATCGGTTTAAAGGTGGTCATTGCGGCATCGCCTCATGAGGTACGAGATTATTATCACAAGGGTTTTTGCCTGCGTTATCTGATAATGCCGATGTGCATCTATATCCTTCGCATATGGCATCAAAGGGAGAATGAGCGGAATCTTTAGCCGCTGAATAGAGTGAATGGACGACTTCATCGCTATTTCCGCACTGCAACACCTTGCCTTCTGTCCCCGACAATTTGCCTTGATCCATGTAGAGCAGGCCTGGGAAGAAAACCGTTTTACCGCCGAGGGCCGGATACTGCATGAGCGGGTGGATTCCGGTCTGGCCGAACAGCGCAGAGGCACTCGATTTGAGCGCGGGGTGATGCTGGAATCGCAACGACACCGGCTTCGCGGCAAAATGGACTTGCTAGAAATCGAATCGGGCGATCCGCCCCGATATTTTCCGGTCGAGTACAAACGTGGTAAGCCCAAGGTGGAAGACTGGGACCGCATCCAGCTCTGCGCCCAGGCGCTGTGCTTGGAAGAAATGCGCCAGTGCAGTATCACTGAAGGTGCATTGTGGTACTGGGAAACCCGGCGTCGCGAAAATATCGCAATAACACCTGCATTACGTGAAGCAACCATAATTGCCATCAGTGAAGCGCACCTGATTTTGAATAGTGGCAAAACTCCCCACCCCACTGCCAACACCAAGCGTTGTCGAGCCTGTTCACTGATCAACATCTGCGAACCAGAAACCTTTCGCAAGGACGGTTCCCGCAAGTACATGGAAGGGATTTTCAACCCATGAAAAAGATGCTCAACTCCTTGTATATTACTCGTCAGGAAAGTTATCTTCACAAGGATCGGGAAACGATTGTTATCAAGAACGGTGACGACAAATTGGGACAATTTCCCTCACTGACAATCGGCAGTATTACCTGTTTTGGGCAGGTGTCGGTATCACCCTTTTTGATGGGTTATTGTGCTGAAAAAGGGATCGGACTCTCTTTTTATACCGAATATGGGCGCTTTCTTGCCAGGGTTCAGGGTAAACAAACCGGTAACGTCCTGCTACGACGTGCTCAATACCGCTGGGCTGACAACCCGGAGAGGGCGGTATCCATTGCGCGATTGATGGTGGCTGCAAAAATTGCCAATTCGCGTTCCGTATTGCTAAGAGAACTTCGCAATCACGGTGAAAACCCTCCACTCTCCCAGGCAGCTGAAAGACTTGCTATTAGCCTTAGACGGGTTAAACACGCAAAAACCGTGGCTGAGGCGATGGGCATGGAAGGCGATGCTGCAGCGACATATTTTGCCGTCTTTAATGAGTTGATCCGTGACAGTGGCTTTGCGTTTGGTGGTCGTATTCGGCGACCACCGACAGACCCGGTAAACGCCCTGCTGTCATTTGTTTACTCCCTGATCACACAAGAGTGCATGTCCGCGTTGCAGGGTGTCGGACTCGATCCTTATGTCGGCTATCTGCATCAGGACAGACCGGGACGGGCAAGCTTGGCGCTGGATTTGTTGGAAGAATTTAGGGCTTCCTGGGCAGATCGGTTTGTGCTCACATTGATCAATCGTAGACAAATTCAGCTAAAGGATTTCATTCAGGAAGCCAGCGGAGCCGTACGTTTGACTGATGATGCGCGAAAGGCACTACTGGTGTCGTACCAAGATCGCAAACAGGCGGAAGTGATGCACCCCTATTTGCAAGAGCAAGTACCTATTGGTTTGTTGCCACACAGCCAAGCCTTGCTACTGGCAAGGCATATTCGTGGTGATACAGAATTCTATACACCTTATTTAGTGAAGTGAGTCTATGTTAGTGCTGATCACTTATGATGTTAGTGTCGTCACATCGGAAGGTAGACGGCGGCTACGCAACATCGCCAAAACTTGCCTGGATTATGGTGTGCGAGTACAGAACTCCGTCTTCGAGTGCGAAGTGGAGCCAGCACAGTTTACTATTCTTAAAAATATCCTTATGGAAATTTTTGACGAGGAAGAAGATAGCCTGCGTTTCTATCTTCTGGGAAAGCGAGGCCACCAGCGCATTGAACACCTTGGGGCAAAACCCGTAGATGACCCCCTTCGAAGTCCACTGATTCTTTAACCCGCTGACCCGCAGTTAACATGAAAATCCGGGTATGTTAGCGATTTGTTATCCTATTGATTAAGTAGGCAATTTTTCTCGTGGTTAATCTCAAGCACGTGGGTTCACTCGATAAGCGAGCGATTAGCGGAATAGATTCACTTTCTTTATGTTTTTTAACAACTTAGAATAAAACGGTCGCGCCCATCACGGGCGCGTGGATTGAAACCCCGGCCTTTTTCAGTGCTGCGCGTTTTTTGTTGGTCGCGCCCATCACGGGCGCGTGGATTGAAACATGCCAAGGTTTAATCCAGCTCCGCTGTTTTTCATGTCGCGCCCATCACGGGCGCGTGGATTGAAACTGTACTTGAATTTGTACTCATTTATGAAACGACCCGTCGCGCCCATCACGGGCGCGTGGATTGAAACTTGTCCGGCAAAGAGATATAACAAAACGATATAAAGTCGCGCCCATCACGGGCGCGTGGATTGAAACTCCGCGATGGTGGCGTCATGGTGTTGAGCCATACGTCGCGCCCATCACGGGCGCGTGGATTGAAACTCAACAATGCCGACCTTTCCGCCCTCCGCAACCAGTCGCGCCCATCACGGGCGCGTGGATTGAAACAAACGTAATGTCCGGGTTGCCCGCGGAGTCGGTTTGTCGCGCCCATCACGGGCGCGTGGATTGAAACTTACCTGCTAACTCCAACACAGGGGCATCGACTGTCAAGTCGCGCCCATCACGGGCGCGTGGATTGAAACTTACAGCCAGGATCTGTTTTTTGAGACGCTGGCGGTCGCGCCCATCACGGGCGCGTGGATTGAAACCCGGATGGACTGGAAACGCTCAGGCGCAGAGAGCAGTCGCGCCCATCACGGGCGCGTGGATTGAAACGCGACGAAGTGACCCAGAAACGTAAGGCGATTGTGGGTCGCGCCCATCACGGGCGCGTGGATTGAAACCTCATGCATCACCCACCAACACACAGCGGCGCTGAGTCGCGCCCATCACGGGCGCGTGGATTGAAACAAGTGGAATGAAACCCAGGTCAAATTACGGGAAGTCGCGCCCATCACGGGCGCGTGGATTGAAACAACCTGTCGATATCAAAAGGCAAGCGCAAGGGTTGTCGCGCCCATCACGGGCGCGTGGATTGAAACAGAGACATTGATCTGGATATGCTGGTAGACAGTGGTCGCGCCCATCACGGGCGCGTGGATTGAAACATGAATACCAGCCAATGGGTGCGAGCGCAGCGCCGTCGCGCCCATCACGGGCGCGTGGATTGAAACAACTCATATTGCATAGCTTGACCTCGCTATAGTGGTCGCGCCCATCACGGGCGCGTGGATTGAAACGGATGCTGTACTCGCCAAAGCCATCACGCCAGCTCGTCGCGCCCATCACGGGCGCGTGGATTGAAACTCATTCTGTCATTCATAAAATTGTCATACATATCGTCGCGCCCATCACGGGCGCGTGGATTGAAACACTACTGTTGCAGAGATGCAAGAAGCATTGAACTGTCGCGCCCATCACGGGCGCGTGGATTGAAACGCTGTCGAGGTCGCCAACACATACCCTGCGGTGGGTCGCGCCCATCACGGGCGCGTGGATTGAAACTGGTTTGTTGCTGTGGAATCAAAAGCGCCACACGGGTCGCGCCCATCACGGGCGCGTGGATTGAAACCGCCACGCTCAGGAAAATAGACACCCTGCAAGAGCGTCGCGCCCATCACGGGCGCGTGGATTGAAACTGTTGTCATAGTCAGGCCAGTGGCCGCCGCACACGTCGCGCCCATCACGGGCGCGTGGATTGAAACCTCTGTGGTTGATGAAAGCGACGTATTAGCAGTTGTCGCGCCCATCACGGGCGCGTGGATTGAAACTCGGCATTGTCTATACTCCAGCAAAAAGCAGCCCGTCGCGCCCATCACGGGCGCGTGGATTGAAACTCGGTCAGGTCGTGGTCAGCCGTGGTCGTCATGGTGTCGCGCCCATCACGGGCGCGTGGATTGAAACACCAGTTGCCGGAGCGGTGGTAATGTTTATCTGAGTCGCGCCCATCACGGGCGCGTGGATTGAAACAAACGATTTTTTGATTGAGTCCCACTTATATGCGGTCGCGCCCATCACGGGCGCGTGGATTGAAACCTGCCTGCCCGCCGTTTGTGTGTGAGATTAAAAGGGTCGCGCCCATCACGGGCGCGTGGATTGAAACACAACGACCCGACTGTTATCTGGGCCGGTGTGCAAGGTCGCGCCCATCACGGGCGCGTGGATTGAAACCGTGCCTGTCTTTGTACTTTTCCACCCTTGCACCGTCGCGCCCATCACGGGCGCGTGGATTGAAACGTCGAGAAGCGCATCGTTCGCCCTGCGCCGTAAAGTCGCGCCCATCACGGGCGCGTGGATTGAAACTTTGATAGTTTCAGCGCATCTCGGATGCACAACGTCGCGCCCATCACGGGCGCGTGGATTGAAACGCAACACCCGGCGGCCAAAAGCGCTTTTCTCCAGTCGCGCCCATCACGGGCGCGTGGATTGAAACCGTCTGATCTTCCTGACTGGAACCAAGGTAATCCAGTCGCGCCCATCACGGGCGCGTGGATTGAAATTCCAGAATAAAATCCTGACCGGCTGGCGTGTTGGTCGTGCCCCCTGCGGAAAACACTAGTGGTCTTGCGGTTTCATTACCAATTAAGGAGAAGTATCTGACCATCGGCCTGAAACACAGGTTGGATAATTAGTTGATTGGCACTATCATTCTATCTAGACAGTCTAGATTGAGGACCAAAGATGACAGCATGGCAATTACAGGATGCTAAAAACCGCTTCAGTGCTCTGGTAAAAGCGGCAGAGAACGAAGGACCGCAGGTGGTTACCGTTCATGGTAAGGACAAGGCGGTATTACTCTCGGTCGAAGCCTACCAGCAGTTGATACAGCGCAAAGGTAGTTTGCTGGACTTTTTTCAGAGTTCTCCGTGGGCCAAAACCGATATTGAAACTTCCCGCTCTGGGGATACAGGCCGGGAAGTCGAGCTGTGAATTATCTGCTCGATACCTGCCTCCTGTCTGAGTTGTGCAAACCCGAACCGGATGCCGGTGTGGTGGCATGGATTGCCGATATTGAGGAGACCAGACTGTTTATCAGCGTTCTGAGTTTGGGCGAAATCCAGAAAGGCGTCGCAAAACTGGAAAATGGTCGACGCAGGAACGCATTGCAGAACTGGCTCGAACAGGACTTACTGTGTCGTTTCACACAGAGGGTTTTACCTTTTGAGCTCGATATGGCGCTGGAATGGGGGTTGGTCAGCGCGGCGAGCGAAAGCCGGGGCAGGCCGGCTCCGGTTATCGATGCTTTGCTGGCAGTAACAGCGATAGCTCACAACCTCACCTTGGTGACACGCAATGACAAGGATTTTTCGGATTTTCCAGTGAAAGTGTTGAACCCTTGGGGCCAAAATTAAATAGTTACAAGACCACTAAAAATCATTGGATAACGCCATGGTTTTATATTAATTGTTGTAGCTATTTTTTCCGCTTTGAGTTGATTTTTCTGTCATATTTATCTCATTAAAGGATCGCAAATGAAGTGTTCTATAGGGTCTGTCACTAACCGGACCAAAGTGTTACTGCTACCCGTTGCCCTATTGCTGGCCGGTTTGTTGTTGCTCTCATCACCTGCGAAATCCCAGCCAGAACGGACGCTGTTCGACCGGCTCGGTGGTGTGTATCCGATTGCTTTGACGGTCAA
>TARA_R110002124_G_scaffold92370_1_pt1 | contig 10931 bp, 7 predicted proteins | sample TARA_R110002124 | Tara Oceans TARA_R110002124 (sample SAMEA4397445) | marine metagenome | biome: Polar Biome; feature: [SRF] surface water layer (ENVO:00010504); material: water (ENVO:00002006), including particulate matter (ENVO:01000060) such as... | depth 5 m | reverse complement strand
AATACAGGACCACAGACAGAGTTTCTAGCTGCACCAGAACGTGAAGTACTATATGGTGGTAGTGCAGGTGGTGGTAAGAGTTATGCAATGTTAGCTGATCCATTACGATATATGGGTCATCCTGCATTTAGCGGATTGTTATTAAGGCACACAACAGAAGAGTTACGAGAATTAATATCTAAGTCACAAGAACTATATCCTAAAGTCTGGCCGGGAATCAAATGGTCAGAGAGAAAGATGCAGTGGACCGCACCATCTGGTGCAAGACTTTGGATGTCATACTTAGATCGTGATGATGATGTCATGCGCTATCAGGGTCTAGCTTTTAGCTGGATAGGTTTTGATGAGTTAACTCAGTGGTCTAAGCCTTATGCATGGAACTACATGAGATCTCGTCTACGCTCCACTGCCCCTGATTTAGATGTGTATATGAGAGCAACGACTAACCCCGGAGGACCGGGACATGGCTGGGTTAAGAAGATGTTTATTGATCCAGCACCATACGATACAAGTTTTGCTGCGACAGATATAGAAACAGGAGAAGCGTTAAAGTATCCAGCAGGTCATAGCAAAGCAGGTAAGGCATTATTTAAACGTAGGTTTATACCTGCAAGATTATCAGATAACCCATACCTAGCTGGAACAGGTGACTACGAAGCAATGCTACTGTCTCTACCTGAACACCAGCGTAGGCAGTTGCTAGAGGGTGATTGGGATATTAAAGAAGGTGCAGCCTTCACAGAGTTTAACAGGTATGTACATGTGGTTGAGCCATTCGACATACCAAATAACTGGGTTAAGTTTAGGGCATGTGATTATGGTTATGGTTCTTATAGTGGTGTTCTTTGGTTTGCTGTTACGCCAGATGAGCAACTTATAGTATATAGAGAGTTATATGTATCAAAAGTACTAGCAACAGATTTAGCTGATATGGTACTTGACTTAGAAGTAGGAGATGGTAATATAAAGTATGGAGTACTCGATAGCTCTGTATGGCATAAACGAGGTGACACAGGACCATCACTTGCAGAACAGATGATTAATAAAGGCTGTAGGTGGAGGCCATCAGATAGAAGTAAAGGAAGTAGAGTGTCAGGTAAGAACGAAATACATAGAAGACTACAGATAGATGAGGATAGTGAACAACCTAGATTAGTATTCTTTTCTAACTGTACAGAACTAATTTCACAATTACCTGCATTGCCTATTGACAAACGTAACCCAGAAGATATAGATACTCATGCAGAAGATCACTTGTATGACGCATTAAGATACGGGGTGATGTCAAGACCTAAGTTTAATTTATTTGATTACGATCCTAGCAAACGACCACCAAGCACCATGCCAGTAGCAGATGCTGTATTTGGATATTAAGGAAAAAAATAATGACAGATGAATTTATAATGGAAGAAGACGCTATACATCTAGAGGACGCAGAAGAGTCCAAAGATGAAGACATTGCAAATCTAGTACCATTTATCATCGACAGATATAAACGAGCAGAGGACTTTAGGTATCAGGATGAAGAACGCTGGATTAAAGCGTACCGCAACTATAGAGGTTTGTACGGCACAGATGTACAGTTCTCAGAAGCAGAACGATCACGTGTCTTTATTAAAGTAACTAAGACTAAAACACTTGCTGCGTATGGACAGATAGTTGATGTGCTATTTGCAAATAATAAATTTCCATTGTCTATTGACCCTACGCAACTACCAGATGGTGTAGCAGGTGATGTACACTTTGATCCAAAAGAATCTCCTGAAGTACGAGAGGTTATGGACAGTCCGTATGGCTTTTCTGGTGACGGTAAAGACTTACAACCGGGTGACACTCAGAATACCCTGAATGAAAGATTGGGTGAATATGCAAATAAACTAGGAGAGATAGAGGGTGTTAGAGAAGGTGTTGGTAGAACTGGTACGGCAATTACGTTTAGCCCTGCTCTTGTGGCAGCAAAGAGGATGCAGAAGAAGATACACGATCAGCTAGAGGAATCAGGTGCTAGTAAGCATTTAAGAAGTACCTCATTTGAAATGGCTTTGTTTGGTACTGGTGTTATGAAAGGGCCATTCGCTATTGACAAAGAGTATCCTAACTGGGACGATGAAGGTGAGTACAATCCAGTAATTAAAACTGTACCACAAGTATCACATGTATCAGTGTGGAACTTCTACCCAGACCCAGACGCTAACAATATGGATGAGGCACAGTATGTGATAGAACGACATAAGATGTCACGTTCACAACTACGTGCATTAAAGAAACGCCCATACTTTAGAGACAGTGTAATTGATGACGTTATCACAAGAGGTGAGAACTACGAGAAGCTGTACTGGGAAGATGACCTATCTGACTATGCACCACAGCATGACATAGATCGTTTTGAAGTTATGGAGTACTGGGGTACAGTAGACATTGAGCTACTAGAAGAACAGGACATAACAATACCTAAAGATCTACAGGATCTAGATGAGCTACAGGCAAACATCTGGGTATGCAATGGTAGACTACTACGTGTTGTACTTAATCCATTTAAACCTGCACGTATACCTTATATGGCAGCACCCTATGAACTTAACCCATACAGTTTCTTTGGTGTAGGTATTGCAGAGAACATGGACGATACCCAAACTCTAATGAATGGTTTTATGCGTATGGCAGTGGATAATGCTGTGCTGTCAGGTAACTTACTCATTGAGGTAGATGAAACAAACCTAGTACCGGGGCAGGACTTAACAGTGTATCCCGGTAAGGTATTTAGAAGACAGGGTGGTGCACCGGGACAGGCACTGTTTGGTACAAAGTATCCAAATGTATCTAGTGAGAACATGATGATGTTTGACAAAGCTAGACAGCTATCAGATGAAAGTACAGGCTTTCCATCGTTTGCTCATGGTCAAACAGGTGTGTCTGGTGTAGGTAGAACTGCATCAGGTATATCTATGTTGATGGGTGCAGCAGCAGGTGGTATTAAGACAGTTATTAAAAACGTAGATGATTATTTACTTAGGCCATTAGGAGAAGGACTGTTTCAGTTTAATATGCAGTTTGATTTTGATCCTGACATTAAAGGTGATCTTGAAGTATCTGCACGTGGAACAGAAAGTTTAATGGCTAACGAAGTACGTAGCCAAAGATTGATGCAGTTTTTAGGTGTTACATCTAATCCAGCACTTGCACCTTTTGCAAAATTCAATTATATTATACGTGAGATTGCAAAGTCTCTTGACCTTGATCCAGATAAGGTCACAAACAATATGGATGAGGCAGCTATACAAGCTGAGATTATGAAAGGTCTACAACCTGATCAACCACCAGCAGGTGCAGCACAGCCACCAGCAGGAGCTAATCCAATGGACACATCAGGAGCAGGAGGAGGAACAATTGGAACAGGACAAGCACCAGTACCCGGAGAACAAGGGTTTAGTGGGTCACCGCAAGGAGCTGCTCCAGAAGCTCCGACCCCTAGTCAGCAACAGCCACCAGTGGGTACTATTCAGTAGTTATCTAGACTCTATGATTGAGAGTGAAAGAAAGACGTTAGAACAATCTACCGATATGGTTACAATGCACAGAGCGCAAGGATCAATCAGTGCGTATCAGAAACTTAAACAACTAAGGGAACATATAAATGTATAATAGTCAAATGGAAATGTTTCAAGATGGTGGCTTAAAGGATCAGGGTAATACTACAGATCCTGTGTCTGGTAATGATGTACCTTCAGGCTCACTTAAAGAAGAGGTACGAGATGACATAGATGCAAAGCTAAGTCCGGGTGAGTTTGTATTTCCTGCTGACGTTGTACGCTTTATTGGTTTAGAAAAACTAATGATGATACGTGACAAAGCTAAGAAGGGTCTATCTCGTATGGAAGAGATGGGTCAGATGGGTAACTCTGATGAAGCTACAATAGATGATGATGTACCATTTGGTATGGAAGATTTAATTATTGTTAGTGGTGGACCTGAGAATGAAATGAGTAAAGGTGGTGTACCTAGTTATAGTAGAGGTGGACAGTTAATAGGTGACATAGGTGATGGGTATCAACCACCTACACGGTATCATAATCCAGCTACAGGACAGGAACTAATGGTTACTAAAATTGCAGGTAAGTTCTTTCCACCGCTACCAAAAGGCTTTGTACCTAAACCAACTCTAGCTCAAGCTAATCCTACATCTGGTACAAGAGTAGGAACAACATCTGTAATAGCAGATGATCAATATGATGAGACTGTGCCGGGTGATCCTATTAATACAGGCATCAATTCAGATGGTACTATGACACCACAGGAATCTGCTGGAGGTGAGATGCGAGGTAATGCAGGTACAGAAAAATCTACTGCGGAAATGTCTCCAAGTGAGTTAGCTGACTATGGAGATTTTGCTAATGACTATCCAACTGTAGCTTCTGCAGCAGCTGCATTTGGAAATTATGGCACTGACTTTTTGTCAAATCCGATGGGTATAGTTGGCCCACTTGGTTTAGGTGCACTAACAAATATGGCACAAAGTGCTATAGGAAGTATGAATCCTGATACGCTTTCCGCACCAAGTTTTCCTGATGACACACCAACAGAAAGAAAAGCAAGAGAAAAAGATTTTAAAGCTGCATTAGCTAATGTAAATAAAGATGTTGGTATCGGCACTTTAGATCTTAATAAAACTAGAGAGATGGCATTCTTACGAAGCACTGCACCTGATATATACGCTCAAAAAGTAAGTGAGTATAATTCTACTGCATTAGGCAATGCTGCTAGATCAGTTCAAGGACAATCTACAGCTACTATAGATGCTGCTTTATCTTTTGGGTACGGTGCAAGCCCACAACAGGTTGCTAATCATGCAGACAATGTAAGTAGAGGAAATTCACCACAGGGTTCTACTGCTAATGCTGTAGGTGGTTATACTACAGTAGGACCAAATACAACGCATGGATTCTCAACAAATAAAGATGGTGAAATAGATTATAAACAGACACAGATTGACAGGGCTTTAAGAGATGCAAAAGTTAAAGCGGATAAAGATTTTGCTTCATCATCGCCTGCTGGTACACCTGACGTAAAAGGTTCTGTAGATGAAATGCAAACGCAAGATCCAGCAGAAACAGGCACACAAACTGATGAAACTTCTTCAATGGATACGCCTAGTGGTGCTACAGGTACAGGTCCAGATGGAAACCCAACAGGTACAACTGATACAAGCGGTGGCTACGAAGCATCAGTAGGAGGTGGTATGGATGCCCCCGGTTCAGGTGTAGGGGGTGGAACGTCAGGTCAATCAGAAGGACAAGCAGCAGAAGAGTATGATGGTGGGTTAATAGTACGACCTAAAAAGAAAAAACAAAAGAAGATGAAGCGTGGTGGTTTAGCTTCAAGAAAATAAACCACATGTGTTGGCTACCTATGCCCCTAACAAGGCTACCATAGCCCCAACGAAAGGAAATACAATATGTCAGACGTAACAGAAGTAGAAGTACAACCAAGTAAAGTAGCATTTGTAGCTAGACCATATAGTAAGGATGAGAAACTTAAGAAGGATGAAGAAGAACTAGAACAACTACTAGATGAACAAAAACAGAATGCCTCAACAGAAGAAGTAGAAAGTGAACCCACTACTGCTGAAGAAAAAACATTTAAGAAAAGATATTCAGATCTACGTAGGCATCAACAGAAACAGACAGAAGAACTAAAGGTTGAGATATCTGCACTAAAGAGCCAGTTAGAACAGTCAACTAAGAAACAAATTAAGCTTCCTAAGTCTGACGAGGACATAGACACATGGGCTAAAGAGTATCCCGATGTCGCTGCTATAGTAGAAACAATAGCTATGAAGAAAGCAGCAGAGCAATCAGCTAGTCTAGAGCAACGTGTTAAAGCATTAGACGATATGCAACAGGACGTAAGCAAACAACGTGCAGAGACAGAGTTGTTACAGATGCATCCAGACTTTGATGACATACGTAATGATGAAGACTTCCACACATGGGCAGAAGATCAGCCAACGTGGATACAAAATGCTTTGTACGAAAATGATAGTGATGCACGATCTGCTGGTAGAGCAATAGACTTATATAAAGCAGATAAGAACATTACAACTAAGAAAGCTAATAGTAATAGAGATGCAGCTAAGTCTGTATCCACTAAAGGAAAACGTAGTAAACCGATGGCGAATGAGTCAGGTGGTTTCTTAAAAGAGTCTGATGTACAACGTATGACCGCAAAGGAATACGAAAATCAATCAGATGACATTATGGAAGCAATCAGACAGCAGAAGTTTATTTATGATATATCTGGATCGGCACGATAATAAGTGTTGACAAACAGTAGATTGTGTATATAACTATACATAGTCGCAAGATATAGTTAGCCCTTGAATAAGACTACCTAACTATATTACACTATACTTCTAAGACAACCCGATGATGAAGAGCCTATGTGTAGTTGGCCTTACATATACAACCTCTTAGTTCACGGCCCTTAAGGTAGATAAAAAATCGCGTACTTTATGTACGCATAGGATGTCGTATAAGGAGAAAATAAAATGGCATTTTCATCTGTATCAGGCTACGGCAACCTGCCTAATGGTAATTTTTCACCAATTATCTACTCTAAGCAGGTACAAGTAGCTTTTCGTAAGGCTTCAATAGTTGAAGCTATTACAAATAGTGACTACTTTGGCGAGATCGCAAACATGGGCGATAGCGTTAAAATAATTAAGGAGCCAGAAATCACGGTCAAAGCATATGCTCGTGGTACTACGATTACTCCGCAAGACTTGGATGATGAAGAGTTCTCTCTCACCATCGACAAAGCAAACTACTTTGCATTTAAAGTCGATGACATTGAAGAGGCACACTCTCACATTAACTTCCAACAGCTTGCTACTGATCGTGCGGCTTACAGACTAGCTGACCAGTTTGACCAAGACGCTCTTGGTTACTTAACTGGTTTCAAACAGACTGCTTTGCATAGCAATGCTAGTGCTGTTAACACAACTGTTAATGGTGCGGTTGCTGTATCTACAGCAGGTACTGACGAACTCTTAGACACTATGAAAATAGATGCTGCTGAGTTTGGTGGTTCTGGTTCTAGTGCAATTGGTATTCAGGCACGTGCTGGTGGGGCAACTTCTGCTACACCCGGTTCAGGTAATGCTAACCCATTACAAATCGTAGCTCGTATGGCTCGTTTGCTTGATCAACAAAATGTTGACACCAACAATCGTTGGCTTGTTGTTGATCCAGTTTTCGTTGAGGTTCTCAAAGATGAAGACTCTCGTCTTCTCAATGGTGACTTTGGTGGAAGCGGAATCCAAAATGGTCTTATACTTAATAACCTTCATGGTTTTAAAGTATATATGTCTAACAACCTACCTTCAATTGGAACAGGCCCATCTACTACTGGTGGTACTAATGCTTCCAACTTTGGTATGATTGTATCTGGACATTCTTCTGCTGTAGCAACTGCCGAGCAGATTAATAAGACAGAGACATATCGTGATCCAGATAGCTTTGCCGATATAGTTCGGGGAATGCATTTGTATGGACGTAAGATACTTAGACCAGAAGCTCTAAGTGTTGCACGTTACTGTTTGGTTTAAGGGAGGGATTGAACAATGGCTACAGTTACTGCTCAATTATCAACACCTCGTGGCGCGAGTATGCGTGGAAGACAACCTTTCATGCATGAAACATCAATCGATTTCGGTGCGGCTGCTACCTCTAAAGGTACTGCATTAGCCGCTGCTGACATCATACAGGTAATGACTATTCCTGCTAATCATGCAGTGCTTGATGCAGGTATGGAAGTTACTACAATTCATGCTGGTACGTCTACTGACGTAGCTCTTGACTTAGGTGTAACTGGCGTAGACCCAGATGCATTTGTTGATGGATTTATTCCTGACGCAAAAGCAGTTGGTGTCTATTCTGTTAGTGCTGGTAACGGACCAATATCCGCTGCTGCTGCTGACGATACGCTTGACATCTTAATTCAAGCCATGACAGGTACAACTACTGCTGGTGTAGTTCGTGTTTATGCTCTTTTAATGGACATGGATGCGCTAGGCACAGTAGGTGCTGATGAAGTAGATCGTGATACGCTTGCGTAATACGTAATGTTTGGGGTAGGGTTAACGCTCTACCCCTTTCATACATAGGGAATATTCAATGGCTACTACATTTCTTACATTAGTTAATGATGTTAATAAGAGGCTCAATGAAGTTGAACTAACTAGTACAAACTTCGCAGCCTCTACTGGTTTTTATGCTCATATAAAAGATGCAGTTAATTCTGCTATACGATATATTAATGAGAGTGAATACGAGTGGCCTTTTAACCATTCACAAAAAGAACAAGTCCTTACTGCTGGTACAACCAGATATGCATTTCCTACTGACGCTAAACTTCTTGACTTTGAATCATTCAGAATAAAAGAGAACGCTACGCTAGGAAATGACACTAGAAAATTATCTATAATATCTTATGATGAATACTTAGAGAAATACGTAGATCAGGAATATGCAGCTAGTCAACAACGCGCATTACCACGTTATGTATTTCATGGGCCTGATTTAAAGTATGGATTGGTAGAGCCTCCAGATCAGGCATATACACTAGTCTATGACTATTATGTATTTCAAGCAGACCTAGACGCACATGGTGACACAATGGTGATCCCTGATCGTTTTAAGCACGTTGTAGTGGACGCTGCAATGTTTCATGCATTAATGTTCAGGGGCAACACTCAAGATGCCGTAGTGCTCAAGGAGAGGTCAGATGAGGGCATTAAGGCAATGCGTTCTATGTTGATTAATAGATACCACTACATGAGATCTTATATGATCCCTGCTGCAACAGGAGGACGTAGACTAGGTTCAGCTAGGTCTACAGCAGGGTCGAGCTTGGATGGTCTATAATGCCTGACGCATGGGAGACATTTAGAATAGAGTTCAAGGGTGGATTAGTAACTAATCTTAGCCCATTGCAACAAGCTATTAATGCACCCGGCTCTGCTAGAATACTACGTAACTATGAACCCTCTATTGATGGGGGTTACAAACGTATACAAGGATACGCTAAGTTTGACAGTGCTATTATGGCTCCGTATGGTAATCCAGTTGTGCATGGAGCTAGTCAGTCTGGTACTACATTAATCATAGGAGCAATACATACTACTCCTGCTGTTGGTGATACACTAACTGTAGCAGGTGTCTCTGGTACATATACAATAGCAGGTGGTGGTGTTTCGTTTAGTTCTACTAATAATAGAGCAACACTTACTTTAACTACCTCATTAAACTCTAGCCCTGCTAATGGTGCACTTGTAACATTTGCTACTGTAACAACAGAAAACTATGCTAATGGTATTACATACTTTAATGATAAAGCTGTTGTAGCACTTAATGCAGATATATTAGAAACATCAGGTAGTGGCTACACTAAAATAAATAAACCTAACTATGGTACGCCATTAGTTGATGGTGCTAGTCAAACAGGTACAACATTAGTAGCAGATGCGTTTGATACATTTCCACAAGCAGGTGATGTATTTACTATTGCAGGTATAGATAAAACATACACAGTTATTACTACTGTATCTTCTTATTCTGATGCAGGTACTAAAGAAGTAAATATTGTTATTCATCCTGCATTAGCTAGTAGTCCAGCAAATAATGCAGCTATAACATTTATCTCTAGTGATAGAGAAGGTGCAATTAATACACGATTTGACATCATTGACTTTACAGGTACAAAAACACTTGTGTTAGTTGACGGTGTGAATGCACCTGCATTATATAATGGCACTACATTTACTGTACTAGATAGTGCACCTTCTGATGTTATTGGAGCTAAAGTAGTTGCTACACATAAGAATCATATCTTTTATGCTAAAGGTAGGGTGTTAAGTTTTGGTGCACCACTAACCACTACAGATTTCCAAAGTGGTAATGGTGCTGGTAATATAGGTTTAGATAATAGTATAGTAGCAATAAAAAGTTTTAGAGATCAGCTTATAGTATTTACAGATTCATCTATCTTTAGATTAAATGGTGACGCATTAGCATCTTTTAACTTACAACCTATTACACGTGACATAGGATGTATACAGACAGATAGTGTACAGGAGATAGGTGGTGACGTTGTATTCATGGCTCCTGATGGTTTAAGACTCCTCAGTGCTACAGAACGTATTGGTGACTTTGGATTAGCACCTATTACTAAAAAGATACAGGGTACGTTTAATGAGTTTGTAAAACTACATACTGAATTTTTTAGCTTAGTTATAAGAAATAAATCACAATATAGGCTATTAGGATGGAATGATAACTTTACAAGACCTAACGCACAGGGTATACTGTTTACACAATTTGCATCTCCGGGTGAAGCATCTGTTATTGACTTTGCAGAAACCAGAGGTATACAGGCAACAGCGTGTGCAAGTGTGTATTCAGGAACAACTGAGTTTGTTCTCTTTGCTGGTAAAGAAGGTTTTTTACACCGAATGGAAAATGACACATCTAGTTTTGACGGGAATAATATTGCAACAACATTTGCTACACCTTTCTATCCTATCAATGATCCACGTATACGAAAGACAATATACAAAGCTCAGTTCTATTTAGACCCAGAAGGAAGAGTAAACTTTGATCTAAACTTAAAATTTGACTTTGATGAGAGTGGTGCTGTAGTTATGCCAGCAGTTACATTTACTAATGCTACTAGTAATGCCTCTCAGTTTTATGGTATAGGTGCTTATGGTACTGCTACCTACGGTGCTAAATTACAAAAAGTATTTTCTGCACAAACTACAGGATCAGGTAAGACTATATCCGCACAGTTTGAAGCAGATAATAATACAGATGTTCCATATGCGCTTGACGCATTGACATTAGAATATGCAACACATGCAAGAAGGTAATTAAAAA
>TARA_R110002124_G_scaffold118697_1_pt1 | contig 10936 bp, 8 predicted proteins | sample TARA_R110002124 | Tara Oceans TARA_R110002124 (sample SAMEA4397445) | marine metagenome | biome: Polar Biome; feature: [SRF] surface water layer (ENVO:00010504); material: water (ENVO:00002006), including particulate matter (ENVO:01000060) such as... | depth 5 m | reverse complement strand
AATGCAATCATTATTTGACTATATCATATCTACTGAAAACCGCTACAATAATGTGGTTAATATAAACGATAAAAAATTAATTGTTAACACAGAAATTACAGAACGTGATCACATTTTTGTTAATCGTGTTGGTACTGTTTATTCTTGCCCATTCAAAAGCAAAACAGCAATAAAAAAAGGTGATAAAGTAATACTTCATCACAATGTTTTTAGAAGATGGTATGATTCTTACCAAGAAGAAAGAAATTCAGCTAGTTATATAAGCGAAAATAAGTATCTAGTGGCTAGCGACCAAATATACGCTTATAAAAGAAATGATGAATGGAAATGCTTACCAGAATATTGCTTTGTTAAACCATTATATAAAGACGACAATTGGGCTCTTAACACAGATGAAAATTTATCAGGTGAGCTAGTGTACCTTCATAAAAATTTAGAAGATATAGGTTTATCTAAAGGATCTATAGTAGGTTTTACACCTAATTCAGAATATGAATTTACAATAGATGGTCAAAAATTATATCGTATATTATCAAATCAAATAACCATTAATTATGGATCACCGCCAAAAAATAGTCGAAGCTGCTGAAAAAGCTTTAATAGAACTAGATAAAGTAATAAGACAAAAAATTGATTTAGTCGAACTAGATCCTGAGAAAGCGAAAACAGCGGCCCAAGCAAAATGGGTTGCTATCGAAGATTCTTTAAAGATTATAGAAAAAATAGAGCAACTTTCTGAGCTAAAAGAAAGCAAAGAAAAATCTAATGCTTTTATAGGCGTTGAAAATAGAATTAAATAATGTACAAACAGACTTTATACACTATACACAACGACCATTTAGCTGATAAAAAAGTTAAACATACTAATAAACATAAAAACTTCAAATATGGGTACAATGAAGATTTAGATTGTGTTATAATAAGTAAGGACGGTACTTTGGGTGATATATATAACATACAAGGTCTAAAGGTAGGTTTACCTAAAACTCCAAATAGAATACATGGAGAAGATCTTGATAATAAAAACCAGTATTTTGAAATAGCTAATAAACCGGAATCATTAAATAAATTAAAAACAATATATGACTTCAAAGGCACTTCAGAAGATATTAAAGAGAAATACTATAGTTATATTGATAATGAGTTTAATAATAGGGACGCTGGTTATTGGTTCATGTGCAATGGTTCCCCAAACTACATTACGGGATCGCACTATATATATCTCACTTGGACAAAGATCGACATTGGGTCACCGGATTTTAGACAGGCGAACAGAATATTTTACTATTTTTGGGAAGCCTGTAAGGCCGATAAGCGAAGCTATGGAATGTGCTACCTTAAGAATAGACGGTCTGGGTTTAGCTTCATGGCATCGTCAGAAACAGTTAATTTGGCAACTACCTCTAAGGACTCACGATTTGGGGTCTTATCTAAGACTGGAGCAGATGCTAAGAAGATGTTTACGGATAAGATCGTACCCATCAGTATTAACTACCCATTCTTTTTCAAACCTATACAGGACGGAATGGAACGTCCTAAAACGGAATTATCGTACAAAATACCGTCACGAAGGCTCACAAGAAACTCCCTTAAGGAAACCAGTAAAGAGGAGAAGAAATTGGGGGAGGGGTTGGACACAACAATCGACTGGAAGAACACTGGGGATAACTCCTATGACGGAGAGAAACTCCAACTCCTCGTTCACGACGAATCAGGGAAATGGGAGAGGCCGGACAACATCCTTAATAACTGGAGGGTCACGAAGACCTGCCTCAGGCTCGGAGCCAAGATAGTAGGTAAATGTATGATGGGATCAACATCTAATGCTTTAGCAAAAGGAGGAGATAACTTTAAAAAATTATTTTACAATTCAGATGTCACAAATAGAAATCGTAATGGTCAGACTGCAAGTGGATTATATTCTTTGTTCATACCTATGGAATGGGGTTACGAAGGATTTATCGACAAGTATGGGTATCCTGTCTTCGATACCCCATCAGAACCGCTTGAAGGAATTGATGGTGAAAGAATATACACAGGAGTTATTGAGCATTGGGAAAATGAAGTTGATGGCTTAAAGAATGACAGTGATGCTTTAAATGAATACTATAGACAGTTCCCAAGATCTGAAAAACACGCTTTCAGAGATGAAACGGTAAACTCGCTATTCAATCTTACTAAGATATACGAGCAAATCGATCATAATGAAGAAATGACAGCTAAAGGCCATATAGCACAAGGTACCTTTAGTTGGAAAAATGGTATTAAAGATACAGAAGTTATTTGGATCCCAACTAAAAATGGAAGATTTAAAGTATCCTGGATACCTAATAATAATATACAAAATAATATTATTTTAAAAAATGGAATTAAATATCCAGGGAATGATGGGTTCGGGGCTTTTGGGTGCGACTCATATGATATATCAGGAGTAGTAGGAGGCGGAGGGTCTAATGGAGCATTACATGGTTTAACTACTTTTAGTATGGCACCAGATATACCAACTACAAAATTTTTTTTAGAATACGTAGCTAGGCCGCAAACTGCTGAAATTTTTTTCGAAGAAGTTTTGATGGCTATGGTTTTTTATGGAATGCCTATTCTTGCAGAGAATAACAAACCAAGATTATTATATCATATAAAAAGAAGAGGTTATAGGGGATTCTCAATGAATAGACCAGATAAACTAATTGGTAACTTGTCTAAAACAGAATTAGAGTTAGGTGGTATACCTAATACATCTGAAGATATAAAACAAGCCCATGCATCAGCTATTGAATCCTATATAGAGGATTATGTTGGAATTAAAGATAGTAACCATGGTAATATGTTTTTTCAAAGAACTTTAGAGGATTGGGCTAAATTTGATATATCTAGGAGAACAGCATATGATGCATCTATAAGTAGTGGCTTAGCTATAATGGCATGCCGAAAACACATGTATAGGCCTAACGTTCAAAGAACAACAAAAAAAATTGGTTTTAGATTTGCTAAATACAAAAACGAAGGATCAATAAGTGAGATAATAAAATAAATATGGCAATAACTACAGGACAATTTCCTACACAATTTCCGAGTCAAGCGGTCTCAGATGAAGTAAAAACGTCTAGAGATTACGGTTTGTCTGTATCTAGAGCTATTGAACAGGAGTGGTTTAATAGAGATAACGGAGCTGGTATGTATTTTCAAACTAGAGATGAATTTCATAGATTAAGATTATATGCTAGAGGTGAACAATCTATAAGAAAGTATAAAGATGAATTCGCTGTTAATGGTGATCTTTCATATCTAAACTTGGATTGGAAACCGGTACCTATTATACCTAAATTTGTAGATATTGTGGTAAATGGAATGCAAGATAGACTATTTGATATAACAGCTTTTGCGCAAGATCCAATATCTACAGGTAAAAGAACTAAATTTGTCAATGATATCCAAAGGGATATAAATGCGCAAGGATTGTTAAAACAAATAGAAAATCAATTAGGTGTTAGTGCTAGAAATGTTCCTGAAGAAGATTTACCAGCTAATTCTGAGGAGTTAGAGCTCTATATGCAATTAGGGTATAAACAAGGTATTGAAATAGCAGAAGAACAAGCTATAAATAATGTTTTTTTATCAAATAAGTTTCCTCAATTAAAAAAGAGATTTGATTATGATCTTACAGTATTAGGAATAGGAGCTGTTAAAAATACATTTAATAATACTGATGGTATAAAATTGGATTATGTTGATCCAGCTAATTTAATATGGTCATATACTGAGGATCCTAATTTTGAAGATTGTTATTACTTTGGAGAAGTTAAAAGAATATCTTTAAATGAATTAAAGAAACAATTTCCAGCTATTCCAGATGAAGAGCTTTTTGAATTAACAAAAAAAGGATCTAATTGGGTTGATTATAATCAAGATTGGAGAAATTCTAGTAGTACTAGTGAGATGGACAATAATAATACATTAACAGTCCTTTATTTTAATTGGAAAACTTGGGAAAACAATGTTTATAAAATTAAAGAAACGTCTACAGGTGCCTCTAGAGCTATAGCTAAAGATGATAATTTTAATCCACCTCAAGATAAAAGAAATAGATTTGAACGTGTTGCTCAAGCAAGAGAAGTAGTTTACGAAGGAGCTTTTGTTTTAGGAACTGATACTTTATTAAAATGGAAAAAGGCTACAAATATGATACGCCCATCTTCCAATACAAATAAAGTGTTAATGAATTATACTGTTTCAGCGCCTAGAATGTATAAAGGTAATATAACCTCTCTTGTTTCTAAGATGACCCCTTATGCTGATTTGATTCAATTAACACATTTAAAACTACAACAAGCTATACAAAGAATGACACCATCCGGTGTATTTATAGATGCTGACGGTTTAGCTGAGGTTGATTTAGGTAATGGAACTAATTATAATGCTCAAGAGGCTTTAAATATGTATTTTTCAACTGGTTCCATTATAGGTAGATCTTTAACTGTTGAAGGAGATCCTAACCCAGGTAGGGTACCCATACAGGAATTACCAGGAAGCGGTGGAGGACAAGTTCAGGTATTAGTTGGTGCTTACAATCAGTACATTCAAATGATGAGAGATGTTACTGGTTTAAATGAAGCTAGAGATGGTTCTGATCCAGATCCTAATGCTTTAGTTGGTGTACAGAAATTAGCAGCCGCAAACAGTAATACTGCTACTAGACATATATTATCAGCGAGCATGTATATAACGCTAGCATTAGCTGAGGCTATATGTTTAAGGTTCAAAGATGTACTCGAATTTCACCCAACTAAAAAAGCTTTTATAGGTGCTTTAGGACAATTTTCAGTTGGCTCATTAGAGGAAATGAAAAATCTTCATCTACATGATTTTGGTATATTTTTAGAGTTGATGCCAGACGAAGAAGAAAAATCTTTATTAGAAGCCAATATTCAAGTAGCATTAACTAGAGATAATATAAATTTAGAAGACGCTATAGATATTAGAGAAGTTAAAAATTTAAAATTAGCTAACCAATTACTTAAGGTTAGGCGTATTAGAAAACAACAATTAGATCAACAACAAGCACAAGCGGCTAGTGTCGCCCAAGCTGAAGCTCAAGGAGCTGCTCAAATACAAATTGAGGAGGCTAAAGCCCAAGCTGAACAAATTAAAACATCTTCAAAAATACAATATAGACAAGCTGATATTGAATTTGAAATTAAGAAACTAGAGGTTGAAGCTCAAACTAAGCGCGAATTAATGCAATTTGAGTACGAACTAAATGTGAAATTAAAAGAATTAGAACTTAGAGCACAAAAGGAATTATTAAATCAACAAAATGAATCTCAAAAAGAGAATTCAAGCGCTAAAATGTCTATTAAATCAATTATGGGGCCAGTAGACTCCGGAAAACCTAAAAAATCTTTTGAATCAAAAGGAAATGATGTTTTAGGTGGTATCGATTTATCAAGATTTTCGCCTAAATAAGTAACAAGTAAATATTTTATTATATATAATTATGGAAGAAACAAAACAAGAACAAACAATAGTAAAAGTAGTAGAAGATAATACACCACCCCTAACGCCTCAAGAAAAAGAAGCTAACGTATTAGAACAAGCTATTGATCAAGGACAACTGGATAAAAAATATTCCGCAAAAGAAGTTGATGGAGTTGTTAAAGTCGATTTAGATAAAATACAAAAACAAAAAGAAAATGCCATTCAAGACCGAAAAGCAACGGAGATACCTGTGGGCAAACGAACCACAGATAGCCAAGAGGTGGACAGCGAAGTACGGGTCGAACCCAATAAAGAAGATACTTCAGTCGAACAAAAAATTGTTAAAAAAGAAGTAGAACAACCAGACAGTCCTCTCGAGTTGATAACTGAAGAAGAGGAAACTAAAAATGAACCGGTAAAAAAAGAAATAGTAAAAGAAGAGGTTAAAATTGAAAAAGAACCTGATATATTACCGGAAAACATAGATAAACTAGTAAAGTTTATGGAAGATACAGGTGGAACTGTTGAAGACTATGTAGAATTAAATAAAGATATTTCTAAATATGATAATACATCATTATTAAGAGAATACTATACTAAAACAAAACCGCATTTAGATTCAAGTGATATTGATTTTTTACTCAATAAAAATTTTGGATATGATGCAGAGACGGAAGATCCGTCAGATGTTAAAGCTAAGCAATTAGCTTTTAAAGAAGAACTATTTAATGCTCAAAACCACTTTGCTAAAAGTAAGGAAACATATTATGCTGATCTTAAGTTAAGAAAGCAAAATGATATAGCTCCTGAATATAAAGAGGCTTATGACTATTACAATAAACAACAAGATTTAATAAAAGAAAATGAAATTTTGGCAAAGGATTTTTTAAATAAAACTGATGCTGTTTTTTCTGACGATTTCAAAGGTTTTGATTTTAGCGTAGGAAAGAACAAGTACAGATTTAAAGTAGAAAATCCACTTAAAGTTAAAGATTTCCAATCTGATATTAAAAACTTTGCTAATGAGTTCATTGGAGACGATGGAACTGTGGCAGATGCTAAAGGATATCACAAAGCTTTATTTGCTGGACGAAATGCAGATAAAATAGCTAATCACTTCTATGAGCAAGGCCGTGCCGACTCAATACGTGAGCAAGCTAAATTATCTAAAAATATTGACATGTCGCCAAGAGTAGATAATACAAGCATTGTGAATTCTAATGGACAAAAAATTAAAGTTGTTTCTGGTGATGATTCTTCTAAATTGCGAATAAAATGGAATAAATAATTTTTAAAATCAAAACAAATGGCTTTTACAGTAGGGACACCGGCCGCGTTACAACCAACGCAGTCGAAAACAATGTACCCGGGAAATTACATAGATTTCACGAGTGCAACATTTGACCAATGGGGTCAACAATTTTTACCAGACGTCTATGAAAAAGAAGTAGAAAGATATGGAAACAGATCTATCGGTTCTTTCTTGCGTATGGTATCGGCAGAAATGCCATCAACATCAGACCAAATTATTTGGACTGAACAAGGGCGTTTACATACTCGTTATGCTAACGTTATTCCTTTAAATAATGCAGCAGTATTACCAGGAGGTGCAGTTCCAGGTGCTATAGTTGCGGGTGCTTCAGGAACAGCTCTTAATTTTAGTGTACCAGTAGCACAACCATCAAGCATTGGAACTACTACAGGAACTGGTCTTGCTACAACAGCTGTTAACTTTAGAGTTGGACAAACTGTTATGGTTCAAGTCCAAACTGGAGTAGCTACAGCTATAGGTGGAACTGGTGAAGTTATAAAAGGTGTGGTTACAACAGTAACTGGACAAAACTTCCAAATAAAATGTTACGTACTACATGCTGGTATATTAATTGGAGATAGAGTAACAGCTATAGCTTACGGTTCTGAATTTGCTAAAGGTACTGGTACTTTTACTGAATCTTTAAACCCTAGTTATGCTACATTTAGTAATTCTCCAATTATCTTAAAAGATAACTATGCAATAAATGGATCTGACACAGCTCAGATTGGATGGATTGAAGTTACTTCTGAGAATGGAGCTAATGGATATTTATGGTATATGAAATCAGAACACGAAGTAAGACTTCGTTGGGAAGATTACTTAGAAATGTCTATGGTAGAGGGCGTTCTTAAAACTGGTGGTCAAGCTGGTGCCAATGGTATTGCCTTAGGGTATACTACAGGTGCTAACTCTATAGACGTTGTAGCTCCTAATCAAAATGCTAAAGGTACCGAAGGATTCTTCGCTGCTTTAGAAGCAAGAGGGAATGTATATCAAGGTTTTGGATCTCAAGCTGCTGCTCAAGTAGGTGGGGGAGCATTAACAGATTTTGATGCAGTTCTTAAGCAATTAGATAAACAAGGAGCAATTGAAGAAAACATGCTTTTCTTAAATCGTGAACTTTCTTTAGAAATTGATGATATTCTTGCAATGCAAAATGGTGCATATGTGGGAGCAGCTGCTTCTGCTCATGGTACTTCTTATGGAGTATTTAATAACAGCGCTGATATGGCTCTTAATTTAGGATTTACAGGTTATAGAAGAGGTTCTTACGACTTCTACAAAACTGACTGGAAATACTTAAATGACTGGTCTACTCGTGGTGGATTTGGAGATGTTGAAGGGGCTTTAGTACCAGCAGGTACTTCTACGGTATATGACCAACAATTAGGTCAAAATATCAAAAGACCATTCTTACATATTCGATATAGAGCTTCAGAAACGGAAAACCGAAAAAACAAATCTTGGATAACAGGATCTGTTGGATTAAGTCAACCTACTTCTGATATAGACGAAATGAGAATAGCTTACTTAAGTGAAAGATGTCTTATTACACAAGCTGCTAATAATTTCGTATTATTTAAAGCTTAATTTTTTTAACCATAGGATACGGGCCCTTCGGGGTCCAGTATTCTTATTTTATATTATTTTATTATGACTACAACAACTATAAGTTCCCTTAAGAAAGATTGGGAAATAAAAGATAGATCTTATATGTTAAAAGGGGAAATGGCTCCAATAACATATACAATTCAAACAAAGCACACAGCTAGAAAACCTTTACTTTATTTTGATGAAGAAAAAGGTGTTAATAGAGAAATAAGGTTAGCTTCGAATCAAAGATCATTATTTGTTGAAGAACAAGATGGTTATAGTACATTATCACATGTTATATTTGAAGATGGCATTTTAAATGTTCCAAAATCACAACCTAATATCCAAAAATTACTTTCAATATATCATCCAAATAAAATATGGTTTGAAGTAGATAACCAAATTATTGCGGAAGATGAAGTTGATGATGTTGAGTATCAATTACAAGCTTTAAATCTTGTTCAAACACTTGATATATCTCATTTAGAGGCTATTATGCGTACTGAATTAGGATCTGGAGTTACTTCATTATCATCTAAAGAATTAAAAAGAGATGCCTATAGATTTGCAAGAAAACAACCTGCTTTATTTATAGAATTATCGGAAGACGAAGACATTACTTTAAGAAATTTAGCTAACAGGGCTGTTGAAACTGGAATTTTACATTTAACTGATGACAACACTGTGTTTAAATTATCAAATGGTAAAAAAGTTATGACCGTTCCTTTTGACCAACATCCATATGGGGCTTTAGCTCAGTATTTTAAAACAGATGAAGGTATTGATTTAATGAAATCTATTACAAAAAAGCTCGCGTAGCTTAATACTTGGTGTAAGGTGAGAAATCAACCTTATACCACCAAAATTAATAACAAAAACAATTAGATGGTTAATATAAATAATGTATACCAAACGGTACTTGTTATAACAAACAAAGATCATCGAGGTTATATAACACCAAATGAATTTAACAGGTTAGCCGAACAGTCTCAAAATGAAATATTTGCTAGTTATTTTGCTAGAGAAGCTGGGTATGAATTAAATGCATTTTTAACTAGTGATTTTTCAAATCCGAGTACTTATTTAGCTGAAAAAATAAATGTATTTTATAAAAATGATACATTGGCTAAATTAAATAGTGAGTTTACTTATCCAGAGGATTTATATAGAGTAGGTGTCGTTACTGTTGATGAAATTGTAGCCGATAGGGCTTCTAATGAAGAAGTTAAATATATAAATTTATCTCCATTAACCGCCCCGGTTAAAACGCAGCCGGTGTATACATTAACTAATAGTGGAGTGGTTGTTTATCCTCCTACTGTAACCACTGGGGTTAAATTAGATTATCTTAAACAACCAGTTAGACCTAAGTGGGGTTATGTATTGCAAGGAACAGTTCCTTATTATGACCCAACACTTTTTGATCCAGCAACTGATAGCTATGATACAGCTGCTAAATCATATAACTTTGAATTACACCCATCAGAAGAAAATAATTTAGTAGTAAATATATTAAATTACGCTGGTGTAGTTATAAAACAAGCCGATGTAGCAGGATTTGCACAAGGCAAAGAACAACAAAACGCAGCAACTGAACAATAAATGGCAATATCAAGAAGACCTTTAGACGTAGATAATTATTCCGCTTTAGACGGTGGAACTGGTTTAGCTATCCCTGGGTATTACAGGAGAACAAATCTTAACGATATAATAAATAACTTTATTGTAGCATATATAGGTGATGGAAAAGTATTGACTGAAGTCCCTAGGTACGAAGTAGCTTTCTGGGCACAAAGAGCTGTTCAAGAGTTTAGTTACGATACGTTTCATTCTGAAAAAGCTTTAGAAATACAATTAAGTTCAACACGTCAGATGTCTTTACCTTCGGATTATGTTAATTATATAAGTGTACAATGGACTGATTCTAATGGTGTTATGAGGACTATATTACCTAGTACAACGACTAGAGCCAGTAAAGGTGTAGCCCAAGATGATAATTACCACTATCTTTATGATCAAGATGGTAATATCATATTTGCAGAAACATCTGAAACTATTGATAGATACCAAAATAATCAAACTCCCGAAGAGGTTGCCGACTCGGCTAACTCTTATTATTATGGGTGGTATGATACCCCTTATTTTGGATATTATGGGGCTAGATACGGTTTAACACCTCAGTTCGCTAATATAAATGGTACATTTGTTCTTGACTTAAATGCTGGCCAAATATACTTTCCATCAAGCTTTTCACAAGACACTTATATAACTTTAAATTATATATCTGATGGGTTAGGTGAAAACGGAGATTTTGATAATGTATTAGTGCCTAAAATGGCTGAGGATGCTGTTATGTCAACTATACTATATAACTTATCTAAAATAAGACCATCAGCAGCTGGTGCGGCTAGCTTATACAAGAAAGAAGCTGCAGCTAAAACAAGAAATGCAAAGATTAGAATTGCTAATATGAAGATTGAGGAAATGACTCAAATATTTCGTAATAAAGCTAAGTGGATTAAACACTAATAAAATTGTATGCCAGAAATT
>TARA_R110002124_G_scaffold65539_6_pt1 | contig 10941 bp, 11 predicted proteins | sample TARA_R110002124 | Tara Oceans TARA_R110002124 (sample SAMEA4397445) | marine metagenome | biome: Polar Biome; feature: [SRF] surface water layer (ENVO:00010504); material: water (ENVO:00002006), including particulate matter (ENVO:01000060) such as... | depth 5 m | reverse complement strand
CTTCGCACCGTCGATAACGCTAAGAAAAGGGGTAAGGCCGCATGAGTTCCATGGCAATCGCCGCAGACACGCGGCCCTGGCGCGATCCAGCCGCGCAACCGTTCATTTCCATCCGCGGCATCACCAAGCGCTTTGGCGATGTGGTGGCGGTCAACGATGTCTCGCTCGATATCCACCAGGGCGAGCTGTTTTGCCTGCTGGGCGGTTCGGGCTGTGGCAAGTCCACGCTGTTGCGCATGCTGGCCGGGTTCGAGGCCCCAACCGAGGGGCAGATCCTGATCGACGGGCAGGACATGGCCAAGGTGCCCGCCGACAAGCGCCCCACCAACATGATGTTCCAGTCCTACGCGCTGTTCCCGCATATGAGCGTGGAAAAGAACGTGGCCTACGGGTTGCTGCGTGAAGGAAAACCCAGGGCCGAGGCGCTGCAACGCGCCGCCGAAATGATGCGCATGGTGAAACTGGAAGCCTTCGCCAAACGCAAACCGCATCAGTTGTCGGGCGGCCAGCGCCAGCGTGTCGCCCTGGCGCGCGCGCTGATCAAGCAGCCCAAGCTTCTGCTGCTGGATGAACCGCTGGGCGCTCTGGACAAGAAGCTGCGCGAGGAAACCCAGTTCGAACTGATCCGCATCCAGGAATCGCTGGGCGTGACCTTCATCGTCGTCACCCATGACCAGGACGAGGCGATGACCCTGGCCACCCGGATCGGCGTGATGAGCGACGGGGTGATCCAGCAGGTCGGCGAGCCGCGCGAGATTTACGAGACCCCGAAATCCCGCTTCGTCGCCGATTTCATCGGCTCGGTGAACCTGTTCAGCGGGCGCGTGGGCCCCGCCGCCGCCGATTTCATGCGGGTGACCACCGATGATCTGGGCCCGGTTTCCGTGCCGCCGGTTCCGGGTCTGACCCAGGGACAGGACATCTGGTTGGCCTTGCGCCCCGAACGGATCACGCTGACGCGCGAACGCCCGGAAATCGCCGTGGACGGCGTGACCGGCATGGTCGAGGATGTCGGCTATGTCGGCCATCTGTCCAGCTACCGCGTGCGTCTGACCGATGGCCGGGTGATCCGCGCGACGCAATCGAACCGGTTGCGTGACGAGGATCCGATCAGTTGGGACGAACAGGTCTTTCTCAGCTGGAACCCGGCCGCGCTGCGGGTCCTGACGCAATGAGCGCGCGAGGCGTCGGCGATACCTGGGCTCTGACGCGGCGAATGGGCCTGCTGGTCTCCGGCTTGCTGTGGGTCTTTGCCGCCACCGGGTTCCAGGTGATCGTCGTGCCCGAGCAGGTCGGCGGATTACTGACCCTCGTGTCCGGCAGCGTCATGCTGCTGCTTCTTGCCAACGAGGTCACCGACCGGCTGGGCTGGTCGCGCCGCTGGCTGGTGATCGCGGTGCCGATGCTGTGGCTGCTGCTGTTCTTCCTGGTGCCGTTCATCGTGCTGGGCCGGATTTCGCTGGCCGAGCCAATGATCGCCCGCCCGCCCTACAGCCCGCTGTGGGACTGGGGGCGCGACGGGGCGCTGGAGATCATCGCCAGCCTGGACAACTACCGCTTCCTGCTGTCGGATTCGCTCTATCGCAACGCCTATCTGTCCTCGATCACGGTGGCGGCGATTTCGACGCTGCTGGCGCTGCTGGTCGGCTATCCCATCGCCTATTACATTGCCCGCTCGCCGGAACCGCGACGCTCGGTCCTGCTGCTGCTGGTGATCCTGCCGTTCTGGACGTCATTCCTGCTGCGGGTCTATGCGTGGATCGGTTTCCTGCGCCGGGACGGCGTGATCAACAACCTGCTGACCTGGACCGGGATGATCGACGAGCCGCTGGTCATGATGCAGACCGATTTCGCGGTCTATATCGGTATCGTCTACACCTACCTGCCGTTCATGATCCTGCCGCTCTACGCCAATCTCGTGAAGCTGGACGATGCCTTGCTGGAAGCCGCCAGCGATCTCGGCGCGTCACCTGCGGTTACCTTCCTGACGGTCACCCTGCCGTTGTCGATGCCCGGCATCATCGCCGGGTCGATGCTGGTCTTCATCCCGGCGATCGGGGAATACGTCATCCCGGCGCTGCTGGGCGGTCCCGACACGCTGATGATCGGCCGGGTGCTGTGGGATGAATTCTTCTCGTCGCGCGACTGGCCCGTGGCCTCGGCCGTGGCCATCGTCATGCTGGTGCTGGTCGTGCTGCCGATCATGTGGCTGCAAGCGGTGCAAAACCGCGAGGAGCCGCAATGAAGCGCCGCGGCTGGGCCTTGCCGGTGCTGGCGGCACTGGGGTTCGTGTTTCTGTACGCGCCGATCGTCTCGCTGGTGGTGTTCTCGTTCAACGAAAGCCGGTTGGTCACAGTCTGGGGCGGGTTCTCGACCCGCTGGTATGGCGAGTTGCTGCAAGACGGGCAGATGCTGGGCGCGGCCTGGATCAGCCTGAAGGTGGCGACACTCAGCGCCACGATAGCATCGGTGATCGGCACATTGGGCGCCTTCGTGCTGACCCGGTTTTCGCGCTTTCACGGCAAGGTGCTGCTGACCGGCATGGTCACGGCGCCGCTTGTCATGCCCGAGGTCATCACCGGCCTGTCGCTGCTCTTGCTGTTCGTCGCGATGGAGTCGTCGTTGGGCTGGCCCGCCGGGCGCGGATTGACAACGGTGATCATCGCCCATGCGACTTTTGGCGCGGCCTATGTCACCGTCATCGCGCAATCGCGCCTGCGCGACATGGATGTCAGCCTGGAGGAAGCGGCGCGCGACCTTGGGGCCGGTCCGGTGCGGGTGTTCTTCGACATCACCCTGCCGGTCATCGCCCCGGCGCTGATTTCGGGCTGGCTGCTGGCCTTTACCCTGTCGCTCGACGATCTCGTCATCGCCAGCTTCGTGTCGGGACCGGGGGCCTCGACACTTCCGATGGTGATCTTCTCGAAGGTGCGATTGGGCGTCAGCCCGGATGTGAATGCCCTGGCCAGCATCATCATCGCAATCGTGACCCTGGCTGTGATCGTCGCGTGGATCCTCCTGCGCCGCCAGTCCCGCCAAGGCCGGTGAACTGCCGCACGGCAAGCTTCACGGACAGGGGCTTGCACTTGCAGCCTTGCGCAAAAGGGGGCTCTGCCCCCTCGGCCTGCCGGCCTTCACCCCCGGGATATTTGACGCACAAAGATAAGCGAACAATTTGAATAAAAGTTGCCCATCTTTGTGCCCGAAATATCCTGGGGGTGAATTCGGCGCCGGCATGGCCGGCGACGGAGAGGGGGCAACGCCCCCTTAGCCGCCGCCGATAATCGCGCCGGCGGCAAACACCAGCGCGCCACCCAGCACCACCTGGAACGTGGCCCGCAGGAACGGGGTTTCCATGTATCTGTTCTGGATCCAGACGATCGCCCACAATTCGACAAAAACGACGATCATGGCGATGACGGTTGCGGTCACGAAGTCGGGGATCAGGTAGGGCAGGGCATGGCCAAGGCCACCCAGCGTGGTCATGACGCCGGCTGCGAAGCCGCGTTTCCAGGGGCTGCCGCGCCCGGACAACTGGCCGTCATCCGACGCGGCCTCGGTGAAGCCCATCGAAATCCCCGCACCGATCGAAGCCGCGAGCCCCACCAGGAAAGTGGTCCTTGTATCCTGCGTGGCGAAGGCGGTGGCGAAGATCGGCGCCAGGGTCGAGACCGAGCCATCCATCAGCCCGGCCAGACCCGGCTGCACCCAGGTCAGCAGGAACTGGCGATGTGCCGTCGCGTCCTCGGCGCTGCGGGCGTCGTCGCTCAGGTGTCGGTCTTCCAGCCGGTTGGCGGTGTTGACATGACCCGCTTCGGCGGCGGCCAGATCGCCCAGCAGCTTGCGCGTTTCGGCATCCGTGGTGCGCTGGGCTGCGGTCTCGTAAAAGCTTTGCGCCTGGCGCTCCATCGCCTCGGCCTCGCCGCGCATCTGCTCCAGCGTCATGCCTTCGGTCAGCCAGACGGGGCGGCGGGCGTAGTAGCCGGCAACGTGTTCGCGCCGGATCAGGGGAATGTAGTCGCCAAATCGGCGCATGTGACGGTCGATCAGGCGTTCGCGATGGGTGTCTTCCTCGGCGGCCATGCCGTCGAACAATGCGGCGCTGTCGGGATAATCGGCGCGCAGGCGCTCGGCGTAGCCCCGGTAGATGCGCGCGTCGTCCTCTTCCGAGGAAATGGCGAGGGCAAGGATTTCCTGCTCGGAAAGGTCCTTGAAGCGGCGTCGCGCGCCGGAACCTGGCAACATGGGGCACCTGTCAGTTGTTTGGAATCATTCTAAACACTGGGGCGGCGTGTGCAAGGGGGCGGGGTATCACGTCGGCTCAAGTGCCGAACCAAAGGGGCGCTTGATCTGGCGTCCAAGGCGGGTGTTTGTCCATGATGGCGCTGAACCTGTCGCTGCTCAGAAAGGCGTCCAGCCAGCGGATCAGGGCGGGCCAGGGCTGGGCGTCGAACCAGGCGCGGTCGATCTGCGCGAATTGGCGCACGAAGGGCAGAAGGGCCAGGTCAGCGAGGGTTGTGCGGGCTCCAAGCAGGGCTGCGTGTTGTGTCAGGCCTGTGTTCAACCCCATCAGGATCTGCGCGGCCTTGTCTCGATCGGCAAACGGGTCAGTCTCAGGGAATCGGATGGCGTATTTTGTGCGATCGAGCGCCGCCTTGAACGGGCCGTCATTGGCGGCGATCAGGCGCCATCCCGCGTCCGGCATGTCCAGCAGCCCGGCGGGGTCGTTCTGTTCGAGCGCCCAGAGCATGATGTCCAGGCTTTCGTCCAGCACGCGGTTGCTCAGACGCAGGGCCGGAACCGTGGCGGTTGGCGACTCCGCCAGGAAGGCCGCCGGTTTGTCGCGCAGCAGGATTTCGCGCAGTTCGACCCGCACCCCCGCTGCCCGGATCGCCAGCCGCGCGCGCATGGCATAGGGGCAACGGCGAAAGGACCACAGGATCGGCGCTTGGGACCGGTCGCCCATGCGCGCCTAGATATTGTCCGGTTGCGGCATGCCCAGCACGTGAAACCCGCTGTCGACCATGACGATATCGCCGGTCGTGCAGGCGCCGTAATCCGAGGCCAGGAACACCGCCGCCCCGCCCACGGCGTCCAGCGTGGCGTTGTGCCCCAGCGGCGCGTTGGCTTCGGTATGACGGTAGGTCTTGCGTGCCCCGCCAATGGCTGCCCCGGCCAGGGTTTTCATCGGTCCCGGCGAGATGGCGTTGACGCGGATTGCCTGCGGGCCAAGGTCATTGGCCAGATACCGCACCGAGGCTTCCAGCGCCGCCTTGGCCACGCCCATGACGTTGTAGAACGGCGTCACCCGGTTCGAACCCCCGTAAGTCAGCGTAATCAACGATCCGCCATCGGGCATCAGTTCGGCCGCGCGGCGCGAGACATCGATGAAGGAAAAGCAGGAAATATCCAGCGAATTCTTGAAGTTGGCTCGACTGGTGTTGGAAAACCGGCCGGTCAGTTCGGATTTGTCGGAATAGGCGATGGCATGGACCAGAAAGTCGATGCTGCCCCAGCGGTCCTTGATCGCCCCAAAGGCGGCATCCAGGCTCTCGTCCGAGGTAACGTCGACATCGACCAGAAATTCCGACCCCACCGACGCGGCCAGTGGCTCAACGCGTTTGCCAAAGGCGTCGCCCTGGTAGGAGAAGGCGAGTTCGGCGCCCTCATGAGCCAGCGCCCTGGCGATGCCCCAGGCGATGGAACGCTCATTGGCGACGCCCATCACCAGCCCGCGTTTTCCTGTCATCAGATCGGCCATCGTCGCGCTCCTTGGTTTCCAGCAGGCTTAGGCTGTTTCGGCGCAAGGGGTCAAGACAAGCCGATCAACTGGTGGCGCGCTACCGGCACTGGCTGGCCTGTGCGCTGCGGCTCAACCCTGGCTGGACCAGCCGATGCGACCCGCATTCCCACCCGTCCCGCCATGTCGGTTCGGCTTAGGCGTCGAATTTCGACATCAGCAACGTGGCGTTGGTGCCGCCAAAGCCGAAGCTGTTGGACAGGACGCTGTCATGCTCGACATTCTCGCGCAGCGCGGTGCAGATTTCTTCGGGCTTCAGCGCCGGATCCAGCTGCGTGACGTTGATCGACGGCGCAATGAAATTGCCTTGCATCATCAGCAGCGAATAGATCGCCTCGTGCACGCCGGTGGCGCCCAGCGAATGCCCGGTCATCGACTTTGTCGAGGCAATCGGCGGGGTATTGCCTTCGCCGAACACGCGGCGCACCGCTTCGACTTCGGTCACGTCCCCCGCCGGGGTCGAGGTGCCGTGGGCGTTGATATAAGTGACCTTGCGACCCTCGGGCAGGGTATCGACGGCCAGCCGCATGGAGCGTTCCCCGCCTTCGCCCGACGGGGCAACCATGTCATGCCCGTCCGATGTCGCGCCGTAGCCCGTCACTTCGGCGTAGATCTTCGCGCCGCGCGCGCGGGCGTGTTCCAGTTCCTCCAGCACGACAACGCCACCGCCGCCGGCAATCACGAACCCGTCGCGCGTGGCGTCGAAGGTGCGGCTGGCGGTTTCCGGGGCGTCGTTGTATTTCGAGGACATCGCGCCCATCGCGTCAAACAGGCAGGACAGGGTCCAGTCCAGTTCCTCGCCGCCGCCGGCGAACACAACGTCCTGCTTGCCCATCTGGATCAGCTCGGTCCCGTTGCCGATGCAATGCGCGCTGGTCGAGCAAGCCGAGGTGATCGAGTAGTTCACGCCCTTGATCTTGAACGGCGTGGCCAGGCAGGCCGAGTTTGTCGACGACATGCAGCGCGTGACCATGAACGGGCCCATGCGCTTGGGGCTGCCCTTTTCGATCACGGTCTGATGCGCCTGGAAAAAGTTCGAGGTGCTGGGGCCGCCCGAACCCATGATAAGCCCGGTGCGCGGGTTCGACACGTCGCTGGCCTCCAGCCCGCTATCGGCAATCGCCTGCTGCATGGACAGGAAGTTATAGGCCGCGCCGGGGCCCATGAAGCGCAGGTCGCGCTTGTCGATGTGGTCCTTCAGGTCGATCTGCGGCATGCCGTGAATCTGGCTGCGAAATCCGTGCTCTGCGTATTCCGGGGAAAAGACGATCCCGGATCGGCCGGCCCGCAGGCTGGCTTCGACTTCGGCGGCGGTGTTGCCGATCGGCGAGATGATTCCGATCCCGGTAATGACGACGCGGCGCATGGCGGCTCCCTGATAAGCTGGCGTGGGGTATTTACTAAGACCGTGGTCAAAAGGCTACAGGTTTCTTGGACGCGGGCGCGGCACGGTGCTTCCCCGCCTCCAGGTGAGCCATTGCATTGAAGGGAAAACGGGTGTCAACTTTGTGTTCAAGAAAAAATGAATAGGGGAGGACATTCATGAAACGCTCGATCTTCAAGGGCCTGACACTTGGCTGTGCCGCGCTGGTGGCGGCGGGTTTCGCGGGAATTCCGGCCAGCGCGCAAGAGGTCACACTGCGCCTGCATCAATTCCTGCCGCCACAGGCCACCGTGCCCGCCCGGATCCTCAGACCATGGGCGGACTCCATTGCCGAGGCGACGGATGGCCGGCTGGTGATCGAGCAATTCGACGCCATGGCGCTGGGTGGGCGCCCGCCGGAACTGATGGATCAGGCAATCGACGGCATCGCCGATATCGTCATGACCGTGGTGGGCTACACACCCGGCCGCTTCCCGCGCAGCGAAGTGTTCGAACTGCCGTTCATGATGACCGACCCTATCGCAACCTCGCTGGCCTTTCAGCAGATGGTTGAGGAAGATTTCCAGTCCAGCGAATACGGCGATGTTGTCGTGCTGGGCGCCTGGGTTCATGGACCGGGCGTGATTCATACCCGCGAAGGCGTTTCCAGTCTGGAGGATATGGAAGGGCTGAAGCTGCGAGGCCCGACCCGCATCATCATCGATATGCTGAGCGAATTGGGGGCTGAACCGGTCGGCATGCCGCTTCCCGCCATCCCCGAGGCGCTGACGCGCGGGGTGATCGACGGCACGGTAATCCCCTGGGAGGTCACGCCCGCCATTCGTCTGTCCGAACTCGTCACCTATCACACCGAGTTTTCAGGCGATGAGGCGCTTTACACCGCAACCATCGTCACCGTGATGAACCGCGACGTGTATGACTCACTGCCCGAAGATCTGCGCGCCGCGCTCGATGCCGCCAGCGGCGAGGCGCTCAGCCGCCTTGCGGCAACCGAAATGCTCGCCGCAGATGCGCCCGGCCGCGCCATCGCCGAGAACGCGGGGAACACCATCACCATTCTCGACGAGGCCGAAGTTGCGCGCTGGAAAGAGGCGGCTCTGCCCGTCCTGGAACGCTGGCTGGCGGAAATGGAGGGGCAGGGCATCGACGGGCAGGCGCTGATCGACCGCGCCCGCGCCCTGATCGCCGAGAATTCGGCGATGTAGAACAGACGTCTTCATGCCGGACAAGGAGGGGGCTGTCTGCCCCCTCGACCCGTTCCGGGTCTCACCCCCAGAGGATATTTGGCGCACAAAGATGCGTGGAACGGTGGTGCTGTAACGGTGCGTTAACCTCGACGCCTCATGATCGCTCCACGGAACAGGCGGGGACGCCGATGGCCGTGCACGAAGATGGCGGCGTGGGATGAATGCTCACGCCGCTTTCATCTTTGTGCCGCAAATATCCCGGGGGAGTCGCCGCAGGCGGCGGGGGCAGCGCCCCCTTTTCTGGGGGCCGACGGCGGCACTTGATGCTTTCCTGAGAGGGAGCGCGCCCGCCGCAGCGGGCGTCGTTTCCGGCTCAGCTTTCCGACAGGGCAACCCTCATGCCGGTCACTTGATAGATCACCTCGCCATCAGCCTCGACGATACCGTCGGCCACGCCCATCGTCAGGCGCCGGGTTTGCACGGCCTTGGTGAAATCGACCTTGTAGGTCAGCATCTTGCGGTCGGGGCGCACCATGCCTGTCAGCTTGACCTCGCCCACGCCCAGCGCGTAGCCGCGCCCTTGCCAGCCGCGCCAGCCCAGGTTGAAGCCGGTCAACTGCCACAGACCGTCAAGGCCCAGGCAGCCGGGCATGATCGGATTGCCGGGGAAATGGCAGTCAAAGAACCACAAGTCCGGCGTGATATCGAACTCGGCGGTGATGTGCCCCTTGCCATGCAGCCCGCCATCGGCCGACACATCGGTGATGCGATCCATCATCAGCATCGGCGGGGCGGGCAGTTGGGCGTTGCCGGGACCGAACAACTCGCCTCGGGCGCAGGCCAGCAGGCCGTCCTTGTCGAATGAACGTGGATACTGCGCCATGGTCTGTTCCTTTCGGCGAGCGTTTCGAATGGGCACCGGTCTAGCATCGCAGCTTTGCCGCTGACAAGCGCAGCGAAAACGGCGGTCTGACGGGCTGGTGTCATTCGCCCGGCGCAAAACCGCCGGCCATTGAAACCAGCGGCAATTCGGCCTAAGACTGGCCCTCATGAGCCGCGATTTCGCCACCCAGGATCCGCCTGCGCACGCGCGCGCCGCACAGTGGCTGACCGCAGCCGGGTTGCGGCCGACGCGCCAGCGCCTGTTGCTGGCCAGCCTGCTGGTCGGGGACGGGCGCGACCGCCATGTGACGGCCGAGAGCCTGTATGCCGCGACCTGTGAGAGCGGCGGAAAGGTCTCGCTGGCGACGGTCTACAACACGCTGCGGGCGTTCTGCCGCGCCGGGTTGCTGAACGAGATCACCGTCGATGCCTCGCGCAGCTATTTCGACACCTGCACGGATGATCACCCGCATTTCTTCTGGGAGGATACGCAGGTTCTGAGCGATGCGCCGGTCGAGCAACTGGATATCCTTCGCCTGCCCGATGCCCCGAAGGGGTGCGAGATTTCGCGGGTCGATGTGGTGATCCGCCTGCGCCGCACCCGCTGATCCGGCGCGCGATGCTGTCCTATCAACACCTGTATCACGCGGGCAATGCCGCCGATGTGCACAAGCATGCGCTGCTGGCCTGGATGCTGGCCTATCTGACGGCCAAGGACAAACCCCTGAGTTATCTTGAGACCCATGCCGGGCGGGCGCTGTATGATCTGTCCGCGCCCGAGGCCCGAAAGACCGGCGAGGCCGCGCAGGGGATCGCCCGGCTGGAACAGCGCCTTGCGTCCGATCACCCCTATCGGCGGGTGCTGGACCGGGTTCGCGCGGGTCACGGGGCGCAGGCTTATCCCGGGTCGCCCCTGATCGCGGCGCTGATGCTGCGCGACAGGGACAGCATCGATCTGGCCGAGCGCCACAGGCGCGAGGTCGAGGCGTTGCGCGAGGCCATGCTGCCCTTCGCGGCGCGGGTCCATGCGGTGGATGGCTTCGCCAAGGCGCAAGAGCTGACACCGCCGAACCCGCGTCGCGGGATGATGCTGATCGATCCCAGCTTCGAGACCGAAACCGATTATTCCGAGATGCCGCGCTTCATCGGCCAGATGGCGCGCAAGTGGAATGTCGGGATCATCGTGCTGTGGTATCCGGTGCTGACCGATGCGCGCCACGCGCCGATGCTGGCGGCGCTGGAGGGCGCGCATCCGGGCGCCCTGCGTCACGAGGTCCGGTTTGCGCCGGCGCGCGACGGGCATCGCATGACCGGATCGGGGCTGTTCGTGATCAACCCGCCCTGGGGGTTGGCCGATGAGGCGGCGCGGGTGGGCAGGATCTTCGCGGATCAGCCTGGGGCGCGTGATCGCACGGCGTCGTCGCGGCCAGAGCCCCGGTAACCCGTGCGCACGGGGGCTCGCCTTCGAAGGCCAGTGGCCGGTTGCAATTTCGGGAAAAACTTGTCACGGTTGCGTTACCAGAGGTAAATACGCCCTGGGGTAGTTTTTCGTAGAGGTGCCCGCCGCATTCGTTCCAGGGTCTTCAGGACTTGTTGAACAAGGAGAAAAAGACATGAAAAGTGCCCTTTTGCTGGTCGCGACAAGCGGATTGCTGATGGCCTGTTCCGGATTGGTGCCCGCGCCGGAG
>TARA_R110002124_G_scaffold66348_1_pt1 | contig 10947 bp, 8 predicted proteins | sample TARA_R110002124 | Tara Oceans TARA_R110002124 (sample SAMEA4397445) | marine metagenome | biome: Polar Biome; feature: [SRF] surface water layer (ENVO:00010504); material: water (ENVO:00002006), including particulate matter (ENVO:01000060) such as... | depth 5 m | reverse complement strand
TGTTTGGAGTGTTGTTTTGTTCGAATCTATAATCTGTCGTGTACTATTAACACTATTAATTGCCAAGTTTACAATCTGGACTTTGTTATTTGCACTATATAAATCTAGGACATTTTTACCCGTGTAGAGCGTGTCTAATCTGGTTGTATCAATATTTGAGTTTAGTGCGGAATATGTACTTCGATTATATAATGTTTTAGACAATGATTTGTAATCTTCCTTTCTTTTATTTTTAAGACTATCAATGGTGTAATTAAGTTGGTCTACATCTAACATGTTGTATCTACCACTATGATTCTTACTATCTAAGTCTTCAGAATTCAAGATTTCTAAATCTACATTAATAATATAGTTATCAAAATAGCTTTGTGCATGTGGTTTATTTGCATTCTTACGCACATCTTTATTAACGATCTCCTCGTAATAATTCCCGTTAATTAATTCTAGCTGAAGAATATTAGAATCTGGACTACTTTTTAATTCACCTTTTTCTGAAACAATGACTTTATAGTTTCCAATGCGCGCCACACTTTTTTGATGAATAAGAACTCCTTCGAGAAATTGACCTCTATCACCAGATTTTTTATCGACTTTAATGTTAATGTTGCCTATCTCGTTAAATTGCCCTTCAGCAATAGCTAAGGCAGGTTTTACTTTGGCGATATTTCGTCTTATATTATAAAAGTTGTATTCTCCCCAAGGTATTACATTATTTGCAAAAAAGAAACAGCCAATACCAAGAGCAACAATAAAAACACTTAGACTCCGCATGGCACGTTGTAATGAAATACCTGTAGATTTCATGGCAGCGAACTCATAGTTTTCGGCAAAGTTGCCAAATACCATAATAGAGGACAAAAGAACGGTTAATGGTACAACCAAAGGAATAAGCTTTGGCATAAAGTACAAAATGAATTTTGCGGTTACAGAAACATCTAAATCTTTACCAGCTAAATCAGATATATATAGCCAAACCCCTTGTAGAACAAAGATGAACATAAATATAATAAAGACACTAAAGAACGTCCTTAAGAATGTGATAAGTATGTACCTATCTAATATTTTCATTAAACCTTAATCGATTTTATTGATAAAGTAATCACTGTATTTACTTTCGTCAAATGTAAATAAGGTTTTTGATATAGGCTCATCTGTTTTAAAAGAATTAACGGTTAATACAGTTTTTGTTCCGTCTCTACCAACTTCTATTAAATTATAGATGTGCTTTGTAGTAGCATCAATGCCTAATAAAATAAATAACATTTCTGCATTGGCATCAATTGGGTTTAATTTTATGTATTGAATTCTTCGGCCATTAACGTTCTGAATAATATCCATTTTATAGGTGTAACCATCCTCATAGAAAGAAAGCATTTTACTTGGTGTGATGGTACTTTCATCTTCTCTATTGTCTGAAGAAATAGTTACTTCTTCGTCTTCTGGGCTAATTGTATATAACGTTTTTCCGTCAAAAATACGTGTTACACCTAAAATGTTAAGTTTATACTTTTCCCCTTCAATAATTACATCACCTCGTGTTTCTTGATTAATGTCTTCGCTCGCGTTATTCAATTCGTATTTAAAGTCTAAGCTAATATTTTTGTAAGATTTAATTTTAGCGCTTACTTCTGTTAATAGTTCTTCGGCCTTTGCATCTCTCTGTGCAAAGCTTGTGATTCCTAGTGTTATAAAGGCTATTACAATTAGTTTTTTCATTTTTATATGGTATAATCTATTTATTGTTTTTCGTTTTCTAATAATTGGTCTAAAGCTAATAAATCTGGCACCAATACTTGTCTTGCTTTACTTCCTTCAAAATTACCAACAATGCCAGCGGCTTCTAATTGATCTATAATTCTACCTGCTCTGTTGTATCCTAATTTTAGTTTACGTTGTAATAATGAGGCAGACCCTTGTTGTGCAGTTACAATAATTTCTGCTGCATCTCTAAACAACTTATCTCTATCAGAAATATCTATATCAAGATTTGTGCCACCTTCTTCACCTACATATTCTGGTAATAGATGCGCATCTGGATAAGCTTTTTGAGAGCCGATAAATTCTGTGAGTTTTTCAACTTCTGGTGTGTCTACAAAAGCACACTGAATTCGAATTAACTCGTTGCCTTGTGTGTACAACATATCTCCACGCCCAATTAATTGATCTGCACCAGAACCATCTAAAATGGTTCGAGAATCTATCTTGCTTGTTACTCTAAAAGCAATCCGAGCAGGGAAATTTGCTTTAATAATACCAGTAATTACATTAACAGATGGGCGTTGTGTTGCAATAATTAAATGAATACCAATAGCACGAGCCAATTGCGCTAAACGTGCAATTGGTGTTTCTACCTCTTTACCAGCTGTCATTATTAAATCTGCAAACTCATCAACCACTAATACAATATATGGTAAGAAGGCGTGGCCATCATTTGGGTTTAACTTTCTGGCTTTAAACTTAGCATTATACTCTGCAATATTTCTACAAAATGCATTCTTAAGCATTTCGTAACGGTTATCCATTTCAATACAGAGTGAGTTTAATGTGTTGATAACCTTAGTGTTATCTGTGATAATAGCATCTGCGCTATCTGGAAGTTTCGCTAAATAATGACGTTCAATTTTATTAAAAAGTGTCAGTTCTACTTTTTTAGGATCGACTAATACAAACTTAACTTCAGCAGGATGTTTTTTGTATAATAAAGATGTCAGTACAGCATTTAATCCAACTGATTTACCTTGTCCTGTTGCACCAGCCATAAGCATGTGTGGCATTTTTGCTAAATCGACAACAAAGGTTTCGTTACTAATTGTTTTACCAAAAGCTATTGGTAATTCCATTGTTGATTTTTGAAATTTTTGAGATGCAATAACCGATCTCATGGATACTATGGTCGAATTTTTATTTGGTACCTCAATACCAATAGTTCCTTTTCCTGGGATTGGTGCAATAATACGAATCCCTAATGCGGCAAGTGATAGTGCAATATCATCCTCTAAGTTTTTAATTTTTGAAATTCTAATACCAGCATCTGGGACAATTTCATACAGCGTTACTGTTGGTCCAATAGTGGCTTTTATACTGCTAATTCCAATTTTATAATTGTTAAGCGTTTCAACAATTTTGTTTTTGTTCTCTTCGAGTTCTTCCTGATCTATAGAAATACCTTCATTATCGTATTTCTTTAATAAATCTAAAGGTGGAAATTGATATTTAGCGAGTTCTAGAGTAGGATCGAATTGTCCGAAATCTTCAACTAGTTTATCTGCTAAATTATCTGTTTCAGATTTTTCTTCTTCAACAGTTTCAACTTTTAATTCAGGAATTTCAATAGTTTCTTCCTTAGACTTTTCTGTAACTTCCATTTTTAGCTTTTCGGCTTTTGTTTCGGGCGTGGAATGGTTGCTGATTGTAGGTTTAGGTTTGTCTAAAGGAATTTCGAAAGCAGATTTAATGGCTTCTGCTTCTTCAGTTAGGCTATTATCAAAAATTACAGTTGGTTCTTCTTTACTAGTATCCGATTTTAAGTCAGCCTTAATATCTTGTTTTGCCTTTTTAAATAGTTTTGTAAAAGTATCTCCAGTGACTTTAAATCTAATGGCTAAATAGGCAATAAGACCAAAGATTAATAATAAAACAGTTCCGATTTTACCTATATAATCCTGAAAGAAATGATTCATTTCGTAACCAATTGTTCCGCCAAGAAGGTCATATTTGTGGGTGAAAAACCCGAATAATATAGACAGCCAAATGACTATTAATGTTCCCCAAATCCAGTGCTTTCTGAGTTTTGCTTTTTTTAAATTTAAGGTCACATAAACTCCAGAAAGAAATAATAAACCAGAAAAAATAAAGGAAGGAACACCAAACCCTTTGGTGATAAATAATTCGCTCACCCATGCACCAAGTTGACTTGCCCAATTTTTGTATTCGGTGGAGCGCTCAGGAAAATTACTTAATACACTTTGATCTTCTTTACCAGTAAAAATAAAGGATAAGAAAGATATAAAAAGAAGGACACCAAGAATAATTAACAAACTACCAAAAATGAGCTTTTGTTGACTAGATAATTTATACGAAGGTTTTTTTAATTTGACCTTTACCTTTGTTTTCGGCTTCGTCGCTTTGGGTGTTGTTTTCTTTTTAGTTGTTTTTTTTGTCATATTAAAATTCCGAGTGATCGGAAATCTATTTTTTATTTGTATTCTTTTGCCTCTGCAGAAATACCATTAACATAATTCTTAATAATTTTTATTTTTTGGGCTTGCTCGTAACCTATAAAATCATTAATGTCGTCATAGGTAACTCTCTCATTGTAAAATTCTAAATACTTGCTCGCTAAAGGTAAATAGGACCAGTGCCATTTTTCTAAATTATATCCTGTTCTATCTTTATTTTTCTCTGTGTAAACTTGATAAAACCCAAAATCTTTAGCATGTGTTGTTAACCAGTTATGTTCTTTCTGCCCTTTTCCGCTGTTAAAATACGAATTATTTAGATTATTTAGGTCTATATCTGTTCCCCAATGATGTCGAGATGAACTTGGCATAGAACTATATTCTAAAATCTTTAACGCACGCTGTAATGGTTTAATATTTTGATATTTTTTCCATTTACGTTCCCAAATCACTTTTTGTTCTTCAAAATTGCGAGTTCCAGAGATTATTTTTAATTCAATGTCATCTGTCTTAGCTGAATCTAACATCTTTAAAAAAGCTTTGTAAACTTCATTTTGAAGATATACTACTTTAGTAGAATACTCAGAACTAATTTTAACAAAGGTAGTGTCGTTTTTATAATCAAACTTGCCAAGGACAATTTTTTTGGTAAGCTTAAAATTTGGATTTTTAACTACTTTGATACTATCTATAGAAGATTCTATGATCTCAGTTTTAGCAAGACTTTTGCTATTAGTGTTACAACTAAAAATAAAAAGCACAAAAGAAAACGCAGCTAATATTTGTTTCATTTTTATGCTTAAATGTGTTGTGAAATTAGTGTAAATCAAAAATACAAATATGTAACGTTTATCTTACTGGTTTTGGTATCGAAAATGAGATTTTCTTAATACTCAAAACGAGATTAAGAAAGCTTAGGTATATAAATTATTCCAGCAATAACTACAGCAACGACAGAAGCTATAAAAACAGCACCAGCGGCAATGTCTTTTATCAATCCTATTTTCTTATGATATTCAGGGTGAATAAAGTCTGCAATATATTCGATCGCTGTATTCATTCCTTCAATACTCATTACTAAACCAATCATACCAATTTGAGCAATCCATTCGGTTTTTGAAATTTCAAAATAAAAACCAGCAAATGTAACTACAAGAGCTGTGAATACTTGTGTTTTTATACTCGCTTCCGTTTTTATTAGAATAAGCATACCTTTAAATGCATAGCCTACACTTTTAAGTCTATTAATAATAAAAGATTCTTTTTTTTGCATAGAAAATTATGATAAACTAGCTAGAGCACTTTCATAATTAGGTTCGTCTGCAATCTCAGTGACTTGCTCAGTATGTAATACAGTACCATCAGTATTAATAACTACGATACAACGCGATAGTAGTGTTTCGAATCCTCCTGTTGTAAAAGTTAGTCCATAATCATTACCAAATTTACCTGTTTTATAATCCGAAAGACTTTCTACATTATCAATACCTTCTGCACCACAAAAACGCGCCATTGCAAATGGTAAATCTTTAGAAATACACAAAACTTGGGTATTTTCTAATTGACTCGCTTTTTCGTTAAATGTTCTTATAGACTGAGCACAAGTACCAGTATCTACACTTGGGAATATATTTAATACTAATCTGTAGCCTTCAAAATCATTATTAGTTTTATCTGCTAAATCAGTTCCTGTGAGCTTAAAATTTGGTGCCTTACTACCAACAGTTGGTAGGTTTCCTATGGTTTCAACTAGAGTTCCTCCGAGAGTTACATTTGCCATTTTATATCATTTTTAAGTTGGTTAAAAATAAAAATATTTAAGCTCATAAGTATTAAATAAAGTATATATTTTAACAAATATTCAGCCTTAGTTAAATAATTACAATTTACTAATAATAAGTTGTGTTACATTTCAACGAGATTATATGTCTTTTAGATAATATATTAAGCAGAATTAGTTAAATAATTTAACTTCGAGCCTAAGAACTATTAATTAATATTCACAAAGGCAAACTCCCTATTTGCAAGTATTTAAACTATTGTTTTCATGAAATTTAAAGTACTAAAGTCGAAAATTCTTCGCAATCTATTTATAGCCATAGGTGTGTTAGTAATAGGTAATTTAATTTCGGTTTATTATCTTAATAGTGCTCGTACAAATGTGCTGGATCTACCTAAGGTACCAAGGCTACTTGTTAAACTTCTAAATGTAAATTTAGAAGCTAACTTACCAACCTATTTTTCTGCATTAGTATTGTTAGGTGATGCCATTTTATTAGCTTTTATTGCATATGGAAGTAAAGCAATAGGAGAACGATTTTGGCATTGGATTGGCTTGTCGGCAATTTTTGTTTTTATCTCTTTAGATGAAATGATACAAATACACGAGCAATTAAGAGCACCAATGGAAGCGCTTTTTAACACTTCTGGTTTACTTTATTTTGCATGGTTTATTCCTTACTTTGCTTTGGTAGTTATTATTGGTATTGCTTATTTTAAATTTATGATGCGTTTACCAAAAAAGATTTTAAAGCTATTTATATTGGCTGGTGTTGTATTTGTTTTTGGTGCTGTGGGTATGGAGATGTTAGGAGGAATGCATGCGGAAGTGCATAGCGAAGACACTTTAACTTATGCTTTAATGTATAGTTTTGAAGAGTTTTTGGAAATGTCTGGAGCGGTTATTTTCTTTTATGCCTTAATCTTTTATCTCGAAATGAAATTTAAAACAACATCGTTTGTTTTTGGTTCAAAGGATGTATAAAAATTAATTGTAAACTGAAGATTTAATCTTTTTTGAAATATAAAAAAGCCCTTAAATAGTATTATTTAAGGGCTTATAATTTTATAGCATATAATGTTAACGTAACTCAGCACCAAGCTTAGACTCAAAGTTAGTCTGTAGCTTAGACATAATTTTGTCAATTTGCTTATCGTTTAATGTTTTGTTTTCATCTTGAAGCGTAAAACTAACGGCATAACTTTTTTTGCCATCAGGTAATTTTTTGCCTTCATAAACATCAAATAAATTGACATTTTTAAGCATTTGCTTTTCGGTTTGCTTTGCGATGGTGTGTATATCTTCAAAAGTTACACTATTATCTAGTAGAAGGGCAAAATCCCTACGTACTTCAGGATATTTAGGAATAGCATTAAACTTAATCTTATTATGTTGTGTCATTTCTAACACATTATCCCAATTAAAATCTGCGAATAATACACTTTGAGAAATTCCGAAGTGTTTTAGTATAGATTTTTTAACCAATCCAAAATTTACTAAGATTTTCTTACCAATAGCTAAACTCATACCTTCACTAAGAATATCTGATTTGGTTGGAGCAGATTTTAAACGTGTTAAGCCTAGACGTTCTAAAACAGTTTCAATAGAACCTTTTAAATAAAAGAAATCACTAGGAGTAATTATTGTATTCCATCGTTCTTTAGTTTTATTTCCTGTTACAAAAAGAGATAAGTGCTTGTGTTCCTCACGAGCATCTGTATATTGATGGTATGTTTTTCCGAATTCGAATAACTTTAAGTCGTTACGTCTTCTATTAATGTTATGAGCCACAGCTTCTAGACCAGAGAATAATAAGGATTGACGCATCACTTCTAAATCTGTACTCAATGGATTTAGCATTTGCACATTATGGGCTTCATTTAAGTCTTCGCTTAATTCTATGTACTTAGGCGAGGTTAATGAATTAGCCATAATCTCATAGAATCCTTGAGAAGCTAATTGATTACCTATTATATTCTGAAGTTTATAATCTTCAAACCTTGAAGAATTAGAAATAGAGGCATTTAGCTTTTCAGTTGTACCAATATTGTTATAACCAAATACACGAAGAATTTCTTCAATAATATCAGCCTCACGTTGTACATCGTTTCTGTAGGCTGGTACAGTTAACCCTAATCCAGCTTCAGTAACATTATTCACCTTTATATCTAAAGAGGTTAGAATACTTTTTATAGTTTCTTTCGGAATCTCTTCACCAATTAACTTCTTTGCATTTTCAAAACTTAGACGTACTTCAAAGTCTTTTATCTTATTCTGGTAAGTATCAGAAATATCACTTGTAATTTCTCCACCAGCAATTTCTATGATTAAAAGTGCAGCGCGTTTTAGAGCATACTCTGTAATATTAGGATCTATACCACGCTCAAAGCGAAAAGAAGCATCAGTATTTAAAGCATGTCGTTTTGCTGTCTTACGAATACTCACAGGATTAAAATAAGCACTCTCTAAGAAAATACGAGTTGTTCCGTTGGTAACGCCAGAATCAATTCCTCCAAAAACACCTGCAATACACATTGGTTTTTCGGCATCGCAAATCATTAAATCATCTTCATGTAACTCACGGATAATACCATCTAACGAGGTAAATTTTGTGCCAGATTTACAGGTTTTTACTTCAATTTTATTTCCCGAGATTTTATCAGCATCAAACGCATGGAGTGGCTGTCCGAGTTCATGCAACACATAATTGGTAGCATCAACGATATTGTTAATAGGAGATAAACCAATAGATTTTAAACGATGTTGTAACCAACTTGGTGATGCTTCAATTTTAAGGCCTGTAATGCTAACGCCGCAATAACGAGGAGCTTTTTCTATATCCTTTACATCTACATCAATTTTCAGTGATCTGGCATCTACATGGAATGAACTAACAGAAGGAGTAATCAATTCTAGGGTAACTTCTTTCTGTAATAAACCAGCTTTTAAATCGCGTGCTACACCATAGTGGCTCATGGCATCTGCTCGGTTTGGTGTTAAGCCAATTTCAAAAACATCATCATTTTCAACCTCAAAGATATCTGCAGCTGGTGTTCCGACAACATGTTGTTTGTCTAAAACCATAATACCGTCGTGAGATTCGCCAAGACCTAATTCGTCTTCAGCGCAAATCATACCATAACTTTCTTCACCTCTAATTTTACCCTTTTTTATTTTCCAAGCTTCTCCTTCAGCGGTATATAAAGTCGTTCCTATCGTTGCAACTGGTACTTTTTGTCCTGCAGCCACATTTGGAGCACCACAAACAATTTGTACAGGTGCATCTGCGCCAATATTTACGGTAGTTATTTTTAAACGATCAGCGTTTGGGTGTTGCTCGCAAGTTAAAACCTCTCCAACAACGATACCTTCTAATCCGCCTTTTACAGATTCGTAACGTTCAATTCCTTCTATTTCTAAGCCAAGATCAGTTAATAAATCTCCTGTTTTCTCAGCGTCCCAATCTACTTTTATAAACTGTTTAAGCCAGTTGTATGAAATCTTCATGTGTCAAATTAATCAAGGTGCAAAGATAGTAATTCCGATTAGGCAATGAAATATCCTAGTTTAAATTTTCTACTTTAATAATACATTCTGAGGATGTTTCATCCGACCGATAAAAAAATCAATAACTATAAACAGATGAAACTTCACATTGTTTTTTTATGTAAGGTATTTGTTGTTATTTCGAACTTTATTTAAAGTCTTTTTTACTATGCGATATATACTTACTTGCCTTATAGCCTTAATGATTTTCTCTTGTGCTGAAGAAAACAAAATTCAAAACCTAAAAAACGGAACTTATCGAGCGATTTTAGAAGTGCAGGATAATGAAGGATTACCTTTTAATTTTGAAGTGATTTCGCCTACAGGATTAAAAATATTTAATGCTGAAGAAGTCATTGAAGTTGATGAAGTTGAGTATCGAAATGATTCTATTTTTATTTCGACACCTGTATTTGAAGGCTATATTGCAGCAACCTTTGAAGGTGATAACCTTAGAGGAAGTTTTATTAAAGAAAGTTTAGACAGAGTTGTGCCATTTTCTGCTGAATATAATAATGATAATCGTTTTGAAATAAAATCGAAAGCAACACAAAACGCTTCTGGAATATGGGAGACCGTTTTCAGTAAAGGTATTACTGATGACGAATACATAGCAAAAGGAATTTTTAAGCAGAATGGGAATATTGTTACTGGTACTTTTAGAACCACAACTGGTGATTATCGTTATCTCGAAGGAGTGATGGATGGTGACACCATGAAGCTTTCAACTTTTGATGGAGCACATGCCTTTTTATTTACCGCAAAAGTGTCTGATTCCACGATGGAAGGAAACTTCTATTCTGGTAACCACTGGAAAGAGCCATTTATAGCCAAACGCAATGATGCTTACGAATTGCCAAGTGCTAATGACTTAACCTTTTTAAAAGAAGGTTACGACAGTATTGATTTTGTGTTTCCAAATACATCTGATGAATTAATATCTATAAAAGACGACCGCTTTAAAGATAAAGTGGTTATTGTACAAATAATGGGAACTTGGTGCCCTAATTGTTTAGATGAAAGTAAGTATTATGCTGAGTTTTACAAAAACAATAGAGACCAGAATATAGAAATTGTTGCGCTTGCCTTTGAGTATGCTAAGACTAAAGAAATAGCGCTTAGTCGTATTGATAGGTTACAAACCAAAATTGGTATTGATTACCCAGTGCTTTTAGCACAATACGGAACGTCTGATAAAGCTAAAGCTCAAGAAAAGTTACCAATGTTAAATAGCGTCTTGTCTTACCCAACCTCAATATTTATTGATAAAACAGGTAAAGTACGTAAGATTCACACTGGTTTTAATGGACCTGCTACAGGTGAAAAATATGTTGAGTTTAAGAAAGAATTTGAAGAGTTTGTTGATTTGTTGTTGGGTGAGTAATTTTTGTTATGCCCAATGTCTAGGTTAAGATTTGTATAAGCTTAAAAAGCGTTTTTATT
>TARA_R110002124_G_scaffold55106_6_pt1 | contig 10949 bp, 13 predicted proteins | sample TARA_R110002124 | Tara Oceans TARA_R110002124 (sample SAMEA4397445) | marine metagenome | biome: Polar Biome; feature: [SRF] surface water layer (ENVO:00010504); material: water (ENVO:00002006), including particulate matter (ENVO:01000060) such as... | depth 5 m | reverse complement strand
GCGGCTGGCTTGTCCGGCGTTGGCGCGACTGACACGGCGTTGCAGGGCGCACAGATGGCTGGCGATTACGGCGAGTTTATGCGTCAGCAAGACGACCCATACAATAGGCTAAACGCCTTTACCGGCTTGGCGTCCGGTTCGCCAACTGGGGCGACGTCAACTGAAACGCGCCAGCCCGGCCTGTTTGAGTATTTAACTGCGGCGGCAGGGATGGCCTCGTAATGGACTACCGCGCGCTGGCATCACAGATAGCGCAGCAAGAGGGCGTGCCGACCGACCTATTCTTGCGGCTGGTTAATCAGGAAAGCAGCTTTCGGCCAAACGCGGTAAGCCAGGCTGGCGCAATGGGCTTGGCTCAGTTGATGCCTGGAACGGCGCGCGACCTTGGGGTTGACCCTAATGACCCCGTGCAAAACCTGACTGGCGGCGCACGTTATCTTCGGCAGCAACTTGACGCCTTTGGCACGCCAGAGCTGGCATTGGCCGCATACAACGCAGGCCCCGGCAATGTGCGCAAGTACGGCGGCATTCCACCGTTCAAAGAAACGCAAAATTACGTGTCAACTATCCTTGGCACCGGCGCAGACGCGATGGCCGCGCTTGGACGACAATCAAACACAGGAGGCCAGCGGATGGCTATGCAACCGACACAGCGCCAAGGCATCCTCGGCGCGCTAGGAATACAGAAGCAGGACCGCAACGCGCAAGGCGACACGGCGCTGCCATTCTACCAGCGCGATGACTTCAAGGACACGATGGGCAAGCTGGCCGTTGGCTTCAACAGCCTCACGTTGCGACCGGATCAAAACCTTGCCGCCAACGTCAGGGAAAACCGTCAAGAGCGTCAGACGAATCAAACCCGAAACAAAACGGTCCAGTATCTCCGGGACAATGGTCGCGCTGACTTGGCGAGCATGGTTGAGCAGGGCATGATTAGCGGCCAAGACGCGGCTGGGCAATTGCTGGCGAAGCCGTCAGCACCGGACCCAACAACAAGCCAGCAAGAGTATCAAACGGCAGTTGAGCAGGGTTTTTCAGGTACATTCTTGGAATATAAAAGCGCACTTGCAGAAGCTGGGCGCGCGCAAACAACCCTAATAAATGAGGCTGAAATTACGCCTTGGGAAAAAACTACTCAACAGGAGGCCGCAAAGCGATGGACTAATACCGCAGAGTTTGGCGATACGGCCCGCGAGTCACTTGGAAAGATTGACCTGCTTGACGCTCTTTTGGGCGACACAACACAAGGGTTTGGCGCTGGCATGGCGGGATGGGCAAAGGATAACTTGGGAATCAACGTGCAGAGCGATACCGCAACGGCTGCGGGCGCTATCATATCACAATTGGTGCCGCAGCAACGGCCAGCGGGCGCAGGGACTACGTCCGACGCCGATCTTGCATTGTATAAAGCGTCGCTTCCAAAACTAGGGAACACAGCGGGCGGCAATGCTATAATCGTAGCGGGTATGCGGGCAATGGCTCAATACCAAGTTGCAACGGGCAATATTGCAAACGATGTCCTCCTTGGGACTAAGACCCGCGCAGAAGGGCGGCAGGCCGTAGCTGATTTAGGCAGCCCATTGGCTGAAGTTGTGTCTCAAATCAAGTCTGGCGGGTATGGCGATGACCCTGCGGCGGGTCCACCTCCACCTCCCGGATTCGTTGGAGACTGGCAAGGGGCGATTAACATGCTGATATCTGACCCAAGCCTTGCAGATCAATTCGACGCCAAATATGGCGTGGGCACAGCTCAACGTATTTTAGGGAGTCGGTAATATGGCTGGAAACGCTTTCGACGCATTCGACGCTCCCAGCGCAAACGCCTTTGACGATTTTGATGAGCCTGCACAGGCGGATGATCGGGGCATGATGCGCCGCGCTGGCGATTGGTTTGCGGGCAATCAAAAAGATCCAAATATGTCATTAGCCCAAGACGCAGGATTGCAATTACCACCAGCCAAGGCGGCCAAATTGATGGCCTTGATTGGCACGACATTAAAAGACGACAGGCTGCAAAGCGGCATGTTGGAAATCATCCCCTCCGCGACATTTTCGCGCGATGAGTTTGACAACCTAGTTGTCACGGCACCCGTTGGCGGCGTCGCCACACCGGAGGCGCAATACACGCAGTTTTATCTAAACCCTAAAGGTTTAGACCGTAATAATGTAATGCAGGCAGGCGGAGCCATTGCCTTGGGGCAAGGACTTGCGGCTGCAATGCCCGCCGTGACCGCTGGGACAGGTTTGTTGGCAATGGGTGGGCTTGGGGCGACCGAGGCCACAATTGCTGAATTTGCGTCTTCTAGTCTATCAAATGACCAGTTTGATTGGTCGCTGCCTATATTCGGGTTTATGGGCGGGGTTGCTGGCAAGAAGCTGGCCGACGCTGCACCCCGTGTTTTTAATATGTTCAAGAGCAACCCCATAAGAGCGTTTGACGATGAAGGTAAAATGTTGCCAGACGTTGCCGCTGAATTGCGGCGGGCTGGCTTAAACCCTGATGACATCTCACAACAGGCGGCAACGACATTCCGAAGGCTAACGGAAACAGGCATCGACCCTGCGCAGGCGGCGCGTACCGCGCAGGCCGCTGATTTGCCTGTAGCCATCCCGCTTACACGCGGCGAGATGACAGGGGAAGCTGGGCAAATGCTTATGGAGGATGCAATCCGCAAGGGCGCATTTGGAGAGCAGAACGCCGGGCGGATGGCGGCAATGCGGGCTGCCCAATTAGGTCGCATCCAAGAGAATATTCCAGCTATCCAAAGCCAAATTGCAGACGGCTCAGATATTATATCCAGAGGACAGGGTGGCGCAACAGCACAGGCAACACTATCCGCGCAACGTGAAGCCGCCCGCACATCTGTAAATCAATCATATGCAGCCGCCAGAAATGCGGCACCCGCGTTTGTACCATTGGAACGCGCCGCAGAAGTATCCACCAGGCTACGTGCCGCTATTAGTTCTTTCAATCCACAGACACGCGGAGCGACTGACGAAATCGTTAGCGGCATTAACGACGTCTTGGAGACTGGTGGCGATATACAGCAACTATTCCGCCTGCGTGAGCAACTTGTCAACGCTGGGGATGCAGGGTCAACAGCGCAAGCCGCAGCGACGTCAGTAAAGCGGGCGCTTGACGAGGAGCTTATCAGACTTGCAGACGACGCGCTGTTAGAGGGCGATGGGGCGGCGGTGGGCCTTTGGACCGGCGCAATTCGAGAATACGCAGATTTTGCAACAACATGGAAGGACAGCGGCATTCTCAAAGAATTAACCGAAGCTGCGTCCCGCGATGGTGACAGGCTTGCCTTAAAAGTTGACCCCGCAAACGCTGCAAACTACATTCTTGGGGCAAGTGATAATAATATCAAGAAAACTGGCAACATTGTCAGGGATTTGGACGTGTTGCAGAAGCGCCTACCCCTTGAACAATGGAACCAGATCAGACAAGAGGCATTCCTGCGCATTATTAATCCGTTGCAGGCCGTCGAAGCTGGCGCACCAGCCCCAAGGGCACAAACATTTTCTTCCATATGGAACGCATTTAAGCGCAACAATCCTGGCGTCGCTAGACAGCTTTTTGCGCCTGATGAACAATCTTTAATCTCGCAGCTTGCTGCGGTATCGTCACAAGTGACCAATAGCACGCAAAATAGGTCAAACTCAGCAAACAGCATGATGAACATGACATCAAGGCTGGCGCAGGCGTTTGGCGGGTCTAAAGCTGTTCAAACGGCTCTAATGGCCCCAATATTGAATATATTTAAGACAACATATGGCGGTGCCGTGGCGACTGGCGCGTTAAATGCGGCCCCTGTCGCGGCGACTACGTTAGGGCAGAGGACAGCCGCTGCGGTTGGCGGCTCGGCATCATCATCGGAGGCTGGTTCAAATCTTATCGACCAAAAGATTAACCAGTTAACCGGCTTCGGGTTTAGGAGATAAACGGTGGCACTGAAGAAAAAAAACGACGACACAGCCAATGCATTGCGCGGCCTGCTATCTCAGGCGACAGAGCAACCATATAACCCAACGACAGGCCGATAGGGATCACGATGAAAAACGATTACAAAATCAACGAAGATGAGATTCGTGACATCATCGACATTGAAGTCGAAGACGATACCGACGACGACATTGACGATGGCCCGCAGCCGCTTACCAGTGACCAGATTGAGGGCATAATCAGCACTGCGATTGGCGACGCAATCGACTTCATTGAAAGCGACATATCGGAGGATCGCCTTCGGGCGCAGCGGTATTTCGAGGGCAAGACTGACTTGGGCCATGAAGACGGGCGCAGCAAGGTCGTCGCCACGAAGGTCCGCGACACCATTCGATCAATCAAGCCGTCGTTGATGCGTATCTTTCTGTCGTCTGGACGCTACGTCGAGTACGTCCCGCGCGGCCCAGAAGACGTGCAGATGGCCGAACAGGCCACCGCGTACATGCACTACAAGCTGGAGGAGCTTAACGGCTTCAAGCTGCTGTCTGACGTGTTCCACGACGCATTGGTCAAGAAGACAGGCATTCTAAAGGTTTACTACGAAGACTACGACAAGTCGGAAATCCACACGTTTACCGGATTGAGCGACAATCAATACATGGCGATCATGATCGACCAAGACATTGAAGTTCTGGAACACTCCGAGACAGTCGAGCAATCGGGCGGCGAGATTGACGGCATGCAGATGCCGGAGACCGAGACGCGCACGCACGACATGAAGATCATGCGCCGGGCCAGCACTGGCGACTTGTGCGTCGTGTCCGTTCCGCCAGAAGACTTCTTTATCGACAGCAGCGCACGCTCAATCGACGACTGCTACGTCTGCGGCCACCGCACTGACATGCGCGTCGGCGATCTTGTTGAGATGGGCTTTGAGTTTGATGAAGTCGCCGACCTTGGCGGCAGCACTGACAACAGCAACTCGACCGCGCAGCTAGAAGACGATGAGCGACGCGGATACTCGACAAATTACGACGACGACGAAAACTCTGCCGATCCGTCAATGCGCAAGGTCATGGTTACAGACGCCTACATGCGGATGGATGTCGATGGTACGGGCGTGCCGATCCTGCACCACTTCATACTTGGCGGCGGCGCTTACAAGGTTCTGTCTGTTGAGCCGTGCGACCAAATCCCGTTTGCCATCTTTGAGGTGTCGCCAGAGCCACACGCCATGTTTGGCACCAGCGTGGCCGATCTGATCATGGAAGACCAAGACGCATCCACCAGCGTCCTGCGTGGCATCCTAGACAACGTGGCAATGACCAACTCGCCCCGCATTGGCGTGGTTGAGGGCCAAGTCAACATGGACGACGCGCTAAATTCAAACGAAATCGGCGGCATCATCCGTATGCGTCAGCCTGGGGCTGTCATCCCGCTGGCCGTGCCGTTTGCCGCTGGGCAGACACTGTCGGCCATGCAGTATCTCGACAACACAATTGAGACGAAGACGGGCGTCAGCCGCGCGTCAATGGGCTTGGACCCCGACGCACTACAGTCAACCACCAGAGCCGCCGTCACAGCCACTGTGCAGGCCGCTGCGGGGCAGACTGAGGTAATGGCGCGTAACCTTGCCGAAGGCGGCATGCGACGCCTGTTCAAGCTAATGCTGGCGCTGGTCGTCAAGCACGCCGACGCGGCGCAGTTCATGCGACTGAACGGCGAATACGTTGAAGTTGATCCACGGTCATGGGACACTGCGATGAATTTGTCCATTAATGTGGGCCTTGGCACTGGCCGCGAGGAGGAGAAAACCGCCGCATACCGCGAAGTGCTTGGGCTGCAAATGCAGGTTTACGGAGAATACGGGCCAGAGAACGGCGTCGTGTCCCTCGTCAACATCCGCAACACAGTCGCCGACATGATGGCGTCGGTCGGCATTCGCAACAGCGAGCGGTTCTTTAAGCCAATCACGGTCGAATACGAGCAGCAACTTGCCATGCAGCGGCAACAGCAGGCCCAAATGCAGCAACAGCAAGGCCCGCAAGACGCGCAGGCAATGGCATTCATGCAAGCCGAACAGCTAAAGTCTCAGACCAAGGCGCAAAGCGACGCGATGCGGATACAGCTTGACGCGCAGAAGGCGCTGATGAAAGATGACTTTGACCGCGATAAAATGTATCAAGACATGATACAGAAGAATGCGGAAATCGAAGGCAAGTTTGGCCTGCAAGTCAACGAGCAGCAAATCCGCGCGGAGCAAGAACGCCAGCGCATGATGATGCAGCAACAGAGATAACGGAGAATACTGATGGACGCGAACGCAAAGGCCAGCAGAGCGGCGAGTATTCTCCAAGATTTGGTGTTCATGGAGGCCATTAGTGTGGTAAAAGGATACCACGTTGACGTGTTTCTTGAACATAGTTCAACACCAGAGGAAATCATGGAAGCGCACCGGGCTGTCCGGTCGCTCACGCTCGTACAGGGGCAACTGCAATCGTTTGTAGACGACGGCAGACTCCTAGAGCGAAAACAGAAGGATCGGCAACGTGGACAACACGCCTGACCCCGGCTCAATAGAGGCCGTTGCGGCGTCGATTATCGATACCCCACTTGAAGAAAGTGAAGTATCGCTAGTTGACGAAAACGAAGAAGACACAGCGGCAGACGAACCCGAATTGGAGGCCGACGAGGCTGACGATGAGGATTACGCGACCGACGCAGATGATGCGCCGGACGACGAGTATGACGACCAAGAGGAAGTCGAGGAGGCTCAAGAGGAGCTTGCACCTAGCATGTACACCGTCAAGGTGGATGGCAAGACACAGCAAGTGACACTCGACGAGCTGACCCGTGGCTATTCAGGGCAGACATACATTCAGCAGGGAATGGATCAACTTGCGTCAGCTAAGAAGCAGATGCAGGACGAATACGGTTCCATGCAGCAAGAGCGGCAATTCTTGTCCGACCTCCGCCAGAAGGCAGAGCAAGGGCAGGCGCTAACACCCCCAAAGCCACCGTCCAAAGACCTCTTTGAGCAAGACCCCATCGGCTATATGTCTGAACGCATTAAGTACGATGAAAGTCTTGCAGAGTATCAGCAGCAGGCGCAAGTCATCAATCAGATGGAACAGCGTCAGCAGGCGGAGGAAAGCCAGCGGCACAGCCAATATTTGGCGAGCCAGATGGAAGTGCTGCACCAACGCATCCCACAACTAGCGGACCCTAAACAGGCACCCGCTTACCGGGACAAAATGGTGCAAGCTGGCGTGAATTACTACGGATTTGATCCGCAGGAAATCATGGGACAAGCTGACGGTCGATACGTTGCAGCGCTACACGACGCGATGCAATGGCGACAGATGCAAGAAGCCAAAGGCCAAGTTAAGCAAAAGGCAGAGGGCATCCGAGCCGTAGTTAAACCCGGCGTCAAGCGCAACGAGCGGACGACTAACGCCCGCAAGGCCAAAGACACCGCCGCTCAGATGAGACGGACAGGCAAGGACAAAGATGTCGCAGCCTGGCTACTGACCTAAACCCACACCGCAAGGAGACACCCAATGGGCGTTACTGCAAACACAAATCAAACGTACAACTCAACCAACATCCGCGAAGACCTTCAGGATGCGTACATTTCCATTTCAAGCACCGAAACTCCGGTTCAGGCTGCACTTGGACGCAAGTCTATTTCCAGCACGTACTATGAGTGGAACACCGTGGACCTCGCAAACCCTGCCGCTAACCGCGTCAAGGAAGGCGAAGCTGCGCCAGGCAACTCTGCGCCAACAAACTCAAAGCGCATGGGTAACTACTCAACCATCTCCGACAAGGTCGTTGACGTTTCCACAACCAACGACGCCGTCAATGGCGCTGGCAACGTACAGACCATTGCTCAGCAGACAGCCTTCAAGCTGAAGGAAATCAAGCGCGATATGGAGGTTATGTTGGTCTCAAATATTGCCGCCGACGCCGGTGGCGCTGACGAGGCGCGCGTGACTGCTGGCCTTCCAGCTTGGTTGCGTTCCAACGTCGACCGTTCAACTGGCACAGTCGATGGCGCTAACCCAACACTGTCCGGCACCACTGCAGGCTTCCCGAACGCAGCGGCAACTGACGGTTCCGTTCGTGCGCTGACCGAAGCAATGCTCAAGGGCGTGATCGCGTCTTGCTGGGATGCTGGCGCAGAGCCAAGCATCGTATTGTGTGGCTCCGCAGTGAAGCAAAAGATATCCAGCAGCTTCACCGGGTCGGCTACTAAGTATCAGGACATGACTGGCAAAAAAGAGCTGGTTGCTGCGATTGACGTTTACGTCAGCGACTTTGGCACCTTGACCATCATGCCGTCACGTTTCCTTGAGACGCGGACAGCAAACTCGCAGACAGTCGCCGGTCGCGACGTGTTCGTCCTTGACCCAGAGTATGCAAAGGTCTGCTTCCTGCAGAACATGAAGCAAACACCGTTGGCAAAAACTGGTCACTCTGACCGCCGTTTGATCGCCTGCGAGTGGGGCCTTCAGGTAGATCAGGAAAGCGCGCACGGGATCATCGCCGACATCGACGGCTCCCTGTAATCTAAACAAATTGGGCGCGCCGGTTATCTGGCGCGCCCAGCACTTAATGGAGAGAACACATGGCCGAAATTAAAATTACCACTGACCGCCTCCCGCAGCCTGACCGCTGCCGTGGTGCCGTCATTAGCGTGACGCAGGAAAAGGCTGACCATTTGGTCGGCAAGGGTTGGGCTGAGATGCTTGAGGTCGCGCCGAATTTAGCGCCGAAGCCTCGCGTCAAGCCACGCAAAAAGATGGAGAAATAACTTGTCACATTACGACGTCAAGGAAACGATGTACGAGCAAGACGGCAACTTGGTTGTCAGCCGCTCGCAGGACGTTAAAAGCCTGATCGACGCAAACCACGAATTAAGCCTGACAGCCCCCAGCAAGCACGGCGACGCCGCGTTTCGTTTGGCGGGCCGTATTCCTCTGGTCGTTGCCGAGCAATGGTCAAAGGAATGCGGCGCTGGCGTTGGCACAAAGGCGTTTAACGAGTATGTTAAGACCAAGCTGCTGGATGGCGATTTTGCAAAATTGCGCGTGAAAGGATTTTAGAATGGCCGACGAATTAAACACCCCAACGCACCGCTGGTATCAGCGCCGATACAACATTGCACTAAGTCCGAACGAGGTTAGCCCGAAGTGGATTCTTGCCGCCGGGATCGCAAAGATTGACGCTTGGATCGCCTCGCTAGGTTGATTTTGCGCTAAACTATTTTGACGGGACAGACGAATGATTGAAGACCACGGCAGGCTGGAGCGGATTGAGGCAAAATTAGACGGCGTCGGGGAGGCACTTGTCGCGTTGGCGAGGCTTGATGAGCGGATGATTACGCTATTCAAGCGAATGCAGACTTTAGATGACCAGCAGAGCGATCAATCTAATCGTTTAGTTAAACTGGAAGGCAACGTCGGATCAAACGGCGCGAGCCTGCGATTTGCGGAGCGCGTATTCTGGATCGTGCTTGCGGCGGTTGTTACGTTTGCGTTCAAGGGGGGGCTTTAATGCGCTCGTATTCACAAAGAAGCCTGACTAGCTTGAACGGCGTTCACCCAGACCTGCGCCGCGTCATTGACCGCGCGCTTGAGGATAGCCCGTTAGATTTCGCCGTGATCGAGGGCTTGCGCACTAGGAAACGGCAAGAGCAACTGGTTGCGTCCGGCGCAAGCCAGACAATGAACAGCCGCCACCTAACTGGACACGCAGTTGACTTGCTGCCGATTGATCCGGTCACTGGCAGGGGTGAGTTCGCTTGGCCGCTGTATGACCAGCTTGGGCCAGCGGTTAAGACAGCAGCGAAGAAAGAAGGCGTCCCGATTGTGTGGGGTGGCGACTGGACATCATTCAAAGACGGCCCACATTTTGAATTAGATCGCCGCGTTTACGACAACAGCAAGTGGGCCACGTCAGAGGTGCCTGCACAGGGACGCACCAGCGCCACACAGAGCGGCACGGTGCGCGCGTCGGCAGTCACAGTGGCTTCTGGCGCAGGTAGCGCTGTGGCGGCCCTGTCAGCGCTCGACAGCACGGCGCAGTACATTGTGTTGGCCTTTGCTGGCGTGGCCGTGCTGGCTGGCATCTGGATTATGCGCGAACGGCTGCGCAAGTGGGCCGGAGGCGACCGATGACTATGCGCCTGCAATTATACATATTTGTCGGGCTGGCCTTCGTCGCTGGCCTGTTGCGCTGGCGGTCGGCATACGCTGACGCCAAGTTGGCAGAGCTAGACAAGCGGATCGCGTCTGATAGATTGGACGCAGCACTGCGCAAAATGGAGATCGACCATGAAATCGAGACATTGGGCGACGTTGGCCTTGGGGAGCGCGCTGCTAAGTGGTTGCGCCCAGACGCCGACAAACGGTAACTACTGCGATCTGGCAAAGCCGCTGCAGTTTAGCAGCCAGCAAACCATCGACACGCTGATGGCGCAGGACCGTGGGCTGCTAGTTGGCATCGTGGTCAACAATGAAACTTGGGATCAATTCTGTAAATGAAGGATCGCCGCGCTACCAGCATTGGACGCGCGGGCGAGTTTTTTGTCTGCCATCTGTTAGAGCGCGCAAACTGCGAGGCCACCAGATCAGACGGTCGGTTTGACGTGATTGCGTTGCGGCCTGATGATACGCTGGCCAGCGTCGAGGTCAAAACCTGCGCCACGATAACGAACACGGGTCGCATCCGGTTTAAAGTTGGCGCGTCAAAGGCTGACTGGTTCGCATTTTTTGCCCTGCCGCTCAATCTGGTTTTATTCATGCGCGGCGACGACGACCGACTGAGTAAGTATATGCTGACACTCCGGGCGGAAGACTTTACGCCTGCCGCCCAATCTGCGTCGTTGCGTGAGTTAGCTGCGGGTCATCTCTGACGCCAACGCCAGATATCCACACGCATCAACCTGATTATCGCTGTGATTTCTATTCGAAACCGCGCGTGCGTGCTTGAACAG
>TARA_R110002124_G_scaffold261764_1_pt1 | contig 10950 bp, 16 predicted proteins | sample TARA_R110002124 | Tara Oceans TARA_R110002124 (sample SAMEA4397445) | marine metagenome | biome: Polar Biome; feature: [SRF] surface water layer (ENVO:00010504); material: water (ENVO:00002006), including particulate matter (ENVO:01000060) such as... | depth 5 m | reverse complement strand
CCCTCGCTGGAACTGCCAACCATAGACGCTACTACTCTATTTTTTGCAGAGTCATAAGTTAGTGCTGGTTGTGTACTAGCAGAGATTGATCTTGCAGTTCCAAAAGAAGGAGTTGTTCCAGACACAGTTATTGCTTGTATTTTTTGAACTCCAGAACCTGAATAATAACCTACCACCCCTTTACTGTCTTTTGTATTATAAGTAATAGCGTCAGACATAAGAACTGTATTTGTGGATTGAAATACAACCTCACTTCCGAAAGAAACGCTTGTACCTGAAATTGTTGCTACTACTCCACTCCCATAATTTGAGTTTCCTTTATCCTTATAACAGATAATATGTACATTTGTATCTGCCGTTTCAGTAGAGCAATGGTCTGTAGATGCTCCTGAATTAAACCTAGCGGCAGACCCAAAGCTGATTCCTGTACCGCTTATGCTTCCAACTTGACTCCACCCTGTCCCACTACTGTTTGTAGTTTGAAAAGATACTAAAACTTTAGCGTCTGAATTGCTTGAGATTGCTAAATGAAAAACTGCTGTACCACCGTTTAAAGCAGTTACAGAGCCAAAACTTATACTGTTGTCTGAGGCGTCTACAGTTCCAACAACAGCGTGTCCACTATCTGCGGAATTATGATTATACGCAATTACAACCTTACTTTGGTTACTATTGTAACACACATCTATGTAACCACAGGTATGAGCAGCTACTTGTACAGCCGTACCAAAGCTAATTGACTTATTTGCAGCATTAACGGTTCCAACTATTGCAGTAGTAATTGACCCTCCTGACTGAACCACAACAATGCGGTCATTTCCAGAGTCATACGCTACCCGATTTTGGTTTGACGCACTTGTAGCAGCATAATCAACAGGAGTTCCTGCGGACGAACTCACATTAACTTCAGCAACAACACTCACAGTCCCATCGCTATTAACAATACATGATACGTCAGTGCCAATAGCACCAGATGCTACAGCAAATACTTCTGAGTTAGCCTCTGCTTGGACGTTTCCAATAGTCTTCATTGCAAGCCCTATGCGTCATCTATTATTTCATATGATACGAATAAGTCTAGATCACCAGCAGCACTTGCTCCACCCTTTAAAACATCTCCTTCCATTAGATATATGGGAGAATCTACAAGAACTAAGGTGGTGTCTGATGGGACACTAATTGTTTTTGCTAGATAAACGGTTGCATCTGCGCCAGTTGGCGTGATGCCAGCCGCTCCAGCAGTTGTTAAACCATCCACAAACAAATCTACAGTTGCCGCACTTGTAGCATCAACATTTGCAACTGTTATTTTGTTTATTTTTAAAAGTTTATCCGAGTCTACTGTAATAAGTGTTGCTGTTGCTGTTGCGGTTAAATTAAAACCTGCGTTACCACCAACAATACTTGTTACACTGACAATATTTGGGTTAGCCATGTTTTACTCCTTACTATCCAAAGACGATTGCAGCGGCGATTGCTTTGCCCATAGATATACCAGCAGAGCCAAAAGATATAGTACCACTTCCATTTGTTACCAACGCTTGCCCATTACTTCCATCTGAAGTTGGATAAGCGACTGAGCCTATTGTGACCGTACCTGTGAAGGTAGGACTTGCGAGTGGAGCTGCTCCAAGTGCGGTTCTTGCGGAACCTGCGGAGCTTGAACCTGTACCACCATCGGCAACGGCTAGGTCTGTAATCCCTGCTATTGCACCACCTGTTATATTGACGCTGCTCATTGCAAAGTCTGCTGTCAGATCAAACACCGCAGCTCCAGCCCCAGCGCCGTCACAGTAAATTATCTTGCTGTCTGCCGCCGCTACACTGACATTGGCCCCAGACCCCTGCGTGAATGTAGCTGTCTGGTTTGTGCCATTCTTTACAAAGTAAATATGATCACCGTCATTAGGCGATATGGTAACCGTGTTTGTACCAGAGGGGGAGCCGCCAAGAACGAGAACCTTAAACATACCGTCTGACAAGCTGCCATCCGTTGTTGTTAAGGTATGCGTAGTGTTTGAAAGAGTCACGGTCCCAACACCGTTTGTAAGCCGATCAATAATATCTAGGTTGGTATTTGTGGTATTACCCCAAGATCCAGACTGTTCGCCTGTTCCAATCTTTTCAATACCAGTTCCAGTATATGTGCTGGCCATTAGTCAATCCTTACAATTGCTGTATCTTTGGTTGCTGCTGGAAAAACAATCTTAAAAGTACCACCAGAGACTGTAAAGTCACCACCAAAATCTAAAACAGCTATTGCTCCTCTAGAATTTGAAGACGCATCTCCAAGTGTTTTGTTGTAGATTAAAGCTCCACGCGCTGTAAAACTTGCTGATGTCCATTCAGGATCAGCGGAATCAAAAACACCACTTGTGCTATTTTCTGCTACTGTTTTACTTGCTAATGCAACTCCAGCAGTGGTGTATCCGTTGCCATTGGCAACTTCATTAGAAGTTATGTAACCATCTGTTGTTGCATTTAAAGTTGCTGAACTTGTGTATAGCGCAATGTAAATATTATCAGTGTCAAGATGATGATCACCAAGCAACACATCTTTTTTAAATAGCGTACACATCGCTTGAGTAAGTGCCATTATATGCCTCCGTTATATTCTGCTGCGTAGTCTCGTTGCATCTCTTGTACAAACAATTGCACCGCTTCGTCAAATTGTGTCTTGTAAAGCGCCAAAGTTTCTCCAGCTTTAAGAAAAGCTGACGCCTCATACAGACATGCAGATAATAACACATTTTCTGCGTTATCGCCAACCCAACTATTTGCATTGCCTGAACTAAGACCAGTTTCGGGTGCTATAAAGTCAACTGAGTATGCATCTGTTGCGGATGGTGTTGGGGCCAAGGTGATTATAGTTCCAGCAATTCCTGCGTTTGTAGTAGTATACATGATTGGAGATCCTTGTGTACTAGGATTTGGCCAATAATCACGTAAATAAGAATCTATTCTATGATTCAAATATCTAACAATACTTGAGCTGGTAACAGAAACTTGTCTAATCATCCTAGCGGATGGAACTGTATAGTCTGTTGTGCCTGCAACAAGATTAGCAGCAGAAGACGTTTTTCTAAAGCAAGGCAAATTTGGCAATCGTTGGAAAACCATTTCTTCTGCTTGAGATATAATTTCATCTATAGACGCCGACATCTCTGTACTATCATCTTCCAAGAAGTTTTTAATATTTGCGACTAGAGTTGTGTAATTCATCTAGTTACCCCATGTTCCTGAGTTCCAAGTGCTTTGGCCCCATCCGCTAATTCCAATGCTTTCAGTTCCAACGCCACCTGTACCGCCTACGCCTACTTCATTTATAGCCAAGCTTACGCCTTCTACGCCAACAGCGCCAGCCCCGCCTGAACCGCCTACGCCAAATGGGAATGCTGCTGGTATTTCCACTCCAACGCCACCTGTAGCCCCCAGACCTGTTACATTTCTAGTCTGATCGATGGCCACGCTTTCGGTTCCAACAGCACCTGTACCGCCCACGCCTGTCTCAGTGATGGTTATTTCAGGAATTACATACCCAGCGTTGCCATAGGCGTTTATACCTACTGTGGGGCGCTCTCTGGGGTCTAAAAAAGGATCGTAGTTATATCCAACAAAGAAAGTTGCATTTTCTGGGTCATTATCTGGTCTTGGATTAAATAATGCTGTGGCGTCCACAACATTTTTGGCAGGCGTTAACTGAGGTTGCTTGGGATCAAAATCTTCTGGAGAAACACGCAATCCGTCCCAAGTGGTTTTTAGTTTCGTATACCTAACTTTTAAACCACTGATATCACTTATTGCGTATGATTTTTTTCCTTTTGCATATTTTGCCATTAAGATAAATTCAGCCCAGTTGGCTGAATCCTCAAGCTTACGCCATCATTGTCAGAAGAAGATGCGAAATTAAATGCTCTTTCATACATTTCATTTAGTACATTAAATTTATCGCTTGCATATTTTACAGACAGCTTACTAGCCAAACCAGCACAAATACATTCATTCCAGCGATATGGAATGTCGGCATCTTGATTTGATTCTGTAATGTCATCAAGCTGATTAATGGCCCAATATACCATACTATATGTTGTTTTATTTGGGACTTGCCAAAAATAAGCAACTGGAGTGAATTGCTTGTCCAACATATATTGGCTTGGCTTACCAGCAGAAGATTTATTAGGCATTTGATTGTAATCGGAGATGGAAACTCTATTAATAATCTGGTCAGATGTATTTGCGGTGCTATCGCGGATTACTGCATCTATAATATCTATTGTTCCTAATGGTAGAGGATGAGCTGTTTGCCCATTGACCAAAATCAATGTGTTTTGAGTAACAGCCCAATAATTAATTCCTCTGTTTGCCCATTCGGAAAACAATAGATTTAAACTGCGCCTAGCTGATACAGCTCTGTCGCCTGTTTGAGTTTGCGGATCTATGCCACAGCGTTCAAATGCCTCAGATATTATTTCTTCTACATTTGGTTGAAAGGCCACGGTTCCTGAAGTCGCCATGCGGAACTCCTAGTATTGTTTGTTCATTCTTAGAACAATGTTATATGTGTCTCCAGCCGCTCCAACTCCAGTTGTAGTGAATTTTATATCACCAGTTGGATTAGCTCCATAAGAAAGAGTTGACGGCAATCCACCGAATTTACTGAAATCCTGATACCCGATATCATCCGCTGCAAGATGCATCATAATAACATTTGTATCTGCCGCTGCCATAACCTCAACAGTACATCCTTGTATTACCCACCAGCATTCTACTAACCGAACAGCAGTACAAGAATCTCCGTTTGAATTTGTAGCTAAAGCAGAAACATCAACTTTTGAAACAGCACTTTCGTCGCCAGCATCTACATATTGCAGATGAAACGCCACCACAATTTCATGGGTATTTTCAGATAATGTTTTTACACTTACGATATTAGCCATATTAAGCTCCTATAGGATATAGGTGGGAGCCAAAGCTCCCCCCAAATTATTAACCATTAGCATAATCGACGTTCATACCAGTAATTCTTATCCAGATTTTACCTGCTGTATAGGCAGCGTTAGTAGCTGTGCCTTGCACCAAGTAAATGTACTTCTTCGTTAATGCAGCCATAACCGCGCCAGCATCCACAGCGTTATAATACCCTAGCGTCAAATCGCCGTTGTTCATCATTTGAGTTCCAGAGGCGACTGCCGCACCAGAGGCTGTAGTTCCAGTAGCAGAGATGTCTAAGTTGATATCTGGATCGCCGCCTGTGGGAACCTCTACACAACCAAACTCAAGAAGAATAGGAATGCCGTTAACCTCTTTTGTTAATACAGCAATGTGAGCATTAGCAGATGTTCCAGTACCGATAACTCTATCGGCGCTTGCTGATCCACTATATCCACCATGTAAATCAACGAGGATGGATGTAACGATTGTGCCACCAACTTTGCTAACAAAGATATTTGTGCCAGCAGCAGGGACGCCGCTACCAATAGCGTTTGGAACAATACCAAAAATTGTAGCGCCAGTATCTAGGCTTGCGTTGTTTGCTCCAGCGGTTGTTCCAGCAACACTAGTATCAATAACATTGTTGCCTGTCGTTGCAATTGTTTCTAGTGCAAATTCGGATGGGGTGATTGCGCCAGTTGTTGTGTTTTTTGTGATTTGCTGAAAGCCGTTTTCAGACCGCACTGGTCCGTTAAATGTTGTATTAGCCATGATAATCTCCTGTCGTGGCAAATGTCAGCCACACAATGTGGCTGTCAGGGATATCGGCATAATACAACAAGTAGTTTTAAAAAGAAAGAGGCGATCCGAAGACCGCCTTTGTTTGGTTTTTGTAACGCTAACGCCGTTAGTGTTACGTCCAACCCATACTATCTTCGTAAGCTGTATCCATTGCGTGAGGCTCGTAATTCTCCAAATGACGCATAAGAGCAATTTGACCATCTTCATCGTAAATTGGACCTTCTGCATCATTTGCCTCAAGGCTGGCAATAGCGTCCTTCGCTTCGGCCAAACACTCAGCTACAGTTGGCGCTGAAACAGTGCGCTCTGCGCCATCGAAACGAACAGTGGCCACTGGACCTTCGTTTGGAAAATTTGTTAAAGATCCGATTTCTGTCTCTTCAACCTTACGATAGGGGTTGCTATTGCCACCATAAGTAACAACTTCAAATAAGCTCCAAATTGGAACCCCTGCTTCTACTCTTACTGCTTTGTATGTTATTTCCATTTTGTCTTCCTTTCTCATTGTTTCTTTCTATACAATAGAGATAAGGTTTCTTGCATAAATTACAAGGGCCAGAAGAAATTATTTTATTTTATGAATAAAAACAAAGTCTTGTGGGGCGTTAACCCCACAAGTTTATTATTAAGCGCCTTCAGATCCGAAGATGCCACGCCAGTCGGTGAATCCAAAGCTGTAACGCTCACGCACTTTATAGCGCACGTTACCAGTTTCAAAATCGCCTTCCATACCTTTTTTCATAGGTGAGCGTTGGAACATTTTCAGTCCATCAGGAACGTCAGTAGTTACAAACCACTGATCGTTGTCTGTCAGACGGCGCATCACATGCGAACCTTTTGGCAGATAGCCTCCAGATTTAATCGCGTTGATGTCGTTATCAGCAGTACCAGTGCGGAGCTGTGATTCCAACAGACGCTCTGCCGCGAACACATATGAAGTTGGTATAACCAACTGCGTACCCATTGCAGCAATGCGAAGTCCACGGTCATCTTTCATATCAGAAATCTGGATAAGAACAGATTCAAGTGAAGTTTCAGACAAGTCAGCCGCTGTTGCCAGCGTATTTGACTGGTTACCGTGCTGTGTTGGGTGAGCTGTATTTAACAAGCTTACACCATCACCACCAGTGGTACTTGTCGCTAGGTTCAAGACATTCGCAGCCTTTAGCTCCTTTGTGGAAGCCATAGAACGCGCAAGCGCCTTGGTGTAGCGAGAAGCGATTGAGCCATACTGACCATCTTCTTCAGCTTCCTCAGTGATTGAGAATGCCAAAGCAACCGTTTCGTGTTGATAACGCGCAGTCCACTGTTGAGAAGCTGCATCATAAGATACCGCAGACCCTTCAGATTTTGTTGGCGCATTTCCAAATCCTGCCAGAAGTACGTCTTCCTCAAACGCTTTTTGCGAAGTGTTTGATTCAAATACCGCTGTGTATTCCGCTGGATATTGACTATATTCGAGTCCAAAGAGTGTGTTCAGACCCGGCTCAAGCATTTTTGCAAATGCTGCTCTATTCATTGCCATTGTTCATACTCTCCTTATATGCCAGCACTGTCTTTAAGAAGATGCTCATTAATAAGCACTTCCATGACAGCGTTAGCCCCGAATGCATTTTCTGGAGAATCAACAAGTGCAATAATTTTGCAGGTAGCTGCTGCTGCCGCCATTGTTCCACTTAATTCAAAACCAGATTGACCAGTCAGTGTTGCACCAGCTCCAGCAACAATATCACAGCAATTGCCGATATTGGTCTGAGCTGTAGTTCCAGCAGACTGTGCTTTAAACACGGTATATGGACAATCATACACATGTGCTATGATGTCAGTAGCAGTAGTGCCTGACGGCCAATACTCACTATAAACATATGAACCGTCACTTGCAGTATAAGAACACCCAGCAAAAACACCGATATTATTAACTTCCGTAGCCGTGTGTGGAGTTATAGTACCGCCAGCAATGATAATAACCAAATCACCTGTAAAGATGTTTTCAGCCAAACCACTTGCAATAGTGTATTGGTTAGTACGAGGTGCATTACCGCTCATGTGACGAATTGGGACAAACCCGAAGGCTGCATCTGCATTTGCCATTTTTCGCTCCTTTTAGCGTTAATATTAGTCGCTCATGGCAGAAAGATTTCTGCCGCGACTGGTTTCAGACTGCCTGTCCTGTTGGATTGGCAGTCCAGTACGCCGTCCTAACGCATCAAGATCACCGACAACCGATTCATTCTGCTCTGCGTTTCGTCCTGCGTAATACTTCTTCATAGAAGCATGACGTTCGTCAGGCATTTCGCAAAGCAGCATTCCTTCGATGCCTATGCAACCTTCCCACTGGCCGTGATTAATAGTCTGAAACAACTTTGTTTTCACAGTATCAGCAGAGCGCGGTTCCCATCCTTCACGCATACGCTTGTATACGTTGTCTGGGGTGTCCTTACCCTGAATCGAGGTAGCGACCCACCTTTGAACATAGCCGGGACGTGCTTCGGGGGCGTCCAAAAGTGCAGGTGGTTTCCATGCGGTCATGGGACGAGACTCCTCATCACGCACAGAATTACGAGTTTGACTTGCACGAACATTTCTTTTTTCAGTCATTACTGGCTCCTTTGCTGACGCCGAATTTCGGCTTCATATTGTTTAAGACCTTTTTCATCATTGATGCCAAGCTCTCTAGCCATTTTGAGTTGTTCTTGCGACATTCGCACTCTATTGCCCTTGTAACTTGAAGAACCGCCTGTAGTGGGGGCGACTGGTGGTCTACTTTTCGTTCTTGTTTTACTTGGACTTGATCCAGAGATTAACTCAGGAAAAACTTTTTGTAAACGATTGTTTAAAACATCATAATATTCGTCTGAGTTTTTGTCATAGCCTTCCAAGTCTAGCTGGACATCAATCGCTCTTGCTGCTGCTGTCTCACGTTCAAAACCAGCTCCATTAAACCAGTTGTTTTTCTGCCACCAAGACATGGCCTTGGGAGGCGCTGGATTTTGAGCAGCTTGCTGCGCCCTGCCGACTGTAGGCGATGCAGCAGCACGTTGCTGATTTTGTTGTTTTTGCATTTCTGCAATACGCATGGCCGCTCTCATGTCAGTCATTTGTTCTTGGAAGTTTACTTGCGCCTCTGTGTCGCCCTCTTCCACAGCCTTATGCAAAGCCTGCTTTGTTTGAATATAACGCTGGTTAAACATTTGTTCAGCAGATTGCTGAGAGCCTTGCTCCAACCTTTGAAGACGTTTTTCAAGTTGCTCATTTTTTTCTTGAAGTTGCCTAGATTGGATTTCTGCATCTCTACGTTGGCCGACGATTTTTTGGATACGCTTTTGGACTTTTGGTCCGAAGTCGGTATCCTTTTCTTGGGGAGTGCTTTCTTCTGGGGCATCTATCGCTTCTGCTTCTGCTTGAACTGGCTCTTCCACCACTTCAATTTCAAAATCATCTGAGTCACCTTTTGCTCTTTTGATTTCCGATTCTATTTCTTCGAGAATTTCTTCTTTTTCTGCCATTTGATTCACCCTACGTATGCGGCTATTTCGACGCCATCTGGCAAAATCGATGTAACTTCATCATCGTTTAGCAGAAGGAACTTGACGCCTTTTACAACAATTTTCTGACCAGCATATTTGCCATAGGTCACGCGATCTCCAACACTGGGACACGTTTCTGATCGCCAACGCTTGCCTGTATCACGATCACGATACGCTAAGTCACCCATTGCACATACTGTGCCGTGAGCTGTCAGGTATTCCTCATTGTCTTTGGAGGTTTCTGGCAGGAGTATGCCGCCTGAAGTTTTCATCTTTACCTGATTAGGTTGGACTAAAACTTTCCAATTTAGGGGGATTGGCATTTGATGAGATCCAATTGTAGCTTTGGTTTCTTCATCAGTATAAATTCTATCATGTTGATGAGACACGTTATACATCCTCTTCGTTTATATTTTTCAATGTTTCGCGGATAATCTCAGATGCTTGCATTAAGCCTTCTGCGATCCCTACGTTTTTTTGATATGCATTGAAGTCGGAAACCCGACCATCAACCATACTCTCAGCTATTTCCAGCCGTTTCTTTTCCAGATTTTTTCTGATCTGTTGGAGCAGATCGCTTACCGTCATTCTTCACGCCTCCTGACATAGAAACACCAGTGACGTAAACAGTTACGTCTTTTTGTTCCGACATTAAAATTTCATCCCAATCATGAATGCTACGCAAAGCCATTAAGATTCTTTCTTTTTTGTCTTTGCCTTCTTCTTTAATACTTTCTTTTTAGTTGGCTTCTTTTTTCCGTACATCATTTTGTTGCCTCCTTTAGACATTAGTGATGGAAAACTTGCTCTATTCATCGTAAATCTCATCGACATATCTTTGATTGTTTAGATTAAAGATATTTGCAAACTTATCACCTTTTATTGCTGCATCTGGATTTTGCGCTCTTACTTTATGCACCATATCATAGGATGCTGGCAATGCTCCAGTTGGAAACATTTTATTAACAAATTGTCCAATTACAGGTGCTTTCGATGCTGCTCTGCCAAATTTTGCAAGAAAAGAAACACCAGACAAGCCAAGCATTGGCGCATACATTGTGACAAGATCCATCTTCTTGCCATCGTAATAATCTTTTATGGCATTAGTGTTTGGATCTAATATAGCAGCTACTTTTAAAGCAAACGGCAATTGGGCCATAGCAAGATCAGTGGTATTAGAAAAATTATCTGTTCTTTTTGTTTCTTCAAGTCTGTTATATGCATCGTAAGAATCCAATACACTTGGAACCACAAATGCATCAGCAAGACCCATATCTAAAAAGCCTTGGCCCTGACCTCCTAGCAAGTTACCATACTTTTCTGTTGGTAATTTTTTTTCTAAGTATCCAACAAATTTATCTCTTGTAGGTGTCTTGCTATCTTCAAAAGCCATTTCACCTGAAGGCAAATTATGAGGGTAAAACCCAAATTTGTTTTGAAACTGATAGGATTGTACATCCGTAGGAAAGTCCATCAGTTTATCATATTGGTCTTCAGCCATTAAACTTGTCCTCCAGATAATTCACCAGCCAATATCTTTAATGTCTCTGAGAAGCCCTTATCAAGCTCTTTAGCGGCCATAGCAAACTTTCTGGGCGATATGTCCTCAGTAGTTAAACCACGCCTCTTGAGGAAGCTCTTGGCCGCTCTGATCTCTGCCTGCGCTACGCGCTTAACTGCCGCTCTAGCC
>TARA_R110002124_G_scaffold103480_1_pt1 | contig 10973 bp, 18 predicted proteins | sample TARA_R110002124 | Tara Oceans TARA_R110002124 (sample SAMEA4397445) | marine metagenome | biome: Polar Biome; feature: [SRF] surface water layer (ENVO:00010504); material: water (ENVO:00002006), including particulate matter (ENVO:01000060) such as... | depth 5 m | reverse complement strand
GGAAGCTAGTGGTGCTGCTAGCTTTTGGGGATCTGCTCCAGCTCCCGGAGCTGGTGGTGGTAGTCATGGTAATAGAAAGCCAAGAGATGGTGGTGATTACGTGAATTACACCGGGCTGCAACCTGGAGCTGGTTTAATAAAATTTGAGTGGAGCTAGTTGCTTTATAGTATATTACCTATAACTAAAATATGAAAGAAGTAATTGTTGAAGGTTTCGATTATGAAGATTTTGTAGCTTTAAAAAGCATACTTACTAATAATACTACATTTACATCTTCAGAGCAAGAAAACTTTGCCAACAGTCAGGCGTTAATTGAAAAGGCTGAAAAAATAATACAGTTATTTAATGAAGAATAAATATTTACATGGATTTATTCTTGCCAAATGTAGCCGGCTCTTTATGTGAAGAGTTTTCTGACTTTGTCTTGTATGATCATGTTAATAACAGTATACTTGTAAATTTAGAGGATAAGTATTTTGGAATAGTTTTTAGGGAATTAAAAAAATTAAGGTATAAGATGATATTTAGCACAAGGATCCAGAAAAGTAATTCTATCACTTGTACTTTTATAAAAGTGTGAGTAATTAAATATTAATAATGGCCTTTCCAAGTGACATATCTTTACCTGCCAATGCAAAATATTATAGTATAATTGAAACTAAAAAAGCATTTAATTCGAATTATGATATTACATGGTCGTTTCAATACAAATATTCTGATTCATCGAGTCATCAATTAGGATTTGCAACATTTTTAAATACTGAAACAACCCCTGTGTGTTCATTACCGGGACAGTACTTAGGAGATAGAGACCCTGTTGTAAATTTATCTTCGTTTAATGTATCCACGCAAGCTGGCGCGCCTATAACAACAGAAGGAGGTACATATATAATTACCTCACCATTTACATTGTCAGGGCAGTTATTAAAAGTGGCATTTGACTCAACTGGTTTCTATGCTCTGTCTGGTAGAGATGGGTTAGACGGTGTGGGTATATCAAGTGTCCATAATAGTGCATTAGTAGTTAGAGATTATGATTACAAGGTAAGAGCTAATGGACCTCTATCTAGCATGAATACAGCTTTATCTACTTTATCAGTTTCTGATTTTAGAACATTGAGATTTAGATATATAAATTTAGGAAGGAAGCTTCATGTTGATTTAAGAGAAAACAACACCACATCTTATACACTCTTAACAACTATAGATTTAGATTATAGGATTGCCGATTATAATAATTTAAGCGGTGTTTATGTTGGGTTTGCTCTTTGCACACCTATATCTTCAACTAGTACAGCTCAAACAGTTACAGAGGATTTCTTATTTAAAAATTTCCAGGTTGAAGGGTATGAAGGTAATACATTATTAACGGAGACTCTCTCTTCTTCATTATCAGGTGGATTTTTTGCACATACTGCTCTTTCAGCTAATCCTAATACAATAGTAGAGTCTATATCAAATATTGAGGTATATTAAAAATGGGTAAATCACAACCAGCTTTAAACTATAAAATTGAAAGTGTAGAGTATGACGTCACCAGGTATCCTATATTAGGTGGAGGCGGTGTAGAGGAGTCATATCTTGGAGCAAGCGGGGACATTGTAATAAAGAATATTATATTAGGTAACTTACCTGAAAAGAGAGAACTTACTGTTAATTTTGAACTTTTTGATCTTAACGCGGAAACATCAACAACGCCTAAGCTAAGAGGGACTGATATACCAATAGTAACTGTAGGTAAGCGTGGAAAAACTAATAATAAGATAAATGTAGAAACAAGAGCCACGACTAAGGAGGTTAGAAGATATTTTGCGGGTGAAGACGGTGGTTTAGATGTACAAATAAGAGTTTTTGAGTTAATTAATGTGGGGTCCGCGAGGATGGCGGTTTTTGAAGAAACAAACGAAATTTTCTTTACACTTAACATTGATTTACCAGGTGTTAATATTGTACAAGAGGTACAAGAAGAAGAGGTAATAGTACAGGAGGTGCCTGAACCTCAACCGCCATCATCTACATCTACTGTACAGAAAAGAATTGGTCGAAGCGTAGTTACGAAGTCAACAGACGATAAACCTACTGTACAGAGAAGGTTACACAGGGCAACAGAGGACCCAGAGGAAGAAGATAAACCTACTGTACAGAAAAGGTTATATACCGGAGATAAAACAGCCCAGGTAGAAGAGGAAGAGAAAGAAGAGATTAAAGTGGTAATTTCCGATCCGGTTGATTCAATTACCCCGCAGGATCTGCCGGTGGTTCATACACCGCAGGATCTGCCGGCAGAGCGTGATGGTAAGGTATACCGATCTGAACCGCTACCGGTAGATCCAATTGTACCTAGCGGTACACGTAATGTTAATGTTCCAAGTGAAAGTGATAAGATTGCGCTTCAGGTTGCGTTAAACGAAGCAAAAAGAAGCAAAGCTCTAAATGAAGCTATAGAGCAACTAAGAGTAGGGGCTCAAGACCAAATAAACGATTTAGCGGGTTATAGTAGAGAGGACCGTATACGGTTAAGCGATATTATTATTCAGACCGTTGACGAAACAATAGTACAGCTGCAGCAAGAATATAATGACGATAGGCAAGAAGACACCAACCTGCTTTTTGAGGTTAGTATTAATGAAACTAGTGACACCACAGTATTATCTGGTACTCTACCACCTGGGTTTGTATACATTAACCCTTCTCTACCTCTACAAGAAAGCTTTACTCCAGTCTTCGGAGATTTAGAGTTACCAACAGAGCAATCTATTGAACTAGTTACAGATGACCAAATCGGGGTGACTGAGGTTGATGAACAGCTTGATAAAATAAGCGAAGAGGCAAGATTAGCACAAAAGCTTTGTGATACAGAAGAGGATTGCGATACTTTAAATTATTAAATATTACCCAAAGCAGCTTCTATCTTAAGATCGTGTTTCATTGAATGAAATCTCTCATCAATATATTTTTGAAAAGCTAAAGGCTTAATCCAACTATTATCGGAAATATTATCTACTTTTGATCCTACAACCTCTAACGCTTCTATTAAACAAGACCACCTAACAAATTCTTCAAATTTCATTGTTTTGGTAGTACCGTCTTTTAGTTTAAATTTAAATGTTTTCATATGTATATATAATATTATAGTTCCGTTCCTTTTGTATACTCTTGTGTTATAGAAATGCCATCTGCATCACTAGCAAGAGCCTTATCAGTTTCTTTTGTAAGATCAGCAAATGTTTTATTAACATCAACTGGGTTTGTAACAAGAGTAGGTGTTATATTAACATCTATTTTAAATTCATTGTTACATTTCTCGCAATTGTACGCTGACTCCACATTTGGGAATATATTTTCTGTAAATGTATTGTTTCCACAGGGGCAAGCTATAGTAACTTCAGATAAACTAACTAGTTGGTCAATTTCTGCTTGAAACTCAGAAGATAGAATTTGTATTTTATTAATTTTGTATGATGAGGCTATAAAAGAACCTACAAATTGGATACCAAATGCTAAACACGTGGACTCAAAAAAGCCAAAAACGTTTCGAAGAGCAAAACCAAATATTAATGATATTAATAGTGTAATAAAAAGCGACCGGACGATGATCATATAGCTATTTTAGCTAGATCATAGGGAATTTCAAGGATTAATTCATTAACTTTATCGATTTTTTCCTTTACTAAGTTTATCGTGCCTTTATTTAGATCATCTTTTTGTTCAATATCACACAGCATATTACGTAATTGCGCTAAAGATACAAACGCGTCTCCTAAGACTTGATTTACCTGTTCTAGCTCAAAAGGTAAGATAGGCGGTGCTTTTTGATGTTTTTCATTATCCTTGTACATTGTTATCTGATCCTGTACATTCATGCTGAATCGTATAGGATTATCATCTGGTTTGACACTATATGGAGATTCTTGTGACGTATTCATTTAAAATATTTATGCAGAGAATAAATATTTTCATGGCTAAGTTCGAAAAGAGATTTTATACAACATTACATGAAGCACGTGAAGAGGAAAAAATAGCATTTGAGACAGAGCTCGACAAAGATACAGACGTTGAGGACTTTGATGTAGATATAGATGTAGATGAAACAATAGTGGATGATGATCCAAATGTTAAGGCAGCTCGAGCCGTTGGTGAAAGAAATGAAGCTATGAGAGCTAAATTAGAGGGATGGGTTGGTGAGATGGAGCAATTTTTACAATATCTAAATGGATCCACACCTGATTCTATTCAATCTCTTCTTGCTGCAGCTGAACCAGATACTATTTTTGACCAGATGAAGTCTTCTGAACAACGTAAGATTGCTCGTGTAGCTACAGAACTTGCAGCGTTAAATGAATCATTTAAAGGTTACCTCGCTCAGACCGGTAACGCTCAATTTAAATACGTATAATTTCTATACTTTTTTATTTCAGATAACCTCACAATACCTTCGAGCCCTTCGAAGGTATTTTTTTGTATAAAGTCCCATTTAATTTCATCAATACTACATGCAATCGCAATATCATTAAAGTCTTTAAATCTTTTACCGAATTTCTCTGGCCAAATAAAAACTCTTTCTCCTTGCTTTAATAAAGCCTCTGATTTTACTAAAGATGCTTGATCAACCCACTGTGAGTCTAATATCCATACTTTATCATACCATTTTAATGTATTGTTTAATTGTTGCTCCTGCCGGGTTGTGAATGATCGCCCTCGCTCGGTAATCCCAGCCACAGCTACAGAGTTTTTTGTAAAAAATGCATTTAACGGTCCTTCAAAAATATACACTGTATTGTGATCTGACGAGACGCGGTCTATATTAAACAATGTTTTTTCCGCATTTACTCTTCCAAGGTATTTTGGTTTTACTTTATTATCTCTATCTAATAAAGTTCTACTTTGGTAAAATTCAATTTCTTTGTTCTCATTAATAAACGGTATTACAAGTCTATTTTTATGAACCTTATCAACCAATGAAATATAAAGACTATCTGGCTTATTAACTGCTGTATCTAATCGTCTATTTTTAATAGTCTGAGTTGCTGTTCTCAGCATGTCGTTATTCTTATAAAAATCTAACTGAGCTGTATCTGATAGATTAATACAATCTTTTGGTAGTGTATCGGTAACTACTTTAACCGGTGCTTGTTCTTCTACAATATCAGTAATATCTGGAACATACTCCTTAAGCTCTTGTATTATATCTGCACTTGTATAACCCGATACTTCAGTTATCCATTTTAACGGTTTACCGGACCACCCACAATTATGACAAAATATATTTTCGTTTTTGGGAATATAATAACATCTACGTTTTTTACCTAGGGACTTACCCTCTCTACAAATAGGACAGCTACACTGATAAACGTTGTTAAATTTATTATACTTTGGGTAATAGCCAAGCTCAAAAAATTTAAGAACAACAAAATCTTCAGGAAGTGAGATCATTTAACTTATTATACAGACTTTTTAGAAAAAACAAATTATGCCATTCTGTTTTTTTGTCTAGTATTCTGGTAAAAGAAAATTGTTCACAAAACTTAATAAACTGCTTGTAATCTGATTCCACCTTAACCGCTAACTGCTCTTTATAGTATTGCTTTTCATCTGGTAAACTCTCATATTTATCTAGACAAAATATATCTGCATTCCGGGTAAATATTTCATGCTCTTGCTCTGTTAATATATAACCCGGGTCATTTAAATATTTTCTAGTTGTTACTTTACCAAATCCTGGTATTCCCGGGACATTATCTGAACTATCTCCTGTTAAACATTTAGCTGTATACCATTCCTCTACATCTTTAAACCCGGTTTTTTCTTCAAAATTATAATTATTGAAAATAGTCTTCCTTATTGGGTCGTATAAGCTACATTCTGGAGTAATTAGTTGTAAAAAGTCCCTATCTACCGAAATTATTACCTTTTCTCCTTTATGCTCTCTACATATATATGAGACTATATCATCAGCTTCTAATTGCCGTGGAAATATGGAATTAATCCCCATAGACAGTAGTATAGATTTTATAGTCTCATTATTTTGATGAGGTGCAGAATCACTTGTTCTATTTTGCTTATATTCCTTTAAGATTTCCCTTCGTATATTTGTTTGCCGCTCTTTTTTCTCATCCCATACAAATACTACGGTTTCTGGAACAAACTGCCTCACGTAGGAGCTCAACGCATTAAGAGTAAAGTATATATGAAGATTATTAACTTGTTCCTGCGTTATCTCCGGGGATCTCTTCGATTGATTTCTCGCTGTGTGAAATGTTCGGTGTATTAGGTTGTTTCCGTCTATTATCAGGGTCTTCATTCTTTATATATTGCGCTTCTGATACTTTATATACCTTTTTAGGTAATGTCTCTATAAATGTTATTATATTACTTTCAACAGCATATTCAAGAGCATCTCGTGGAACTTTAACATTTTCCATAACAGGAATCGATAGACAACCAACATCTTCTGTTGTAGGATTGACAACAATGAACATCTGACCAGCGTAATCTCCGGTCTCAACAGCATACACCTGTCTTTTACAAAACTTCGTCTTGGCCATGACTGGTCCCTTTAATCGATTGTGATTCAGCTGCAAAATATTTTAACAGAAAAGAATTTAACGCTTCCACTTTTTGAGGTGTATCAGCTGCTTTTATTTCAACATGTCGACCGGCAAAATCAAAACCTAACATAATATAACTATCTAAGTATTCACTTAATATAGTCGCTAACCTCCTTGTTAAGTCGACGCGACGTTTAAACTGCTTTTTTTCTTTAAGATTTTGTTTAAGGGCTAACTCAATAAGTTCTTTTAACTCTTCTTCATCATCATCAGGAACTTCAGGGTCATTGTGCATATTAATATTTATTTTAAAAATACACTATCCTCCTTTTGCGTAACATTGTTTTTTAGCAACCTCGATACAACGACTTCTATAGAAGATGTTTTTAAGCTAAAATTATTTACAAAATTTTGATTACCGTCATAAAAGCTAAACAAGTATTCACCCTTAAATGGTGTGTTTTCAAAGCATGTTATAAATACAGAAGCACCTCCAGGGTCTACTAAAACAGTCCATTTTCTAGGATCTGCGATATTATACTTATTAAATATCCTGAACGTAACAAATCCATTATCTTTTAATCTTTTAATAAAGTATCCTGGAGTCCTTAATTTATTTTTACGGTGATCGATTGTCATTGAGTCAAAGCTGAAATTATATACTTTAATTTAATGTTATTTTGCTCAATATCAAATATTATTACCCCATACTCGGTATTAATATTAACAGTCATACTATCATTAATGATAGATAACAGCCTAATATTATCAAAATTTACCGGTATTGGTTTAAGATTAAAGTCTGCTTTACCAAGACTAATGCTAAACTTATCAGTGTTATGTCTAGCTTTATCAGTGAGCTCTGCCATAATATTTCCATTATCTGTATAGAAATATAATTTGTTAGTTTCAGAAGCAAACGTACTACCCTTAAAGACTTGCTGGATAGTATCTTTACTAATATTAAACGATATATCAAATTTAAATGAGTTTATTTTTTCTAAATTTAAATTTGGCTTAGCTAAAAATCCTTCATCAAACAAATGATATTTAAACTTAATTCCGGATCCATTATATTCTATATTATTGGAGTTTACCTGTAAAGTAATATCTTCTGATTGTATTGTATCTATTACTCTATACAACTTTTTTAAATCTGGAATATTTAAAGTATCATTAAACCCGGTATCTGCTGTATACTCTGAATGAAGTATTAAAGTATTATCAGCACTTGAAGCGAGACTAGAAATTTTATCTGATGTAACCTCTAAGATTGAACTATCACTTATTTTAGAATTACAATCTAAAAATTTTAGAAATTCATCCGGATTTTTTATTAGAAACTTTTTTTCCATTATCTAATTTTAAACTAATTTGTTTTAATAGCAAATTTTGTTCTTTCAAAACTTTAATAATATTATCAAGTTTTGAAGGCTCGGATAAATCTAATTCAAGTTGATTTGTTTGTGGTGGTGGTGTCGGGGATGCTACCGGCGGTGACATGGATAATTCCGGTTGTGCTAATTGAATTGCAGCCTGCTCAGGCGTTACCGTTGAAATTTCAACAGGGGGTGCCTGAACAGGTGCAGGGGGTGATTCAGGTACATTAGGTTTAGAGTACTGCTCCTGAACCGGGAGTCTCGCAGCGTTTTCAAAAGATTGTTTAACATCGTGTGAACCGGGTTTTAAGTTACCTGCTTGGCCTACTATCATTTGATCTTGTTGATGTACTTGACCATACGTTTGACCCATAAACTGCAGTAATTGGTTTTTTTCAGTTGGAGTCATTTTTAAAGATCTTTAAGAAGTTCATCAATATCCTCTTCTACCGTATCTGTTGTTGTAGCTGCTACTAAACTAGGCTCAGGTACAACTTCACCAGGATAAACATCTGAACCACTCTCCGGTGTAACCACCGGTGATGCTGGTACTGGATCAGGTTCTTCGGATTTACAATGATAGTGTTCATTTAACATTTGCTTAAGTTCGTCAAATGTTTTAAGAGTAAAGACCTCAGATAAATCAAATACATCATCATAGATTTCTTTTTGTTGATCCTCTGATAAGTCAATCTTACCAGCAGTTGTAAATCTGGAAGAAACATATGTTGGAAAATCACCTTGCTGCTCTACTTTAATTTTAAAGTTAACACCATCAGGCCCGAGATCGAAAATACGAGCACCAAACTCTTCTGCATCTTCACCTTCAATAGCTTCAGTAATAATTTTTTGAAGCTGCTTACCATAACGAAGAAGCTTTACCTTACCATTATTATCCGAATTAGATGGATCATCTATAACATAAATATTTACTAACCACTTTTCGAGTCTACGAACAGCTCCCATTTTCTCTTTCTCTTCCTCACTACCTGTTCTCAATACACGGAATCTTTCTTCAGCAATTGGATCACGCTCGCCGAATGTCTGAGGGCTTAGCGTTTGAACATACTGACCAGTTGCATACGATACCCAGCCATGATTGTAATAATGAAAAAACGTTTTTGCCGGGTCTTTTGCAAATGGAAGCAATCTTACGGTGTAAGTATTACCTGGCTTTGTTGGCATAATTTCGTTGAACGTAGCCTGGCTTTTATTATCTGCAGATGCAAGTGCATCTTTAATTGATTGAAACATGGAAGAATTAAACGTACTCATACATTCATTATAATAACTAAGAACTAAACTTCAAGAGCTTTTGCTCAATTATTTTTAAGCCTTTTGCAGATTTACCCTTAAGATATTTGGAACTTATAAATTTTATACGTGTTTTAGAGTATAGATTATAAAAATCACTAATAACAAAACCTAATGTACCTGGTGTATTTTTAACATTAGTATCCATGTTTAAAGCATGGAGCATATAAAAATTAATTTTATGATCCTTTAAATGTATAAAGGGATACGGTAGTGCTCCTAGAGGGTTGTCACCAATATACACTTTATATTGAGCTAATGTTATCTGGTTGTCAGAACAAAAATTAAAAATAAACTTTAAGCACTCTTTTAGTGTGTTGATACTTTCTTCGCCATCGGGATCTTGAACTTGCTTATCTCTACAAAATAAGGAATAACATTTTATTGCTTTTCTTGTATTAAAAAAGGTCAGGTCAAAGTAATTATCGATTCCATAAATTTTGTATGGGGCGATAAAAAAGTCACGATAGTTAATATGATTGTATTTTGATAAGAGCAGATTAAGCTTTTTTAAGGCAACAGCGTCAGTGTCGTTTATGTTATCAAAATTTTGTCGGAGTTTTACTGGCTTATTTTTTACCTTACGAGAAGCATACAAATGACTGTTGTAAATTGACTTCTCTTTTTCTGTAATCATAGCCTAATATTAGAATTGGCATTCAAGAACTTTGTAACATATTTTGACTTAGTTATTGAAGGCTCAAAATCTATAAATAGTTTAACTACATCATAGTTAGTTTCAATCGTTAAAAGGTCTTTTAAAATTCTTCTTAGCTTTTTTTCTTGAAGAACTAATATAAAAATATTTTGAAGTGAAAGTTTTTTACCCTTAAGGAGTGAGCAAAATGTACAAAAGCACAGCAACAGGTGTTCCGTTTCTTCACGGATTAACATACTTGATGGGGCAGGTGAGATGTTGTTTATTTGCATGGGTTAAAATTTTTAGTTAAATCTGCAAATCGATCAGTAAGTCTACCACCCGCTGCAGCAGCGGATCCCCCACCTTCACATAATGCTTTAGCTAGAACGCTTACATCTGCTTTACTCTTCTTGGATCTTCTAAAAGATACAGTGTGACTTTTAAGATTGATTACTATACCTATATCAGCTTTATGCTTTTTAATAAAATATTGAGCTACTTCATTTATAGCATAATCAGCAAACACCGCGATTATTTTATTACCTTTTATATCACCGTTATAAGTTTCCGCGGACTCTATTTGTTCTTTAAATTTTTTTAAATACAGCTTTATAGCATTTTTTTCATGTATGGTAAATTCTCTATAACCGTCTTTAAATGCTTTTATAAAATTTTCTACTTTTGGAGCGTTTAAGGTCCAAAAAACAGCATTAAGCTTTAAGCTGTCCTTAAACCGTAAATTATAACAGTCATAATCATCTACCAACGCAAAAAGATCATTATGCTTGCTCGAAAGATTTAAATGTTTTGCAAACCGTCTTTTTATTAATTTTACACAAGACGTTTCCTCTTCAATTATAACTTTTGCATTACGGTATAGATGAGCTATTTCCTTATGTTGCTTATGGTGATCTATAACTACCACCGGGTCTATATCTATTAGCTCTATAAGCTCTTCCTTTAAGTCTAAATCTAAGACATATATAACATCATAATGACCAAAAGTATCTTTGGCTGCTTTAAATTTACCAGCTACCGTGAGTTCTGTAACTTCATGTATTGTAAGCTTTGTGGCTTTTTTGCCATACAGT
>TARA_R110002124_G_scaffold2530_7_pt1 | contig 11001 bp, 7 predicted proteins | sample TARA_R110002124 | Tara Oceans TARA_R110002124 (sample SAMEA4397445) | marine metagenome | biome: Polar Biome; feature: [SRF] surface water layer (ENVO:00010504); material: water (ENVO:00002006), including particulate matter (ENVO:01000060) such as... | depth 5 m | reverse complement strand
TCGCCCTGGCGCACACGACAGCCGCTAGAAATACCATGCAGATGGTAGTTAATTCTTTTCTATTCATTCCGAATCCCCACTGACCCCTGTTCACTCTAGCGACAGAATTTCCCGACTCCTACGTTGTCACTAATCGCTGGGTTTTAACACAATATTATCGGGGTTCCATGAACGGCGTCACAGCTAAGCAGCTTACTGGTGCCGCCAGCATGCGATTGTCGCGCAAGGGACTGTGAGTATCCCTCGATTAAGTCCGTGCAATGCTGGAGCTTTGAGCCAGCTTCCAGGCCAAGCTGGAAAAGAGAGAGTTCGCCCCATCACGGGACCTCTGGCGATTTTCTCTTTAGTACTGTCCTGAAACCCAGGAGCAATTTATTCAAGTCAGTATGCCCGAGCAGGGTACGCTTGTAGTTCAGCATACGTTTTTCAATTCCATGCCAGGACAACCACGCGAGAGTTATGACTATTAGACTAGATAGCACCATGTTGAAGTATGGTGTTTGGTCAGGAAAGCTCTGAGCTACTATCTGTTGTACAGGCCAGGCATATATATAAACACCATAAGAAATATCACCAACTACCGCATCGGTGCCCAAAGGCTTGGTCGCATACGCGAGATAGAAAATTAGATAGATCAATGCTGGAGGAAAGACGTATTGAAACCAGTTTTCTCCAAACGATATAAAAGCCAGAACAGCGGCGATAACGGCAACCCGATAATCTAAATAGACCCTGTCTCTATTGAGATACAGAAGTACGCCAATAATGAAATAGAGAGCCGGTCGCGACCAGCGAGGGTTGACACCTACTAACGGAATGGATTCGAAAGAAATGATACCCACCGCGAAAATGATCAACACTAGTAGGTTACCCCTGAATTTCCCCACTCTAAACCCTAAGAATGTGAGTGCCGCAAGCAATAGATAGCAGCGGATCTCCACGGTCAAAGTCCACAATGAGCCATTCATGGAGGGGCGAGCATTTTCCGCAAACACCCCTGGTAGTACCCATTCCATATTCAATACGCCCAACGCATTCCCAAGATACTTCCATGTTTTTGGGTGGTTGAAATAGTCGCTCAATGACATTGTGGTAAGCAAAGGCCCAAGGATAAAAACGGACACTGATACGCAGATAATTAACGCAGGAAAAATACGTAGGACGCGGGAAATCAAATAGTCGACTATTCCCCGTTTGACCAGGCTCGCAGCTACCAAAAAGCCACTGATGGCGAAAAACCCGTTTACCGCTACCGCACCGATCCAGATGGAACCCTGAAATACCGCACTCAATGGATCCTGAATACCCGGAAATGGCTGAGCTACAAAGCTATGCCCATAAAGAACGGACCAAGCGAGGAATATTCGTATCGTAGTGAAGTTGTTGTCGCGACTGCCATCGTGTGCGATCAATGGTTTCGAAGAGTAGCTCAAAATAGTTCAATAAACCCTGGTAAATACAGTTATCAACATTGAGACAATGTCATTAAGTTCAAAGCAGTTCCAGACATTTTTCGCGCAAGCACTGAGCGTACGCTTGCCGCCTCAGTGATTGACTGATTCAATAAAATCCGGACTTGCGTTCTATCAAGTTGAGAGTCTGCTGTGAGCCGACAGTACGCACTAAAATCATTCTAGCCTAATGTTTCACAATAGGCGAAAAGTGGCAGTATGCGGGCGGGCCCCCGGCGGGGCCTGATCGCGGTTATAGTTATGTTCGCTGAAAATGAAAGAGCAACCGCTGTTCCTGTTTTACCACCGCGATACTCCGTCCTATGGGGTTATCATCGGACATAATGTCGGTGATTGCCAGCTCGGTGCTGGAGGCGACGAAGCGCTCGCCCGTATCGGTTTCTGCCAGTACGATAGCGATATCCGCCTTGTCGCGTCGCGTGACCAGCGTGTAGGACAACACCTTGCCGCTGGCCGGGTTTGCCGCTATAGCCCGCGTCGGGATATCACTGCAATCCACGACCAGGCCGTCGCTGTCATGCCAGTCAATAGCGCTTGCACACGCCGGGTCACTGGTAAGTACAGCAGCCGCGTGCTTGGACAAAATGCCGCCATTGGCGGTGACCAGTGCTCGCGATGGCTGCCCGCGCAGTCGCACAGCCATCTCCGCCAGCGCATGCGTACTGTAGTTGTTGCCGGGGCCGCCAAAGTAGGGCAGGCCGCCAGTAACGGTCAGGTCGCGGGAGCCGTCGGTGGGCAGATCCAGTACCTCGCAGGCTGCGGTTACCGCGCTGGGGAAGCAACTGTAGATATCGATCAGGTCCATCTCGCTGGCGGAAACGCCGGCCCTGTCCATCGCCGTCGACAGCACCCGTTCCATCGCCTGCGAGCGGCCCGGATCAATGCGTTGTGAGAGCAGGGTATCCACACCCTCAGCATAGGCTTGCAGAAAAACCCACTGACCCGGATCAATGCCCCTGTGCCGGGCGTGACCGACGCTGGTGAGTACCAGCGCCGATGCCAGATTGACACCATCCTGAGCCACCAGGCGCTTGCTGTAGGGCAGGCTGATGGCATAGTTGTGCGGCCCCGGTTGAACCAGGTCAGGCACGCTGTAGGCGGCGGGGAAATACGCATGGGGATTGGCCGCCGCTACCGCACTGAACGGTGCCATCAGTTGCGCCATGTACCGCTGGTGCTGCTGCAGATTGTGCCCCATCCGCTGTGCCTGGTAGTTCTCAATGACGGCGTAGGAGCGCACCGGCATCGTCAGGCCACCGTGGATCTCCTCCATCGATACCAGCGGGGCGCGGTGTTTGCGGTTATCAAAGGGGGTGTCGTAGTCCTCCCGCCAATCGTCGGTGAAACCGTTACGCTCTGCAAACCGCTGGCTTGCAATCGCCTCCGCGCCCGTCAGCAGTGCCACCGTTTTTTCGCCGCGGGCGATGTCGCCCAACAGTTCCGCCATCACGCGCAGTGGCTCGGTGCCGCTGGCATCACTGTAGATGCGGTGCTGTGGTGATGCGCCGATGCGTCGCGCCACAGACTCGGGCGGATTATTACTGCCGCCGAGCGCTGATGACCACACCTGTACGGTATCCGAAAACAGCCTGATCACTGCAATGGTGTCGATGTCTTCCGCCGGCAGGCCCGCGTCTCGCAGCGCGGCTTTGCCGGCGTTGGCTGCCAGCGCCATCGGCGCGGTAAAGGGTGGTGTCGATTGTGTGTTCAGGCGCTCCACGTACTGGCCTGCGCCGATGATGATGGGCGTGGCGTCAGGCAGCTTATCGCTGGTTTTGTTGGTCATCGCTGTGCCATGGGATTCAAAAAAAGAGGGGTAGCATACCGCATTGCGCTTGTCAGAAAATCGAAAAGCTGACGGGAGACAGGCGATTGGCACGGGAATACGCTCGGCATCGCCGCAAGTCTGTACCGCTAATCGGTCGCAGGCAGGCGAACGATGATTTTCAAGCCCGAGCCGGTATTCTGTGCAGTGACATTTCCTCCGTGCTGAACGAGGGCTCGTTTGGCAATCGCCAATCCCAGGCCATAACCGCCGGACTCGCGAGTGCGCGCAGTATCCACCCGGTAGAACTCACCAAATATCGATTGCAAGGCCGAGTCGGGCACGCCGGGGCCGCTGTCCTCAATTGTCACTGTGTAAACGCCATCTGCGGATTTCAGTGATACCGATACCTCGGTGTTGCCGCCAGTGTGGTACAGCGCATTGCGCAGGATATTGTCGAAGCTCTTGTGCAGCAGATCACCGGCGCTGTCGACTATCGCCTGTTGCGTGTCGGCGTTAAAGCTGAATGTCTTGCCTTCTCCTTGTCCTTCAAAGTTCGCGTCTGCGCAAAGCTGTCGCAATAGCGGGACCAGGTCAATGTGGCTGTCCAGGGTCAGGGCTTGCGGCTGCGTGGCCAGCAATTGACCGATCAACTCCTCGAGGCGTTCAGCCTCCTGTTCGATACGCTGCAGGTAGGTGACGCTGTTGTCGGGCTTTTCCTGTGCCAGTGCCAGGGCGATACGCAGGCGCGCCAGCGGTGAACGCAATTCGTGGGAGACATCCCCCAGCAGGCGCTTCTGGGCCTGGATCCGCGCCTGCAGCTGTTCTGCCATCGAGTTGAAGTCGCGCGCCAGTTCATCGGTTTCATCGCCGCCTTTCTCGCGCACCTGCAAGCGCGTATCCAGATCGCCGTTGGCCAGTTGCCGCGATGCCAAACGCAAGTCTTGCAGGCGGTTGGTCATCAAGCGTGACAAACCGAAACAGATCAAGCCGCTTATCACTACCGCCAGCAGAATGCGCAACCCCAGGCTGTCACCCAGCGCATTCAGGATAAAGCCGCGGTGTGAGGGGAACTCGAACACGGCATACACCGCGCCCTCGTAGGGCCGGTAGATACGGTAGGCGACCATATGGTCTTTGCGGGAACCCAACATCGATTTGTCTGAATCGGCGCGCAACCTTGCTGCTATTTGGGCGACCTCAACCGGCAACTCGCGTTTAAGCAGGTCGTCGCCCTGGCGTGTCACCAGGTAGATCTGGATATCGTGCTGGCTGCGAATATCTTCCACCGCCTTCAGCAGGTCCCTGCCTTTGAGATTCTCCAGGCTGTAAATCGTTCGCAGCATAAAGCGATGTGGCGGCCCGGGTCGCCCGTGGTCTCCCCACTCGCGACCGGGTGGCAGTGAATCGAAATAGTTGGAGGCCAGCATCCAACTGCCCAGGATGGTTATCGACATCAGCCAGAAGCCGATAAACATCCTCAGGAACAGATTGCCCCGCAGTTTCATTGCTCAGCTCTCTCCCGCGCCGATGCGGAATTGATAGCCACTGCCGCGTACACTGGCGATCAGGTTGTCACCGCCGAGTGCCGCCAGCTTCTTGCGAATCTTGCTGATGTGCACATCGATGCTGCGGTCATAGGCCGACAGCTCGCGGCCCAGGGCGCTCTGGCTGAGTGTCTCCTTGCTGACAACCCGGCCGGCATTGCCAACCAGCACCTGCAGCACATTGAACTCAGTGCTGGTCAACTGCAGGTCGACACCACCAAAGGTGGCGCTGCGATTCGCCGCGTTCATCGCGGTCTGCCCGGCCTCGAGTGTCGAGTCGGCCGCGTCTTCCACTGCCGGTTTGGCACGCCGGAGAATAGCGCGCAGCCTGGCGGCAAGTTCCCGTGGATTACAGGGTTTGGCAAGGTAGTCATCTGCGCCCAGTTCCAGCCCGAGTATGCGATCGGTATCCTCGCCGCGGGCGGTGAGCATCAGTATCGGTGTAGTACTGAACTGGCGTACCTGGCGCAGCACATCCAGCCCCTGCAAGCCCGGCAACATGATGTCCAGGACGATAGCGTCGTGATGGTGGATGCGACAGTGTGCAACCGCCTCGGCGCCGTCGTGTATTGCCTGTGTGTCGAACCCCTCCATTGACAGGTATTCTGATAGCAGGCCGCAGAGCTCCTTGTCATCGTCGATAATCAGTACGTTGGTGCTCATGGCGCGATCTCGCAAAGGGTTTTCCTGGCAGAGTGTGAACAAACCGGGGAGTGTTGTCACCCGGCTTAACACCCGCTGGTTGTTCTTAACATTTCTTTACATCGCAGGGGCAGAGCTTAACAGCGGTCCGCCCGTATGATTATTCACGTCAAGCGTTTTGGCGCATGAATCGAAAGCGCACAGTCTTTACTTTGAAATACTTCCAATGCCCAGGAGAATGCAGCATGAACAAGACACTGAAAAAAGTTTTTATGGGTGTGGTCGCCCCCGCGCTAGCCACGCTTTTTGTCGCGGCGTCTGGCTGGTCAATGTCTCATGGTGATGGGCCAGCGGATCCGCAGCGCAAGGTGGCGCACATGGCACAGGTGTTGCAACTTACCGAGGAGCAGACCGCCAGCGTGCAGTCACTGGTCACCACCTCGTTTGAGGCGTCGGCGGCAGACAGGCAGCGTTTGCATAGCCTGAAAGCGCAGTTGCTCGACCAGCCGGCTTCTTTCGATGCCGGTCCCGCGCAGGCGACAGCGGATGAGATCGGCCAGATCACCAGTCGCATGGTTTTTCGCATGGCCAGTACTCGCGCCCAGATCTACCAGTTGCTCAACGATGAGCAGAAAGAAAAGATGGACGAGATGAGCCTGCGCGCAGGTAAACGTGGCGACAAGCGTCCCGGTCCTGACGGCCCGATGTTTTAACGCATTCTGGTAATCCCCGTTACCAGGTCCCTTTGGGCGGCGCAGCCGCCCTTTTTTGTGCGCAGTCGTCAGCGATAACTGCGCTACAGTTCCTGCACTGTCATACCGAGTTCTTCACGCAACGACGCCGTGGCCTCGAGCTGGCCGGAACTGGTGACTACCGCAGTACTCGCCAACTCGGGCTTGAGGTAGGTCTCAACCACACGGCGCAGATCATCCAGCCCGACTTCCAGCACGCGCTGCCTGAACAGTTCGCGCGATGCATGGCTGCGACCGAACAGTCGATTGTGAAAATGTTGTTTGGCCTCTCCCGCAGGTGAACTGGGTTTGTCCATGCTGCCTATCACGCCGAGGATCGCCTCCTCCAGCGCGCGGTACTCGTGGCGGTTGTCCAGCATCCACGCCACTGCCAGGTCAAAATCCTGCAGCGTTCCGACCAGGCGCGGGTCGCGGTAGGAGTAAAAGCGGAAGGCGGCCACGCTGGAGTCCTGCGACGCACCACCGCCGTAGGCGCCACCCTGTTCGCGGATTGCCCGATGCAGGTAGCCATTGCGCAGAAAGCCACCCAGTACTGTCAGTGCAGCGGCATCGGGATGTTGTTCCGGCACTGTGGGGTAGGCGCGGGCGCAGAAGTTGACCTGGGTATTGGTCAGCCACAGTTCGGCGCGACGCTCGCGAATTGACGGCAGCGCAAATTCGGGGGGTTTTGCATGCTCAGCCGTCTGCGACCATACCTCGCCGGCCAGTTCCACTACCGCGTCTACCTTGTGCTGCTCGGCGATCACCAGGAACTGCAGCGGCGCGCTGAGCAGCTTGTCGTGCAACTGCGTCAGGCGCTCTGATATGGCCTGCAACCCGGCCTTGTCCGCGAGGCTGTCGTCGAGCAGGCGCAACTGGCGTATACCAGCCAGCCCCGACTGGTGATGGTGCAGGTTTGCCAGCGGACTCATACCGGCGCAGGCCGCCGCCATCGCCAGGCTGTGGCCATTGCCGGTGATCGACTGGTCGCGTCGCGCACGCTGTTGATTGATCAGGTCGCGGATGCGACTGGTCTCGTCGAAGCGCACCTGGTGCAGGGTGTCGGACATCAACTGGGTCTGCGCCCGGGCGTTGCGCAGCAGCGCCTTGGAGGAGAGTGAAAAGTGTGCGCTGATGGCCTGTTCATTGCCGGCTTCACCGCGCATGGCAACGAACGTCGAGATGGCACCCACCGTCGCCGCCTGGCGCTGCTGCACGTCAAGATAGGAGTCCTCACCCAGGCCGACTTCGGTCAGGATGTTGGTATACAGCGGTAGTATCTGCAACTGCTCGTAGTCCAGCGGCGGCAGAGGCGCCACCGTCTGTTGGTACACGATACCGTTAGTGCCCTGGCCATAGGTGGTGAACGGCATCCCCTTCACCTGCAGTTCGTTGTAGGACAGCTCGGGAAGGGCGGCCGGCACATCGCTCAGTTCAACCTTGGGCAGCATACTGTCATCATCAACCTGTGCCTGGCGGGCCACCAGATCGGCCGCCAGTCGCACTGTGGCGTCGCGCTGTCCTGGCGTCATCGCCGCCTTGATGTCGGCGAGGCGTGTTTCCTCCTCCGCGCGCTGTCGAGCGGACAGCTGTTTGTCCGGCGTCATCACCAGTGTTACCCGGTGCGGATTGTCCAACAGCAATTGCTGCGCGAGCTGGCGGATATAGTCCGGGTTCCGGATCTGTTGCTGCAAATCGGCGATAACCGGTTCCAGGTTGAGTACCGCGATCGGATCACTGTAGTGTGTGGCGCAACCCAGTGCCTGCAGTATCAGTTGCAGCCCGTAGGGATAGCCGTCACCGGTGATTTCACGCTGGTGCAGTTCCAGTTGGTGCAATACGGCCTCCAGTCGTTGCTGGCTCACACCGTCCTGTGCGACCTGCTCGATAACCCCCATTACCAGCGCTTCCAGCGCATCGGCGTGCTCGGCATCGCTGCCCTCGATGCCGCAGCAAAACACCATTTCACGCATGGAATCCTCAAGGCCACACAGCGGCGACGGCGAGCGCCCCAGCTCCGTGGTCTCCAGCGCGTGTTGCAGCGGGGAGGCGCTGTTGTCCAGCAGTACGCTGGATAACAGTTGCGCTTCCAGCAACTGCTTGAGGTCGGAGCTCTCGCCCAGCATCCAGCCTATCACCAGATGGGTTTTGTGGTCGGTGGCGTCATTGTCGTCATACACGTAACTGTCCTGCACCCGCAGCGGTTGTGTCAGGCGCTGTTCCGGCTGCACCTCTATGCGCTGGGGCAACTTTTCGAAGTGGTGCAGGGCGCGGTCCTCAAACACGCTCTGGTGTTCGCTCGCGGGTATATTGCCGAAGGTCATGAAGATCGCATTGCTGGGGTGATAGTGGCTGCGGTAGAACGCCTGCAGTTGCTCGTAGCTGAGATCCGGAATGTGCTTCGGGTCGCCGCCACTGTTGTAGTGGTAAGTGCTGGTTGGAAACAGGTGCTCACAGAGCTTGCCCCACAGCACACTGCTGATGGAACTCATCGCTCCTTTCATTTCATTGAATACGACACCCTTGAAGACCAGGTCACTGTCGGGATTGTCCGCCTCGGCGAATTCCACCCGGTGGCCCTCCTGGGCGAAATCCAGTGGATCCAGTCGCGAGAAAAATACCGCGTCCAGATACACCTGCAGCAGATTGTCGAAATCCTTGCGGTTCTGGCTGGCGAAAGGGTAGGCCGTCCAGTCAGAGCTGGTAAACGCGTTCATGAAGGTGTTGAGTGAACGGCGCAGCATCATGAAGAAGGGATCGCGTACCGGGTAGCGCGCGCTGCCACAGAGCGCCGTGTGTTCCAGGATATGCGCGACGCCGGTGGAATCCTGGGGCACGGTGCGCAGCGCGACGAGAAACACGTTCTCGCTGTTGTCGGCGGCGAGATGATAGTGCACGGCGCCTGTCTTCCGGTGCTGGTACTGTTCAACCCGTATATTGAGGGATTCGATCGTTTGCTCGCGCATAGCCTCAAATGCGGGGTGGACATTGGTAAGTGCGGTGCCGCTAGTACTCATAGTGTGTCTCTGGAATGGTGTGTTCGGGTGTAGTGACGTGACTGAAAATATTGATGCGGCGTATTCTAACGCGAATTCGCTTCACTTTGCTGGCTTTCGGAAGTCGCGGCCGTCGATTCCAGTTCAATACGGTATATCCATGGCCAGCGTTTGCCGGTCACCCAGATCGCGCCGTCGGCGGGATTGCGGGCGATGCCGTTCAGTACATCGGTGCCTGGCCGGTACTCGGCCGCTGGCAGCAGGCCCTGCAGATTGATACTGGCAGTCACTTCACCGCTGTCCGGGTCGATTACCACGATGCGGTCACTCTGCCAGATATTCGCCCATATCGATCCCTCCACCCATTCCAGTTCATTCAGCAAGGAGACCGGTCGACCCTGCTCGGTGACGGTGATGGAGCGTAAAATATGCGCCCTGTCTGCCGACATGAAGTGGAGTTTGGCACTGCCGTCGCTGTAGATAAGCTCGGTGCCATTGTTGGTCAGGCCCCAGCCCTCGCCAACAAGCGGCAGCCAGCGCTCAAACTCAAGGTCGGTTTTGCGGTACACCAGCATGGCCCGGTTGCGCCAGGTCAGCTGGTAGATGCTGTCGCCCAGTACGGTGAGGCCCTCTGCGAAAAGCTGCTTATCCAGGTGTTTTACGGTATCCATGCGCCCGTCGGAAAAACGGTAGCGCAGCAGGCGCGACTCGCCGTAATTGCCGACACTGACATACAGGTAATCGTCCAGTATCTCCAGGCCCTGCACAAAATGATCGCGTGCCTGGGGCTTCTGGTCGATAACCTTTACCTCGTAGTGTTGCACCGACCACGCCAGCGGTGACAGGCCGGTGGCGATCAGGAGCAGGATGCGCAGCATGCTCATGTTGGGATCCGGTTGCGCGACAGATCCCGAATGATAAACCGCGCCGGTGACAGCGCGCGACACAGTGTCCGGCTGAGCGGTGGCGGCTCGTCACAGATCAGGCTGGCCAGCAACTCGGCCGCAATCGGTGTCGACGTCAGTCCGCGCGACCCGTGCGCGGTATTGATGTAGAGGCCGGGTAAATACGGGCCCCGATGCGCGATAGACTGGCGCGCATTCCTGCGCAGCGCGCCGAAGTCGCGGATGAATGCGTCATAGGCTGGCGCCGGCCCGACGACCGGCAGATAATCCGGGCTGGTGCAGCGATAGCCGACCCTGCCCGCCAGCGCCGCAGGGTCGAGCGCATCCAGTTGCGCCTGCCAGCCGGGTACCGCCGCGGCCAGTTTCGACAGGTTGTCGCGATTATCCTCGGCGCGCGGCGCCGGGTCGGTGTCATTGATGTTGAACGACGCGCCAATACTGTGGGTACCCTGGCGCGCGGGGGCGATATAGCCCTCGTGGCAAAGCGCGGCGCGCAGGGTATCGGTTGCGGCGGTTGCCGGCAGTTCAGTGACCTGGCCGCGTATCGTTTGCAGCGGCAGCCACCGCAATTGCTCCATCGCCGTAGTGCCCGTGCCTGTCGCCACGATAGCAGCACTGGCCTGTGCCACCACCTCGCCACCGGCGACGGCACGCCACTGGTCGTGTTCGCGGTACAGCGTCACCTCGCCGCAGTGCTCCAGTACCTGGATGGAGTCGCGGGCCACCAGCGCCCGGCAGACGGCGGCAGGGCGCAACCAGCCTGAACGCGGGAACCAGTACCCGGCGTAGGGCTGTTCCAGCCCCAGTACGGCGTTGGCCTGCTCGCGGTGCAGCACCTGGGCGAGGTCTTGCAGCCCGGTCAGCGCGTCCCGCAGTGCCGACATCTCCCCGCTATTGTCGCTCTGCTGGAAACTGCCGCACAGTTCGCCATCGCGATGCGCCG
>TARA_R110002124_G_scaffold233235_8_pt1 | contig 11024 bp, 10 predicted proteins | sample TARA_R110002124 | Tara Oceans TARA_R110002124 (sample SAMEA4397445) | marine metagenome | biome: Polar Biome; feature: [SRF] surface water layer (ENVO:00010504); material: water (ENVO:00002006), including particulate matter (ENVO:01000060) such as... | depth 5 m | reverse complement strand
CCAATCGGCCACGCCCCGAATGGTATTACTTGTACTTACCGGTGTAGACCGGCTCAGCAGAAATCGGAGCAGGCTGAACCTGCACATATTCCGGCTCGGGTTGCGCACAAGCGGCACCCAGGGCAACGAGACCCAGGGCGAAAACGACTTTGATGCTCTTGGACATCTACTTCTCCTGTTTGTTCTGCCAACCGAAAAGACCCCGGTTTTCACCGCGATCCGTCGGGTTGCCGGCGTGTCTTGGGAAACGCCTGAGCGTAATGTAGCCCATGTTTTCACGATTTCATACGACCTGTGCACAGCATGCGTCCCCTGTGACGGGAAAGTCGCAACCTGCTGCTGCAATCGGCGGCTATCCGCTAGATATTGTGGGAACATCAAAATATCTCCCATATGCAGGTGCCGTTTTCCAGCCGGAAGGCCTCAAAAAATTGCGTAATATCCGGTGCGCTCGCACCAAAATCGACCTCTGCCGAAGCGATGGAGATGACCGCCTGCGACGCGGGTCGCCCTTGCTCAGGGGTATAGGCCAAGGCTTGGGAATCACATAGCGCGGCAAAGTCATCCACCATGCGCTGATGTTGATCCACCGTCAGATCAGGCGCGACATAGCGCAAACGCAGCCAAAGCGCGCCGTCGGGCTGCACATCCTCAAGAACTTCGTGCAGGCTAAGCACAATGCCCGAAGGCACAGTCGGCGCCCTGTCCTGACTGATAGCAGGCGCAACCACCGCCAAGGCAGCCCCGACGACTGCGAGGCCCACGATACGCACGAGGCCCGTTCTGCCACAAACCACTGTCACGATCCCTGCCCCGCCCGGCTTGCGTGTGCCAGCCAGCGGCGCCGGTTTGCCGGATCATCCAGAACGCCGCGCAATAAGGCCGTCGCACCGCCCGCGCTTCGGATCGCCGCGAGTTGACCACCGGCTTCGATCAGCACGGCCTCATCGGGCGGCGCCGTCTGGCTGATCCGCACGATGGGCGAATAGCCCCGGATGTGCTGAAGGGCCCGCCAGATATCCTGACGCACTTGATGCGCCAGGCGCGAACGTGACACCCCCGGAGCAGCGGAGAGGCAAGCGCGCTCACACAGATCGAATCGTACCGGCAGGCGCCGCGCCAATGTCAGCGCGGTCGCGTCGCGAATGATATGCCAACCGGTCCGGGCCATACAGCTCAGAGCGGAATATTGTCGTGTTTTTTCCACGGGTTCGTCAGCTTCTTGTTGCGAAGCGACGCGAACGCACGCGCCACCCGTTTCCGGGTCGACCGGGGCAGGATCACCTCATCGATGAAGCCTTTTTCCGCCGCGACAAAGGGATTGGCAAAGCGATCCTCGTAGTTCTTTGTGCGATCCGCGATCTTGGCCTCGTCGCCAAGCTCGGACCGATACAGGATCTCGACCGCGCCCTTGGCGCCCATCACGGCGATCTCTGCCGTTGGCCAGGCGTAGTTGAAATCGCCGCGCAGATGCTTGGAGGCCATGACGTCATAGGCGCCGCCATAGGCCTTGCGGGTGATCACAGTCACCTTGGGCACCGTCGCTTCGCCGTAGGCGAACAAGAGTTTCGCCCCATGCTTGATGACACCGCCATATTCCTGCGTCGTTCCGGGCAGGAAGCCGGGGACATCCACAAACGTCAGGATCGGAATTTCGAAGGCGTCACAGAACCGCACGAAACGCGCGGCCTTGCGGCTGGAATCGATATCGAGACATCCGGCCAGAACCATCGGCTGGTTGGCCACGACGCCGACCGTCTGCCCCTCCAGCCGAATGAACCCGGTGATCATGTTCTTGGCAAAGTTTTCCTGAATTTCGTAAAAATCGCCCTCGTCCGCGACCTTGTAGATCAGCTCTTTCATGTCGTAGGGTGAATTCGCGTTTTCCGGGATCAGCGTGTCGAGGCTGTTCTCGATCCGGCCAGGTTCGTCGAAGAAGGGTCGAACCGGCGGCTTTTCGCGATTATTAAGGGGAAGGAAGTCGACCAGGCGACGCACTTCGGCCAGGGCCTCAACGTCATTTTCAAACGCGCCGTCCGCGACAGAGGATTTCTTCGTGTGGGTCGAGGCGCCGCCCAGCTCTTCGGCGGTCACAACTTCGTTCGTGACCGTTTTAACCACGTCTGGGCCGGTGACGAACATGTAGGAGGTGTCTTTCACCATGAAGATGAAATCGGTCATCGCGGGCGAATAGACCGCGCCTCCGGCGCATGGCCCCATGATGACGCTGATCTGCGGGACCACGCCGCTGGCCATGATGTTGCGCTGAAAGACGTCCGCGTATCCGGCAAGCGATGCAACACCTTCCTGGATGCGCGCGCCGCCGGAATCGTTCAACCCGATGACCGGAGAGCCGTTCTGCACCGCCATGTCCATGATCTTGCAGATCTTCTGGGCATGGGTCTCGGACAGCGAACCGCCGAAGACGGTGAAATCCTGCGAGAAGACATAGACCATGCGACCGTTGATCGTGCCCCAGCCAGTGACGACCCCATCGCCATAGGGCCGCTGCTCTTCCATGTCGAAATCGGTGCAGCGATGCGCGACGAACATGTCGAACTCTTCAAAGCTGTCGGCGTCCAGCAGCACCTCGATCCGCTCGCGGGCGGTCAATTTGCCCTTGGCGTGTTGTGCGTCGATCCGCTTTTCTCCGCCCCCGAGGCGGGCGGTGTCGCGGCGGTCCTGAAGTTCCTCCAGAATGTCCTTCATGGCCTGATCTCCTTGTTGCGACCCGCAGTCCGGGCAATACGTTCGCGACCATAGGTACAACCGCCCGCCGACGAAAGCGTATTTCGGCAAATTTGCAAAGTCTTGTCTCGGCGCGATGTGCTAAATGCAAAGATGCTAATATTTCCGTAGATACGTGCTGAACGCATGGACTTGGCGGCCAAGCGGGCATAACGCAGGCTGATGACAATTTCCGCCCCCCCTCGGTATCTGAGCAATCGCAGCGCGCCCCACCTGACCACGCTGATCCTTTTGGCGGGCATGACGGCGATGACGATGAATATCTTTCTTCCGTCGCTGCCGAATATGGCGGAACACTTCGACGCGCCCTACCGGATCGTCCAGCTTTCCGTCGCGGTCTTCCTGGCGGTCAACGGTGTGCTGCAGATCTTCATCGGACCGCTGGCCGACAAATTCGGGCGTCGACCGGTGATATTGGCCGGAATGGGAATTTTCTGTTTCGCGACATTGGGCTGTCTGTTTGCACCGAATGTTGCGACGTTCCTTGTGTTCCGCATGCTTCAGGCCACAGTTGCCGTGGCGATGGTTTTATCCCGTGCCGTCGTGCGCGACATGAACACGCCCGACAAGGCAGCCTCGATGATGGGCTACGTCACCATGGGTATGTCGATCGTGCCGATGATCGCGCCGGCCATCGGCGGCATGCTGGATCAGGCCTTCGGATGGCAATCGACCTTCTGGGTGCTGCTGTTTTTCGGGGTCGTGGTGTTCGGCCTTGTCTGGTTCGATCTGGGCGAAACCGGCACCCCTTCCGGCCTGACCCTCATCGCGCAATTCGGGGAATACCCCGAGCTTTTGACCTCCCCCCGCTTCTGGGGCTACTGCCTTGCCTCGGCGCTGTCGTCCGGAGCGTTCTTTGCCTTTATGGGCGGCGCGCCCTTCATCGCAAGCGAAGTCTACGGCATGAGCCCGGTCACCTTTGGCTATTTCACCGCCGGTCCCGCGGTCGGATACTTCATGGGGAACTGGTTGACCGGGATGGCCGCGGCGCGGATCGGCGTGAACCGCATGATCCTGGCCGGGACACTTGTGCTGGTTCTCGGAATGGCCGCCTCGATCAGCCTGAGCGCTGCTGGCCTGAGCAACCGCTTTGTGTTCTTTGGGTTCATGGCGTTTGTCGGGCTCGGCAACGGGATGATCATTCCCTCGGCCACCACCGGCATGCTCTCTGTGCGACCGCATTTGGCGGGCACCGCCTCTGGCCTTGGCGGGGCGATCCAGATCGGCTTTGGCGCGCTGCTTGCCGCCACTGCCGGCGCGATCCTGGGACCCGGCAGCACCGAAATGCCCTTGCTGATCCTGATGTTGCTGACGGGATGTGCCGGCCTCGCCGCGATCCTGCTGGTCGCACTGCGGGAACGTCAACTTCGCCGCATGGGTCGCCCAACGTCTTGAACTGAGGACTTTGCAAAGTTAGCGTGCAAAGCGAGTAAAGTGCAAAGCGGTCAAAGCATGGCGACAAGAAAACTCTACGCCGGGGCGAAGCTGCGGGAAACACGGCAAAAACTGTCCCTGACGCAGAAAGAATTCGCCGCCAAACTCGGCGTCTCTCTGCCCTATCTGAACCAGATGGAGAACAATAATCGCCCGGTCTCCACGACGGTGGTGTTATCGCTGGCGCAGGAATTCGGCTTTGACGTCACGGAATTGACGACGGGCGACAGCGAACGTCTGGTTTCGGACATGCGCGAGGCGATGGCCGATCCGATCCTGGCCGATGTCGCCCCGCCGCTGGCGGATTTGCGGCTGACCGGTTCGAATGCACCGGCGCTGGCGCGGGCGTTTTTGCACCTGCATCGGGCATATCGTCAGACCCATGAACGCCTCGCCTCGCTGGACGAGGCTTTGGGGCGCGAGGATGCGCGAACCCTGCCGTCGCCTTGGGACGAGGTGCGCGACTTCTTTCATTATTGCGACAACTACATCGATGCCGTCGACCGAGCCGCCGAGCATTTTTCCCACCAGACCACCGGCGATTCGAACATTCGCACCCGAGCAATCGAGAACCTTGCGAAACCGGGCATCACGGTCGAATTCACCGACACGCCGGCCTTGCGGACATATGCGCCGGACAGGCGCTGCCTGCAGATTTCGCGCCGCGCTGCGCCGGAAACCCAGACCTTTCAAATCCTTTTGCAACTGGCGCTATTGCAGCATGACGCCTTGCTGGAGGCGACGCTGGATTTTGCCCGTTTTCAGTCCGACGCCGCGCGCGCCATCGCCAAGATTGGACTGGCGAACTATTTTGCCGGGGCCGCGCTGATGCCCTACGGCGCGTTTCTCGACGCCGCGCGCGAGGTGCGCCACGATGTCGAGATTCTCGCCCTGCGGTTCGGCGCCTCCATCGAACAAGTGGCGCATCGTCTATCGACCCTGCAAAGGCCGGGGGCCAAGGGGGTGCCCTTCTTCTTTGTCCGCGTCGATCAGGCTGGAACGATCACCAAACGCCACTCTGCCACGCGGTTGCAGTTCGCGCGGTTTGGCGGGGCCTGCCCGTTGTGGAACGTGCATCGCGCCTTTGAGACGCCGGGCCGTTTCCTGCGCCAACTGGCCGAGACGCCGGATGGGGTGCGCTACATCTCCATCGCGCGGGACGTGAGCAAGCCGGGCGGCTCTTGGGGTGCGCCGGACCGGCGCTTTGCTATCGCGCTGGGCTGCGAGGTCTCGCATGCCGAAGGTCTGGTCTACGCCGACGATCTGGACCTGACGCGCCCCGAAACCTTTGAACCGATTGGTATTTCTTGCCGGATTTGCGAGAGGAAGCATTGCCATCAACGCTCTGTCCCGCCACTCGAACGCCGGTTGACCATCGACGTCAACGCGCGCGGAACCCTACCTTATGAAGTCGGCTGAGCGCGCCCCCAAAAAGCGGCGCTTCACCGATGGACCCTTTGCCATTTCGGGGCAATTTTCGGCATCAACCGCCCATGGACGGAGAACCCTGTGAGCGCGACCGCCCCTCCGATCGACACGCGCCCCAAAGGGGCAGACTCCGACGCCCCTTTCGATATCTTTATCATCGGCGGCGGGATCAACGGCTGCGGCGTCGCACGGGATGCGGCGGGGCGGGGGCTATCGGTCGCCCTGGCCGAGATGGGCGATCTGGCGCAGGCGACCTCGTCATCCTCGACCAAGCTGTTTCACGGCGGGTTGCGCTATCTCGAATATTTCGAACTGCGGCTGGTGCGCGAAGCGCTGCAGGAGCGTGAAATCCTCCTCTCTGCCATGCCGCATATCAGCTGGCCGATGCGCTTCGTGCTCCCCTACCATCCCGACATGAGGTTCGAGAGCCGGACGCCATTGTCGCGCATCCTTTCAACCGTCATGCCGTGGACCAAGGGGCGACGACCGGCCTGGTTAATCCGGCACGGCCTGTTTATTTACGACCGGCTGGGCGGACAATCCTCCTTGCCGGGGACGCGAACCGTCGACCTCACCCGCGATGCCGCCGGCGCGGCGTTGCAGGACAAATACACCCTCGCTTACGAATATTCCGACTGCTGGGTGCAGGACGCGCGGCTGGTCGTCCTGAACGCTCGCGACGCGGCAGCACGCGGCGCGACGATCATGGTCCGCACTAAAGTCGTCAGTGCGCAGCGGGACGGCCCGTTGTGGCGCATCACGGTCGAGGGGCCTCAGGGCCGCGCGACCTACCGTGCGCGCACCCTGGTTAACGCGGCAGGGCCTTGGGTCGATCAGGTGCTGCAAGGCACGCTCGGGTTGTCGGATAAACCCCTTGTGCGGCTGGTGCGTGGCAGTCACATCGTGACCCGGCGGTTGTTCGGTCATGACCGCGCCTATTTCTTCCAGGGCACCGATGGCCGCATTATCTTTGCCATTCCATATGAGCAGGATTTCACCCTGATCGGCACCACCGATCAGGACCACGAGGGCCAGCCCGGCGAGGCGGAATGCAGCGAGGCCGAACAGCGATACCTCTGCGATTTCGCCTCCGCCTACTTCAAGACCCCGGTGCAGCCGCGCGATGTGATCTGGAGTTATTCCGGAATCCGCCCGCTTTATAATGACGGATCGCGGTCGGCCTCGGCCCTGACGCGCGATTACGTGCTGAAGGTTGAGGATGTCGAAGGCTCCGCACCTATTCTCAACATCTTTGGCGGTAAAATTACGACGTATCGGCGCCTATCCGAATCTGCAATGGCGCGGCTCTCGCCTTATTTCACGTCCCTTGCGTCGGACTGGACGGCGGGTGTTTTCCTGCCCGGCGGCGACTTCGAACCGGGCGACTTGTTGCAGGTCATCGCCGAACTTGAGCAGGATTATCCTTTTCTAGGTCCCACTTGGGCCGCGCGCCTCATCCGGCACTACGGGACAGAAGCGCGGAAGATCCTGGGCGACGCCACATGCACGGGCGATCTCGGGCGCGATTTTGGCGCGACACTGACAGAGGCCGAGGTCGACTGGTTGATAGACCGGGAGTGGGCGCGATCAACCGAGGATATAATCTGGCGACGTACGAAACTGGGCCTGCGCCTGAACAAGGCACAGGTGGCGAGCCTCTCCGCCTACATGCGTGCCCGACAGGATGAAGATGGTTCCGAAATCTCGTGATTTCAGCGCCCTGCGCGCCGTACCTCGCGCGTCCGCGAACCGTTGACTTCGCCCCGGACCGCAGCGAGACTCCGCTTGGGAGGAGACCGACGTGAGCTACATTCTGGCCATCGATCAAGGCACCACCTCCAGCCGCGCGATCCTCTTCAACCCGAGCCTCGCGCCCGTGGCCTCTGCGCAGCAAGAGTTTCGCCAGATCTTTCCCCGTTCCGGCTGGGTGGAGCACGATCCCACCGACATCTGGTCGAGTGTCGCCGCAACCTCCCGCGCCGCCATCGAGCGCGCCGGGATCAGCGCCTCTGAAATCGCCGCCATCGGCATCACCAATCAGCGCGAGACCACGCTGGTCTGGGATCGCCACACCGGACGCGCCATTGGCAATGCGATTGTCTGGCAGGACCGCCGCACGGCGGATAACTGCGCCCGGATGAAGGCCGAAGGGGCCGAAGACCAGGTGACAGCGCGCACAGGCCTGCTGCTGGACCCCTATTTCTCTGCCACGAAACTGCGCTGGCTTCTCGATGAGACCGAAGGCGCGCGGGCACGGGCCAAGGCCGGTGATCTGCTGTTCGGGACGGTGGATTGCTACCTGATCTGGAAGCTGACGGGCGGGCGCGTGCATGCGACCGACGCCACCAACGCCGCGCGCACGATGCTATACGACATCACGAAAGGCGCGTGGTGCGAGACGCTTTGCGACCTCTTTGACGTCCCTATGTCGATGCTGCCCGAGGTGCGCGACACCAACAGTGATTTCGGCGTGACGCGCGCGGACCTATTCGGGCGCGAGGTCCCGATCATGGGTGTGGCGGGCGATCAACAGGCCGCGATCATGGGGCAGGCCTGCTTTCGCCCCGGCATGATGAAATCGACCTATGGCACCGGATGTTTTGCGCTGCTGAACACCGGGGATCAGCGGGTGCAATCAGAGACGCGGATGCTGACCACCCTCGCCTATCAGTTCGATGGCACACCGACCTATGCGCTGGAGGGCGCGATCTTTGTCGCCGGGGCGGTGGTGCAATGGCTGCGCGACGGGCTGAAGATCATCCGCAACGCCGAAGAGACGCAGCCATTGGCCGAAACGGCGGATCACGCGCAGGATGTCATACTCGTCCCGGCCTTCACCGGGCTTGGCGCCCCCTATTGGAACGCCGAATGCCGGGGTGCGATCTACGGGCTGACCCGAGCGACAGGACCCGCCGAACTGGCCCGCGCAGCGCTGGAGAGCGTCGGTTTCCAGACCCGCGATCTGTTGTCCGCGATGCAATCCGACTGGGCCGCAAGGCGTGGCGATACGGTCTTGCGGGTCGACGGCGGGATGACCGCGTCGGATTATGCAATGCAGTTTCTGGCGGATATTCTCGGCGCGCCGGTAGATCGTCCCGAGGTGCTGGAAACCACCGCCAAGGGTGTGGCCTGGGTCGCTGGATGGCGCGCTGGCGTCTGTGCGGGGCCTGAGAGCTTCGCAGAGAGCTGGGCGCTGGAGCGTCAATTTACTCCCCAGATCGGTGATGACACGCGGGATCGGCGCTATGCGCGCTGGCAAAAGGCGGTGCAGGCAACGATGAGTGTGCATTAGCGGCAAGCGCGCCTCGACCTTTCCGCCGCGACGTTACTTCGATAGGCACATGGCGGTTGCGCACGCCAACGCGGTTTCGACTTGACCCTCAGATCGTCGCGTGCGGAATATAGTTCCGCATAACGGGAAAGAAATCATGGATATCAGCACACTCTTCTCGCTGGAGGGCAAGGTGGCCGTCATCACCGGTGGCTCTCGCGGCATCGGCAAACATTTTGCTCAGGCGTTCCTCCAGGCCGGTTGTCGCCGGGTTTACATCACGGCCCGCAAGGCACAGGCCTGCTTTGAAACCGCAGAGGAACTGGGCGATAGATGCGTCGCGCTGCCGCACGATCTGTCGACTCTGGACGGGATCGGGGCATTTGTCGCCGACCTAAAAAGCCACGAAGACCACATCGACATCCTCATCAACAACGCAGGTGCGGCCTGGGGTGAGGACTATCTGGATTTCTCGGAATCCGGCTGGGACAAGACGATGGACCTGAACCTCAAATCGCCGTTTTTCCTGACACAGCGGATGCATGATCTGCTGAGCAAGGAGGCGACCGCAGAAGACCCCTCCAAGGTGATCAACATCGCCTCTGTCGACGGCATGCGGTTGAACCCGTGGGAAACCTACGCCTATCAGGCCTCGAAATCGGGTCTGATCTATCTGACACGGCGGGTCGCGGGGCGGCTGTTGAAGGACAATATCGTGGTCAATTGCATCGCGCCGGGCGCCTTTGCCTCGGACATGAACCGCGCTGCACGCGATCATGGCGACGACGTCGGCAAACGGATTCCAGCCGGGCGGATCGGCAATCCCGAAGATATCGCGGCGGCGGCGCTCTATCTCGCGGCGCGCTCGGGCAACTATGTGGCCGGTCAAACGATCGCGGTGGATGGCGGTCTGGTCTGGGCCAGCATCGGAACCTCGATCGACGTCTGAGCCAAGGAGGGGGCCTCGACCCGGCCTGCCGAACCCGCTACCCAAGTCTGACCAGAAGGAGGAACTCCGATGTCCGAAGACTTTACCGCCTACGTGATCGAGCGCGACGAAACCACGAAAGAGCAGAGCGCGAGCTGGAAGTCAGTATCCACCGACGATCTGCCCGAGGGGGACGTCACCATCCGGGTTCGCCACACCACGATGAACTACAAGGATGCGCTGGCGATCACCAACAAGAGCCCTGTCGTGCGTCGCTTTCCCATGGTTCCGGGCATCGACATCGCGGGCGAAGTGGTCGCATCGGACAGCCCCGACTATGCGGTCGGTGATGAGGTCATCATGAACGGCTGGGGCGTCGGAGAAGTGCATTGGGGGGGCTACGCGCAATACGCCCGGATGAAGGCCGACTGGCTGCTGAAGAAGCCCGCCGGGCTGAGCGGCGCGGACTGCATGGCCATTGGGACCGCCGGCTACACCGCTGCGCTCTGCGTCCTTCGGCTGCAACAGGCCGGGGTCGAACCCGGCGATGGTACGATCCTTGTGACGGGTGCGTCAGGCGGCGTCGGGTCGTTCGCGATCTCCCTGCTGTCCTCGCTCGGCTACACCGTGGCCGCCTCGACCGGCCGAGTGGAGGAAGAACCCTACCTCAAATCCCTCGGTGCGACCGAAATCGTCGATCGAAAAACCCTGTCCGAAAAGGGGCGCCCGCTGGACAAGGAACTCTACGCGGGGGCCGTCGACTCCGTTGGCAGCACCACCCTGGCCAATGTGATCGCAAGGATGAAATACGACGGGGTAATCGCGGCCTGCGGTCTGGCTCAGGGGTTCGACCTGCCGACAACCGTGATGCCGTTCATTCTGCGCGGCGTGACGCTGGCGGGTGTCGATTCCGTCATGGCCCCAAAAGCCCGGCGCGAGGCCGCCTGGTCCTTGCTGGAGGAGCATATGGACCGCGCAGCACTGGCGGAGATCACCCAAGAGGCCGACATCAAGGACGTCGCGGAGATCGCCCCCAAATTGATCGCCGGTCAGATCCGTGGGCGGCTGGTCTTTACCGTCGACTAACCGCCTCGCTGCCTGTTGATGCGGCGCGCGTCCCCTGCGGCCTCAGCGAGTTTTCGCGGTCTGGGCCATGGCAACGGTGTCCGTATGTTTGGTGCCGTCGCGGCCCTGCCCTGCGCGCCTGGCCTCTGT